>Ga0272446_1000368_pt1 | contig 71588 bp, 50 predicted proteins | sample YNPCB0061_FD_194587 | JGI IMG/M metagenome (GOLD analysis project Ga0272446, IMG submission 194587) | Hot spring microbial mat communities from Yellowstone National Park, WY, United States - YNP-CB-006-1 | ecosystem: Environmental > Aquatic > Thermal springs > Hot (42-90C) > Sediment | place... | reverse complement strand
CGTTTTGCGCCAGAGTGACCGCTTCTTCGGCCGTCTCCGGCACCGGCTCGTGCGAGCGGTGCCTCCACCAGGCGACCGCCTTCTGCCGGGCGTAGCCGGTGTGCTCGAAGCAGACCCACTCCGACTTGTACTCGTGCCAGCCGACCTTGTAATCGACCCGCATCGACCTCGGGGCGTCCATCGCACAGTTCCCTGACATCGTCCCGCCCACGGTCGAGGTGGCCATCGCCTATCCCGGCGCGAGTGCGAATGTGATCGTCGATTCGGTGCTTATCCCACTTGAGCAGTCGATCAATGGTGTGCAGAACATGCGGTACATGACCTCCGACGCGACAAGTGCAGGGGAGGCCACCATCCGCATCTACTTCGAGCCGGGTACCGACCCGAACATCAACGTGGTGAACGTGCAAAATCGAGTAAACATTGTGATGAACCGGCTGCCTCCGCTTGTCCAACGCGAGGGAATTCTCGTCAGCCAAGTTGTCCCAAGCATGTTGATGTATGTGAATATCTACAGTACCGATCCTAAGGCGGATCAAACGTTCCTCTACAATTTTGTGAATGCGAATGTCATGCCTTCCCTGAAGCGGATTCAGGGGATGGGGATTCCGAGGAACCTGGGGAACCGTTCATATGCAATGCGCGTTTGGCTAAACCCGGATCGGATGCGAGCTTACAAGATCAACAGCGACGATGTCATGAAAGCGTTGGCCGAGCAGAGCGTCATTGGCTCGCCGGGTCGATTGGGTCAAGCGACGGGAAAGACCTCACAGTCGCGGGAGTATGTACTGACGTACATTGGACGTTACAACAAGCCAGAGCAGTATGAAAATATCATCTTACGAGCCAATGCTGACGGCGAAGTCCTCAAACTGAAGGACGTTGCCCAGGTGACTTTGGGCTCAGAGTTTTTTGACATTTATTCCGACATCGACGGCCACCCGGCTGCATCGATCATCCTCAAGCAGGCCCCAGGATCGAATGCTGCTAGGGTGGTCGCGGAAATCAAGGCCGAACTCGAACAAATCAAGAGGGAATCCTTTCCTCCGGGAATGGATTACGAATTGGCCTACGACGTATCGAAATTCCTTGACGCCAGCATTGAGAAAGTAGTTCACACGCTCATCGAGGCATTTGTGCTTGTGTCACTAGTCGTGTACCTGTTCCTCGGGGATGTCCGCAGCACGCTGATTCCAATTCTCGCTGTTCCGGTCTCGCTCATCGGTACGTTCTTTTTCCTAAACTTGATCGGTTTGTCAATTAACTTGATTACTCTCTTTGCGATGGTCTTGGCTATCGGCGTCGTGGTGGATGATGCGATTGTCGTCGTGGAAGCCGTGCATGCCAAGATGAGCGAAAAGCACCTCGGTCCGTTCACGGCTACAAAGGAAGTGCTGCACGAAATCAGCGGTGCCATCATCGCGATCACCCTGGTGATGACCTCGGTATTCGTTCCCGTGACGTTTGTTCCTGGGCCGGTCGGACAATTCTACCGTCAGTTCGGTATCACCATGGCAACGAGCATCATCCTCTCGGGTTTGGTCGCCCTTACCCTCACCCCTGTGCTTTGTGCCATGATCTTCAAGCCACATAGCCAAATAATGGGGCACGGCTACTCCAAACTAAAGAGGAACTGGACAAATACAATTCTCTTTGGACTCATCGGCCTGGGAATCCTTGGCGGCCTTTCTTATTTGGCCCACCACCTTTGGGGTCATGTCGGATTCGCGATCTTGGCCCTGCCACTGATCCGCAAGCCGTTCGACTGGTGCCTCAGACAGTTAACTAGCATTTACGCCAAATTATTAAGGGGGATTGTCTTAAAGCGATCGCTGACTGCCTGTATCGTGTGCGGTTTTACAGTCGCTATTTATGCTGTCAACCTTGGTCTGCCCACAGCGTTCATTCCAAGTGAAGATCAAGGCATCATTTACGCTGTGCTTCAGACGCCTCCCGGCTCGACATTGGAATACACGAATGAAAAATCTCTGGAATTAGAAAAACTGGTTAAAGAGGTACCCGAAGTCAAATCGGTTACATCACTTGCCGGGTACGAAGTCCTTACGGAGGGTCGTGGCTCGAATGCCGGTACTTGCATTATCAACTTATACCCCTGGAACGAACGCCAGCGAACCTCACGTGAAATCATCGCTGCACTGGAAGAGAAGTCCAAGGAACTAAAAAACGTCAAGCTGGAGTTTTTCGAGCCGCCGGCGGTACCGGGATTTGGTGCGGCAGGTGGTTTCTCCTTGCGGCTTTTGGACAAAACCAACACGTCCGACTATCAGCGTCTCGGCGAGGTGACAGAGAAGTTCATGGTCGCCCTCGAAAAACGGCCTGAACTCGAGAATTTGTTCACCTTCTACTCCAGCGACTATCCTCAGTACGAGCTGATCATTAATAACGACGCGGCGATGCAAAAGGGCGTCTCCATCGGGAAGGCTTTGGAAAATTTGAACATCATGATCGGCAGTACTTACGAACAAGGGTTCGTGTTATTCAATCAGTTTTACAAAGTATATGTGCAGGCATCTCCGGAATTCCGCCGGATGCCGGAAGATCTGGAGAACCTGTTTGTTAAGAACGACCGTGGCGAGATGGTGCCCTACACATCATTCATGAAAATCCACAAAAAACAAGGGCTTAATGAAATCACCCGATACAACCTGTACCCGTCGGCCGCAATCCAAGGGGCACCGGCAGCCGGATACAGCAGCGGCCAAGCCATCAAAGCGATCCAAGAGGTAGCAGCCGAGACGCTACCAAGGGGCTATGCCATCGGCTGGGAAGGCCTTTCGCTCGACGAATCTCGGAAAGGGAACGAAGACGTTTACATCTTTTTGATTGTAATGGCATTCGTTTATCTGGTGCTGGTTGCTCAATATGAGAGCTTCCTCTTGCCGCTAGCCGTGATCCTATCACTACCGGTTGGCGTGTTCGGTTCGTTCCTGGCATTGCAGCAGATGGGACTCAGCAACGATGTCTACGCCCAAATCGGATTAGTAATGCTGGTGGGGTTGCTGGGTAAAAATGCGATCCTGATTGTCGAGTTTGCGGTCCAGCGTCGTGCCGAAGGGGTGCCTCTCTGGCAAGCAGCGGTGGAAGGTGGCAAGCTGAGATTTCGACCGATTCAAATGACCTCGTTCGCGTTTATTGCTGGCTTACTTCCACTAATCCTGGCCTCCGGGGCAGGGGCCATTGGTAATCGTACGATTGGGACGACCGCGGCTGGTGGAATGCTGATGGGGACAGTACTCGGGATCCTGGTAATCCCAGGGCTTTATTTCATCTTTGGTAAGTTGGCCGATGGCCGCAGTTTGATACCTGGAGAAACCAACGAACCGCTTAGCGAATCATTAGAGCACACGCATCCAAATGGTAATCCGATGCCAACGGAGCCAAAATCGAACTCGCAGCCATACATCTAGCAAATCATCTTGATATCATACAATAATCAGCTTCAACGCCAGCTAGCCCACCAAGTTGCTAATGCTCTTCATATTCAACTTTCCATCGCCATTTGTAACGGGGAATAATGAGCAATCTGCCACAAGCTGCCTCGAATTTCAGTCGATATGGGTTGTGCCGATTATGCAGAGATCATGGTCGTATGATGGAACCTTACCGCTCTATCCAAATCCGGACCCTCCTGAAATCCACCCTGTTAGGCGGGCGCTTTGGTTCTTTCTTTATCCGGTTGCCTCATTCCAGCACAACGGGCTGCTACCCCAGCGCTGCCCTTACCAAAGTCCTTTAGCACAACGACGAGTGAGTCAGGCAAGGCCAGCAATTCTTCTATGACGACCACGGTCCAATTACCGTCAATACAAAGTTTCTATGGTGACCCTGCACTGTTACGACTTATTGATCAGGCAATTTTGGGAAATCAAGAGCTCAAAATCCTAGACGAAGAAGTTCAGATCGCCGCAAACGAAGTTCGTGCGCGTCGAGGAGCGATTTTCCCCTCCATTGGACTGGGAGCCGTTGGTGGCTTTGATCGCAACAGTGCCTACATGCCGCTGGGTGCAGCCGAACGCCAATTGACCTACCCCATCGACCGCGAGTTTCCCGACCCTGTACCGCGTGTCGGGCTTGGGGCGGTTTTGGGCTGGCAAGTCGATATTTGGCGTGAGCTGCGCAACGCCCGCGATGCAGCAGCTGCGAGATTGACGGCTGCGATTGAACGTCGGAATGCATTTGTCAACCGGCTGGTGGCCGAGATTGCTGACAACTACTATCAACTCCTTGCTTTGGATGCCCGAATAGTGGTTTTAGACCAAATTATCGCGTTGTAAGAGCAAAGCCTTAAAGTCGCGATCGCTTTTAAGGAGGCGGGTCGAGGAACTGAGTTAGCTGTTCAGCGATTCCAAGCCGAAGTCCGTAAAAATCAAAGTGAGAAGCTTGTCGTCCGCCAAGAGCAAGTTGAGGTTGAGAATCGTATCAACTTCTTACTCGGCCGCTATCCGATCGCAATCGAACGTGAGGCCCGAGACTATACCGCAATCTCGCTTTCCCCACCCGAGGCAGGTCTGCCAGCACAGTTATTGCAATCTCGTCCAGACATCCGCCAAGCGGAGCAGGAACTAACCGCAGCCGGTCTGGATGTCCTGGTCGCCCGTGCTCGCTTTTTTCCCCGATTCGACATCACCGCCGGACTCGGCTGGGAAGCGTTTAACCCGCGTTATCTCTTCGATCCGGGAGCATTCGTTGCCAACGCAGCCGGCGGCCTGATGTTACCGCTAATTAACCGAGCAGCCATAATTGCCGACTACCAGTCGGCCAATGCCCGGCAGTTGCAGGCGGTTTATAATTATCAACGAATCATTCTGGAAGCTTTTGCCGAAGTCGTCACACAACTGAACGCGGCCGAGAATTTTCAGAGGAGTGTCGATCTGCGAAAGCAGCAACTCGAAGCGCAAGCGGCTTCCGTCGACTCCGCTACGAAGTTGTTTCAGGCGGCCAGAGTCGAGTATAGCGAAGTTCTATTCGCACAAAGAGATCTGCTCGATGCCCGGCTAGAACTCATCAATACCAAACGACGGCAGATTGCCGCTGCCATAGCCGCCTACCGCGCGCTTGGGGGAGGATCAACGGGAATCGTTGCGCCAAGCCGACCGTGACGACAAGAATCCCTCAATGCGTGGGATTGAACTTATGGAATACCACTAGATCGAAGATATTACTTAAATCCAAGATTCCATTTGTAATTTGCGACGTTCATTTGAGGACTGGCATTGACGCGCCAAATGTGCTTCGCGGTGTGAGTAATCGGGAAAATGCAAGCAACTTCGATATCCTTTCCAAGAAAGTAGCGGGTTTTTGTCGGGGCTTGGCCGTTAGCCAACTCTTTGATGGTGAGGCAGCAGTGCAGTGTGTCGGTCGGCAGGTGTTGGCGAAACTATCGTCAGCTATCGCAAACTCAACGCCAAGCCTAGAAGTCAAACTGCTGGCCGTTAGTCATAAAATAAGCTCAAGAAATTTGAACACCATTCATACTGATCTAAGACAGCATCTTATTTTTCGATTCAGGTTCTTACATCTTGAGATGCACCGCCGGTCCTTGCAATCTTTGACGTAATCGAGATGAGCATGTCTTACTAGCCCTACATAAGAGTACGAGATAGTCATTTGCTTAGAAAACTGATCCTATCATGTCATATTGATCCCACTTACTGTCGACTCGATTTCAAGTGTCATACTTTCTGTAGTGAGAGACACTGCAATTTACAATTTGGTTGGTAGTAGGTTTCTGGTTCCGAGTGGATTAATGGAGTGATATGGTCCGTGAAAAAACAATTTCCCTCGATTTATTATTTGGTAAAAATAAAACGGTCTCACAATGATGTTACATTTGCTCGTATGACGCATGGGTGTTATTATCATGGTCCGATTTCATATTGCGACGTTTTCTTGTGATGTAACTCCACCTATTGGGCATCCACTTTGCGGTGGATGGATCGAACCTGCTCGAGCTGTAGATGATCCGCTTCAGCTACTTGGCGTGATACTTTTGGGCAATGGCAAACCGATTGTTCTTTGTGCACTCGATTGGACTGGCCTTCGTAATGAAGCGTTTCGGGTTTGGCGTCAATCGCTCGCGGAGGCCGCACACACAAGTCCGGATTATGTAGCCCTCCATTGCGTTCATCCACACAACACACCTTTTGCTGATATTGAAGCACAAAAATTGATTTCTGAAGTTGGCGCACCCTCATCACTGGATCTGAAGTTTTTCAACAAGTGTGTTGAGCGATCAGCAGCGGCACTTAAAGGGGCATTACCGCAAGCGAAGGAAATCACCCATATCGGCACAGGCTCAGCTGAGGTAAAACAAGTCGCCTCGAATCGTCGGATCCTGGGCGGAGATGGAAAAATTAAATACACGCGGACAAGTGCAACTGCAAATCAAGAAATACGCGATGAACCCGAAGGACTGATCGACCCTCACCTCAGAATGCTCAGCTTCTGGAACCAGGAAACCCCCTTGGCCGCTTTAAGCTTTTATGCGTGCCATCCAATGAGCTATTACGGTGATGGACGAGTGAGTGCCGATTTCTGTGGCTTAGCTCGACAAAAGCACCAAGAAGCCACCGGAGTCTTTCAGATCTACTTCAATGGATGTGGAGGAAATATCACCGCTGGCAAGTATAATGACGGCTCGAAAGCCAACCGCGCCGTGCTCCAACACCGTATGAACGCGGCTCTCACAGCCGCTTGGAAACATACGATTCGAAAGCCTCTGAAAAGTATCCATTGGCGAGTTCAAGCCGTGAAACTCCCTCCTCGTTCAGAAGCGTCCTATGGAGAGGTCGAAAGTCAGAAACTTTTGTCAGATACAAAAGCACCCACTGCTCGTCGAAATAACGCAGCATTCCAGCTTGCATGGTTGAAACGCATCAAGATACCCATTGAATTGAGTTGTCTGAATTTTGGTAACTCAGTGTTCAATCTTTTTTTGCCTGGCGAACCGTTTATCGAATACCAGCTTGCGGCGCAAAAGTTGCGACCCGACGCTGTCGTGAATGTAGCGGCCTACGGCGACGGTGGTCCCGGATATATTCCTACAGCAAAAGCTTACCTGGAAGGCGGTTATGAACCCACTGTGGCTTTGTGTGGTCCAGAATCCGAGACGATTCTGATGAACGCGATTCGGAAGTTGCTGGAGGTGGACAAGTGATGACGCATACAACATCGTTCGCTATGCTCATAACTCTCAGCTTCAGTTTCGTTACAACGATTACATTTCCGGACGAACGCAACCCTTCAATTGCGCCGATGCCCAGGCTGGTTGACTTCTCTCAGCTGATCTCCAAACCACTGAGCCCAGAGCAAGAACTAGCCACTTTCAAAATCGTAGAGGGTTTCAAGGTCGAGTTAGTAGCGTCTGAACCTGCCGTAGTCGATCCAGTTGCGATGTGCTTCGACGCCCGCGGCCGTCTATTCGTTTGTGAAATGCGAGGATATCCCAATGGAGGCATTGGCACAGGGAATGAAACCCGAGGCAAAATCAAGTGCCTTCGCGATCTTGATGGAGATGGAATATTCGAAACGAGCAAAACCTTTGCTGAGGGGCTTCGGTTCCCTATGGGTATAACTCCTTATCGCAATGGAGTTATCGTTGCTGTTGCTCCGGATATTGTTTATTACGAAGACACCGACCACGATGATCAAGCTGACAAAACAGTGGTGCTCTATTCAGGCTTCAATGTGGCCAATATTCAGCAAATGGTCAATAGCCTTCAGTGGGGAGTCGATAATTGGGTTTATGGCTGTGCGGGAAGCGATGGAGGTACAATCCGCTCCCTTGAGAGGCCTCAGGCAGCCTTAATAACGCTTGGAAACCATGGCTTTCGCTTCAAACCGGATGTACCTGCCAGCTTGGAACCGACCAGCGGAGGTGGTCAGTATGGATTGACCACGGACGATTTCTTGCATTGGTTTACAGCCACAAACAGTCAACACCTACGCCAGATTGTGCTCCCAGCACATTACCTCAAACGGAATCCATTGCTACCAGTCTCGGCTGTGACCTTGGATATAGCTGAACACGGTGCAGCAGCTAAGGTCTACCGGATCTCACCCTTTGAGCCGTGGCGTTTGGAACGAACCACGCGTAGGGCAGGGGGGCCGGATGCGAATCGGTTCCCCAAGACAGAGTTGGTTCCAGGCGGTTTTTTTACGTCTGCGTGCAGTCCTTTGATCTATACTGGAGGTCTTTTTCCAAGCGAATTTTACGGCAATAACTTCGTCTGTGATCCTGCTAATAATCTGATTCATCGTGAGTTGCTGCATGAACATGGATCAGTTTTTCGTGCAGTCCGTGCCTATCCAGATCGTGAATTCTTAGCGTCAACTGATAATTGGTTCCGGCCTGTCCAACTATCAATTGGTCCAGATGGCGCTGTATATGTACTCGATTTTTACCGAGAAGTGATCGAGACTCCTTTATCACTCCCCGACGACATCAAAAAGCGTCTCAATCTCGAAAGCCGTGATCGAGGCCGAATTTGGAGGATCGCGCCGACTCAGTTTAAGCCAACACGATTGCCAGATCTGTGCAAGTGCACAGTTGAAGAACTGATTGGTGAACTGACACATGCCAACTCGTGGCGCCGCAAAACCGCTCAAAGGTTACTAATCGAAAACAAACCTCCAGCCGCGGTTGATAAGATACGAAATCGGCTGGATACCCTCATCCAAAGCTCGACGACAGCTGCTTCGCCCGCTCTCGACGCGGCTTGGGTTTCAATGCTGTGGACCTTACATGGGCTCGATGCACTCAAGCCGGATGACATCATTCCTGCTCTTCGAGGCGGATCAAATGTCCGAGAGACGGCTTTGAGGTTGGCTGAACCTTATTTGACCAAATCAGCTCAACTACAAGAGGAGTTCAAGAAAGCAGGAAACACACCACGCGTCCGGTTTCAACAAGCACTCTCTGCAGGTTTTTTACCATCTGAGGATGCTGCTCGCGTCCTGCACCAAATCCTTCGAGAAGATGCACATGATTCATGGACAGTTATTGCAGCACTGAGTTCGACCTCTGACTGCACTATCCCCTTAGCTTACAAGCTGGTTAACGATGACCCACCGAACTTGACCTTGATCAACCGTGTCGCTGCCTTGATTGGTGTCCGTGGCAAGGATGATGAAATTACAGCGACTCTACGACTGATGTTATCAAGTCAACAATCCGGAGGTGCTCCTTCGGCATTAATTGAAGGTCTGGGGCAAGGTATGCAGACCCGCCGAGTTACCTTGGCCTCGTGGTTGACCAAACCACCACCTGATGCCAGTGATGTGGCCACTTCAGTCCTCAGCCGCTTTGAAGAAGCCGCAATCAAACTTAAGGATCATCGAGCTAGTGAAACCGAACGCATCCAGGCTGCCCGGCTACTCGGGTATGCTCCCTTTAGTAATGTTCAGGCCGCGTACAGTAATGCATTATTGCCTTCAACACCTGTTAATGTTCAATTAGCTGCCATATCATCGCTCGCACGACACAGCGACCATCGTGTATCAGAGTTGCTCTTGAATCCTTGGAAAGGGTACGGACCAAGTGCACGAGCTGCGGCCCTCGAGGTAATGCTCGCACGAGCCGATCGTTGCATGGCCATTTTATTGGCGATGGAGAAAGGTGAGTTACCAGTTACTTTGCTTTCACCGGCCCAGGTTCAACACTTGAAAGGTCACCCAGACCCCATAGTTAGGTCGAAAGCCCAAGCCGTGTTGAAACAAACCATCGACTCGAATCGAGCGAAGGTTATTGCTGCATACTCTGCAGCTCTGGAGTTAAAAGGTAATCCAAAATTCGGACAGACAATCTTCCAGAAACATTGTTCGTCCTGTCATCGGTTGGATGGAGTTGGGCATGATGTTGGAGCCAATCTTCTAGCAACACTTGGTAACAAATCCGGAGAGGACTTATTGATAGCGCTGTTTGATCCCAATCGCGAGGTGGATCCACGTTATGTGACGTATCAGGTTGGTACTTCTGATGATCGGATCGTAACAGGAGTCGTCATTGCTGAGTCCCCAACCAGCATTACGTTGCGTCGTGCCGAGGGGGTGGACGAAGTCATCTTACGATCCGAGCTGGCATTTTTTCGGTCAACCACCCTGTCCTTAATGCCCGAAGGGTTTGAGAAGGAGCTCAAGCCACAAGATGTGGCGGATCTCTTTTCCTACTTGCGCTTGCCGCGTAAATAATCGGCTAGGGACTGATTTTGAGTAATATCTTCACCCATATAAATTAGAGTTTCATGCGATGAGCCGTAGAGTTTAAATAAATCGAGTGAATATATAATTATCAATTGTTTTCGATATTTATAACCTATTACAAGCGGGTTAGTCTTCGTACTCGTTTAGTGGCTGTTTCTTGCGTATATCATTGATATCTCCAACCATGATTATAGGAATATAATAGTCTTGGCCAGGGGGTCTACGGAATTGAACTTGTCCTTTGATTTCTACCCAATCACCATCATTGTAATTGGAGAGCGCCTGAGGGACGACAATACGTACTTTCAAAGGAGTTGCATCCGCGGCACAACACGCCATTTTGAAGCGAAACAAAGAAAATTCCTTGTCCCCCAGCCGCTTAAATCGGCCCTCTAGGATTACGGTCTGACCTTGTAGGCTTTCACGTTTGTTAGTATCAAATGCGGCACCCTTTAGATCGTTAAATTTCATTCGTGTGCCTTCACCTACGATCTGCTCATAACGAGGTTCACCGCCTGAGGCCGGTGTAATCTCCTTGAGAGTTAAACCGGTTTTTGTAACAATTTGCCGAACCGTCGAGCCGTCAGGTAAAGGAGATAATAGCTTGGTCTTCGTGGGATCGATATCCTTTGCTAACTCTTTAAGTAGCTCTGCACCAAGGACCGTATCATTCTTGTCGTAAGCTAATGCTAATTGGTAATCCATGCTGAATGTCGAATTAGGCAAGCCCATGAAAAAGAGCAGCACGGGGAAAATTAAAATGAGCATCCGTGCGAAGACCCACGACAATTCATTCGCATGCAGGTGATCTTCTGCCGTGTGATCCGACTCATTATGTAAATGGCCAATCGAATGGTTGCAGGCATCTGTGTGGATGTGATCCCCACTACATCCTGTGGTTTGAACGTGGATTAATCCTTGAAGCTTTCCTGCTTCTCGCCAAACAGAGATCGCACGAACTAAAACAAGGATTAAAATGCCAATACCCCCAAGTAGCACAGGAAAGCGAAACGGCTCCGTGAGAAACCCAAGCATATCTTTTCTATACATCTGGATAGCGGCATAGCCGAACAGTCCGCAGACCAAAATTGTCAGCAATTGCTCGGCGAAGTAGTTTCGAATTGATTCTTCGTTATGAAAATGCAGATGAGCCATGATTGTGCTCCAATTTCGAAGGCTCTCTCACTAGCCCACCGATACAGGAGGTAGACCAGACCAATTGTTCTGTTGATAGATGAAGTGAACTAATAGACATAACACAAGGACTAAGATAATAACACTGCTGGCAATGGTCAAAATTAATCGAAGGCGGAATACTCGTGTATACATAAGGATTAATTTAATATCGAGCATTGGCCCTAGAACTAAGAATGCGAGTTTTGCTGAAATATGCATATTTGTAAATTGAGCTGCGACGAAAGCATCCGCCTCGCTACATAGACACATTAAAAAGCCCATCAGCATCATGGCTGGGATCGCCAAGATGGGTTGTTCTTGTGAGAACGAATCAATTTCGCGGGCACCAATCCATTGTTTTGCGAGTGCTGCAAGCACCGCGCCAAGTATCAGAAAGACCGTGATATCCACAAAATCATGCAGCGCTGTCGATGAGATGTTTGATAGTCGTTGCATGAACGAGGTTTTTGAGGCAGATTTGTGTCCATCGTTCGAGCTAACTATTGGCAGAGGGGTGAGGTTCTGGGGTATTGCAAGAGGCTTGAGCAGAGCGTTTCCATGCTTCAGGTACTGCCAATGAACGATAAACCCTGTCGTGCAGGCGACAATGAACGCCATGCTCACCCGAAGCAATACCACTTCGGTTGCAATGCCGTGGCCTGCAAAGGCAATCCACGTGCTCAGAATTACCACAAGGTTAATAATTGGCCCTGCTAGCATATAGGCGATACAGCACGAAAGAGGTAACCCCTTTCGCAGCAGTCGTCGCATCACCACGACGATTCCACACTCACACATGGGGAATATCAGCCCAAGCACCGCACCTATCATGACTGCGGGAATGACCTGTTTCGGTAATACCTTGGTGATAGCCTGTTGAGGCAGAAACTCTTCCAGGATGCCCGCTATTACTGCACCGAGCACTATGAAAGGCATTGCCTCCCACAATACGGAGCTGAAGAGCAAAAGAAAATTCAGAATTTGTTCCACGGTATCACCGTCCGCAACAACGATTACACTGGTCGTACGGTCACCGGCACTGACCAGTTCGGTCGATTAAGGACATTCTCCGAATCCATGGTCGCTGGTACAAGACTCGTCATGGATGTGCCGTGAGACCATACGGGGAAGGGGGGCCAATCCCAGTGCAGGAGCGAAGCGGCTCCATAGTGAGGCTAATACGATCGACACAAAAAAGAGGACAACACTCATCACGACTATGACGCCGCTAGGCCCAAAGGGTACAGAATCACCATTCCCTATACTGAACTCAAATGAGTTTCGAAGTGTGAACCCTAACAATCCTGAACCGATGCAAAAAAGTACGGTGAGCCAAAACATTTGGCGGAGGTTTCGGGACAAGTTAGCCGCGGCTGCCGCCGGTACAACGAGCATGGCATTAATGAGCAACGCGCCCACTGCCTTGATGGATAAATTCACTACTAACGCTAGCAAAATGATAAATAAATAATTGTTGAACTTAACCTGCAAACCTCGGGTTCGTGCTAATGTTGAATTAAAGCTAGCAAAGACAAGCTGATTATATCTCGAGATATAGATTGGTACGACGATCAACATGAGTAAAATCAAATAAATCAAATCGTGTTCCGGAATCAGTACCAAATTCCCAAATAGAAAGTATTCGGGATTAAAGGAGCTCTTGACTTGAAGCACTTGGAACATCATCGCGCCAATACCGATGGCCAATGCGAAGAAGACACCAATAACAGTATCGTGCGCTAATCCGGTATGATCACGGACATAGACCATGGCAACTCCAACTGCGATGCCTACTAGGACCATCACAAGAGGCACGACCCAGGCCGCCCTGTTGTGGTCGCCATCAGTGAGCACCACGCTAAGATAGCCGAGTGTCACCCCCGCAAACGCACAGTGCGCCATGGCATCGCTAAAGAATGCCATTCGATTACCAACGACCATTGAGCCCATCATTCCACACAGACTGCAAACCAGTACAATCGCCATCACGCCCTTGACGACGAATACCTCCAGTCCCAATCCATCTGCAATCCGTGTCGACAATTGAAACATCCAATCGGTGTCCATGAATGCCACCCAATTACAATGTGGAGGTGGATAGCAACTGTTGTGCGGCCCGGTGCATGATATTGATCGCGGCGGCTGCTTCATCCACGTTGATGACAAGAGGGGGCGCGATACGAACTACCTTTCCGGATAAGGGGCCAAGTAAGTGGACTCCGTCACTGTTTTCAGCGTCACCGCGGTAACAAGCGAGCACAAAGTCTTTGGCCCACGCTGAGGCACTTTTGCCACTATGATCGGTCATTTCGACTCCCCAGACCATGCCGTCTTTCTCCCCCCGGATGTGAGCGACAAATGGATAGGATTTGAGTGATACTAAGCCTTGCTCGATTACTGCTGAGGCAGGTTGCATATCCTGCAGTAAATCGTGTCGTTCAAATTCCTCAAGTGTAGCTATCACGGCCGCACAACAAAGTGGGTTAGCACTCCAAGTATCTGAACCCTCACCATAGTCCATCGCGGAGAGCAGATCGGTCCTACCAACAGCAGCCGCGACTGGTATGCCGTTTCCCAAACCTTTCCCAAGTACAACGATGTCTGGTTCAACTCCATAGCGTTCGAATGCGAACAACCGTCCAGTGCGGCCAAAGTTTGATTGCACTTCATCTAAAATGAACACAATATCCTCATCCCGGCAGAACTGCTCCAGAAGCTTCAGGTAAGCCCTTGGAGGGTGAAACGAACCTCCTCCCCCCAAGTACGGTTCCGTGATGAGTGCTCCAATTCGGCGACCAAATTGTCGGAGTAAGCTATGAAGTTCCTCTTGGTACACCCGAACATCAAACGGCTCGTCGCGAAGACTGATATCGATACATTCCCGCATTGGGAATGAAACAAAGCGAACTCGCGGATCACGTTCAGGATCGAGCTCAGAACCAGTCACGGCGTTTGCGAGCCCCTTTTTGCCATGAAAGCCAAATCGTGTAGCGAGAATCATCGGGCGCGTTCGATCCCGTGCTAACGCTGCCCAAATTGCTTTTTGAACGGCTTCGGAACCAGAAGCTGCCCATAAAACTTGTTGCAGTCGGGTACCACCTGGTGAGGCTTGTAAATGGCGCACTAACCGGTTGCTCGCCTCGACCTCAAGAGGTGTGATGGCGTTGTAAGCTGTCAAGGCCATCGCCGGCATGTAGTTCTCTGTACCAATCGAACCAAACCCGGCTGCTGGCCAACCCATCAAGTCACTGAAGCGCTGCATCCACTTTGTTGGATTGTGGCCGAGGTTAGCAACCAGCACACCCGATGTAAAATCGTACAATCGGCGATTTTCAGGTGTCCAATGAAAGATGCCGGCGCTCCGGGCTATCACGACCTGAGTGGGCGTGTAGGTTCGCAAGCAGCGCGGCTCCACGCAATGGGATTTCAACCTGAACTGGTTGGAGATTGGTTCAGCAGTATGCTGAATTGCTCCCGGCAACGGATACTTTGGTCCCATAACCAAAATGACCTTTCACAAATACTGCCAAGAAGCCTCGGACCACCCACAGAGTAAGTCTGCATAATGATTATTATGAGGATTCAAAAATGGACCAAGTTTGTTTCAGGGAGTTTTGCTGGTAGTTTCCTGAAATGAACGGTTGTTACACCTGGCCCGGATAGAGTATTTCGGGGTTGGGATTACCAGGTTCAAAAAGCACGAGCCCACCGTAGGTGTCGTTGACCTTAACTAGACAACCAGGCGTACCCTTAGCAGCTCGTGCGAGAATCGCCTCGAGAGCTTGAACGATTGCAACGCAGTTGCGATCTGCGGTCAGGTCGTTGTAAGCCAATTGCCGCGTTTGTGACAGCCGATTCGCTCGGCCTGAAGCGTCGCCGCCAAACTCGACGTAGGCAACTTCATGAAAGAACCGTTCAATGACTTCAATCCCGTACCCGCGCTGAGTACGCTCACCCCAAGGTTCGATAAATGAGGCGTTGTAGTGATGATTTGGAGTAATTTTGAACGCAAATGGCGTGCTGCCTTCCACCGTTAATTCCACACCGCGTTTCCGCTGGTGGGCATTCCAAACCCCGTTATCAAAGCGAAATTGCACTTCTTGTTCGACATAACCCGGGAAGTTGTCGGGTGTAACCCAACTCGTGTGAATATCAAAGGCCGCCTCGCGCCCATCGGAGTAACGGTAAACGATTTGCAGTTGGACTGAGTCCCAAGTAGGACCGTCAGCAGGACCAACTAGCCCGCGTTGTCCGGTTGCTGTGATACGATCTAGCTTCCAGTCAGAGGCAAAGGTGAAGTCAATTAACTTGAGATAGTGAACTGCGACATAGGTTCCCGGATTACGACCGTGAATCCACTCGGCAAATTGCACCCCACTTATCGTTTTGGGTTCCAGAAGGGAACAATAGCCGTTGTTGACATGCTTAAGTACGCCATCCACCACCAAGGTTCGTAACTTCTTGTGATCGGGATCAAAAAGTTTGTGGTACACAACTTTCGCCAGGGTACCACGTTGCTCAGCCAAAGTGGTGAGTTCGTCGAGCTGTTGCAAGCTCAAAACCGATGGCTTTTCAATCAGCACGTGTTTCCCGGCAGCAAGAGCTGCCCGTGCGACCTCAAAGTGGCGGTCGTCTGGCGTGGCGACACAGACGACATTCACGTCTGTGGCAAGTAAATCGCTGACAGCCCGTTGACCGGAGTAGGAGGCGAATGTTGACAAGCCCGCGGATGGGTCTTCTCGCAGGCGTCGGGCACGCTCACCAGTTCGAGTCGCGACGGCATCCAGGCTAACGGCAACCGCACCAGTTAAGGGATTGAATAATGGTGTTCGATTCGCAGATTGAAAAAAAGGCCGATAGGTCTCATCAAAGATCATTCCCAAACCAACCATGCCCGCTGACAAGTGATGGACAGTAGGTTCCATTGTAATCCGTACCAAATGAATCTCGGTTGTGGGGCCGACGAGCAGAAAGACATAACAAATCTTATCAGACGTGGTCGATCGTTGTTGTTTTTTGGGGTGGGCTTTTTAGTTCAGGTAGCAACGTCCGATAATGTATCTTATGTATTGTTAGCTACAATTAACCTGGTGTTTCACTCAGCCGCGGGTGTTATGCGATCAAGCCCATTTTGCGAAACTTTTCATAACGACTATTGAGAAGTTCCTCCGTTCGGAGTGAACTCAGTTCGCGAATGTGTTTGATGAGTGAGGCTTTCAGCGTGCTGGCCGCATTACGCGGATCACGATGCGCTCCGCCAAGAGGTTCCGGAATCACATGGTCAATCACGCCCAGCTTCAACAAATCTGTTGCCGTCATCCGTAGTGCTTCTGCCGCTCGTGATTTGGTTTCCTCTGTGGCAACCTTCCACAAGATACCAGCACAGCCTTCAGGACTGATCACGGAATAATAGGCATACTGCAGCATTCCGACCCGATCCCCAACCCCAATTCCGAGTGCTCCCCCGGAACCGCCTTCCCCGATAACAACACACACAATGGGAGTTGGAAGGCGTGTCATCTCCAGGATACTCCGAGCAATCAATTGTGCTTGCCCGCGTTCCTCGGCACCAATCCCCGGGAAGGCTCCAGGTGTGTCGATGAGACTTATAACAGGCAGACGATACTTCGCTGCCAACTGCATCTTGAGCAAGGCTTTTCGATAACCTTCCGGATGGGCGCAACCGTAGTAACATTGCTGGCGCTCCGCTAACGAAGTGCCTTTTTGGTGACCCACCAACATCACTTTGTGCCCATCGAGACGTGCTAATCCCGTGCGAATGGCACGATCATCGCCAAAGGCGCGATCTCCGTGAAGCTCGACAAACTCCTCGCACATCAGCGCGATATAGTCGAGAAGTTGGGGCCGCTGCCGATGCCGGGCTACTAACACCATTTCCCATGGCTTCAGATTTGCATAACGATCTCGCTTGAGATTCATCAATCGCCGTCGCAGAAGGCGAAGTTGTTCTGAACTCTTGGGTTCGTCTGGTGTTGATTCGAGCTTGGCAATTTCCAGTTCCAACTCGTGGATATCCTGCTCAAATGGAAGCGGGTCCGGTACCATGTGCAGCTTTCCTGTGAGACCAACACCAGTGAGTGTGACTCCGTTGGTTTATATCTCGTCGTGATCGTCTTCAGGCAAGGATTTGTAAATCTGAGGTATCTTTTTCAGTGCAATCAGCACTTCATGAAAGTTCTTGGGTCGGTCTTTCGGCTGCTTGGCAATGAGCTTGAGGACGAACGAGGAAAACTCGTCCGTTAGATCGGGGTTATAGGCCGAGGGCGGTGCCGGTTTTTCTTTGAAATGTCGGGTCAGCAAGTCGTCTCGAGACGATCCCCGGAATGGTGGCCGACCCGTCGTTAGCTCGTAGAGGGTACACCCATAACTATAAATATCAAAAGTTGGATCCGGAATTTCACCTAGAATTTGTTGCGGACTCATAAAGCTGGGTGTGCCCTGCGGCTTTCCCTTTCGATAGAACCAACGGGCTATACCTTTTGGAATTCGTTTTGTAATTGCAAAATCAATGATTTTGGTGTCACCAACGGCATTGACGAGGATGTTATCCGGTTTTACATCACAATGAACATATCCCATCGCATTCATATAAGCGAGTCCAGTGGCAGCGCCTCGAAAGATTTTGCGCGAGTGTTCTTTGATAAAAGCAAAATCCTTGCCCTGGAGGCGGAGCCGAAGGCTTCCCGAGGGGAAGAATTCCATGATGAAATGAGGAGTCTCTGCACTTCGATTGACCTTATGGATACGTATCACATTGCTATGGGTAAGCTTGATTCCAACTTCGGCCTCGTTGAACAGACTTCGACGATGTTCGGGATTGGCGGCCGCTTCGGGGAGCAGCAATTTCATTGCGAAATGTCGGTTGCTATTGGGCTCGACAACCTCAAATACTTGCGAGCTTTGTCCCGTTTGTAGCAAGGCCCGCAGTCGGTAGCCTCCTATGATCTCATTGACATCCGCCATCGATTTTCCTCACCAATATTCTTCGAAGTGGATGTTCCCGACAAACTTGGTTGCCGAGTTGTCCGCTTGAAACCCTAGCTGTTCGAGGACTTCGATCACTCCAACCGGTTCCGGGTAAATCGTTTGATTGGTTTCTTTCGCACGAGTCGGGACGCCAATCATCTTCGGATTCCCACAAAGAAATACATGCGTGTTTGCGGGGTCGAGCTTGCTACCCAAATGCGATTCGAGCTCCCCACTCGTAATCAAATCCTGTATATAGACTTTCTTTGTGATGCCCGGTTCTCGAGTTGTTAATGGTAGGTATTGATAATTTGCATAACGAGCCATGAGTCGGCGATGGACATCGAGATATCCCAGATCCCGTGTATAGCGTACACAACAGGCAGCCAATATTCTGCCCGGATGTCTCCGTCGAAGTAACTCCCAGAGCATGTAATTGTGCGGAGCTTCGCCGGTTCCTGTGGAGAGAAAAAGGACGGTATCCTGCGGTTTCACCGGTTGCAGTGTGTAGTGACCCGCAATCTTTTCCCCAATTTGGATTCGATCACCCTCGTGGAGTCCAAAAAGGCGAGGAGTCAAAGCCGGCACCCGGCCATCCTGGTTTTCGCGAACCAACACGATATAGAACTCGAGCCAATCCGTTTGATTGGGGTCATACAATTGGCCCGGTTCCGACTCGATAGAGCAGCTAATGGAGTAGGCCCGACGTACCACCTTGGTGAGATCGTCCGGTTTCAAGGTTTCTGGCTGGCATCCGTCAACGCGTGGTTCCCAGTAGCCCAAACCGAGTGTCCCGTATTGGCCTGGTTGATGGGCTGGTCGCGGAAAGTCCGGGCGAACTCGAAGAATCATGAGATCCGAGTGGATCTTCTGTAAGTAAACGACCGTACCATTGTAACGCTTAGCCCTTAGCTCGGCGATTTCATGAGGTGTCATTGGTGGGCCTGTCCCCCAGTCGACCAGAATTCATCAAATAAGTCCCGTCAATACATATAATACGTCTCTCGCACTTCCTCCCATAAAGGGGGGCGCGATTGCAATACAATTCAATTTGATTGCCCGAAGATGTCCAGGCTTAGCCGAGTTTACTTAACACGTTATTCGCATATTCCACGCACTGTTTCATATCCTGGCTTGGGTTCATGGGATTGGCTTCGTATTCGATGCAAACCGTGCCACGGAATTTCACTTCGTGAAGTGCTTCGAACACAGCCTGAACATTGAGCGCCCCGGTCTTATCGCCGAAGACCACATCGGTCCGCCGCTTGTTGTCGTGATCCTTGAGATGCATCGCGAAATTTCGGGCCCCCATATGCCGGACCTGTTGAGCCGGATCCAACTTCTCACCCAGTTGAGCCGCCCGGATCAAATGACCCGTATCCAAACACGATCCAATAAGTGGGTGATGATCCTTCACTGCTTTCAGAATGATCTCAGCGGAGTACCATCGGTGGAAGCCCTTGCCCATGGGTCCATGAGGGTGAATAGCGATGGCGATCTTGTATTCCTCGCAGAGCTTGTCGAGACTCTCGAATGCATCGGGAGTGGGGTCGGCACTGAGGTATTTCAAACCCAATGCACTGCCAAATTCGAATAGCTTCTTATTGGCTTCGTGGTCTTTCGAAAATTGAGAAACACCAAAGCCAACTGGAGTGATTTCATAATCCTGGCAAAGCTTGAGAATTTCCTTCAACTTCGAGGAGCTGCTTGCGGGCGGAATGTGCTTGGAGTAGAACTCGGCCTGCTTGAGACCAAGCTCATGAATGCGTTTGAGGGCCGGTTCCAGATCAAACTCCCGGAACGTGTAACTTTGTACCCCTAATTGAATACTCGGTTTCTCAGCCGCGAGGAGTTGCGTGCGAGAAAATGGCATCAGGCTTGCGGCCGTTGCCGCCAGGAACTCGCGGCGATGCATCGCTGTCATCATGAAATCCTTCCTTGTGAATGGGTAAGGATACCAACCTCGTTCGGTTGCCAGAAGTTTACTCAGACGGAGCCCAAGATGCGATCATTTCTTGCAGATCAGGCGCGAATGATGTCCATTCGTGAGAGCGGCCCTCGCCTTGCAAGGCTCCAATGTCGATCGATCACCCCACGCCGTGCCACGGTGGTCAACCAGGCTTATGCGATCGGAAACAGCCAACGGTGGGGCAAACACAACTGGCCTGGGTGGGCGTCCCAGGCCAGTTGGTGCATCACAGCAAGAGGAGAGACGATCGCTCAACCGGGCCCTTGCCGGATGACAAATAGCACAGGTACTGCCTTACTCTGCCGAAGGCCGCGATTGGCCATAAATTGCTTGAGCTCCGCAGAGTAGGCGGGTGGCGTGCGTGAACTCATCGGTGTTGAAAGCAAGGCAATCGCTGTCTTTTCAGCCGGGTTGCCAGCAACCGTTGTCACGGACTTGACTAAGTGTTCTACTGTTTGGGAACTGAGTGGTTTCGTCGTATCTCGTGATTTCTCGAGCGTGCTGGGTCGCTTGAACAAACCCGGGTCGAAACCGAGAATCTCGGTCAACATCTTTTGTTCGACACTCGTTGCTGGGGTTGCATGAACCAGGTCAAAGATGCGTGGAGAAACCTTAGCATCCCGGTTGGATAAAACCTCCAGCAATCGAACAATCTCGTTGGGTTCCAGTGCGTCGCTGTAAACCACCACGGCACGAGCCAATTGTTTTCGCGTGAGATCCGCTGTGGCGGTGTCGATCAGGACCCGCAGGCCGATCGATTGGGCCGCCGCTTCGAAGAACTGCAGACCGCGAAAGTTGTCTCGTGCAAAGAGGTCAATTCGGTAAGCCGGTTCGAGGCTTAATTCGTGCAGGAAATCTCGTTGAACATCCTCTCGCGTGAATTCGCTTAATGGTTGAAGGACGGGAATTCGAACCTCCACAAACTCAAATGGCGCAATCTCAGCACCCGCTAAAAACGCATGAAATTCGGGTCGCATCGGGCGGGGTTGAGGTGCCAACGCACGAGCCAACCCCGTGGCAGGGCGAGGCTGGGGTGCAGCCGGATGGGTTTGAGTTGGCGGATTTTGGTCGGAAGCGAACTCATTTCCCTCGAACGGCTGAGTGGGTGGACGAACGTCATCGGCAGGCAAGTGTCCATTCCAGCCGCGGTTGACACGAGGACCACTAGCCACATTGGATTCGTGATCCGAGGAGAAGAACCAGAAGGAGCTCGCGGTTACACCGAGTAAGAGGCACGCAGCAATACCGAAAGGAATCCAGCGACTCCTCGTCGCCCGATGCTGACGATCTGTTTCCGTGGGCAGTGAGGTGTGCTTGACTCGGATCAAATTTGGCGTGTGGGCGTGAATCTGATCCAAAACTCGTTGGGTTAGCCCCGGAGGAGCTTGAAGCACCGGCAAGGAGCGAATACGATCACTGTCCGCACGCAGTTGATTGTATAGGACACGAGCCTCCGGACACCGCACGAGAAGTTCTCGGAGCTCTCGTGCCTGAGCCGGTGTCAGCTCGCCATCAACACCGGCTGTCATCAAAAGCAGTTCGTCTTCAGTTACCATGTCATGCACCCCCCTGCCCTGTTCATTTCAGTCACGGCCAGGGGTTAATCCTCGTCGGTTTTCAGCAACTCACGGAGTTCTAAACGAGCCCGATGTAAGCGACTGCGAATCGTTCCAATCGGGACACCTAAGATATCCGCAATCTGTTCGTATTTCATGCCCTCAATGTCTTTCAAGACCAGAACCTCTCTGTGCTCCGGAGAAAGACGACTCAAGGCCGCTTGGAGCTGCATTTCCTCTTCACCTTGCTCGAGGGCAGCACCCGGGCGAACGTATTCGGAGCAATCCAAGGGTTCGATCGTTCCTTCACTTGCTGCGGAATCCAGACTGACCGTTGTTCGTTTGCGCCGTTTGAGGCTAATCGCCGTGTTAAAAGCGATCCGGTAAAGCCAGGTAAAAAATTCAGCTTCCCCCTTGAAGGTCTGGAGCGACTGGTAGGCATTCAGGAAGGCATCCTGAACCACATCGGCTGCGTCTTCCGGATGCTCAACCAGTCGGATAGCAGCATTGTAAAGCCTTGTTTGGTAACGAGATACAAGTTCTCCGTAGGCGTCGCGGTTGCCGCCGAGGCTGAGTGCGATTAATCGGCGGTCGTCGTCGCTCACAAGGTCATCACCTAATGGACGTTGGATCCGGCACAAAGTTCCCGGATCAAGTGAAATTTTTGGGATCAACTCTTTCGAAAGTTATAGCACCGTCTGTAGCCACAAGGTTCTGGGCGTTGAGGATTTACAGACTCGAGCCCGTTACGTTTGGTAACATCTTTGCTCGCTGGCACTATTCGGGTTCCCTTCGCCGGACTATACTAAATATCAGTAAGCTATTGCACGAACTGTCCAAAGAGGAGATGAACCGCGCATCATGGCTACCCCAATGATCGTGGTCCGCGGTGCCCGTGAGCATAATCTCAAAAATGTTCACCTGGAGCTGCCCCGCAACAAGTTCATCGTGTTTACAGGTGTCAGTGGCTCGGGAAAGTCCTCATTGGCTTTCGACACCATTTACGCGGAGGGCCAACGGCGCTATGTCGAAAGTCTCTCCAGTTATGCTCGTCAATTTCTTGGACAGTTGCCCAAGCCCGATGTCGATTTTATCGGCGGGCTTTCGCCATCGGTTAGCATCCAACAGAAAACGGCCGGCCGCAATCCCCGGTCCACGGTGGGTACGATCACCGAAGTGTCGGACTTTCTCCGTGTGTTGTATGCCCGGCTCGGTCAGGGACACTGCGTCCACTGTCACCGACCGATCACGGCACAAACGCGCGAGCAAATCATTGCCCAAATTCTGAGTTTACCCACGGGAACACGATTTTTCATTCTGGCCCCCGTGGTGCGGGCACAAAAAGGGGAATTCAAGGACTTTTGTGCCGATCTGGTCAAACGGGGTTATGTTCGAGCACGAATTGATGGACAACTGGTGAAGCTGACCGATGATTTGAAGCTGGACAAGAATGTCAAGCATTCGATTGATATCGTTGTCGATCGCCTGCGCATCGAGGAGTCCAAGGGCTCTCACGACGGCACGTTCAGCAAATTTCGGACTCGCGTGGCTGAAGCCGTCGAGCAAGCACTCAACCTGGCGAATGGTTCACTCATCCTCCACCTCGAGGAGACCATCCATCCGCCTGTCCCATCGGGTCGAGGTCCCTCGCAAACCCTTTCTTCACCCAGCACGGATATCCGACTCTCCGCTCAATATGCCTGTGTGCACTGTAACATCAGTTATGAGCCACCCTCACCTCAATTGTTCAGTTTTAACAGCCCAACCGGAATGTGTTCCGAATGTGATGGTATTGGTACGAAATTTACCTTCGATCCGAATCTCCTTGTGCCGGATCCCACGTTGAGTGTCCATGAGGGAGCCATTGCACTGCTGGGGCCACTCAAGCGAATGGGCCGCTGGCGCAAGCACATTTACGAAGGCGTCGGCAAATCCCTGGGTATCGATCTGAAACGACCGTGGAATCGATTGGCCCCCGAACATCAGCATCAGTTGCTCTATGGCAGTGGGGACAAGCATATCGTTTGGGAGTGGCGACAACGGGGGGGCAAGATCTGGAAGCACGGTGGGAAATGGGAAGGAATCATTCCCCAACTGCTCTCCCAATTCAAGAAGACCCATGCCGGGCCACGACGAGCCCAATTGGAAAAGTACATGAGTGTCATGCGTTGCCCCGCCTGTGAAGGGCATCGTCTGAACGCTCAGGCCCGGGCAGTGCGTGTCGGCGGTAAAACTCTGATTGAACTTGGGCAGATGCCGATTGGAGAACTTGTTCCTTGGTTCGAGTCCTTTGAGCAAACCCTTTCGCCTCAAGCACGGGTGATCGCCAGTGAGTTGTTGAAGGAGATCCGATCGCGACTGGGCTTTTTGCTCAATGTCGGATTGCATTACCTGACGTTGGATCGTACGGCCCCGACTCTCTCCGGGGGTGAAGCCCAACGGATTCGGCTTGCCAGTCAAATCGGCAGCGGCCTGGTGGGGGTGCTGTATGTCCTAGATGAGCCGAGTATTGGTCTGCATCCCCGCGATAATGCCAAACTGTTGGCCAGTCTCGAACGACTTCGGGATATGGGCAATACCGTCCTGGTTGTGGAACACGACGAGGACACCATGCGGGCTGCGGACTATCTGGTGGATTTTGGTCCAGGGCCCGGTACCCGGGGTGGGGAAATCGTTGCTGCAGGGCCGCCTGAAACCGTCCTGACGCATCGTCAGTCGCTGACGGCCCAGTACTTGACCGGTGCCAAGTCGATTCCCATCCCCTCGCAACGGCGGACCCTAACCGGCAAATCGTTACGAATTGTTGGAGCGACGCACAACAACTTAAAAAATCTCACGGTAGAGATTCCGCTGGGCGTGTTTGTTTGCGTCACTGGCGTCAGTGGTTCGGGGAAATCGTCCCTCATCAATGACATTTTGTATAGCGGTCTGGTGACCCAGTTGACGAAGCCGGACCGACACTCGCAGTCGGCGGACGAAGATCCGGAGGTACGAACTCCTCATCGCATCGGTGCTCATGAGCGAATTGAGGGTACTGAATTCATTGACAAAATCATCGATATCGATCAGTCCCCAATCGGACGGACACCGCGATCCAACCCTGCGACTTACATCAAGCTGTGGGATGAGATTCGCTCGCTATATGCCGAGATGCCCGATGCCAAGGTCCGCGGCTACGCGCCGGGTCGGTTCAGCTTTAACAAACCCGGGGGGCGGTGCGAAGCCTGTGAAGGGAATGGCTCCAATCGGCTCGAGATGGATTTCCTGGCCGACATCTGGGTCACTTGCCCGGTGTGTGAAGGGCGGCGTTTCAACCGCGAGACCCTCCAGGTCCGCTATCGTGGCAAATCCATTCACGATGTGTTGGAAATGGAAGTCGCCGAGGCCCTCCAGCATTTTGAACATGTGCCCCGAATCCGAAACATGATTCAGACCCTCCACGACGTGGGACTCGACTATGTGAAACTTGGTCAACCGTCGCCCACGCTTTCTGGTGGTGAGGCCCAGCGAATCAAGTTGGCTCGGGAGTTGGTTCGCCGCAGTACGGGGAAAACCCTGTACATCCTGGATGAGCCTACGACAGGTTTGCACTTCGAGGATATCCGAAAACTCCTCGAAGTGTTACACGCTTTTGTCGACCAGGGTAACACCGTGGTCATCATCGAGCATTGCCTCGATGTGATTAAAACGGCCGACTGGGTAATCGATCTGGGCCCGGAAGGCGGCGCCGATGGGGGGCAGGTTGTCGCGACCGGTACACCGGAACAAATCGCGGCCTGCCCACAATCCTACACGGGACAGGCATTACACCCGATCCTGCATCCGCAGCGTACACCAAGCCGGACGCCACGCAACCCTGGCAATCGACAACAAGTTCAATCCTCAGGCACTTCCGAGTACATCAACCATCTCTCGGTGGAGGGTGCCTGTCAACATAACTTGAAAAACGTCTCCGTGCACTTGCCCCGCGATCAGATGAGCGTGTTCTGCGGACCGTCAGGTTCAGGGAAATCCTCATTGGCGTTGGACACGATATACGCCGAGGGACAACGGCGCTACGTGGAAAGTCTTTCCAGCTATGCCCGACAATTCCTGGGGCAGGTCCAAAAACCCAAGGTCGAGCGTATCTCTGGGCTTTCTCCCGCTATTAGCATTGAGCAGAAGACAACTAGCAAAAGCCCCCGATCGACCGTGGGGACGATTACAGAAATCTACGATTACCTGCGCATCCTGTACGCCCGCCTCGGGGAGCGCCATTGCCCGAGATGTGGACGCCCCGTTGGTACACAAACCAGCGATGAAATCGTGGACAAGATCTTGGGGTTGCCAGACGGTACGAGGTTATACGTCATGGCACCCGTGGAACGCAAAGGCCAGGAAAAGTACGACGCAATCTGGGAAGAAATCCGCCGAGCAGGATACAGTCGGATGCGGGTCGATCGCCGCAGTTACAGTCTTGATGAGCCGCCAACCATCGATCATCGACGAAAACACCAGATCGAAGTGATCGTGGACCGTGCCGTGGTCAAACCCGGTACACGTACCCGCATGACCGAAGCAGTCGAACAAGCTCTGGACCTTGGCCAGGGAGTCCTTCATATCGCGTTTGTGGATCCAGAAAAGGATGAACCCAGTTGGAAGGTCGAGTGCTATTCGCAGCATCTGGCCTGTGAACCCTGTAACCTGAGCTTCGAGGAGCTCAATCCGCATCACTATTCCTTCAACAGCCCAATGGGGTGGTGCCCGACTTGTGAGGGATTGGGCTTTCAACGTGGCACAAACGAACAGCTGTTAATCGGTAACACGCAGTTGACGCTTCGGGAAGGGGCCGTAACGCTCTGGCCGTCGTTAGCGCCCGGCTCCGCCTGGTTGCCGTTTGCTGAGGCCATCGCCCGACACGGTGGCTTTGATCTCGATACGCCTTACGCTCAACTGACCCCCGAGCAACAACGCCTGATCACATTTGGCACAGGTGAAACCTGGCTGGCACTCGATACCGCTCCCTCCTCGGGTCGTGTCAAACCGACACAGCGAGCCCGCAAGGACTCCAGTAAAACCACTCCAACAAAGTTCCAGTACAAGGGATTGATTCCGGCAATTGATGAAGCGTCTCGTGTATCCTGGGTGCTTCGTCATCGCCTGGACCATTTAGTGAGTGAGGTGCCTTGCTCGGCCTGCAAAGGAGCTCGATTAAGGCCAGATGCAGCTGCGACCCGATTTTTGGGTTTGACTTTGGGAGAACTTACTGCATTGCCGCTGAGTGAGGTGCTCAAACACTTCACCACCCTGAAGCCAACCAAAACAATCCAACAAATCGCGGGCGAACTTCTGCGGGAGATTGTGAGCCGAACCAAGTTCCTTGTCGATGTGGGCCTGGACTATCTCACCTTATCGCGTCCCGGGCCAACACTTTCTGGAGGTGAGGCACAACGCATTCGGCTGGCTTCGCAGATTGGTAGTGGACTGACTGGTGTTCTCTACGTGCTGGATGAACCAACCATTGGCCTTCATCCCCGTGATACCGAACGACTTCTTCAAGCGCTAACTCGATTACGAGACCTCGGCAACACCTTGGTGCTGGTCGAGCATGACCGAGAGGTGATTTCAGCAGCCGATTACTTACTCGATTTTGGTCCGGGAGCTGGAGATCATGGTGGCGAAATCACTGCAGCCGGCACACCCCAAGAAGTTCTCCGCAACAATCAATCGTTAACGGGTCGCTATTTATCCGGTCGCTTGGCGATACCCATTCCGAGTAATCGCAGACTTCCACCCAGCGTTGCCCAAAACCAGAAAGGACGACTCGGCTCAAATCTGTTCAACCAATCGGTCAAGTACTTGCGCATCGTGGGTGCCCGACAACACAACTTGAAAAACCTGAACGTTCAGATCCCATTAGGAGCTTTTGTGGCAGTCACCGGTGTGAGTGGATCCGGGAAATCTTCGTTAGTTAACGAGGTCCTTTACAATACCTTGGCTCGCAAGCTCAATCGCGCACAAACTCCTGGAGCAGCACTCAACGAGATTTACGGTCTGGAGCATATCGATAAGGTCATTAAAGTCGACCAAGATCCTATCGGAAACTCACCTTCATCGAACCCCGCTACCTATACCGGCGTGTTCGATTTGATCCGTGAGCTGTACGCCCAGCTACCCGAGTCGAAGATCCGTGGGTATCATCCCCGTCGCTTTAGCTTCAACCAAACTGGTGGCCGTTGCGAAGCCTGTGAAGGCATGGGGCAGAAGAAGATCGAGATGCATTTTCTGCCCGACGTCTGGATCGAATGCGAGACATGCCGGGGCAGCCGATACAATCCCGAAACCCTGGCTGTTACCTACCGTGGGAAATCCATAGCAGATGTTCTTTCCATGCGGGTCAGCGAAGCGTTAGAGTTGTTTGGTAATATTCCGAAGATCCGCCAGATACTGCAGACACTCGATGACGTGGGACTTGGGTACATCGCCCTTGGGCAACCCGCTCCAACCCTCTCGGGTGGTGAAGCCCAACGGGTGAAATTAGCGGGAGAGCTCGCCCGTCCAAATACCGGTAAAACTCTATATTTGTTGGATGAACCCACCACCGGCCTGCATTTTGAAGACATACGTAAACTGCTTGACGTGCTCCATCGGTTAGTCGATCTCGGCAACACGGTAGTGGTTGTTGAGCATAACCTTGATGTGATCAAGACAGTGGATTGGATCATTGATCTGGGACCAGAAGGCGGAACACGTGGTGGCGAAGTGGTCGCAGTGGGCACGCCTGAAGATATCGTCCAGCAAGCGCGAAAGGCACCATCGCATACTGGTCGAATCCTCAAAGGGGTTCTAACTGCTGGGCCATATGCACCTCGTGTGAAATTTGACTCGCAAGCTGCGTTTCAAACTCGCGCTGGTGATATCAATATCACAGATGTTGGCAAAGATCAGGCATTACCCTGGGAGACGGATGGTCCCAAATGGCACACGCAGGATCGTGTCACGACCACGGGAAAACCAGTGAAATGGGAGGGCGCAGCACTGAGTTGGGTAATTGATCGGATTCAAGAGTCAGGAATCTTTCCAGCAACGAAATGGAATCACCGCAGTGTTGTTGAGATTCCTCTGCCCCGCAGGACAGATGGCTGGTTCTTGCATGCCCTAACTGGGCACGAAGCGTATCTGAAATTGGTCTTCCGACTTCCCGGGCGGCCGTTTAAACACGATCAACTTGTTGCAAAACTCGGTCTCAAGCCACTAAGTGATACACCAGGCCTTGAGGGCTATTCACGAGATGATAATCGTGTTGAAATCAATAATGGCCCCAATGGTCAGCATGTTATTATCATCGTTCATACGAAAGCCGAGATCGATACGCCAGCATTTAATGAATTCATCGAACGAGCTGTTGCGGTAATTAAGACTCGGACATCTCCAGCAAACACGCGCATCGAAGCCGCGATGCCCTGGAAAAAGCATGGAGAGCGGTGGCATTTGAGTGACAAGGGATTTCCCAACGGAAAACCTGTGAATTGGGATAAGGGATTGCTGACGCGGTTGATTAGTGTGTTGCGTGAAATCGATCCGAGTCTCGAATTCAAATGGGATGCCCGTGATTTCGTAACAGTGCAACCAGCAGGTTGCTCACGATTTTGGTGCCGAATCAAAACTAAGCAACCGACTGCTCTCGAGATTGAGTTAGTCAGCCCTTTTGGTCAAGTCAATCTTGATCGGTTTGAGGGTATTGGTAGCACGATAACAACTGCAGATGACCGAATGGTAAAATCCACACTCGCTAAGCTCTCCTTCGTGAAGAGTCAGCATTTGCCCCTCAACAAGTTCAAGCCAGTGCTCGAAGAACTCTTGAGCGCGTTCCGTTCAGCCCATAGCCCGAACGACCATACGAAGGAAGCAAGCTAATCCAAATGCAGAGTCGCTCGGAGAGCTTGATTCGCCAAGCCTTGATCACGGGCTGGTTGTGAATTGTAGGCGACCCAAAAACAACATCCGTCGATCACCGCGTTGGCGGTAATCTTCCAGCAGTATTTCGAGATTAGGTTCTAGGATGCTGGGTTTATAACCCGGAGGTACAGCACCATTGAGCTGAACCCGAACAGGTTTGGTCCAATCGATCAGTTCTTGACTCAACCAAATGGATACCTGGGAAATACCACGTGTTCGGAGCGAGATCAGGTTGCTTCCACGAATGTCACCTTGGATTTCAGCTGGGACGATCTGTTTACCCATTGGTAACGATTCGAGAGTGTGGCGATCGAGCACCTTATCCACACCCAGCCAGTAAAAGCGATTATCAGTATGCCGCATCGTCGTCCAGGGAAAACGCGGCCCATTGCCCAATTGCAAAGTGGCCGTGCCATTGATGCGTTGTTTTCGACTCATCCAATCAAACATACTGGGTATTTCGGCAGGAAACCACTCAATGCCGCGACCCTTGTAGATGACCATCAAACCGGGAAACCCGTTGGGCATCCAGCGCTCAAAAATCAGTCGCAGATTTGCGGCCGAGTCGCCTGACATCTCGCCGGTTACCACATAGCAAGGCAGCTTTTGAGCGTTGCGCCAATATTCCGAGAACAGATTTTGCCACTTGGGTATTGGACCCATGGCTAATACACCAGCAAAAAGATCCGGATGGGACATCCCGATATCCATCGCCATGTTTGCCCCGTCGAGAGCGCCAAAAAGAAACACGCGGTCGTTGTCAACACAAAAGTGTCGAATCGCATCCCGAAGAACTTCAGTTACGTAAACATGGTCCTCCCCTCGCCAAGTCCAGCCTTTACCAAATTCGCTGGACCATTCAGGAGCTAAGAGTAAGTACCCTTGACGGTCTGCCTCCTTCGTCAAGGAGGCAAGAAGCTGTTCGGCCGGCATTCCCGGATGGGTGAGTACGATTATCACCGGATAGGCCCGCCCATGATGATATTCGGGCGGGAGTTTGACCAGATAAGGAAGCCCTCTGGGATGCGCGTTGGTAGAAGGTGTACTCCGCCTGTAGATCTCGTGTGGTGGATCTTTACCTGCAACCAAATTCCCCGTGCGAAAGAGAAGGTTTTCGGGTTCCGAGGGTGGTAACAAACTGATGATCTGACCCAGCTCATCGATTGGAACTTGATTGCTGGACTTGTAACGAGCCAGGATGCGATTTCGGGTGTTCAAGTCATCCGTTCGTTGGTAGCTCAACACGAGTTCACGAGCCTGCCAAATTCTCAGAGCCAAATCCGGGTTGGGTGTCGCACCGTTTTTACCTTTTGCCCATCCGCTAGCTGCAGTAGCAAGTAGCTCAACAGGCTTCTTGCTGGCCTGGCGACCCTGAAGCTTTTCCCTTTCCACCTGGCTGGCCAGATTGACAAAGAATTCCAACCGATGGACCGCATCGGGATGAAGCTCGTTAAGGATTGTTTGCCCTGCTGAGGCCAAGGCCTCTTCAATTCCGTTTAGCGTACGAACGGGCCAGATAGCCACACCGGCGGTGCCACCTACAGCAGCCAAAGGTGTCGACTGACCAAGCCCCGTGAGATCATCGACGAGTGTTGTCAACAACCGTCGAGCAGCTGTGTAGTGTTCTAGGGTTGTTTTTAACTGGGCAAGTAGCACGCTGGCCCGAGAAATTTGATCCGGTTCGGCCAATGTGTCAGGAAAGGCACTCAAAACATCCTGCGCATAGCGATAGCGTCCTGCTGCTAAAGCCAATTCACCCTCTTTAATCACTAATGCCGCAGTCGCTTGATCCAAGTCTTTGAGGAGTTTTTCGTAATTATCTTTAACCTCAAGTGGGACTCCATTTGGGTAATCCTTTTGCAGCTGAGCGATGTCGTCCTTGGCCAACTTCAACCAACCTGCATCAAACATAAAACGAGCCAGTGCCACACGCTTGCCGGCATCGAGCTTACCATTGATTTCCGCAAGCTCTGGGTGAGTGGAAAGACGCTTGCGGATCCAAGCCGGGTCCATTTCCGATGTTCGAAAACATTGCCTCCAATAGTGAGTTGGGGAGACGATGTAAATAAAGTAGGGGTCAATGTAAGTGATCTGCTGCTCAATCTTCTCAAAGAAACCACCCGGTAGATTTACTTCGATGGTACGGAACCATTTCTCGTTAAATTCTGGAATCTTTCGTGGTGACATCGCTCCAGGCAAAGGGTCGTTGGATTTTCGGCCCATGAAAGGCATGGAGTATGACTTGTATTCCGGTCGCAGCTTAACATCTTTGCTCACGGCAGCGAGTTGACGAGCGTGAGTGCTAAAGATCCACACCCGTGGTCCCTCGTCGACGATGTCGAATCCATTCGCCTTAGGTATTGGAAAAGTCTTGCCTGTTGCCGGGTCGTTGATTGAGGTAAATTCTTTACGTACATTTCCCTGAATAACGAAACCATCCTTCAGGATAACAACTTCATCACCCCGGGTGGTCACGACTAGCCCAATCGTTACGAACATGAGAGTCAAGAACCACAGGACCGTCGAACGTGGGAGTCCCTTGGCAAGCATAATGAGGTTCCTTGACACAGTTGACCAAGGTAACTTTATAGAGTTCTCTTAACTAAGATGTTGAGCCATCCCTCTCATCGCCGGCTCGAAGCTCATCCTATGATATAGTTCAAGTTAACACATTGCTCATTGTTCATGGGGCACAAACTGAGAAGTGACATGCCAATCCGGTTCCGATGTGAAAAGTGTCATCGTTTACTCGGTATCGCGCGACGCAAAGCAGGGACGCAAACAAGATGCCCCCATTGTGCGTGCGTGATCATCGTACCTGCTCTACAGCCCGAATCGCTCACTGAGCCCATGGGTGTTTCGGCCAAGCATGTGGCTATCACTCAAACAGGGACTAATGCTGGACCAAGTCAGTGTCAGCCAACACAGACTTCTGACCGCGCGCTTGATCAAGTTAAATGCCAATCGGTTACCTTGGATGATTCTCCATTATTCGAACGGAAAATCGAAGAACTACTTCAGGAATTGCAAATTCCCGCTTTCAAACCAAGTCAAAAGCCACATCAACAGACCGAGCCATTAGCCAACCTGAACATTCAAAACCTGCACTCTGAAATTGACATATTAGCATTTTCATATCAACAAATCATCTTAATAATTGTATTCTTCATGTTTCTTATCCTAGCTGCATTTATAACTGGTTTTATTGTAGGTCAGAGCGCATAAATCCACGCTCTCGGTTTTGGCAATCCGCATGACTTTACTCAAACCGCATCACCAGATCACCTCCTTCAACATTCGTACCAGGTCGGACGAGAACCTCAGCGATTTTCCCAGCATGTTCGGCGTACAAGGTCGTTTCCATTTTCATGGCTTCAAGTGTGAGCAACTTCTGGCCCGCGGCAACTTCTTCTCCCACAGCTACGGCCACTGCCACAACGGCACCGGGCATGGGCGCTGCGACATGTTTTGCATTACCTGGATCGGCTTTCGGTCTTGACTGAGGGGCTACTGATGTGAGAGCTTGATCCGCAACCAACACTTCACGTGGTTGCCCATTCAATTCAAAATACACGACTCGCCGACCATCTGGTTGGGCCTCGCCTACCGTGAGAAACTTAACAATCAGCGTCTTCCCTGGTTCGATTTGAATGCTAACCTCCTCACCTGGTTGCATTCCGTAGAAGAAAACAGTCGTGGGCAGCACACTGACATCCGAATACCTCGCTTGAAATTCGGCGTACTCGGTGAAGACTTTGGGATACAACACGTAGGAAATTACTTCTTCATTGGATGGTGTCCGTTGCAGCTTGGATTGCAACTCGGTCCGAGCCTGATCGAAATCAAAAGGGGGTAGTGTCGCTCCTGGGCGTTCCGTCAACGGCTTCTTTCCTCGAAGGATACGTTGCTGAAGTTTCGTCGGGAATCCGCCAGGAGGCTGACCCAATTTGCCCTCGAAGAACTCAACAACTGATTCAGGAAATGCGATTTCGCGGGAGGAATCGAGGATCTGCTCAGGGGTCAGGTTGTTGGCAATTATGAAAAGGGTCATATCACCAACGACTTTGGAGGTGGGTGTAACTTTGACTAGATCTCCGAATAGGCGATTGACCGCCGCGTACATCCGCCCAACTTCATGCCAGCGATCCAGGAGACCCAGTGATTGTGCTTGTTGATACAAATTGGCATACTGTCCACCCGGCATCTCATGCAAATAGACCTCCGCCGAACTGGCCAGTTGTCCCGTCTCAAAGGCTGCGTAATCTCGCCGCACAGCTTCCCAATAATTTGCAGTTTCTTGTAACGAATCGAAATCGAATCCGGTGTCGCGATCCGTAAATCGCATTACCTCAACAAGTGTGTTCAAACTCGGTTGAGAGGTAATCCCGGAAAGTGGTGCGAAAGCACAGTCAACAATGTGAACACCTTGTTCAGCTGCCAATAAGTAAGCGGCGATTTGTCCACCAGCGGTATCGTGTGTGTGGAAGTGAATTGGTAGGCCAACGGTGTCACGAAGCACTTTGACAAGCTTTTGCGCGGCATAGGGTTTCAGTAACCCAGCCATATCTTTGATGGCAAGGAAATGTGCTCCAAGTTTCTCAAGCTCAACGGCCAGATTGACAAAATAGTTCAGGGTATACTTATCGCGCCTCGGATCGAGGATATCTCCCGTGTAACAAATCGCTGCCTCACAAATGGCGTCTGTCTTGAGTACCGCTTCAATTGCCATTCGTAAATTCGGGAGCCAATTATTCGCATCGAATATTCGAAAGAGATCAATACCTGCTTGGGCCGAGAGTCGGACAAACTCGTGGACGACGTTGTCCGGGTAGTTCGAGTAACCAACGGCATTCGCGGCCCGCAAAAGCATTTGGAACAGGATGTTGGGAATTCGCTCACGGAGTCGTGCAAGCCGGTCCCACGGGGATTCCTTGAGAAACCGCATCGCGGTGTCAAAGGTTGCCCCCCCCCACATCTCGAGAGAAAATAATTCGGCGTGATGTTCTGCGTAACGATCGGCAACTGCCAACATATCGACAGTTCGCATGCGCGTTGCCAGCAACGACTGATGAGCATCCCGCATGGTCGTATCTGTGATAAATAATCGCTTGGTACTCCCTACCCACTGTGCGAAGCCACGGGCTCCAAGTTCCTGGAATTTCGCTCGCGTACCCGGTGGGAGTTCTCGAGGATGTACCCGACGAGTAACTGGAACAGATTGCGACCGGTGACTGGGCTGTGTGCGGTTTCGAACTTCCGGATGACCGTTCACGATCACCTCGGCGATGTAAGTGAGTAATTTCGATGCTCGGTCACGGCGGCGATGGAATTGGAACAGTTCTGGTGTTTCGTCGAGGAACCGGGTCGTTGCCTGACCCAAGAGAAACTGAGGGTGAGTGATCAAGTTGAGTAAGAAGGGGATATTTGTTTTAACCCCACGAATTCGAAACTCCTGCAGGCATCGCTCCATCCGTCGGGCAGCATCCTCGAAGTTCAATCCACTGGATGTTACCTTGACAAGCAAGGAATCGTAGTAGGGTGTGATTGAGGCACCACTAAATGCAGTGCCGGCATCCAAGCGGATTCCCGGACCGCCACTCGACCGGTAAGCGGTCAGCCGACCATAATCCGGAACAAAACCATTAGCAGGATCTTCTGTTGTCACACGGCACTGAATGGCATAGCCGCGCGTACTGATAGCGCTGGGTTTGAGTCCAACGACCGGATCATCGAGTTTATAACCGGCTGCGATTAGTATCTGAGACCGCACAATATCGTGTCCCGTCACTTCTTCAGTCACGGTGTGTTCGACTTGGATTCGTGGATTCACTTCAATGAAGTAGAATTGCCCGGTGGTCGTATCCAGAAGGAATTCAACCGTGCAAGCGTTATCAACGCCGCATGCTTGACCGACCGCCATTGCGGCATCCAGTAAAGCCGAACGAATGTCTGCTGCCAGATTCGGAGCAGGAGCTAACTCAACCACTTTCTGATGACGACGCTGAATCGAACAATCCCGCTCGAATAAGTGGACCAATCCACCATGTCGATCGCCGAGTAGTTGAACCTCGATGTGCCGGGCCTTTTCGACGAACTTTTCCAGAAAGACAGCTGGGTTTCCAAATGCGGTTGCTGCCTCGCGTCGTGCTGATTCAATGCTGTTGAGTAGCGAGTCCGCCGAGCGAACGACTCGCATGCCTCGGCCGCCGCCGCCCATCGCAGCTTTTATGATTACGGGATAACCCAGTTGTTCGGCGAATTGCATTGCCTCCTCGACGGTAACAACCGGGTAATCGCTACCCGAGAGAACCGGCACACCGGCCTTTCGAGCGAGTTGCCGTGCAACTACCTTGTCGCCGAGTTGTTCCAAAACCTCAGGCCGTGGACCAATGAACGTAATTCCCGCACTCGCGCAGGCCCGGGCAAATTCTGGGTTTTCAGATAGAAAACCATACCCGGGATGGATCGCATCGACCTCCACATCTTGAGCTAGTTGAATGATCCCAGGTATGTCCAGATAGGCGCGGATTGGTTCGCCAGGCTTCCCTACCCCATAAGCTTCGTCCGCCTTGAAGCGATGGAGTGCAAATCGATCCTCATGGGAATAGATCGCTACCGTTCGACACCCAAGCTCATGAGCAGAGCGGAAAACTCGGATCGCGATTTCGCTCCGATTAGCGACTAGCAATTTCTTGAATGGGCGCAGGGTAGTTGTCATCGCAGCATTTTCCTAAGTTGGTGGGCACAGGGTGTGATAGGATTTCAACAGCCAACCAAGTAGCTTGAGAAATATTAGCTGCACGAGTGGGACTGTCTTTCCTTCCGCTAGAAACCAAATTCATCGCATGCATCGATCATCCATAGTTGTTCTGAAAAGCGAAACGGCCGGTTTGTTCCGGCCGTTTGCTTTGTATGGGCTATTGCCAGCATTAACGGCTTAACTTGACCGTGACTGGTACGATCACTTTGCCTTGCTCTTGATGGTCGGTTAAGATCTCGATCGTTCGTTGAAAACCGCCTTGTTTAATTGGATGGGCGGCTAAGATAATTGTGTGTTTTGCGGCCAAGTCATTCTGTTCAATTACCGCCTTAAGCTCGTCATCGACACCGTGAATTTCAAGAATCTTGAACGTTTTGCCATTTTCGCTCTGAATCGTCAGCTTCTGTTCAACGCTTGATCCTAGAGACATATTCTCGAACACCACAGTTTCTGGAAAAACCAGAAGGGGTGCAGTGACTCGAACGGTTACTGGAATTCGCAGCTGAGCGACCGCAGGGTTCGAGGTTTTCACAAGCAGGTCTGAAGTCCAATTGCCGACCGGACAGTTTTTGTCCAACGTGGCGGTTATTTCATACGTCACCGTAGTTCCGATTCGCGATTCCAACTTGTAATCAGCGCTGACGAATGCCCCGTTGCTTTTAAGTTCCAAAATGGACCAATTGGGATCGCTCAAAAAGCTGACTTTGGTCGATACCTTCGCTGGCTGACCCTTGCGAACAGTACCAAACGCAAGAGTATCAGGATTCATTTGTAAATCGTCTCGAGCAACTGTTTGAACACGAAGGGCGACCTCTTCCGTAACTGGACCTGTAAATGGGACGTAGATAGTAACCGACTTCACCACGTTGGGAGCGGGGATCCGCCGAGTATCCATGTAAGCAATCACTGCGGCGGTTTCACCAGGTGCGATTTGGTTTTTGCTCACAGTTGCGCTAACACACCCACAGGACACGCGTGGATTTCCCACCGTGAGAGTTTGAGTTGTCGTGTTTGTGAAGCGAAAGTAATGTACTAGTACACTCCCTCGCGACGTGACACCAAAATCCATTTGTTTTTCAATAAACAAGTCGCCTGGACCAGCTCGAGAAATGCCTGCAACGGCAAATAGTGCAGTAAAAGTGGCTATTACCCGGTACATTCATTATCTCCCCAGTTAACGGTGACTCCGTTACTTTCCAAAGTTCACTGGAGTACGCAGAATTTCAGTTCTTTTGTCAACTATTTGTAACAAATGCCTCATTACTTTCTCTTCAGCAATTCCTTTGCTTTAGAACGACTACGTGAGGAGCTCACTTGCTCAATTCTGCAAATTGCAAGTTCTCGTCAAAGTCCTTCTCAATGGTATCGTCTCACCGTCTTGCCAAAACCGCAACATAGACTTTTCTGGCTCCGGCTTGCCGCAAGGCCCTGGATGCTTCATTTGCAGTACTTCCGGTTGTCATCACGTCATCTACTAAAAGCACAACTCGATTGAGGATTCGGCTTGCGCGGCGCACGGCAAAGGCACCTCGTAAGTTTTTCCGCCGTTCCGTCACAGTCGCACTTGCTTGAAGTGGTGTATGTCGTGTCCGCTGTAATGCATGGACCATTTGAACATTTAGACCCCTAGCCAGCATGCGGGCCAATCCCGCCGCTTGATTGTGCCCTCGCGACCACTGCCGCCGCCAATGAATCGGTACCGGTACAACGAGGTCAATGCCCATCGGTTGTAATTTGTGCAATAACACCTCGCACAGATGCCGACCCATTTGTTCGGCCAACCCTTCGCCATTGGGTGTTTTCATCAACAGGATCGCCTCCCGCAGTTGTCCTTCATAAGGCCCCATCCGCCACGCACATTCAAAGTTCTTGCTCATGGACTTGCAGGCCAAGCAACCGAGACTGGTATCGACATAGGGGCCTACTGTCGCAGCACACCGCAGACACACATGATGTGGATCATGGCAAATCGATTTTTGGCATGCATCACACAAGCCATGGCGGATTGTACCACAGGTGGGCTCTAGTATGCCGCACACCAAGCAAGAGTTGGGAAGAATCAGTTGGGCAACACCCTGACCAAGTGCGGCCAAGCGCTCCCACCACATGGTGCTACCCTGTAAGAGTGGTGCCTGATTCCGTCATAAACTTTATATGGTCTCGGATGTGCTCGCAAGAATAACGGTGAAGTGTTCGGTTGTTCAAGCCGATTGCCGGCCGTTGTACTGTTCGACTTCGGCTTTTGTTAGTTTGATCACAAAGCGAGTTGGATCGGTGGCTGTCGGTATGTGCCGAATGCTTCCACCATTTTGTTGTAATAATCGCCAAGCGGTTGATAAACCCAAACCCCGACCCCGTCCTGCACGGCGACCTGAAAAGAAGGGATCAAACGCATGAAGTGCCACATCCGGGGGAAGACCAGGGCCAGTATCTTCCACGGTGATTGTGGGATCGCCAGCCTCAGATAGCGACACCCACACCCTGACCAAACCTTCGGAGGGTGTTGCTTCGATCGCATTGCGCACAACAGCTATCAACGACCGAGTAACCTGTTTGCAATCGGCGTGAATCCAGATGTCTTGATCGCATGGATCAAACTTGAGATGTACTTTCCGCTCCATCGCGAGTGGTGCCATCTCCTTTTCGACTGCACGGCATAACTCGTCGATGGTGAAATATTGGGGCACAGGTCGGGGTGGACGTGCAAACTCCATCAGCTCGCGAAGCAAACCGGCGATGCGGTTTGATTGGCGCACGATCGCATGAAGCGATTCTTGACGTTCTGGCCGTTCTTCACTTCGCAGAAGCTGCTGGGCATTACTGCTGATAATGGCCAAGGGGTTGTTAATCTCGTGTCCTGCACCGGCAGCAAATTCTGCTAACCCAGTCAATTTGGCATCGCGAAGTTGATCGACCAGTTTGACTCCTAATTCGTGGATGGTTTTGTGGAGATGGTCAATATGGCATTCGAGTTCATGAACGAGTGTGTTGCCATTTCGTCTACGACTCTGTCCGGCGGTGCGGAGAAGCGAGATGAGTAAAGGCACAGAATGCGGATCGCGATCGAAGTTCGATTGGGGTGGAAGCGATTTACTAACATTTTGTTGAGAGGGGGGCTGGCAAAGTTGCTCCAGCATCGTGTCATCAAGCTGTAATAATTCGGTCAGTTGCTGCCGGTCAGCTCCGCGGGTTAAGCCGAGATCTCGTGTTTGCTCTTGGGCAATCATGACCGCCAGTTGAACAATCGCAAACAATCCAGGATGGGTGACCAGTCGTTGGGCGACGTTTACCGGAAGCGTCAAAGAGCTAATTGTTGTCCCGATCCACTCGGGAAGCCGCCAGCGACGAGCCAATCGGCGCGTAATTGATTGATGTTCGATTCCCCAGACATCGTTTTGAATCCGCTCAAGATCACGGACATAGTCTGGATCGAGTAGGACATCGGTTGCTGAGAGTCCGTCAACCGATGCCACGGCATACCACCCAAGTGGCACTAATTGCGTGACGTGGGCAACTGCCGTTTGCGGAGCAAGCCGAGTTGATTGGGCCAAGGCTTTGGCAAGAGTAACTGCTCGATCTACGACGCTCTGGATAAGTTGAATAGCCAGGTTATCACGTGGAATTACCCCAGACCGAGATGACCCGAGAAAAGCGGCGGCCATTTCTGGTAGAACAGGGGAGTGAAAAGCGCCTGGAGCAAATCCAAAAATGTCTGGCTCAGCCGCCGCTTTTGCGAATCGATAGAGGAATACAGTTAGTCCAACGTCGCGTGAACACAATGGGCCAAGGTTTGCCGGTGATTCGGCAAGAGTAATCAGGCTGTCGGTTTCAGGGCATAACCACGGCAACTCGACCGCAGTGAAACCCACTGCCTTCCCTGGCACGGGCAACTCCTTGAACAGAGTGAATCCAGAAGTGCAGAGGTTCGGGTGGGAACACCGAATTACCGATCTACGCACCCGCTCTCTGCACTTCATTGTGCAGGTCGAATCAGGCCAATACCCCCGTCTCGATATCGAGTTGGGCACACATTTTTTCAATTAAAACATCCACATCAAATGGCTTGGGAAGGAAGTCATCGGCTCCAGCCAACTTAAGTTCTTGAACCTTGTCGTCCTCCACCATGCCCGAGATGCAAATGATCCGCACATCTTCCATGCTGCTGTCGGCTCGGACCCGGTGGCAAACCTCTTTGCCGTTGATATCAGGCAGCATGACATCGAGGATAATCAAGTCCGGGCGATATTCTTTAACCATCATGCCCGCATCAAATCCATTGGAGGCGATGCGGACTTCGAACCGACCATCTTCCTGGAGCGCCTGATTCACGGTAGCAACAAGGTCGGGTTCATCATCGACCAAGAGCACCTTCCGCTTACCGCTTTCCAAAGCATCAGTGGGGATGCCATTATCTTTCATGAACTTGTAAAGGGCTTCCCGGGGAATACGACGAAATTTCGACCCCGGTACCCGGAAACCCTTGAGCTGACCGTTATCAAAACATCGGATAATGGTCTGTTGGGAGACCTTGCAGATTTTCGCGGCCTCACCCGTCGTAAATACGGTCTTCATTCGTACGCCACCCTGCCGGCTAGGCCGGCTCGCGAGAAGGAGGTCCATTGATGGTCAGAGTCTCGTGCCATCTTGGACCGGAATTCGTCCCTGAATCGTTCTGACCAGATCCCTGACATCCCGTCAGATTGATGGCCAATCCAACGGGCGGCGCAGGAGGGGGATGGTGGTCGAATCGTCCGCGCCAATCGAAGGAGAAAGCAAAGCAAGATGGAGAAGGTTAACCACGTACCAGCATCATAGCTGGAGTGAGTGACCGATCAACGCGAGGCATACACAGTGCCGAGGTTGACCTCGTTTCCGAGCCCGCGCTCCCTCGCATGATCGACAATCCTTTCCAGGCTTGCCGCTTTTTCGCCTTCCGGCGGTGCGTTCAGGTGTCCGGCTTTTGAACATTCGTACACCTGAGTGATCGGATGAACCAGCCGTCCTTTCCTGCTGCTGTCAATTTCACTGTCCTGCCGACTCGCTTACACCATAGATCGGCTTCCCAAATCCCGCAAACTACACCCGTTTTCTATTTTTCCGTACATGGTCAATGGAAACAATGGGCAGTTTTGCAAGATTTCTGGCTCGTGGTGCTGCTGTCGGATGCCAGGGCGAGTACATCATTCACCCAAGCTTGAGTACTGCCGGGCTTGGGCATCAGGTTCCCAATCGCCCGCTCCTTCGGAAGGTTCACCGAACTACCGGATTCCCCACCGCGGTTGGATTGGCCCATAGCGACTCAATCCAAATAAAACAACAGCACTGTTAAGTCCGCCGGAGTGATGCCGCTGATGCGACTCGCCTGACCCAGGTTGGATGGCCGAATCCGATTCAATTTCTCTCGAGCCTCATGACGCAACTGTGGTACCCCTGCGTAGTCAAACTGCGGGGGAATACGTTTGTTCTCCAAACGACGAAAACGCTCAACCTCCGTAGCTTGTCGCTCGATATACCCGCTGTACTTTGCTTCCAGGACTACCTGCTCAACTACATCTGGGTAAACATTCCAATCAGTTAATGCCGCATCACGGGCGCACAGATTTGCCCAGTCAATCTCCGTCCGACGCAACCAGTTTTCCAAGCTAATTCCCTCAGATCGCTTCGTCTTCAAATAGTGTTGTAATTCTTCGATCTTCGCCTCTTTCTGCTGATATCGCGACCAGTCTTCTACGCTGACTGAACCGATCCGATGCCCAAGAGGTGTCAACCGTCGATCGGCGTTATCGTGACGCAATCGAAGCCGATATTCTGCTCGCGACGTGAACATACGATAAGGTTCATCAACGCCCTTTGTAACCAGATCGTCGATCAGTACGCCGAGGTAAGCTTGGCTACGGTCGATGACAAGTGGTGCCTCGCCTTTCAATTTGAGTCCGGCATTCAGACCGGCCATCAAACCCTGTGCAGCTGCTTCCTCATAACCTGTCGTGCCATTGATCTGCCCTGCAAAGTAAAGTCCAGCCACCACTTTTGTTTCAAGAGTCGCCTGCAACTGCGTGGGAGGAGCGTAATCGTATTCCACCGCATAGCCCCACCGAATGACTTCCGCGTTTTCCAAGCCAGGAATAAGTTTCAGCATCGCGGCTTGTACATCCTTGGGCAAACTGGTGCTAATGCCGTTGCAGTAATATTCCCGAGTGTTGAGCCCCTCCGGTTCAAGGAAAATCAAGTGGGAGGATTTTTCTGCAAATCGTACCACCTTATCTTCGATGCTGGGACAATAGCGCGGCCCCCGACTCTCGATTTGACCGGAATACATGGGTGCCCGATGCAAATTCTGGCGGATGAGCTCATGCGCTTCCGGCGTCGTTTGGGTTGAATGACAAACAACTTGCGGTACAGTGATTTGTTTGGTTGAGAAACTAAACGGTCGGGGCGGATTATCGCCCGGTTGGACTTCACACCGTGAAAAGTCAATGGTGCGTCCATTCAGTCGGCAAGGCGTCCCGGTCTTGAATCGCGCAAGCTCGAAACCGGCCCGGATTAAACTCTCGCTCATGGCTTCCGCCGATTGATCACCCGCGCGCCCACCACGGGTTTTGGCCTCGCCGGTGTGCATGACAGCCTTGAGGAATGTTCCGGTGGTTAAAACGACCGCTGCGGCCAGGTACTGGGTATCACCTCGCGTTATGACACCTCGGATCCGATGACGATAGCCATCCGATGACCCAGAGATCGGTTCGAGCAGTAAACCCTCTACAAGTTCCTGACGCAGCGTGAGATTAGGTTGTTCCTCAACCCATCGCTTCATCGTGAACTGGTAGAGTTTCTTGTCACACTGGGCCCGGGGAGAATGCATGGCCGGGCCCTTCGAGGCGTTGAGAACCCGAAACTGGATGCCACTGGCGTCGGTACATTTCGCCATGACTCCGCCAAGCGCATCGATCTCCCGAACGATCTGACCCTTAGCCACACCACCGATCGCAGGATTGCAACTCATTTGAGCAACCGCATCCGCGTTCATGGTGAGCAAACACGTACGCAAGCCCAGTCGAGCGGTGGCCATTGCGGCTTCCACACCAGCGTGCCCTGCCCCAACCACTACGACGTCGAATCGATATTCCAACACGGACACTGTCACCTCGTGCAGTGAGTGCCAATCGAAATTCCATCCTTATAGGATAGCGGACCCAATTGAAAAGCAATTGTCGCACTTACTAATTTCTCAAAGGCGTTTGATTATTATCCAGCGCTTCGAATGACGACCTTGGGGGTGGTGAGTTCGACTCTCTCCGCTGCTCACGAATGAGTCACTTGCGCGGTGGCTCACCTATATTGATCGGAAAACCTGCTCGTCGTTAGCCACCCTTGCTTAATTCCGGGAGGTCGCAAATGGATCTGTTGACCGCTGTAAAGGATGGTTTCGCTCGAATCGATGTTGACGCCGATCTGAAGCAGCGTGCGCTCACGAACCTCACGACTTGGCTGACACATCCGGGTTTTGAGGCTTATCGGCCGCAGCTCGAGTGGTTAATCCAAAACGAGAAGTGGACTCTACTCATCGATTCATTCTACCAGGTCTTGCCCTTCGGCACCGGCGGACGGCGTGGGGCCGTTGGTATTGGGCCCAATCGGATGAACCTCTGGACAGTGGGGGCAAGTGTTCAAGGTCACTGCGATTACCTGAAGCAACGTTTTCCTGGAGTCAGTCCCATCCAAGTTGTCCTGGCGTACGATGTGCGACAGTTTGAGGATAAACGGGGTCTCTACAACCCGAATCTACCCAACCCCGTGCTTCATCTGACGAGCCGGGATTTTTGCCAATATGCGGCCGGGGTTTATGCCGCGAATGGCATTCACACCTACATTCTACCACCCGACAGCAAGCGCTATCTCCCAACGCCCGAGTTGTCGTTCACCATCCGCTATCTCCGAGCGCACGGCGGTCTTAACATGACTGCCAGCCACAACCCACCTGATGACAACGGGTCCAAATTCTACACCGAGTTCGGGGCACAGCCTGTACCCCCGGAAGACCAGATCATGAGTGAGTTCGTTGATCAGGTCAGGGAGATTAAGCAGATTCCCTTTGCCGATGCCGTTCGAGGTCACAAGGTTCATTTCCTCGATGAAGCTCCGCACCGGGCGTACATCGAGTTGTGTCGCAAGCAAAGCCTGATTGCGCCTCCCAAAATTGATGAATTGCGAGTCGTCTTCACCCCTCTGCATGGTTGTGGGAACTTTTGTGCCGGTGAGGTCCTTACCGCGCAAGGCTTCAGACCCATCCCGGTCAGCGATCAAATGACCCCGGATGGTCAGTTCCCCAATGTCACGGGATACCCAAACCCCGAACTTCCCGCTTGCCTGGATCGCGCGGAGCAAGTTGCACGGGAGAATTTAGCCGACTTAATCATTGCCACGGATCCTGACGCGGATCGTATCGGGGCGATGGCGAACACGAATACCGATGGCAAAGGCAATTATCGATTTCTGAGCGGTAATGAAATCGCTTCGCTTTTGACTTACTTCAAGCTGAGTCAACTTGCCCAAAGTGGCTCATTACCCGCTTCTCCCATCGTTGTGACGACCGAGGTCACGACTGGCCAAATCACGCGCATCGGCCGGAAGTTTGGTGCTCAGGTCGTCAACGACCTCCTTGTAGGGTTCAAGTATCACGCCGATGTGATCGCTCAACTGGAAACAACTGGTCAATACGGCGATGTGCGTGGAACGGTCGCCGACTTCATTATCGCGACGGAGGAAAGCCACGGAATCCTCGTGACGCCCGAACTTCGTGATAAAGATGCTGCCTGTGCCGCCCTTTTGCTGGCCGAGTGTGCCTTGCTCCAGAAACGTCACGGGCGAACCCTAGTTGATCTCATCGATGATTTGAATCGCCAATTCGGCTACTACCGGAATGAACTGCTCAACATCGTGATGACTGGCGTTGAGGGAAAGGTCCACATGACTCGGATGCTGGACGCTCTTCGCAAGTCTCCCCCTGCAAGGATTGGCGGACTGAAAGTCGTTCAATTTGAGGACCTACACGATGAATCGGGCCGTTTGGGTCCTTATCGGGGGGAAACGGATCGCGCCGCTCGGAATTTTTTAATATTCCGGCTTTCTGGCGAAAGGAATTTGAACGCGAAAGTGTGTCTGCGACCAAGCGGGACGGAACCCAAAGCCAAAGCCTACATCGAGGTATGTTCCGAGCCCTATCAGCATGGTTCTCCCAAGGCAGCTTGGGATGAAGCCTGTCAAGCCGTTGATGTCTATGTTCAACGTCTAGCGACGGATTTTCTTACTCAAGCTCTTGCCACGGTTGGACTTACACCCAGCCCAGGAATGGATCGGCTCAGTCGTTGACTACGGACATTTTTTTTGATTTGGAACAACTGTACACTGTCTCCAGATACAATACTTCAAGGAGACAGACTATGTCCAACACCGAAACGACAACCCTCAGCCATCGGGATCCACAAATTCAACTCCTCGCGCGGGCGTTAGCAGCGCCATTTGATCCGAAGGATGTGAAGTTCAAGCCCAAAGTCGTGAAAGCCAATCGCTGCCTCGCCATGGCATATATCGACGCCCGGGTGATTCAAGACCGTTTAGATGAAGTGCTCGGGGTCGAGAGTTGGCAAGATCATTATGAGTTTCTCCCGGATGGTTCCGTTATATGTCAGCTCCGACTGAAGCTGGGGGACCATTGGATCAGCAAGTCCGACGTGGGGAGTCCGAGCGAGCAAACCGATTCTGGAGATCGGGTCAAAGCCGCGGTGAGCGATGCCCTCAAGCGTGCTGCCGTGAAATTTGGCATTGGCCGCTATCTGTATCGACTTCCTGCGGAGTGGGTGGAGTACGACCCTGTTTCAAAACAGATTGTCCAGACCCCCCAGTTACCGGCCTTTGCTCGTCCACAGAATCGGTTTAACACCCAAACACAGGCTCAAGTTGAGCAACCGGCACCGAAGAATTTATCGCTACCACCTGCAAGAAAAGTTTTACCAACAACGGGTTTAGACTTTTACCGTCGCTTGATGGAGTATGATGCGAAGCTGGCCGAAGCCAGGCTCTGCACACCCGGCCAGTTGATCGAACATGTGACGCAACAAGGAGTTAAAGCTGGTTATCAAAGAGATTTGCAGTCATGGACGGGTCCAGCGATTGCTTTCGCCGTCGAAGTGGTACGTTCCTTCGAACGAGACGCGCGGAGCAAGACAATTCACAACCAGGAACAGGCTGCGTGAACGTAAGTCGTTTTCAGGGGTAGCTGGCAAGCACTGCCTTGGACTACCCCCCTCGCCTACGAGGGGTTCCTAGCGAACCTGAGCAGGGAACAACACTCAAACCCCTGCACTACTGCTTATCCGCTTGGGGTGATGAAAAACCTTTGCGATTTGATCAAACAGACATGCTCAACGACCCTACTCAACCTTTTTGGCGCAAACCCCGCAGAGCCCAGCGTTCAGTGGCAAAAAAGTTACTCTTGCTTCCTGCTACCGAGAATCTGTAGGGCTAGCAATGTCAGCGAAATCCATGAAAACTCATTTCCGATTCGTGCGATTCAGCACAAACGTGATTGTCCTTTTGATGTTATTGTCTTCCCCTGTTTCTGCCGGCTGGCTTGAAATCACCAATAGTTCAGGAAGGAACCTGATTATCCAGGAATTGGTTTCGATCACCGGTCAAACCCGACGGGAGAAGCCGCACAATTTGCACAATGTCGAAACGCTCCGGATATATTTGCCCACTCCCAGCATCAAACAACTGGAAGTGTTTGATGTGAGCCGACCTACCTCCGCCGTGTGGTCAGGCTCGCTGACATGTGGAGAGGAAACCCAAAGCTTTTGCATCACTAGTCAATCCGGTCGCATTGGCATTACAGGCAAGCTTTTACGAAAGTGATAACAGTCGGCGGTAAGGGTGCGATAAAGCTTTTTCACCATATGACTGATCTCTGAGTCTGAACACTTTCCCAATATGACCTGGGTTGCGACAATGCTGATGCAGAACTTGCAGGCTAACCAATGAGGTAATCCATGAACAGTCAACAGATTTTGAAGGACGCGGAAGAACGTATGGAAAAAGCGCTCGAAGTTTTCCGGAATGACCTGAAAGGCCTGCGAACAGGCCGTGCTTCGCCGCAAATGCTCGATTCGTTACGGGTCGATTCCTATGGCAGCCCCACGCCGATTAAAGCGGTCGCATCCGTAACCTGCCCCGACGCACAATCCATCATTATCAAGCCCTATCCGGGAACGGATATCAAGGAAATCGAAAAAGCCATCCGCTCGAGCGACCTGGGTTTGGCCCCCAACAACGACGGCAAAGTGATCCGTCTGACAATCCCGGCCATGAGCGGCGATCAACGCAAAAAGATTGTGCAACAGATCAAAAAGCAGGCTGAAGCGGCCAAAGTCTCCTGTCGCAATGTTCGACGTGATGGAAACAAACACTTTGATGACGCCGAAAAGGCGAAGCTCATGACCGAGGACGAACGGGATAAGGGCAAGGCCAAGATGCAAGACCTCTTGCGACAGTTCGAGGCCAAAATTGATCAGTTGAGTTCCACCAAGGAAAAAGAAGTTCTGGAACACTGATCCTGTGAAGGAATGCTTACCCGGCACGGACTCTCCGAGAGCCGGGATAGTAAGCGTTCAGACAAACTCAGTTGGATTTGGTCTCACTCTTGCGCAGGCAGGCACACGATAGTTCGAAGTCGTGGATCAGCCACACAAACCCCCAGCTTGTTTGGGAAAATTGTTTGGGAAAAGAACCATGGTCAACGTTTTAAGTCGCTAGCTCGAAAACCGACATGGCATCCGTGAGTGCAAGTTGGATTTGGATTAGGAATACTCATGCGATCATTGAGCCAAATAGCAGCAATCTTCCCCAAATCACGCGAAGTCGGATTGACGGATGAGGAGGTCATTTCGAGTCGGGCTCGCTTTGGAGCCAATCGACTCACTCCTCTACCCCGAGAGCCAATTTGGAGAAAGTTTCTTGAAAAATTTGACGAACCGATCATCAAAATTCTACTGGCAGCTTCTCTCCTCAAAATCGTAGTCGATTTGTTCGAGTTCTCACCCGTGGCCGGTGGCCTGGCTCTCGGTTCGGTCCTGATCATCTTGTTACTTGCACTCGTTGTCAAAATTGGTGAGTGGGTTCCTTCGATCCTGTTCGGCCTGGCAATCCTTTGGGTGGTAGTCAGTATCGTTTTGGATCACCCTTCCTATGAAGGGTTGGCCGTCATGGTCGCTGTCTTCCTGGCAACCGGGGTTGCGTTTGCCAGTGAATATCGCAGTGACCGCGAATTCGAAAAGCTGAACGCCACCAAAGATGCCATCCGAGTCAAGGTTCTTCGAAATGGTGTCATTCACACCGTGCCCTTGGAAGATGTTGTGGTAGGGGATCTCGTTCTCCTGGAGATGGGAGATGAGATCCCAGCGGATGGGCGGATCGTCAAGGCCAATGAACTCATGCTGGATCAGTCCTTGATGACTGGTGAAAGCGAGGCTACTCGCAAAACCGTCTCGGGTGAGGATGAAACCTCCGATGGGCCGGACCAACCTGGCTCGGTGTTCCGGGGCACTCAGGTCGTCGATGGGGTTGGGCAAATGATCGTGACCAATGTCGGTGACGACACGATGATTGGTCAAATCGCTCGTCGTCTGTCCGGTGAACCGGAATCGGAAGCCTCGAGTGGATCGGATCAAACCCTATTGGAAGGCGAAACACCCGAGACCCGCGTTCAACAAAAGCTCACCATCTCGAAGGCTTCGACGCCTTTGCAGGAAAAACTCGCAGTGCTTGCTAGTGTGATTAGCAAGGTAGGCTATCTGGCGGCCATTAGCATTTTTTTGACCTTACTGGGACGCGGACTATTCTTTGCCGAGCCGCGGGAGATCTTCCTACCTCGAGACTCCGCAGAAGCACTGACGGTCATTCGCAATCTGCTGTCTTACTTCGTCTACATGGTCATTATTATCGTGGTTGCGGTACCTGAAGGCTTGCCGATGAGTGTGACCGTTTCTCTGGCGATTGCCTGGAGAAAAATGAGCAAAGCCAACTCCCTTGTCCGACAACTGGTTGCTTGTGAAACAATTGGCTCAGCAACGGTGATTTGCTCGGACAAGACGGGTACCCTCACACAAAACAAAATGACCGTGTCCCGGGTGGGAGTCGACGGGCAAGTTTTTGACGGACACTTCGCTGGCATCACCATCGACTCCAGTAGCCCCGTTTGGTGGATGATCATCAACGCGGCCGTGAACTCTACCGCTAGCCTCGAAGAGAAAAACGGTAAGACCATTACCATTGGCAACAGTACTGAAGGGGCTCTTCTGAACTGGATTCAGCAGGGGGCTTGGCATCGCCCTAAGGGTCAGTTGCACTACCTCACACTTCGCACCAATTATCCGGTTGTTTATCAGATCCATTTCTCTTCCGATCGCAAACGCATGACGACGGTAGCCAAGATCAATGACAGGCTTGTCACCCTTGTCAAAGGTGCCCCGGAGCAGTTACTCGCCGATTGCCGTTATTACCTCACTCACGATGGTACAATCAAGGATCTCACTCCGGCTCTGCGAGAGCACATTCAAGCGCAGATCGCGACGGCGGCCAGTGACGCCATGAGGACATTGGCGTTCGCTCAGGCCGAACTTCCGGGGAACTTCCCCGAGGATGAGGACTCAATTCACGCTCAACGCGAGGTGATTGAGAAGGATTTGGTATTCATTGGCTTCGTGGGAATCCGGGACCCCTTGCGGGATGATGTTAAAGAAGCGATCGAGCAATGCCGCACTGCGGGTATCGAAGTCAAGATGATTACCGGCGATACCATTGAAACGGCGCGGGCAATCGGCCGTGAGATCGGTTTACTAGATCAGCCAAATGCGATTGCCATGACCTCGGCCGAATTTAATGCACTGACGGATGACCAGCTCAAAGAGAAAATGTCCGATCTGAAAATCCTTGCCCGCGCAAGACCCCTAGATAAGTACCGCATGGTTCGCCTACTTCAGGAACAAAACCATGTGGTAGCCATGACCGGAGATGGGATGAATGACGCCCCCAGCCTGAAAAAAGCTGATGTCGGGTTGGCAATGGGGATATCAGGAACCGAGGTTGCTAAAGAAGCGAGCAAGATTGTTTTGCTTGACGATGCGTTTAGCACCATTGTCCGTGGCGTACACTGGGGGCGCGCTCTTTACGAGAACATCCAACGGTTTATCCAATTCCAACTGACGATCAACGTTTCTGCATTAGTCATCGTGTTCCTCGGGCCTTTTCTCGGTATTAAGCCGCCCTTCACCGTTCTCCAGTTGCTTTGGATCAACGTGATCATGGACACGTTTGCGGCCATTGCACTGTGCAGCGAGCCACCCCGTGAAAATCTGATGCGTAGACCACCGAAACGGCGTGATGAAAACATCCTGACGCCCGAGATGCTACGAACAATCTTTATCACAGCGGGCTTCTTTGTCTTGGTGATGATCGCGCTTTTACTTGGGATGCGTCATTACGGATGGTTCGCGGGATCAAGCCCACGATCGAGTGAGTTCCCGGATTTGACGATGCGGCAGGTCACAATTTTCTTTACCGTTTATGTTTTTCTCCAAGTATGGAATCAAATCAATTGTCGTTCGCTTTCGCCTGATGAATCTGGTTTGTATCGTTTATTCGAAAACAAGCAATTTCTTGCAATCGCTTCCTTGACCGTAATTGGCCAAGTGCTCATCGTAAGTTTTGGATGGGCAGTGTTCAATGTTGAGCCACTGGAGTTCGTCGATTGGCTCGTAATCGCTGCCGCAACATCGAGCGTGCTGATCTTTGCAGAATTGGCCCGACGTCTACGGCTGGCGATTCAACGCTGACGAACAGTTCCCACAAGCGGATTTATGGAGTAAAGCATGGGCGAACATCCCCGACATCACCTTCAAACAATTGCCCAGAAACTCTTGATTGGACATTATCATCGGCATGTTTTCTTGTGCGTAGGCCAATCCTGTTGCCCAAAGGAGGTCGGCCAGGCGGCATGGGAAGCGCTGAAAAAAGAACTCAAGTCTCAACAACTTTCTCTTTCCACAGGGCCGAGTGCGTGTTATCGCTCCAAGGTTGACTGTTTCCGTGTGTGTGAAGGTGGACCTATTCTGGTGGTTTACCCAGAAGGAACCTGGTACATGGGCATGACGGCAGAGCGGATCCCCCGATTCGTGCAGGAACATTTGTTACACGGAGAGCCGATCTCAGAGTGGATCTTCGCCCAAAACGCGCTCCCAAATGCCGGTGAGAAGAAAGACGACGTTGCGACTTGATCGCTCCAGCACAGTGAGTAGGGTTTTGGTTCGCTGATACGAAGCTGAGCGGCCACCCAAACTGACTGTCTCGATTCCAAAAGATTATCAAGCAATCAGAGTGATACTGAATCCTATGACAAATTCGATTTGCTTTACTCCCTGTTGGTCATAATGCCTCAAATTCGTAAGCTATGCGGAGTTTGCGCTGGACGTGACCGGCGGGATCAGAGTCGACCACCGAACTATGCCGAAACGTACTGACATCAAAAAGATTCTGCTGATTGGTTCTGGGCCGATCGTAATTGGACAAGCTTGTGAATTCGACTACTCCGGAACACAAGCCTGTAAGGCACTTCGCGAGGAGGGTTACACCGTTATTCTGGTTAACTCAAATCCTGCGACGATCATGACCGATCCGGAAATGGCCCACCGGACTTACATTGAGCCTATTACTTGGCAGGTTGTTGAAAAGATCATCGCACAAGAACGTCCAGATGCACTGCTACCAACTCTCGGTGGGCAGACGGCTCTCAACACCGCAATGGATCTATTTCGTCACGGTGTATTAGAACAGTACAACGTTGAAATGATTGGCGCTCGAGCTGATGTGATCGACAAGGCCGAGGACCGCCAACGATTCAAGGATGCGATGATCAAGATCGGTGTGGATGTCCCCCGTTCTGTGGTGGCCCGGTCATTGCCCCAGGCACTTGAAGCGATGGACCAAGTTGGCCTGCCGTGCGTCCTGCGGCCAAGTTTTACCATGGGCGGTAGCGGCGGGGGGATAGCCTACAACCGAGAAGAATTCATCGAGCTTGTGACGAAGGGGATTGATTTATCACCAGTCCATGAAGTGTTAATCGAGGAGTCGGTGATTGGCTGGAAGGAATTTGAGCTCGAGGTCATGAGAGATGTGGCGGACAACGTGGTCATCATTTGCTCAATTGAAAACCTTGATCCCATGGGGGTTCACACTGGTGACAGCGTGACAGTTGCACCGGCACAGACACTCTCGGACAAGGAATACCAACGGATGCGTGATGCGGCGAAAGCCATCATCCGAGAAATTGGTGTGGAAACGGGTGGATCGAACATTCAATTTGCAATCAATCCTGTCAATGGCCGAATGATTGCCATCGAAATGAACCCGCGCGTGTCCCGCTCCTCAGCTTTGGCCTCGAAAGCGACAGGCTTCCCCATTGCGAAGATAGCTGCCAAGCTTGCAGTGGGCTACACTTTGGATGAATTGCGTAATGACATCACCCGGGAGACTCCAGCCAGCTTCGAGCCAACGATCGATTATGTCGTGACCAAAATTCCTCGCTTTGCCTTCGAAAAATTTCCTGAAGCGAATCCAATTCTCACGACACAGATGAAATCCGTGGGTGAGACGATGGCGATCGGTCGAACTTTTAAGGAATCCCTGCAGAAAGCGCTTCGTGGACTTGAAGTCAATCGGTTCGGCATCGGAGCCGATCGCAAAGATCGCTGGGGTAGTACGAATCCGCCCAGCCATGAGGAAATTACCAACCGTCTGGCTAGCCCCAATGCTGAACGACTTTGGTTCATTCGGTACGCTTTCAAGGAAGGGATGACTGTCGAAGATGTTCAAGCGCGAACTCGCATAGACCCGTGGTTCCTCAACGGAATCCTCGAGTTGGTTCAATTTGAGGATACACTGCGATCCTGTCCGTCTCTTGATCAGGCAACTCCCGAGTTGCTCCTTAAGGCCAAACAGCTTGGCTTCTCCGATCCACAATTAGCCACTATCTGGAAGTGCAATCCTACCGAAGTGCGAGCATACCGGAAACGGCACGGTATTGTACCTGTCTTCAAAAGCGTAGATACTTGTGCCGCTGAGTTTGAAGCGTACACACCCTACTATTATTCGACTTACGAAAACGGCACTCAGATTCCCTACCCCAACGCAAACTCATCCTCGGTTGGAGTCGTGAGTACTTCTTCTCTGGAAGATGAGGTCCGCGCGGTTACTGCCAAGCCGCGGATCATGATCTTAGGGGGCGGTCCAAATCGAATCGGGCAAGGAATTGAATTTGACTATTGCTGCGTTCAGGCAGCTTTTGCTCTTCGAGAAAGCGGTTACGAAGTCATTATGGTCAACTCGAACCCGGAGACGGTGAGTACGGATTATGACACATCGGATCATCTATTCTTTGAACCTTTAACTCTTGAAGATGTGCTGAATATTTACGAGCGCATGCAACCCGAGGGTGTCATTGTCCAGTTTGGTGGCCAGACTCCTCTGAACCTGGCAAAACCACTGGCATCAGCCGGCGTTCGGATCATTGGTACCAGCGTGGACTCTATCGATATTGCAGAAAATCGTGAACGATTTGCAGAGCTGATCACGGAGCTTGGGCTGAAGCAGCCCGCCAATGGGACTGCAGTTGATACCGCACAAGCATTGCGTGTAGCACGAAAAATTGGTTTTCCAATTTTGGTCCGGCCCAGTTTTGTGTTGGGTGGCCGGGATATGAAAATCGTTTACAACGAGGATGAGTTGACGAGTTACATGACACGGGTGGAACCGGACCTCGCTAAGGACCGACCCGTTCTCATCGACCAGTTCCTGGAAAATGCCACTGAGGTCGATGTGGATTGCCTGAGCGACGGTACTCGAACCATTATTGGCGGTGTCATGCAACATATTGAGGAAGCGGGAATCCATTCTGGTGATTCGGCCTGTGTAATTCCACCGCACTCGCTTCGATCGGAGGTGGTCGAAGAAATCAAACATCAAGCCCGTGAGCTTGCCCGAGCACTTCAGGTCAAGGGCTTGATGAATATCCAATTTGCTGTCACAGCGCAACGAGCAGACGGAAATCAGGATATTTACATTCTCGAAGCAAATCCTCGAGCCAGTCGCACGGTACCATTTGTTTCCAAGGCCACGGGGGTCCCACTTGCTCGATTGGCAGCCCTTGTGATGGTAGGCCGTACTCTGGATGAGCTGCAAGTTAAAGATGAAGTGGTGCCTAAACACTACTCAATCAAGGAAAGCGTATTTCCCTTCAACAAATTTCCGGGGGTGGACATCATTTTAGGCCCAGAAATGAAGTCCACGGGCGAAGTTATGGGAATCGACGACAATCTTCCAATGGCGTTCGCAAAATCCCAACTCGCGGCGAGTGCTGCCCTTCCGGTGTCCGGTACGATCTTCGTGTCAGTTGCCCGAAGGGATAAAGAAGCGTTGCTGCCCATGGCTAAGCGGCTCTCAGAACTCGGTTTTCGATTGATTGCAACTCGAGGAACCGCTCGGTTCTTACTGGACAATGGTGTAAAAGTTGAGACGGTACCCAAAATTGCAGAAGGTCGGCCCAACCTGATTGATTTCATGAAAAATGGACAGGTTGCCATGATTATCAATACGCCAAGTGGACATGGCAGTGCACCGGACGAAGGGAAAATCCGGGCTGAAGCCGTTGCGAATCGTGTAACATGTATTACCACGCTATCTGCAGCGCAGGCTGCAGTGGAGGCTTGTGCTGCCCTCCAAGGACGTGAATTGACAGTCAAGGCGATGCAAGACCGGTTCCCTTCCTCGCGTAACTAAAAAATCCGATAATGCAGTTGGTAGTGTTATTGCGATTTGGCACCGTCGCCAGAATCGTAGATTACACCGGTGAATAGACATGCAGTGATATTTACATAATGAATGTACTCGTGAGTTCATTCCAATACCTTTTGGGACCAAGGTTCAATATTTTCAAGAAAATGGTGCAAGGATCTTCCCGCGTATCTCCAAGAATGAGAATACTTAGCCAATGCAAGATTCCCCTTTATCTACTGAAGCCCAAGACCGCAAAACTGCTATCCGCGAACAAGCCCGTAAGAATCGAATTGCTCAGAAAAATAAGGAACAGTTGAGCAAGATCATCTGCGAGCGATTTACTCAGCTTCCGACCTACCAAACAGGGCAAACCATTATGTGGTACGTCGATGCGGGTAGTGAGGTACGCACCCGACATTCTCTATCAGAGGCTTTACATCGGGGAAAACGAATCGTGGTGCCTTGGTGTGTAGTTGAGACAAACGAACTTGAACTATTCCATCTTGAAGAGATGAGTGAGCTTGTTGAAGGTGCCTACAAAATCCTGGAACCCCGAGTCGAGCTGCGTTCACTAAAAAATAAACGTGTTCCACCTGAGCTGCTTGATTTGGTTATGGTACCGGGGACAGCCTTCGACCTGCGTGGTGGGCGAATGGGTCAGGGCAAAGGCTACTATGACCGCCTGTTGTCCAGAACTCGACCCGATGCTCAGCTTATTGGGATCGCGTTCGATTGCCAGATCTTCGAAGAAATCCCCGTTGCTCCACATGATGTGTTCATGGACTTAGTATTAACTGAGCAGCGAACCATCTTTGGTCAGGGTCGCAAACAAATCGAATACGTTCAAGAGTAGCGTGAGTCGCCTGAGCGAGGCGCGTGGAGTGGGGAGTCACTAAATGTCTCCCCACATAAGCTATTCGCTGAGCTTGGAGTTTATTTCTTCTGTAATTCCATCTCAATCATCTTTTCGAGTTGAGCATTGGTGTATTTGGGGTCCTCATCACTTGACCAGACTTTTTTACCTGATCGATCGAAAATCACCATGTATGGGATAGCTGAAAAATCACCAATAAGTTTGGTCAGAGGCTCTTCGTCGTTTTTGGGATTTGCAACGATGAAGTTCGGAAAACTCGCTTTTTTTTCCTTAAGGAAGTCCAAAACTTTCTCTTGTCGATAATCCTCAGGATCACTGAACTTATCCATGCTCAAGCTCACACAGGTCAACCCTTTGTCCCCAAATTTCTTGTGCAATTCAACCAGATGCGGGAACTTTTTCACACAGGGTCCACACCAGGTCGCCCAGCAATCCACCAAGACAACATTTCCTTTCATACCCCGCAAGGCCGATTCAAATTCGGCTGCGCTGACCTCCGAAACGGTGACAGGTTTAGCAGGCTCATCACTCATGCACCCCGCCAGCGTTATCAAGAATAAGGCCATTGGTGCCATGACACAAAACAACTGTCCCATAACCTCACCTCGCAAGAGGATATCACCACACTCAGATGGCTTGTTCTAGGTATCATCGGGGAAAATCACGAACGGTCAATGTCCGTAATTCCCAAACACTAATCAGTGGAGAGATTTTTGACGTGACCCGAGATTCGACTTACAGCGGAAGTTTGATTAATCTGTTGATCGCGAGAGCGCTCATCACTGTTCAACTCTTGCGTAAAATGCTATGATGCGGTGGTAAACCCGGTAGCGATCCGGGGCTAACAGCTGATCGAACGCGCCGACACCATGCCGACGCCTACTGCGAACATCCGCAACTTTTGCATCATTGCTCATATCGACCATGGAAAAAGCACCTTGGCCGATCAGTTTTTGCTTAAAACAGGAACCATCTCAGAGCGTGACATCAAAGCTCAAACCCTCGACAGCATGGATTTGGAACGCGAACGGGGCATCACCATTCGTATGCACCCCGTCACGATTTACTATGAGCACGATGGACAACACTATGAACTCAATCTGATCGACACCCCTGGCCACGTGGATTTCAACTATGAAGTCTCACGGTCACTTGCTGCCTGCGAGGGAGCAATTCTGCTTGTGGATGCGTTCCAAGGCGTCCAAGCACAAACGGTTGCAAATGCATTCCTCGCGATGGAAGCTGGACTAAAAATCATCCCTACGCTTAACAAAGTTGACCTGCCACACGCCCGGCCTGATTATGTGATCGGCGAAATGGAGCAGGCACTGATGATTGACCCGGCGGACGTATTGCGTGTAAGTGCAAAGTCCGGGTTGGGTATTGATGAATTACTAACAGCGGTGGTCGAGCGAGTACCATCGCCTCCGGGAAGTACGACTGCCCCGGTAAAAGCGCTCATCTACAACTCGCATTTCGACCCTTATAAAGGTGTCGTGGTTTACATTCGCATGATGGATGGCTGCATCAAGCTTGGTCAGCGGATCAAGCTGATGCGTACGGGGCGAGAATTCGTCATCACCGAGCTGGGTCAATTCCGACCCAACATGATTCGTTGCGATGAACTTGCAGCCGGCCAAGTGGGTTACCTCACGGCGAACATTAAGAATATCAGCGATGTCAATATTGGCGATACCGTAACCGATGCGCTAAATCCTACTGCCGAGCCGCTGACGGGGTACAAAGAACCCAAGCCTATGGTTTACTCTGGGCTGTACCCCGTTAATAACAACGAGTTTGAAGACCTGCGCGAAGCCTTGGCAAAGCTTAAGCTCAACGATAGCTCGTTCACCTATCAACCGGAAGCTTCGGATGGTTTAGGGTTTGGCTTTCGTTGTGGGTTTCTAGGGCTTCTTCATCGTGAGATTATTCAGCAGCGGCTTGAGCGCGATTGTGATCTGAATTTAGTACAAACGGCCCCAAATGTAACCTATGAGGTTTTGAAGAAGGATGGTACCATCGTAACGGTTCACGGTCCCCAAGATGTGCCTGATGCTGGACAAATCGAAGAATTCCGTGAGCCGATTGTCAAAATCAGTTTCCTAATCCCTGCGGATAAGATTGGTGCCCTCATGCAAATGTGCACCGACCGGCGAGGGACCTTTGTGCGAACGGAATACTTGAGCCAACACCGTGTTATTCTGGTCTACGAAATGCCCCTTGCTGAAGTCATCTATGACCTTTACGACAAGCTCAAATCCGTGACTCATGGATATGGCACCATGGATTACGAAATCCTCGGATTTCGTCCTGCGGATCTGGTGAAGTTGGACATTCTGGTTCACGGACAACGAGTTGACGCACTGTCGTTGATTGTGCACCGTACGAACGCAGAACGTCGTGGACGTGCTATCCTGAAAAAGCTCCGCGAAGAGATTGATCGTCATCTCTTTGAGGTCGCACTTCAGGCAGCAATTGGCTCAAGGGTGATTGCTCGGGAAAATATTGCTGCCATGAAGAAGAACGTCACTGCCAAATGCTATGGTGGTGACATTACACGCAAACGAAAACTTTGGGCTAAACAGGCTGAAGGGAAAAAACGCATGAAGCAAATAGGACAAGTTGAAGTTCCACAAGAGGCATTTCTCGCTGTGCTGGAGTCGGATGAATGAGGTATATTTGGTTGGTCAAATTGCAGGCACTACGCCCTTCCGATGGAGTGAATTCCGCTTGGCAGTGAGTATCAATCGGGTTGCACAAATATGGATACACCCGACTCAGTGACAAGCGACTCTGCGTCCAAACACGTGTCGTTGACCGATGAGCATTCCCCCCTCCATCTTCGTCCGCGTTCCCAAAATCCATCTGCCCTAAATCAGCAGATTTCCCCCATTCGATTGCTACTTTCAGTTGGTGGCGGGTTGATTTGTACCTTCCTGTTTCTGCGGGCGATTGTCTTGGAACCATTCGGAGTACCGACTGGTAGTATGGCACCCGCACTGATTGGACATCACAGACAAGGTATTTGCCCACGTTGTGATTTCTTGGTACGTGTCGGCTTCCCCCCTGCTGGCGTGTCACCAGAGACACACTACCAAACGGTAGCTTGCCCTAATTGTGGTAGTCTGTTTTCCATGGCAAATGAACGTGATTTAAACGGCGACCGGTTATTGGTCGACAAAAATATCTTTCATCTTCGCAAACCTCGCCGATGGGAAATGGCTGTCTTTCATTGCCCCGATACGGATCCCAAAGAACAAGGTAAGCCCTATGTTAAACGTGTGGTTGGTCTACCCGGAGAAACCATTCTGATCAGCAACGGTGAGGTTTATGCCAACCAACAATTACTTCGAAAGAACATAGCCGAAGTTCGTGAGACCCGCTTTCTGAATTGCGACCTGAACCACATCCCTCGCCCCTTCGGCTGGAGGAACCGTTGGCTCATAGATGAGTACGATGCCCGTCTGCCAATCGCTGCTCAACAGTTACCTCGTTTAGCTGATGATGAGATACTCAATGGCGGCACCCTTCACCTCAATGCTGATCCACAAGTCACCGTAACTGCAACTTACCGAAACTGGAATCTCGATCACCAAAATGAAGAACCCATACGTGCTTGGAATAGCTACGATGGTTTGCCGCGGTCCTTTGGAAAATTACCTCTTGTACATGAATTCAGTATCGAATGTGATGTTCAAATTACCCATGTGACTCCCAATGCGGCGATAGTGTGGCGGCTCACTGATGGAATTCAAACGGTCAGTGTACGAATGACTCCAGGCGTAAATACCCTTGGTGAAATTTCTTTTCAGGTCGATGGTGTTGAATCATTCCCGTCGATTCGAGAAGAAAGCTTGAGATCTGGAGGGAAATACCATGTGGAATATGCATTTTTTGATAGACGGGTTTTATTAGCGATCAATGGTCAAGTAGTAGGTAAGTCTTTGGATTTGCCACCAATAGAGTCAGCTCAGGAAGTTTGCCGGCCGTTTAGCGTTAGCGTTCAAGGTTGCAAGTTAGTACTGAGTAACTTCAAGCTTTATCGCGATCTTTACTACACTCAGTATGGGATGAATGGAACATTGCCACCCGGGCGTCCTGTTACACTGGATTCAGATGAGTACTTTTTATTGGGTGATAACAGCGACAACTCGCAGGATAGCCGAAAATGGCTCGTCCCAGGCGTGCCGGAAACTGCTTTCATTGGTAAACCATTCCTCGTCCATCAACCACTTCGCGCAGCCCGAGTGACAATTGGCGGCCGTGAACGTATCATTCAAACGATCGATTGGTCTCGCCTGAGGTGGCTGCACTAAGTACCCTTGCTATTGAGTTACCGTGCACTGGATGGTGTGTTTGAGGAGAGTTAAAAACGGTCTGACAACCCAATGCCTCAACCAACAACCGGGTGAGGAAAGTTAGCCTTCACCGATTGCCGAGAATCTCATGCCTGATCCTACAATTTTGCCAACTCAAGATCGTTCCCATAACAAAGCCAAACACCACCGGGATTCCTCACGAGAAGTAGTGGAAACAATCGTCTTCGTGGTCGTGTTGGTGTTGCTGCTCAAACTTTTTGTCACCGAAGCGTTCGTCATTCCCACAGGGAGTATGGCAGAGACGCTTTACGGTTACCAAAAAATGGTAACCTGCCCTAAGTGTGGCCATGAATTCCCCGTCAATTCGCACGACGAGGTAGAGGGTCGTCAACAAGATGGCCGCAGGCTACCACTCTATGGCTATTGTTGTCCAAACTGTCGCTATTTGGGGTTAGTCAATGAATTGAACCCACCACCACGAAGCAACACCGGCGACCGAGTGTTAGTGCTTAAGCCACTTTATCACCTTACGAATCCTACACGTGGTGATGTAGTCGTCTTCAAGTACCCCGAACGCCCGCAAGATCGTCACACTGCTCAGAATTACATCAAGCGGTGTATGGCCTTCGGTGGAGAGACCTTGGCGATTTACCGCGGAGACCTCTTTGTCACCACATCACTAAGTTATCCCGAGGATGCACTCGATGAGCTAGGTCAACAGCTATATCCGCGTCCGAAAAACCCTTCGGAACTTTGGCAACCTCAGTACATGTACCCCAATGTGAACATTCCTGGGCATGATGTGCTTGGGAAAAATCCTCGCGCGGATGCACTCTTCGCTGCAGCACGCGAAGCTGGTTTCCCCAATAGCTCTGGAGGCTTCAGCATCGTTCGAAAGGAGGAGGATCAGTTGCTGGCTGATCGCCGTCTCGTTTGGGATAACGATCAACAACCCCAAGAACTCGCAGGCAAAGTACCCTCCCGTTGGTACGCTCCCGCAAAAGAGGTTGCCGCCTGGAAGGGTGACGACCCGGCTCAACCTCGAGCCTTTGCACACAGTGGCAATGATTGGAACTGGATTCGTTACCGCCACCTTGCCATGCCTTGGCGGTTCAGCCGCGACCGGGATAATCGTGATACCATTCCTCCGATCGAGGTAGGCACTCTTGCCAACCAGCAACCCAGTTACATCGATAACTTTTTGGGTTATAACGCTGGGCGAGACCTGGACCCGACCACGGGGGTTGTTTCAATGCGAGATCATAGCGGAGCCGATCGGCACTGGGTCGGGGACTTGATTTTGGAATGTGAAGTCGAACTCATGAATGGGGCAGAGGTTACGCTTGAGTTATCCAAAGGTATCAACCGGTTTCAAGCGATCTTTGGTAACGGCCGAGTTAGGCTAGTTCGCATCGGGGCAGGAGCTGCAGAATTTGGCGTACCGGAACGACCTTGTGCTGTTACAAATGGTAGGTACAAGATACGTTTGGCCAACGTCGATTGCCGGTTGTGGGTTTGGGTCGATAACACCTTGATCAATTTTGGTAACGAGGGCGATTACCAGCCACCTACACCCCAACAAGAAGCAAACTTCCTTGATACCCAGGGCAAGCCAGATATTCATCCAGACGGATGGACTGATACCAATGATGTTCAAGCACCAGCTAGCATTGGAGCAAAAGGTCAAGTTACAGTTCGAAAGATCCGACTTGATCGTGATGTCTATTACACACGGACGGGCACTGACCCACACAAAGGGGATATCTTCTATGTCCAACCCGGGCACTACATGTGCCTAGGAGACAATAGTGCCCAAAGCTCAGACAGCCGTAGGTGGGGAACAGTTCCCGAACGTTTATTGTTGGGTAAGGCCGTCTTTGTGTTCTGGCCGGCTTGGCCAAATAATCGAATTGGTTTCATTCACTAATTTAAGCGAGCAGGGGCGAAAGTCTTCTGATTGTGCATGAGGACGGGCGAGACTCAAATTCGTGTCCGCTATGCGGAGACGGATCGAATGGGCTTGTTGCATCATGCAAATTATTTGATCTACTTCGAGCAAGCTCGTACTGAATTGCTGCGATCATTGGGTGCAACTTATAAAGATCTCGAGGACCAAGGTTACTATTTAGTTATTGTCAAAGTAGATATCAAATACCGTTGTCCCGCACACTACGATGATGTGCTTACCATTCGGACCACAGTGACACGGACAACGCCGGTTCGTCTCGAACACACATATGAAGTGTTTCGAGAGGGACAATTGATCTGTGAAGCTTCGACGACATTGGCTTGTGTCAACGCCGAAGGCAAGTTGCAATCGATGCCTGAGTGGTTGCTTCGGCCAAAATAATTCTCCCCCGATCCTAATAGGATGTTAGCAACGCGGGTCTGCCAGGAGATCACCGTGCGACGGTTCTGGATCCACACCGTATTGCCCGCAGCTTTTGCTGCCATTCCTGTCCTGGCCGCAGCGCTATTGTTGGCTGCTATACCGTCGAATGCCTTGCAACTTTATGTCAAACGGATTGCGACCTCCCCTATCGACTGGATCATCATTATTCTGGGTTTTGGTTTGTTTAGCATCCAAATCGGAATGAGCTGGAAAGCATTGCGTTGGCGTGAGACTGATGGGGATTTCGACCACCGTGCTGATCGGTGGGTGAATCATCTTTCCCAAGCAGCTGAGTGGTTCCCACTTTTGGGTCTCATCGGCACTGTTGTGGCGATTTTACTAACCTTTAGTGCTATCCAACCAGACCGGAATCCCGCTGCATCGGAGATTATCCAGAATTATGCACCAGCCATTACGGCAACGGGGGGTGGATTGTACATGGCATTCATCAACATATTACCTTATTGGGTGGTTAGCGCGGGGCGGGATTTGATCCGGGCACTAGGAGGTTATGCTTCCACATATGACACGGTCGGGGGAGAAAAAAAGTGATCATTTCCCCGCGACGTTCGGTAACCCGATTCTTCATTCCGCTCATTGATGTACTGATTTTGCTCTTTGCTATCTTTTTGTTGATGCCATTTGTAAGCACTTCTGCGCCATCAGAAAATGTTAACAGTGATGTGATCCTAGAGCAGAAAGAACCACTTCCTACCGAGGTGAAAATTCTGCAAGAGCTTTTGCAGGAAGAACGGCTTCGAGTGGCTCGGCTTGAGCGAGAACGTCAAGCGAAGCTAGGGGATAAACTTGTTGTCCGAGTTCTGGAGATTGACTCATCAAACGGAGTACTTTTCTACTTTGATCCCGAACGCAGTGAGATCCGAACGGAAGCAGATGCAGCTCGTTTCATCGCACGACAGAAGACGTTGGCGAGCCAAGGCGGCGTAGTTAAGGATGTGTTTTTCCTGATTCGCTATCCACGGGGTAATCCACGGTTCCCAACCAGTGCACAGGAAGAGCAGATGACCCAATGGTTCAAGGATGTACCATTTGGCTATGATCGCTAAGAACTGTTCAACACCTGGAGGCTCAGCATGTTCCCGCTCTTGGCCCTATTCTCCAATTTTGAAGACAGATTGGTAGAACTGGCTGAGGGTGTCTTATTGGTGGCAGGTGGGTTCCTGATCGGCTATCTCTTGGGCGGGTTGATAGGGTGGTCAGTAGGAAAATGGGTGTTGCGGATGAAAGACCGCACCACGCCCCGCCAACTTGGACAACCGATCGGCGGTGTAATTCTGGCGTTGATTGTGGCGATAATTGTCTTTACTGGAAAGGGGAAAGGACCGGGAAGCGGGGGAAATGGAATTGGCACCATGAATTTGACGGATGGTAGCGCGGTGAATTTGGCGGAAAGTCAATCGGATCCCCAGAGTAAGCCCAACGTAGCTAAACCTCCTGAGATCACCTTGCCAGACAAGCTTATCCGCGTCACGGTATTTGGTGGCAGAGCAGTGACTGCCGAGCGCTTTTATCAAATTGAAGATGACCAAACACTGAAAACATTAGATGAACTAAAGCAAGTTATAACATCTCAAAAAGAAGCATTAAAAGGTAAAATTACGATTGCCATCATGTTTCCAACTGACAAGGACATTGCTTTGCCTCAGGAACACCCCATGGTGACCCGATTAGCGAAGTGGGCGCGAGAAGAAGCTGGACTGGATGTTTCATTCCCGGCCAGTCGGTGAGGTTTTTGGCCGCTCGTTCACAATCTAGGCTGAACGAGGAGAATATGCCTAAACCCGAATCAAGCTCTCAAATAACTAATGAAATCCCGCAAGTGCTATTATTTGGCCACAGCGGTTCAGGAAAGTCTGCTCTCCTCGCTGCTCTGCTGCGAGCAGGAGAAACCGAAGGTGGAATTATCCAGGGAGAAATCGTCGATCTAAATGGACGACGCGTTGTACCTCTTGGTGATGCCCTCTATCGCGGCGATCAATCGGGGATTACACAGAGAGAATTAACAAGTTATCTGATTACTGTTCTTCCGAAACCTGATAACTTGAGCAACGACCGTGCATCTCTAACCGTATTGGTCAATGATTGCTCTGGTCAGGTGGCCGAAAGCCTTCTTGAACAACCCGACACTTTACCGGATGCATCCAAACGCATTCCAGTTGCTCAAGCTGTCATCGAAGCCGATGCAATCTTGTTGCTGCTCGATGCAACTTCGACCGACGAAGAATTACAGGCAGCCTTTGAAGAGTTTGATGCATTTTTAACTGTCATAGCACAAACTCGGGCGAAGGCTCGCGAGGTCGGCGGCTCACCAATTTTGCTAGTACTGACTAAATGCGATGAGCTGGCACAGGCAGGCGACACGCGGACGATGTGGCTTGAGCGGGTAAACCAACGTGCTGAACAAGCTTGGCGACAACTGGATGCGTTTCTCAAGGATGCTGACTCCGAAGATGCTACACCCTCACCTTTTCTTCCCTTTGGAAGCATCGATCTGAGTGTCTACACAGTCGCCATTCGGTGGCCGAAGCTACTTGACTCTCCCGCCCGACCGGACACACCTTTTCAAGTCGCAGAGTTGTTTCGTGACTGTTTCCATGCCGCTGTAGCACATCGAATACGAGCAACAACTTCGAATCAGCGATTAAAGTGGACTGTTCGGATTGCCTCGGCATTGGTGATGTTCTTGTCGATGGGTATGGTATCAGTATTGTTTTTTGTCCCACAGGCCACTGATCCCGATCTGGCTCAAAAGGTTGATTTCTATCGGAAATACGAGCCGGAAGTGGCCGTGCGATTGAGTGAACCATGGATATCAGAAAATAAACGTCGTCTCAAGACTTATCTGGATGATCCGGGATTTGCCTCCTTGCCATCTGATTTGCATAGCTATGTCTTAAGTCGATGGGCAGAAATCAACACCTATGAAAACTTCTATCATCGTCTGCTGAAACTATCGGCTCCCGCCGATGTGCGTAATTTGGAAGATCTTAATCGAATTGAAGAAACACTAAAGGTGGAATTCGTACTCCCCTCACCTGCTTGGATCGATACATGGGTCGGACAACTACGATCTAAATGGTTAGATGACATCGCTGCCATTCGAGCGGGTGAGGTTCGATTTCTCGAACGTTATCAGAGTCTCGAACGACGTGCCCGTGAGTTGACCCTGACTCCCAATTTTAGCGGTAATTGGCGTGCCGATGTGAATCTGCTGTTCTCTGATGGCATGGATCCGCCGGCTGTGGAACTTACTGCACCGTTGCCCGGCTCACGTGGGTTGAAAGTGCCTCACGGGAGGCCGGTAACCGCTCGTGTTCCCTTCGAGTTTGATCGAGTTTACCGGGCGCGAAAGGAGTGGGAAGCCGCAAAGGAGCAACTCATTCACATGAAAGATCTCGCTGATGCGCTGGGATTAACAACCGGCCCCGACCGTCCTGAACCGGCACTCGATATTCCTGAACCAAGATCAGGCATTAACTCAGCCACATTGCCCGGGGAGCGTTGGACGTACTTGCTCAGGAATTACAATCGGACGTCGCCTGATTTCGAGGAATGGCAAGTCCACCGCTTTCGTGATCCAAGTCGTTCCGTGCTTGATGCTCGTCTTGAGAGATCATTTGCAAATGGCGTTCGTCACGTACAAGGACTACTCGAGCAGAAACTTGACCGTACCAGTAATCAGTATGACACTCCGGTACAATGGAAGCAATTAGCTGAGTCGATTGGCGATCCCGCCTCGCCGTTTCCGGAATGGGGTCGGTTGTTACACTTGATTGCGCGATTACGTAACCCAGAAGCCGGAAATCCCGTTGCCGAATTATTCACTTTTCTTCAAAAGCCCAAGTTTGAACTGAATCTCCAGGGCTTTGATTTACGAAACCCCAGCCTCGAGGGGCTAATCCCAATCGGTGCCCTCACCGTGACACAGGCTCGAGGTGATATGGTGGTTGCTGTGAAACGATTCAAACATTCCGGTGACAACTCTCCAACACGCTTGAGCTTTATACCTGAGGGTGATGGAAAACTGACGTATATTCCAGGAGATGATCTTCGGGTCGAACTACCGATCAGGTTAGGCAATCAAGAGTTCAAATTGATTTGGGAAGAAGGACAAACTCTCAGTTATCAGTTTGACCGCTTGGATAGTGAACCGCGTTTACTCCGAATTGATGGCCGATCCGAACCGGCAACCAACGTGAGGCTTTCACCCAAGCCAAGCTCATCCGTTCCCCGTCTACCAACACTATTTCCGCCTCGACACCACTGAGCCAAATTACATAGAGGAACTTTCCATATCCCTCGCAATTGACCTAGTACAAGGGTATAAATGAAAACTATACCCTCAACTGAGATAGACCATGCATATTCAGGATATCTTTGCTCAGCATGCAACAACATTTAGCTTCGAGTTCTTCCCACCCAAAAGTGATGCGGCGAGTGAAGAGCTCTTTCGAACTATTGCCGCATTACAAGAGTTAGAGCCGTCTTTTGTTTCGGTAACCTACGGAGCCGGAGGGTCTACTCGGGAGCGCACACATGATCTCGTCGTTCGCATTGAAAAAGAGACCAACCTCACCGCCGTTTCTCACCTGACGTGTGTGTGTCACAGTTTGCCTGAAATGGAAGCCATACTCGACCGCTATGCAGCAAGTGGTATCCAGAACATTCTCGCTCTGAGTGGTGACCCGCCTAAAACACGCTTGAATTATGATCGCAGTGGTGATGCCTTCCGATACGCCGAGGAACTCGTTCGGTTTATTCGCAGTCGCAGCAATGCACCAGATCCACGAGGTTTTGGAATTGGAGTTGCCGGTTTCCCTGAGGGGCATCCAGGGTGCCCGAACCGGCTCAAGGAATTAGAGTACTTGAAGCGTAAAGTTGATGCGGGAGCAGACTATATCTGCACTCAACTCTTCTTTGACAATCGAGATTTCTATGACTTTCGTGAACGCTGTGACCTCATCGGAATCAAGGTGCCGATCATTGCAGGAATCATGCCCATCACAAGCCGCAAAGGTTTGGAATCCATGGCTGAAATGGCTGCTGGAGCTCGTTACCCTGCTAAGCTCCTCAAAGCAATTAATCGATGTGCGGATGATGAAGCCGTCGCCCGTGTCGGAATTAGCTGGGCTACCGAACAGTGTGCAGATCTACTACATAATAACGTCCGTGGCATTCACTTTTACACATTGAACCGATCGGATGCAACGCGGCAAATCTACCATAATCTTGGAGTGAGTAACTCGAGATCCTTGCGAGCGGGATCATGAATATTTCGTATATCAGGCAGACACGTTAAGACGGTGGATATCCCCTAATAGTTGTCATGGTGGTTTCAAAGTTGGAGACAGTCATGCAGCCCGTTCGACTTCTGTTCGCGCTCCTATTGGCGAGTGGAGCAATCAGTTCCTGGGCACCCGGCGCTGAGCGAGTTGAATCACGAGGTGGCGTAGTGGTCTGTGTATCTGCACCGGCTGCAGAGGTTGGCTTAAGCATATTGAAGCGGGGTGGAAATGCTGTTGACGCGGCAGTTGCGATCGCTTTTGCACAAGCAGTCACTTGGCCGGAAGCTGGCAACATTGGCGGAGGCGGGTTCATGATGATCGCCATCCCGGGCCAATCGCCAACTTGCATTGAATATCGCGAAACCGCGCCTGCAGCTGCTACGAGTGATCTTTTCGCTAATGGCCAAGTGACGTTTCTGAGTCACAAATCAGCGGGTGTGCCTGGTACCGTGCGAGGCTTAGCGTTAGCTCACCAGAAGTTCGGCAAGATGCCCTGGAAAGAGGTTGTTAGACCCGCAGCCCAATTAGCAACAGAAGGCTTTGTTATTAATCAAGTTCTTGCTGAGGGACTTAACCGGGTTATCGCCGATCCCAAGACCAAAAATGCTGAATTTAGGCGGGTCTACTCAAAGTCAACAAACGACAAATGGCGAGCGGGAGATCGACTTCAACTGAAGGATTTGGGCCGAACTTTAAACTTGATTGCTGCAAATGGTCCGGAGGCATTCTACACCGGTGAGCTGGCAGATCTATTGACTAAGGAAATGAAAGCCAATAATGGCCTCATTACCAAAGAGGATTTAGCCAATTACCAACCACGTGAGCGATCCCCGGTTTCGACCACCTATCGTGGGTATCAAGTCTACGGTCCGCCGCCACCAAGTTCTGGCGGTATCGCACTGGTTGAGATGTTGAATATCCTCCAACATTATGACTTGAAAAGCTGGGGACGATGGAGTGTTGAAACAAATCACGTACTAATTGAATCCATGAAGCGGGCCTATGTTGATCGTGCACGCTACCTTGGAGACCCAGATTTTATAACTATCCCGGCTTATCTGACAGAAGCGGAGTACGGCAAAAAACTTGCTGCGACCATCGATTTGAAACAGGCGACTCCCAGTACAAAGCTAGCGCCGGAGATTGATCTTTCTGATGAAGGGGAAAGTACGACACACTTTTCTGTCATCGATAGCAAAGGCATGGTGGTGAGTAACACCTATACCTTGGAAAATAGTTACGGCAACCGCGTTGTGGTTCCGGGTGCAGGATACATCCTGAACAACGAGATGACGGATTTCAACCCGCGCCCCGGGATCACGACTGCAAAAGGGATCATAGGGACAAAGCCAAATCAAATTGAACCAAGAAAACGTATGCTCTCGTCCATGACACCTGTCATCGTTATGAGAGATGGACAGCCGATTGTAATTACTGGAAGTCCCGGAGGGCGAACTATCATCAATACTGTTCTCTGTGTGCTTATTAACCTTCTCGATTTCGATATGCCGGTTGCCGATGCCGTAGCGGCCCCCCGTCTCCATCATCAATGGTTGCCAGACGTAGTTCGTTTTGAAGGAGTCAAACACTATCCAGAACTGGTCAAAAAGCTGACCTCTTTGGGTCATACAGTCGAACAACATCGACAAGGCGACGCTCACACCATTTGGATCAATCCAAAAACCGGTGTTCGAATCGGTATCGCAGACCGAAGAATTGATGGAATGGCTGTCGCCGAATGAATACAGTTGTTGCACCAACGCTCATGCTGAGTCGCGAATATCTCCAGACTCTGGTCAAGTTTAGGAGTGATTAGAAAATCTCGCGGCCCAAACCTTTGGTTCGAGCCAATTCAAGGACTTTGACAGCCAATGCGAGGTCCTCGATACCTATTCCCAGTGACTTGAAGATGGTAATATCACGGTCATTTTCTCGACCGGGATAACGATTGACCAGTAACGGCGCAAGTTCCAAAATGTCTACCCATTGCAGAATCCCAGCATTTATCGGTGCGACAAAGTCGCCCGCTTCCATTTTTGCTTGTTCCTTGGAGTCGACCACCACGAGATTGGCTTTGCGGAACACTTCGATGTCGGCCTCGGATTTTGCCAGGAAATTGGAGCCAATCAAATTGAGATGCTGACCATCACTCACCCAATCGCCAAACAGAATGGGTTCACGGGCCGTCGTAGCTGTGACAATAATGTCCAAGTTCTTCACTGCCTCTTCCGGTTGTTGGACTGGAGTAACTTCTACCCCGGTTTCACGGCTAATGTTGGCAGCAAAGGCGTTGCGGCGTTCGGAATCGCGTCCGTAGACATGAATTCGTTGAATTGGACGAACCTTACAGATTGCGAGCAACTGTGTACGAGCTTGCTTCCCAGTACCTAGGCAACCCACCGTCGTAGCGTTGGCGCGCGCAAGCTTTTTGGTCGCAACTCCGCTCGCCGCTCCTGTTCGAAACTGGCCAAGCAAATCTGCTTCAATTATCGCAGTAAGTTGCCCATTCTTGCCATCATAAAGCATCACATGAAATCGACTCGCGGATTTGGTCGTGGTATACGCTTTGTAGCCCAGAATCCCAAGTGTTTTGGCAGCCGCGGGAAGAATGTGGAGCATCACATGATCGGTTTGACAGCGTTGGCGAGGGATGTTGACAGCCTCTTCAATGGCAAGTTTACGAAACGCAGTTGAAACTGCGTCCAATGCCAGGTCGATGGAGAGAATCTGGCTTACTTCCTCTTCAGTCAGGTACAGCACCGGCATGACTGCACCTCGGAAATGAGGTAGACCTATGGAACCAACAAGTAAATGACGCAGTAACGCACGCGGCTACTACTTTCCTGTAGCGAGCCACTCTCCAAAGCGCCGTAGTCCCGTTTCGATGATGTTCGGGCTTGTGGCAAATGACATTCGTACAAAACCTTCTGCTCCGAAAGCCGATCCCGGGACCATGTTTACATGAGCTTGTTCCAGTAGCGACGCACAAAAGCTCATGGAATCGGTAACCAGTTGACCGGAGAAAACTTTACCGAAATGCTGGGAAACATCAAAGAAGGCATAGAACGCGCCATCAGCAGGGGTGAATTTAATGCCGGGTATTGATTGCAAGTACTGGGTTGTGAGTTCCCTCCTGACAGTAAATTCCTGACGCATCTGTGCGACACAATCTTGTGGTCCGTCCAGTGCCGCAACCAGTGCCGCCTGTGAGATG
>Ga0272446_1000367_pt1 | contig 71600 bp, 61 predicted proteins | sample YNPCB0061_FD_194587 | JGI IMG/M metagenome (GOLD analysis project Ga0272446, IMG submission 194587) | Hot spring microbial mat communities from Yellowstone National Park, WY, United States - YNP-CB-006-1 | ecosystem: Environmental > Aquatic > Thermal springs > Hot (42-90C) > Sediment | place... | reverse complement strand
CACAGACCTGCCACGCTGCGGGAGAGGACGGGGGGAGGGAGGGCTGCGCGCTGGGGGTCGGATACCACGTGCCCGCACCTACACAGACCTGCCACGCTGCGGGAGAGGACGGGGGGAGGGAGGGCTGCGCGCTGGGGGTCGGATACCACGTGCCCGCACCTACACAGACCTGCCACGCTGCGGGAGAGGACGGGGGGAGGGAGGGCTGCGCGCTGGGGGTCGGATACCACGTGCCCGCACCTACACAGACCTGCCACGCTGCGGGAGAGGACGGGGGGAGGGAGGGCTGAGAGAAAGAACGCTGAAAACCCCCTCACGTAAGCGTCGCATGAGAACGGTACGCGCCTGATGAAACGTTTTTGATCACCCTCTGAGAGATTGGCAACAGCGGCGTATGCAACAACTGCGATGAGGCACGTATGCAGGATTAGGACGATCCCCAGACAAGGGGTTAAAAAGGGGGTAGCGCGATTTCAGGCATTGGACGGGGTATCGATAGGGGAGACGGGGCCGGAGGTGAAGCGGTGCTGCATCAGGCTCTTCTTCAATTCCCTGAGAGTGCATCTGAATATTCCCTTGCTGACCAGGGATTGAAGGAATCGTTAGCTTGCTGAAGTCAAGTTTTGGCATTTTACATAACTCAACATTTTTTTCAGATGCGCTCAGAGGGCTGGCGGATCATTACAGGATCTCTGCGAAAAAGCTTAGTCTAGCGGAACGAAATCTGCCATACTAAGAGCCTATCCGGAATACTCTGTCGCAGAAGAAGATCGGTTGGGGCGCAGCGCCGCTGCGCCCGTACATCTATCAGGTTTCATCCGCTGTACTGTGAGATAATTATTTGGATAGGCACTAAAAACAATCCGCTTCTGTCACCCGATAGTTCGGTTCATTGTATAATCAAATATCTCATCACAATGTGTTTCGTGCAAAGGAGCCTTGTCATGGAACTCAACCTGCACTACTTCCCCTACCCTGGACGACGGATACCGGTAGTTGCCGAGCGTGGTGTGGTTGCCAGTAGCCATCCGCTGGCATCGCAGGCCGGCATGCAGATATTGCAGGCTGGCGGTAATGCGGTCGATGCCGCTATTGCCACTGCTGCGGCACTGACCGTTCTGGAACCGACTTCAAATGGTCTGGGTGGTGATGGCTTTGCGCTCATCTGGGCCGGTGATCAACTGTACGGTATCAACGGTTCGGGGGCAGCACCGGGCAGGTTGAGCGTTGATGCGTTGGCTGCCGCTAGCTACACCGAAATCCCCACCCATGGCTGGTGGCCGGTCACAGTACCGGGCGTCGTTAGATTGTGGGGTGATATGCACGATCGGTTTGGGCGGCTCCCTTTGGCTCAGGTGCTGGCCCCGGCAATTATGTATGCTGCCGAAGGTGCACCCACTCCACCGATGGTAGCATACTTCTGGGCACGTGGAGTAGAAGCTGCTCATAGCCGTCAAGGCCCTGAATTTGCCGGTTTCTTGCCGACCTTTAGTATCGATGGTCGTGCGCCGCGTCCTGGAGAACGCTTTGTCAGTCCTGGGCATGCCCGTACCCTGCGCCTGATAGCCCGCCATGGGGCTGATGTCTTTTACCAGGGTGAGATCGCTGAGGCGATTGATCGCTTTGCCCGTGAAACCGGTGGTCTGCTGCGTGCCGAGGATCTGGCTCACCATCGTTCTGAATGGGTAACGCCGATTAGTATGCAGTATCGCGGTTATACCGTTCACGAAATTCCGCCAAACGGTCAGGGTATCGCGGCGCTGATGGCCCTCGGTATTCTCGATCAGTTCGATCTTGTGCGCTATCCCCGTGACTCGGCTGCAGCGTTTCACTATCAGATCGAGGCGATGAAGCTAGCGTTTGCCGATACCTTCGCCTACGTAGCCGACCCGCGCAAGGCCGCTGTCCCGGTGGCTGATATGCTGAACCGTGAACGGTTAGCTGCTCGTTCTCACCTCATCGGTGAGCGCGCCAACACGTTCCAGCCCGACAATCTGCCACGTGGCGGAACCGTCTATTTCGCAACGGCTGATCGTGATGGTATGATGGTGAGCATGATTCAATCGACGTATATGGGGTTCGGTTCAGGGGTAGTGATCCCCGGCTACGGTATTGCGATGCACAATCGTGGTTGTGGTTTTGTGATGACACCCGGCCATCCGAATCAGGTTGCACCGGGCAAACGTCCATTTCATACCATTGTCCCCGGTTTTCTGAGCAAGGATGGCTTCCCTATCGGTCCTTTTGGCGTCATGGGGGCACATATGCAGCCGCAAGGTCACGTGCAGGTGATCGTTAACACGCTTGACTACGGCCTGCATCCTCAGGCAGCGCTCGATGCACCACGCTGGCGTTGGGAACGTGATGGAACTCTTCGGCTTGAGCTTGAAACACCCCGTCACGTTATCGAAGGGTTAGCAGCGCGTGGTCATCAAGTCGTGGTCGAGAGCGAATTAGGCGGTTTCGGGCGTGGTCAGATCATCTGGCGTCTGGCAAGTGGATGCTACGTAGCCGGTACCGAACCTCGTTGTGATGGATTGGCGATTGGTTGGTGACAGGTTCCATAGCAGGTGAGTACGTTATGACGATTAATCGCACATTGTTTGATCTTCTGTCGAATGGCGCCGACCGTGATGCGGCTTTGATTGCGCCGGGTGGGCCGGTCTGGAGCTTTGCCGATCTCCGTTCACAGGTACAACGCCTGGCCGAATGGCTCCAGAACCATGGACTAGGGCGTGGAGATCGGATCGCTATTGCGCTTGGCAACGGGCCGGCAATGGCAATCACCTTTCTGGCTGCGGCTACTGCCGCCACTGCTGCACCGCTCAACCCGAAATATCGACGTGATGAGTTTGCCTTTTACTACGAAGATACCAACGCTCGCGCCTTGATTGTAGCCCCCAACGAAGGTGAAGAGGCACGAGCTGCACTGCGTCCGGGCATGATGCTGATTGAAGCGTCATTTGATGCTCAACACCAGCTTATGTTTGTCACCTCTGCTCAGGATGCTCCTGCTCGTCGTGATGGGCTGGCAACGCCTGACGACATCGCTATGATTCTGCACACCAGCGGGACGACCAGTCGCCCTAAGCGCGTACCCTTGCGTCACCGCAATCTGGTTGCCTCAACCGCAAATATTATTGCGACCTACCAGTTATGTGCTGCTGATCGATCACTCTGTGTGATGCCACTGTTCCACATTCACGGGATCGTTGCCTCGCTGCTCAGCCAATTGGCCGCTGGTGGTGCAGTTATCTGCCCACCTGGTTTCGATGGTCTCAAATTCTGGAGTTGGGTAGAGCAGGAACGACCAACCTGGTACTCGGCTGTACCAACAATGCACCAGGTCTTGCTGGCCCGCGCCAGCCGCAACTCGGCCATCATTGCCGCTCATCCGTTCCGCTTTATCCGCTCGTCGAGTGCACCATTGCCGCCGGTAGTAATGGAACAGATGGAACAGGTTTTTGCAGCGCCGGTCATTGAGAGTTATGGCATGACCGAAGCGGCCCACCAAATGACTTCAAATCCACTTCCGCCCGCCCGCCGCAAACTGGGGTCGGTAGGAATTGGATTCGGGGTGGAAGTGGCTATCATGGATGAAGAAGGCCGTTTACTTCCGGCAGGTGCCAAAGGCGAGGTAGTGGTGCGTGGCCCAAATGTGATCGACGGTTACGAGAACAACCCCGAAGCAAATGCGGTGGCGTTCGTTAACGGCTGGTTCCGTACCGGTGATCAAGGGTATCTCGATGAAGATGGCTACCTGTGCCTCACCGGTCGTATCAAAGAGCTGATCAATCGTGGTGGTGAGAAGATTTCACCCCTCGAAATTGATGATGTGCTCTTGCGGCATCCGGCAGTTGCTGAAGCATTGGCCTTTGCCGTGCCTCATCCAACGCTTGGTGAAGAGGTTCACGCTGCTGTCGTCTTACGCGAGGGCATGAGTGTTGATGAGCGTGCATTGCGCGAACATTGCGCCCGTATGTTGGCCGATTTTAAAGTGCCACGGGCAATTCACATCCTGAGCGCGCTGCCACGGGGTGCTACCGGAAAGTTGCAACGCATAACGATGGCAAAGACGCTAGGGCTAGACAAGACAACAACTTGATCGGTGATGGATGTTTAAGAGGCAGGTTATGTCTTTCTATTGCGATAGTGGCTTGCTCCCTTTCCTTAGTTTTATGGATGGAAGGGGCAGAAAAAGGTGAGAACTGCCAGTTGTGCTCTGTACAGCCATGCGCTGGGCCACCGGTTCTGCTACCTGATCGGGCCGGCTTTCACTAGCGTATTGCTGGTGCGAAACAGGCGGTAGTCAGGAACCCTGTACCTTCCTCGAAAGAGTAGTGTATTGGTTTTAAATCCACTTCCCAACCGGAGACAGGAAACGGCATGATCCCGAAGCCAGAACTCGAACGCCGCCTTTCGCCATACCTGAGCTTTTCACGCTCAGAATGGGCAGCACTGCGTAACGGAACACCACTACCTCTTAGCGCAGACGAATTAGACTCATTGGTCAGCTTAAACGACAGCGTCTCGATGGAAGATGTTGCCGACATCTACCTGCCGCTGGTGCGGTTGCTCCAACTCTACTACGAAAACGCCTGTCACTTGTATCAGGCGACCAGTGCCTTTCTTGGCTCGGCAACAGCGCGTGTGCCGTATGTCATTGGCATCGCGGGGAGTGTCGCGGTCGGTAAAAGCAGCACTGCCCGCATCTTGCAAGCCCTCCTTTCGCGTGGTCCTGGGCAACTCAAGGTTGATCTGGTCACAACTGATGGCTTTTTGTACCCTAATCGCGTCCTACAAGAACGGGGTATCATGCATCGGAAGGGGTTTCCCGAAAGCTACGATCGTCGGCGACTGTTACAGTTCATCGCTGACATCAAGTCAGGGTACGGACCGGTAACAGCTCCAGTCTATTCGCATCTGATTTATGATATAGTTCCCGATCAGGTACAAGTGGTCGATCATCCCGATGTGTTGATCGTCGAGGGGTTGAACGTTTTGCAACGTGGCGCCAATACCAGGCGGGAACCACAACTCTATGTGTCGGATTTTTTTGATTTCGCGATCTACGTTGATGCGAATGAACACGATCTGGAACGATGGTATATTGAACGATTTTTACGGTTGCGCGAAACCGCATTTCGCGATCCCTCGTCGTACTTTCGCCGCTACGCCGAGCTGAGCGAGAGTGAAGCTATTGCGACTGCACGTCGCATCTGGCGTGAAATTAATTATGTTAATCTTAAGCAAAATATCGAACCGACACGCTGGAGCGCCGATCTGATTCTGGTTAAGGGATCACGCCATGAGCTTGAGCGCGTGTATCTGCGCAAACTGTAGTGATTCGTTCAGAGGATAGCGTATGCGTATCTGCATTGTTGGTGCTGGTGCAATTGGCGGCTGGCTGGGGGCCAAACTGATTCAAGCTGGCGCTGAAGTGACATTGATTGCACGGGGTGCGCATTTGGCAGCGATGATTGCCAACGGCTTAACCATCGAGTACGCTGATGGTCACCGTGAGGTTGTACACCCGGCATTGGCGACAGACGATATGAACGTTGCCGGGCCACACGATCTGGTCATTGTTGCCGTCAAAGCGCAGGCGTTGCCGGCACTGGCAGCGCCGATGCGTGTCCTTTACGGCCCTGATACAGCCGTTGTCTACGCTCAGAACGGGATTCCCTGGTGGTATTTCTTTCGACACGGCGGTCCATACGAAGGTCATCGGATCGAGGCAGTTGACCCCGGCGGGGTTATTGCAGCCAATACCGAGATCGAACGGGTTATTGGCTGTGTCGTCTATCCAGCGGCTGCCGTTGAACGCCCTGGCGTAATTCGACATATCGAGGGCAATCGCTTCGCTCTTGGCGAACCAGACGGTAGCCGCAGCGAGCGTGTTGTCCGTCTGAGTAAATTACTCGAGTCGGTCGGTTTGCGTGCGCCGGTCAAGACTGATATTCGTAATGAAATCTGGCTGAAGCTGTGGGGTAATCTCTCATTCAACCCGATCAGTGCCCTGACTCGTGCGACCATTGATCGGATTATTGCCGATCAGGGTACCTATGCCCTGACAGTGGCAATGATGGCAGAAGCGCAGCAAGTAGCTGAAAAACTGGGTATCCGTTTCCCTATTTCTATCGAGCGTCGTATCCGAATGGCGGAAGAGATCGGCGCTCACAAAACGTCGATGTTGCAGGATATAGAAGCAAAACGTCCAACCGAGATTGATGCACTGTTAGGGGCAGTTGTTGAGCTGGCCGAATTAACGGCAACTCCCACCCCGACCTTACGGGCCATTTATGCCGTTACTTCACTGCTCGATCGGATCAACTGTGGACAATGAAGGTGGCTTAATTCCTGCCGTGGGTGTGGGTACAATCGTCGTTTCGGTAAGGAACGAGACATCATTCTGTAAGTGAATGGGTAGGAATCTATCTTCACTAGGCAAGCGTGGATGTGTGCTATTCCAAACAGCTTCCAAATGACCCAACGGAGTTGCTGGCCCTGCTCCCTGCGGAGCAGCTGAAGTGAGAGCTGACAAGCATACGAAACACCGAACGTTGACCAACACGCACGATAGATGGATTAGCATTCAACCCTGCTCGTACCGATGAGCATTTATACCGGTTGATAATAGGATTTCTCGCAAAGGAGCCTCCATGCATCTGCCAATTGTCAATCCTGTGTTGACACGAGAACTCTTTGGCCGTATTCGAGGTCGTAACGCATGGTTCATTCTAACCGGCTACCTGACCATCATCGGTGCGATTACCCTCTTGGTTTATGCCGTATTTGTCAGTTCGGCTATCCCCAACGATCCGGAAACTTCGCTCAGAATTGGTAAAGGCATCTTTTTTACCGTCATGACCGTGTCGTTAATACAGGTGTGCTTTCTTTCGCCCTCACTGACGGCAGGTGCGATTGTTAGCGAAAAAGAGCGACAAACGTATGATCTATTGCTCGCCTCGCTGCTCTCACCACTTCAGATTGTTACCGGTAAACTCCTGGCGGCCATTGCCTTCGCCTTGTTGTTGATCATGGCCTCTCTGCCCATTGCCGGTCTAGCCCTGTTATTCGGTGGTATTACCGGCCAGGAAGTATTCATCGGTGTGGTTGGTTTGTTGGTAACGGCAATTGCATACGCCGCCATCGGTATATTCTGGTCAACTGTAATGCGCTCAACGCTCGGTGCAACGGTGATGGCTCAGGGCACAGTGCTGGTTATTTTACTCCTGGTGCCATTCCTCTATTTCGTTATTTCATTACTGATCGGTGCTTTTGATGGTCCCCCGTCGCCTTTGTATATCTACATAATGGGTACATTCCTATGTCTGCATCCGTTCATTGCCTTGGGGATGACCGTCGGCGCCCTCGAAAGTGGGAATGGCCCGCTCTTGTGGCAGCTTTCTTCCAGCATTGGCGATTTGTTCGTGCCCTCACCCTGGCTGGTGTACTCGGTTCTGATGATTATAGTGACAATCGTCTGTCTAGGGCTTGCCTTGCGGCGAATACAGCCAGCGGAAGATGATGGCTAGCTTGTCTGTGGTGTGCTGAAGCAACTCGCCACAGCGATCACACTGTTCTATCATCGTTGCAGCGAGGAATAAAATCCGTTGCACGAGGTCAGTGTCCTCGTAGGAAGCCGCAGTGGAAACGGCTTGATTCGGTCCGCACCTATCTATGCTGGAAGAAGGTCATTTGCTGTCACGATAGCGGGGCGACCAGATTGGTCGCCCCGCCTGGTAATGACAGGTCAGATGATGAGAATGGTCTCATCCGCCTTCATTCACGTTAGCGCACAATGATCGCACTAGCCTCACGGCCTTCCGGTGCAAAGGAGTAGTGCAACAGGATACCCGAATCAGTCACATCAGCCGAGGCGCTAAACCGGTAGATTGTGGTATTGAGCGATCCCCTTGCCGGTACTACCCCACTCCCGACATCAATATCAAACCGCGGTGCGCCCAACACCGTGCTCATACCTTCGATCTTGCTTAGCTCAAAACCGGTAAAGTAATTGTCGTAGGTATAGGCATCGACATTGATCTGCTGACCAAGGCTGGTAACACCGATCTGACTTCCGCACATCGTCAGGACAGTGTTCGCGCTGTTGGTAGCGTGGCCGGTGAAGAAGAAGGCGCTGTACGGACCAGCCAATGGGCCAACAAAGAAAGCATTCCGGCCATCAGCCGCAAATGCTCCCGATGGTAGACTCAATTCTGCTGTAAAGCCGACATAGTCGGGTGTCCCATCGCGGTTGGTATCGAAGAGCAGGTCTATCTCCACCGGATAGTTTGAATGAGTGATTCGCTGGTGGGTAGTCACTGCAAACTGAACGACCGGGCTATTTTCCGGGCAGAAACCTGGGATACTGAAAGCTCGCACACCAACGTAGCGCAAATCCATTGGCGGCATTTGTATGCCGGCGCCAGGTGATGCTGTCACAAACGGATTTTCACCGATTAGTGTAAACGGATCGACACTCACCGGATTAGCGCCGGTGTTGGTTAAGCGGGCAGTGGCGGGGCTGGTTGTGGTAGCGCGCACTGAAGTTGGTGCACTAACGGTTCCCGCTGCACGTGGTATGACATGCCATGGCATGGTTAAGTCGTTGGTCGTACCTGCCGCATCAAGCACCAGGTAGCCATCATATTCAACGTCAGTTAGTGCCGCTCCGTTCCCGCCATTTGTTCCTGAATTCAAGACCCAGGTTGGTAGTTTCGTTGGATCGATACGCAGGGTCAGGGTAAAGGTACGCCGACTACGTGGTGGTACCGTAATTGTAGAAACAGAGGTACTCGGTGTCACTGCTCCACTGGCTGCATCGTTGCTATAGCGGAACGTGGGCGTGATGGTGTAGGTGAGAGGTGTATCACCATAGTTACGGACAACAATCGTCCGGCGCAGCGTTGTCGGATTGCGTGTCGCATCAACTAATCCAAACGAGATCGTTGCCGCTCCATTTGAAAGCTCCCAGGCGCTGGCCTGCGCAGCAATTGCTCGGTTAATGCGTACTTCGCCACCGCCAATGCGTGTGATAGGAGCTAACGCCGGGCCGAGGAAGGCTGGTGGACCGTTGTAGATATTCGTTTCGGCAGTGTTGATCAAGCGCGCTTTCAATTCCCACGGTGAGAGGCTCCAGTTCGAGGCATTGTACAGGAGTGCCGCCGCTCCGGCGACCATTGGTGCTGCTCCTGAAGTACCTCCAAACGGTGCAACGCCGGTCCCACTTCCGGCCACTGCCGAAATGGATGCACCCGGAGCGCCGATTTCGGGCTTAATGATTTGACCGTACATAATCTGATTGCCGTAGGTCATCTGCCCTAACGTTGGCCCACGTGACGAGGTACCAACCACACTGCCGGCATTACTGAACGGCGTATCAAAACCAATCGTAGTAGTATTTCCGGTGCGCGCTTTAAGCGTATTGCCAGCAGCCTGTGTAATTGAGAGTACCGGTACGGTAGGTGTACCACCGCCAAAGCCAAAAACAGGCGGTACTGCACCGGCAACGTTGTTAGCTACAATCACTGCCACTGCACCAGCGGCAGCACCGTTTGAGCCCTTGATACTGATCGCACAGACACCCCGATCAACCAACAGGATTTGCCCGGTCAATGAACCAGGTGAATACGCTGTACAGCCGAGCGCGTTTCCCAATGCCTGACCGTATACCAGTGTTCCACTTACGGGCGTATTGGGAATCGGTGCCCACGGTTGGGCTACTCCGTAGACTGTCGTACTAAGGACGGTAATCGGGTACGAGGCATCGCTCGGCACAGCCGTCTGTGCTACCGAGAGGGCGGTTCGAGCGCCGGCCGGGGTACCGGTAATGTACGGACGATCCGCACTATTGCCGGCTGAAGCGACGACTAGGATGCCAAGCGGTTGCAGATTATCAACCGCAATGGCGGAATCATCGTCATAGTTTTGCCCATACGCAGCCCCAAGCGACATGTTCACAATGTGCATCCGATCATCGGTTACCCCGTCACCGTTAGGATCGGCAACCCAATCGAGACCTTGCAAGATGGCAACCCCGCTGCACGATGAAGAGACCGCTGAACAGACCTTCACCGCAAAAAGATCAACTTCTGGTGCAACTCCTTGCTCACCACCGATAATGTCGGCGACATGGGTACCGTGACCGCCAGCACACGTGCCACTGCTCAATCCAGGCTCGCCACAATCAATCGGATCAGGATCAGGCATCAAGGGCCCATTTGGCCAGACTTCGCCGACAAAGTCGTAACCGCCCTTCACGCGATCGGTTGGAAACAGTCCATCGAGAGTCTTGTTACGTGGATCGGCAGGGCTTGTCCCGTAGGCTGCCTGATAGGCTGCCAGCGTCCCAGGGCCACCAAACGCGGCATGTGTATAGTCAATACCGCTATCGAGTACAGCCACCCGTACACCTTTGCCCCGATAACCAGCAGCTTGCACCTCAGGTGTAGCCCCGATGTATGGTACCGTCTCCATCGGTGGTTGCGTTTCCCGTTCATAATTCACGACTGGATTAATACGCACCACTTCAGTGTCACGAGCCAGCGCCGGTAACGCTGCACCATCAACCTCAACAATAACCGCATTCAATGCCACCCGCAACCGGGCCAGTTCGGTCAGGGTTGGATCGATAGTTCGTAAGCGTGCCAATACGCGCTCTTGCTGCTGGGTAATGCGTTGGAGTTGTGCTGCTTGCGCAGCCCCCTCAGGTACACGTGCTGTCGGATTTTCGCTCAAGCGAATGACAACCTCTCGCCGACCACTAGCCCCGCTTAAACTGGGGGAAAGGACGAGAGACCTGCCTTCAAGCATCGCCGGTTCTTCCAGACGTAGAGCTTCAATATTTGGTAGCGGACGTGGCGGTTGTGCAGCGGATGGGGCAACGAGAGCTATGGTAAGGCCAATGCTTATGATCATCGCAAATAGATGACGTTTTGTGATCGATCTCATACACTCCTCAGCTTGTCAATGATACTACCAAACGAACAGGCTATCACACTGGTTGGTGCAACAAACGCTGATCACTACTTTGTGAGTTGCGAATTCCTCCTTTTCTAGGACGTGCGTAATCCTCCAAAATGCTGACGCATGGGTGAGATGAGTGTTCAGATAGCGCACAGCAACACGTCAGAGTGTTGGATGCACTCTGCACACTCAGCAGCAACGTCGCTGGCAAGATAAGCTGAGGTGAGATGGAGATTTGCAGGCAAAAGGGTAAACTGATTAAACGTATTTGTCAAGCAGAATTTTCTGATCAACAATTAAAAATTCTTCATCTGAGTCATTGCTGCGATGACGTTTTGTTTATCTTCCTTATGGAATGGGGATGAGACGGAGCGGGGTAGTGGGCTGGCACGCCAATCGATAGTGGCCATCCTACCCAATGCGGGCCGGAGGCCCGCGCTCCCAGGAAAGCGGGGGGAAGACGTTTGGCTGGTTCCGATGGTGCTTTGCACCCAACCCCCTGTAGTATCACTGCATCACGCTCGTCAGCACATTGGAGGGACACCCCCCGCTGGCGGAGAGCGGGGTGGTGTGCTGAAATGCCAATCGATGGCTGCCAGTTGCATCCTGCACAATGCGGGCCGGAGGCCCGCGCTCCCAGGAAAGCGGGGGGAAGACGTTTGGCTGGTTCCGGTGGTGCCTTGCGCCCAGCCCGCTGTCGTATCACTGCATCACGCTCGTCGGCGCATTGGGGGCGACACCCCCGCTGACGCGGGACGGGGTAGTGGGCTGGCACGCCAGTCAATAGCGGCCATCCTACCCAATGCGGGCCGGAGGCCCGCGCTCCTAGGTAAAGAGGGGGAAAGACGGTCATTGGTGATCACGACCAAAACCTTAAAACGTTGAAAATCGTCAGAGGTTGAACTCACACCTTTCTCATTGTGGGCAAGTTGCGGTATACTACCAACAACATTACTCACCGCGGAGGTCCTCAGTGTCTGCCATTGATACGTTGTCAGTTGTCATTTCTGCTAGCGACGGCGTCCATCTCGAACGAGCAGTTATGGCTGCGCAAATTGCTGCTGCTCGCTATAGCCGTCACCACGAAATTATTATCGCCGCCACCCCACCGGCATCTGCCGTCGCTACTCGCCTGGCCACAACCCGGCCACTCGTATATGCCACGTATCATTCTCAGCCACGTCGTGCCGCCTACTTGCTGCGCGATGCATGCTCACTGACAAGCAATGAGATGATTCTGGCGTTTGAAGCAACTGCCCCACCATCAACCCTGGCGCTCGAACGTTTGCTGGCAGCGTATACTGGTCAGGATGTCCTGGTTGGAATGCGGACACCGGCGCCGACCCATCCGTTGCAACGAACACACGCAGCTCTTATTCGTCGCATCCTGGTTAGCGATCAGGTTGATCCACTTCTGCCACTGGCACTCTTCCGCGCTGACCTGACCGATCTCCTTCCTGGTGATGGTGAACTAGCGCCGCCCCTCGCTCACTTATACGCTATTGCCCGCCGCCGCCAGTATGTGACGGCTCAGATTGCCCTTCCTGCGCAGAGCGCTGGTGCCTATCGCACTGGAATCGCTGATCTGGCTGCATTACTGGGCCACGGTCCGGCTCGTGGTGCGCCGCCAGCGCTGGGGGTGCTGGCGGTTGTTGGCAGTCTCTGGTTGTTGTTGCGCCGACGACGCTAAGTGCAACACATGGGTGTTGTCCTTCGTCTTCTATACTAGATGTAAGAGGAGTAAGACAAGGAGCAAACGTATGAGTCAACCTGAACAACAGCCCGATCAGTCGCCTGATCTCGGTGCAGAGCTTCGTGAGCTGGGTCAGCGCATCGAAACTGCTTTGCGGAGTGCCCTTGAAAGCGAGCGCGCTCGGCAAGTGCAACACGAACTGCTCAGTGGGTTGCGCACACTTGGCGAACAGGTGCAAACGGCAGTCAAGACGATTGCGGAACATCCGCGTGTGCACGAGCTGGCCGAACGTGGTCAACAAACGCTACATCAACTCCAGCAGAGCCAGGCGGCCCAAGAACTTCAACAAACGCTGGCCCGCGGGATTGCCCAGCTTAATGAACAACTGGCTGAGTTTATTAAGCAAATGCAATCACCGCCACCCGCTACCGGTGAGACGACTCGGCTCGATAAGGATGAATCTTGAGCTTCATCGGTTATCGCTGACCGCGTTTTCTCATCAAAAGGCTTGATCATGTGTGGACGGTACACGCTTGCGGTTTCGCCTGAAAAGCTATCAGATCGTTTTGCAGTCGAACCGCCATTTGATCTGAAACCGCGCTACAATATCGCCCCTACACAGGCAGTTGTCGCTGTGCGTCAGATCGACGGCCATCGCGAACTCGTTTCATTACGTTGGGGATTGATACCGGCGTGGGCAAAAGATGCCAGTATCGGTAATCGTTTGATCGATGCGCGGAGTGAAACGATCCTTGAAAAGCCGTCGTTTCGGACGGCTTTTCAGCGGCGGCGTTGTTTGATCCCTGCCTCGGGCTTTTACGAATGGCAAACACTGCCAGATGGTAAACAACCTTTTTACTTTACCCCTAGTGATGATGCTCTGATAGCATTTGCCGGTGTGTGGGAGCAGTGGCGTGCGCCTGATGGCTCGCTCATAGAGAGTTGCACAATTTTGACCACTAAGGCCAATGAAGTGGTGGCGCCAATTCACGACCGCATGCCGGTTATTGTGCCACCCGATCTCGATGCAGTCTGGTTGTATCCGACAAGTGATATTCAGCAGCTCTATAAAGTTTGTCTTGCGCCGCCACCGATTGCGTTACGATGTTATCCGGTTAGCAAGGCCGTTAATCAGGTACGTAACGATAGTGAGGTATTGATACAGCCACAGGCGCAGTGAGCGTCTTTCCCTCTCTCCTATCTTGTGGTAGCCGTAAAACGGTCTATTCTTCATCTTCACCGCTGCCCGACTGAATCTGCTGCGGAGTCTCAATCCAGCCACGACGCAGTGCGAGGATCACCGCCTGGGTTCGGTCATTGAGTGACAGTTTACGGAGAATTGATGAAATATGGTTTTTTACTGTCTGCGTACTGATCCCTAGCTCATCAGCGATCTCTTTGTTGCTATGCCCGGCAGCAATGCGTTCAAGCACTTCGATCTCACGTTCACTCAGGGGGGTAAAGACCTGTAAACTGGGATCACCGCCTACTGTCTGCACTTGCGGCAAATTACGAAACTGCGACAGGATTCGGCTTGCAACACGCGGTTCTTCCAGCAAAACATCGTTGATCACGTATTCACCGTAGGCCACCCGCCGCAGCGTTTCGGCGAGTGCTGCTGGTTTAATATCTTTTGAACGGTACGCTGCTGCACCGGCGCGCAGCGCATTAAACGCTGCTTCATCACTCTCGTGCATACTCAACATTACTACGGCGATGCTGGGGTACTGGCGACGAATCTGGCGTGTTAGCTCTAAACCACTCATGCCGGGCAAGTTCAGGTCAACAAGCATCACATTCGGTTCGTGACCGGCATCAACCTGTGCCAGCCAATGTAATGCTTCTTCACCATTCGCCGCCTCGCCAACAATCTGGATGTCCGGTTCGTTTGCCAGCGCCCACCGTACTCCCTGGCGAAACAGTGGATGATCATCAACAACCAGTAGTCTTACGGTTGAATTGACCATGGCGGTGGTTCCTTTCCTTGATTGCGCAGCCATGCGTGATATGCCTGTTCTGGGTCGATAGGAGGTTGTATACCGGCAATCTGTAACAACCTGGCTACTGCTGGTAACGGTAATCCTACTACATTGGTGTAGCTACCGTCGATGGCAGCAATCAGTGCAGCACCGCCACTTTGCAGGCCATATCCGCCAGCCTTATCGAGTGATTCGCCTGATGCAACATACACGGCAATTTCATCCTCGGATAAAGAACGCATCGTGACCCGGCTGACCACCAGATCAAATAGCACCCGTCGTTGATCGTAGATGAACCCCTCAGTCCCCATATCGGGATGCATTACGATGCACAGACCGGTAAGAACGGTATGGGTACGACCGGCCAGCCGACGAAGCATCGCTATCGCATGATCTTGATTCTGTGGCTTACCCAAAACTGTTCCATCAATTGCAACTTCGGTATCGGCAGCCAAAACGATTGCATCAGGGTGTTGTTGACTGACATCAGCAGCTTTACGCCAGGCAACCAGGGTTGGATGCGCTTCCAATGGCAACGCAAGCGGTAACGCCGGTAGATGTTCGACCAAGTCAGGCGGTGGTGGCGCCGGATAGTCTTCAACCTGACTGACCAGACAGGTATACGAAACCCCAAGTTGGCCGAGTAATTCACGTCGGCGTGGCGACGCTGAAGCCAGGATGAGCGAACGCATAACCCTCCTGTTGTGACGTTCTATGACGACCTCAATCATAGCATGGCCGATAGTGACGCGCAAGACAAACACTTACAAAAATACCCTGCTATAAATCAGGAAGTTTTTCGGTTGACAGTCGCAAACACAACGAGTATAATCCCGCCTAACGATGTACAGTCTCTTCAACAATCGGTAGTTGTCGTTGCACCACGCCTCACGCTATTCAGCCCGCAAAAAGCAGGTTTGTATTATCTCAACATCTAAACTGATAGTGCAACCGGATAAGCGGCATGTAGATTCTGGAAAGGAGGTGCGCGGCAAAGAGTAAACGCAATGGCGCGGTTCGACTACCGTAGCGAAAAGAGGCTGGAAATCGTTGGTTTCGTTGCCCTCGAATACAAGGAGGACACACACAGATGGTTAGCTTTACTAAACGCGCTGTTGCTATCGTGATGGTGATGGCAATGATCATTCCCGTTCTGGCCGCATGTGGTGGCGGTGCTGCGCAGCCACAGGTCATCCGTGAGACGGTGGTCGTGGTACAGACGGCCGAGCCAGTCCGTGAGACGGTCGTAGTCACTGAGGCGGTTGCTCCAGAGCCGTACACCACACCACACCCGATTTTGAGTGACATCCGTGTACGTCAGGCAATTGCCTACTGTACCAATCGCCCAGAGTTGATTGCTTCGGTCTACCCCTATCTTACGCCTGAGCAGCAGCAGGAACTGCTGATGGACACCTTCCTGCCGAAGGCGCACTGGGCAGCAGCCAAGGAGAACATTACCGTTTATCCGTTCGATCCAGAGAAGGGCAAGCAACTGCTCGAGGAAGCAGGCTGGACTGGATCACCGATCCGCAGCAATGCTAACGGTGAACCGCTGTCGTTGAGCTTTACGACAACTAATGCCCAGTTCCGGCAGACCTGGTCGGCTGTCTTTATTCGCCAGATGCAGGCATGTGGTATCCAGATTATTCCAACGTATGCGCCAGGCTCATGGTGGTTCGGCAGCAGCACCGGTTTGCGGCGCCGCGATTTCGAGCTGGGCGCCTTCGCTTGGGTTGGTCAGGCCGATCCCGGTGGTCAGGCGCTCTACGCCTGTAATCAGATTCCGCTCCCCTCGAATAACTGGGAGGGTCAAAACTATATGGGTTGGTGCAACGAGCGGGCCAGCCGGGCGATTATTGCTGCCAACAATACCCTTGATCGGGCCGAGCGTATTCGCCAGTACGCCATCGTGCAGGAGGAATTCACCAAAGATATGGTGAGCCTGCCGCTCTTCAATCGGCTAGAGGCGTATGCTGCGACTAACCGACTCAAGAACTTCAAGCCAAACCCAACTGAGTACTACACGGCGAACGCCGATGAGTGGGAGTTGACCGAAGGTGACACGATCGTGTTAGGCTTCACCCAGGAGCCGCAGACAATGTGGAGCCTGATCGAGAGTGCTGCTGTACAGCGGGTTGCTTCGAACCTGCTCGGTGTTCCGGCAACGACCAGCTATGACTACGACTACCAGCCGGTTGGCCTTGATGGTCTCTCAACCATCGAGAGTGGTCGGGCGAAGAATGTCGATGTGGAGGTCAAGGAAGGCGACATCGTCTGGAATACCGATGGTGAGGCGGTGCCGTTAGCGCCAGGTGTTGAGATTACTACTGCCGATGGTGAGACGATCACCTATCAGGGTGGTACGGTCAAGATGAAGCAATTGACCGTCACCGACAAGTGGATTTCGGGCATCAAGTGGGAAGATGGTGAGCCGCTGAAGAAGGCTGACTTCGAGCTGGCTTACAAGATCAACTGTGATCCGGATTCGGGCGCTACTTCCCTCACCTACTGCAAATCGATCAAGAGCATTGACTTCAAGAGCGACACCGAGTACACTGTTACCTTCCATCCCGGTGTACAGTGGCCGACCTATTTCGCCGGCGCCGGTCTGGGTGCCTATCCGTCGCATCAGGTCTTGAGCGATGGCCGCAAGCTGGCCGACGTTCCGGCAGCCGAGTGGCAGACCTTGCCCGAGATTATCGAGCGTCCGCTGAGCAATGGCCCCTACATCCTCAAGGAGTGGGTCAAGGGTCAGAGCATGACCTTTGAGGTGAACCCCAACTACTACAAGGGTGAGGTTAAGGTCAAGAAGGTGATCATTAAGTTCATCGCCGACACCAACCAGGCTGTGGCTCAGTTGCTAACTGGTGAAGTTGATGTACTGGGTAGTGAGACACTGGGCGCCGGTTCTGAAGTGCAAACCGTGATTGAGGCAGGTAAGGAAGGCAAGATTCAGGCCTTCGTGGTTGCCAGCCCGACCTGGGAGCACATTGATATGAACCTCTTCACCAAGTAATCGTTACCAGAACGGAAACAAGATGGCGGTGGGCAGTGTTGTTGCCCATCGCCATGCTATCTGTACTACAATAGTAATCCACGTCGGTAGACGTGACGGGTTTATGGCTACATCTAAGGAGCACTCCTATGGCAGGTTACCTTGCCCGCCGTTTCTTACAAATGTTACTTGTTGCATTGGTAGCAGCCATCTGTTCGTATGGCATGTTATACCTGGTACCAGGCGGGCCAATTGATCAATTGCTGGCTGAGCGGCAAAATACCGGTCAAAATCGAATTACAGAAGACGATATTCGCCGCGTGCGTGAGCGTTTTGAATTAGATATCTATTTGCCATTTCGTTTCACCCGTTGGCTGATCGGCTGGCCAGCCGGGCCGTTGCCCGGTGGAATTGGTGCCGATTGGCAAGTGGGTTGTTCCATCCCAGGGCAGGTGCGACTACGTTATCCTGATGGTCGGGTAGAGGTGGTCGAAGAGGGTTGTGAAGTGCCGGTGACTCTGGCCGATCTCGAAGGTCGAAAGGTGAGTCGGGGAATCGTCTTCGGCGATTTTGGTATCTCGCAAGTGATGCTCCGTGGCCGTCCGGTCACTGACTTGATTATGACCCGTCTGCCGTACACGCTCTATTTAATGGGTGCTTCAATTTTCCTGTCGATCCTGATAGCGGTACCAATTGGGGTCTATTCGGCGGTCAGGCAGTATTCGCGCTTCGATTATGTGATGACAACGGTCGCCTTTATCGGTGCCTCACTCCCCAGCTTTGTCTTCGGTATCTTCGCTATTCTGCTCTTCTCAGTCCTGGCTAAAAATGCTGGGCTGCCATATCTCCCACCTGGCGATGCGGTTGGGGTCCGTGATTACACGATACCCTGGATCGGAACCGTCCAGGCCGGATCGTTCCTCGACCGGTTTCTGCGCTTCCTGATGCCGTGCGGCGTCCTGACGTTTATCAATATCGCTGGTTGGAGCCGTTTTGTGCGCGGAAGTATGCTTGAAGTGCTGAGCCTTGATTATGTGCGTACTGCACGGGCCAAAGGTGTCGCCGAACGAGTGGTTATTCTCAAGCATGCCCTGCGTAATTCGTTGATCCCCTTTGTAACCCTGTTGGCCGGTATCCTGGTTGCGCTCTTCAGCGGTGCATTGATTACCGAGACGGTGTTTAATTGGCCGGGTATTGGTCGCTTGTTTATTGATGCTCTTGGTCGTAATGATTATAATGTGGTAATGGCATTACTGATTATCAATGTTGTGTTATTGCTGATCGGGATTCTCATTACTGATATTCTGTACACGATTGTCGATCCGCGGATTCGACTAACGTAAATCGGTATTGCGACTGACAAAGGTGTTAGTCGTAGGTCAATCAATTCAAGGAGAGCTTTGATGACCACTAGCACGACTGCCGTGCCGCTTGAAGAGGTCGTCCCTCAGCGATCGGAAGGGCAATGGGCGATAGTTTTTCGTCGTTTTCGACGGCATCGGCTGGCAATGTTTTGTATTGGCATATTGGCGCTATTGCTGCTCTTATCGGCGGCAACGCCGCTTATCGCACCTTACGAACGCGATCAACCAAACCTGACTGGGCGCTTTCTGACACCACTGGGGGTTGATGCGGATGGTGGCTTTCACCTGCTGGGCACCGATCACCTTGGCCGCGATTACGCAACGCGATTGCTGTACGCTTCGCGGGTGTCACTCGGTACGGCGTTTATCGCGACTCTGATCTCTTCAACCATTGGCATCTTGCTGGGCATGCTGGCAGGATATTTTGGTGGATGGGTTGATACAATTATCAGTCGTACCCTCGAAGTTGTTGCAACCTTCCCTACGCTCCTCCTCCTGCTGATTCTGGCATCAATTCTGGTACAGAACATCAACGCTGTACCGTTACCGTCCTGGGGGGCTTCACTGCTGGCGTTCATCTTTGCCGTTTCAGAGCGTGAGGCGCGCATTATTTTTGCAGTGATCCTGGTATTGGCCTTCTTTGGTTGGACGGGAACGGCCCGTTTGATGCGCGGTATGGTACTCTCGGTACGCGAAAATGTGTATATCGAGTCGGCACGTGCGTTGGGCGCTAGTAATATGCGCATTCTGTTCCGCCATGTCTTCCCGAATGCCCTGCCGCCAATGATTGTCGATTTTACGTTGGGTGTTAACGGCACACTGGTTGCCGAATCGGCGTTGAGCTTCCTCGGTTTCGGTATTCAAGACCCAACGCCGACGTGGGGGAATATGCTCGGCTACGCCCAAAGTTATATGTTTCAGTATCCATGGATGCCGCTTATCCCGGCAATGCCGATCCTGATTGCCTCAATCGCGATTAACTACATTGGTGATGGTTTGCGTGATGCGCTTGATCCGCGTCAGCGTGGCTGAAAAAGAGGCTCGTAGTTCCTTTTGCTCTCTAGGATCGCTGAGGGCATGAACGCTTGAGATATAAAGATACGGAGTAACTGTGGCAACTGTATCTCGTGTCGTAACCGGTGCAGAACGTTCGGTTGCCCGTCGTGGCGCTGAGTTACTGCGTGTAGAAGGGTTAAAAACCTACTTTTTCACTGAAGAAGGCGTGGTGCAGGCGGTGGATGGGGTCGATTTTACCCTCCACCGTGGTGAAACGCTCGGGATTGTCGGTGAGTCGGGGTCGGGTAAGAGCGTAACCTCGCTGTCAATCATGCGCCTGGTCAGCCCGCCTGGCCGTATTGTCGAGGGGAAGATCATTTTTGATGGGATCGATTTGCTTACCCTCGATTCTGAATCGATGCGCAAGATTCGCGGTGATCGGATCGCGATGATTTTTCAACAGCCAACGACTGCGCTGAATCCGGTATTCCGGGTTGGCGATCAAATTATCGAGACACTGGAGATTCATCAGGGATTGAAGGGTGAAGAGGCGCAGAAACGCTGTATTGAACTCCTTTCAATGGTCGGTTTACCCGATCCTCAGCGTCGGATGCGTCAGTATCCCCATGAATTGTCCGGTGGCCAATGTCAGCGGGTGATGATTGCCATGGCTTTGGCGTGTAATCCAGAGCTTTTGATCGCCGATGAACCGACAACTGCGCTGGATGTGACGATTCAGGCCCAGATTCTTGATCTGATGCGCGAGTTGCGCGAAAAGATTGACACGGCCATTATGTTGATCACGCATGATATGGGGGTGATCGCCGAAATGGCTGATAGTGTGGTCGTGATGTATGCCGGTCAGGTCGTTGAATATGCCGATGTCCGGTCGCTCTTTAGCGATCCAAAGCACCCCTATACACGCGGTTTGCTCAATTCTATGCCGGTACTTGGCGATACCCGCGAAGAATTGGAAGTTATCCCCGGCACAGTTCCCAGTTTGATCAATCCACCAAAGGGGTGTCGGTTTGCTTCACGTTGTAGCAAACGCTTCGAGAAGTGTGATCAGCCCCCACCGATGATCGAGCTAGGAACACAGCGGCGAGTGCGGTGCTGGCTGTATGAGGAATGAAGCGGGATGCGCGTTACAGCCTGGTAGTGCTCTTGCCGGCTTCTGATCGTAGAAAGTGTGATCAAAACAGCTTGCAGACGTTCGCCAGGCGTGATGATACGGTGATCTGGTAGGGTAGCATCCCCTCGTCCTACAGGTTTCCGTCTGTAGGAAAGCAACATCTGTCGCGTCCTGCAAAGCTGTTTTTACGATAAGTTCATGGAGTGAACGAATGGCGTCAATCTCATCGACCGATGACACCTTACTTGAGGTTCGTAATCTCAAAAAGTATTTCCCGATTAAAGGTGGTTTTTTGCGCCGCACCGTTGCTGAGGTACGGGCAGTTGATGATGTCAGTTTCACCATTAAACGAGGTGAAACGTTAGGGCTGGTCGGCGAGAGTGGGTGTGGAAAGACCACGACTGGTCGCACGATCCTCCGTCTGGAACGGGCAACCGCTGGCGAAGTTGTGTTTGAGGGTCAGGACGTCATGCGGGCCAGTGGTCGCACCTTGAAGGCCCTGCGGCGCGATATGCAAATTATCTTTCAAGACCCTTATGCCTCACTTGATCCCCGCATTACCATCGGGGAAAGTGTGGCCGAAGGGTTAGTGATCCACGGGATCGGAACGCCGGCCGAACGGCGTGAGCGGGTGCGCGAGGTGCTGGCAAAGGTCGGTTTGAGCGCCTCGCACATGACACGCTTCCCCCACGAATTTTCCGGTGGTCAACGGCAACGAATTGGGATTGCTCGCGCTTTGATCATGGAGCCGAAACTGATTGTTTGTGATGAGCCGGTTTCTGCTCTCGATGTGTCGATTCAGTCGCAGGTGCTTAATCTCCTGCGTTCGCTGCAACGCGAGTTTGGTTTGACCTATCTTTTCATTGCGCATAACCTGGCAGTGGTGGAACACATCTCAGATCGGGTCGGTGTGATGTATCTGGGCAAGATGGTCGAACTGGCAACCAGTGAGGAGCTGTTCCGGGAACCACTCCACCCGTATACCAAAGCGTTAATTTCGGCTATTCCCAATCCTAATCCGTTTGCCAAACGGGAACGGATTGTATTGCAGGGTGATGTTCCCAGTCCTATTAATCCACCAAGCGGCTGTCGTTTCCATCCACGTTGCTGGATTGCCCGGTCTATCTGCAAGGAACAGGAACCGGTCTTTGAAGAGAAACGCAAAGGGCATTGGGTAGCCTGCCATTTTGCCGGTCAGTTTTGATAAAATGAACCCCTTGCTGAGCTGATCAACCCTTCTCTGCACCAGCATAGTGTGCAGAAGGAAGTAATACCAGGCAAATATGAAACGGTTGTGAAGCCAACGTGCCATCGGTGAGCTGGTTGTCTGGAAGGCATGTGCGGTGAGTGGCTGATACCTTTCGCCTTCTTCCTGGCCCTCTGTTGCTCCTCTACCAGGAGCAACAGAGGGAAGTAGAAAGCGATGGATGACACACTAGTTGCACATTATCAGTACGCTCTGATGGATGATAAGAAACCCGCTCCTCGCGATCCAGCACGCCAGGAGCGGGTAGAATCACCTGGTGACACGTTGGTACAAGTTGATGGAAGGGATACCGCGTCGTTGCGCTCGTAAGCTCTACAATGTCCTGCTGAGGTCGCAATGATCCGCATGCTGCATCTGGCCGATCTGCATCTTGGGATAGAGAACTACGGTACTATCGACCCACGGCGTGGCCTACATTCGCGTCTGCTCGATTATCTTGAACGTCTTGATGAAGCAATCACCATTGGTCTAGATCACCAGATCGATATCTGTCTTATTGCTGGTGACGTATACAAAAATCGTTCTCCCAATCCGACGGTACAACGTGAGTTTGCCAGTCGCATTCGTCGTCTCCGCGAAGCAGGTGTCGCAGTTGTCATTTTGACCGGAAACCACGACATCTCACCGGCGCAAGGGCGTGCCCATTCGGTCGAAATCTTTGCGACGCTGGCGTTAGAAGGGATAACAGTAGCCGATCGCCTGCGGCTGCATCGGATTGATACTCGTCATGGGCAGATACAACTGATTGCTGTACCGTGGGTAACCCGTCAGATGTTGTTAACCCGTGAAGAGATGGCAGGTGCATCATTTGCATCGGTAGAATACGAATTACGACGGCGAATCGAACAGTTTATTGAACGTTCCGTTGAAGCGCTCGATCCTGATATTCCAACCGTTCTAGCCTTCCACGGTACTGTGGAAGGCGCCCAACTCGGTACCGAGCGGGCCATGATCCTGGGGCAAGACCTGAGCTTGCCCCGTTCGGTGTTGGCTCAACCTGGCGTTGATTACGTGGCGTTAGGTCATATCCATCGCCACCAGTGTCTTGGTGAACGGCCACCAATGGTCTATCCCGGTAGTATCGAGCGCGTCGATTTTGGCGAGCGTGATGATCCAAAAGGATGTGTCCTGGTTGAACTGGTACGCGGTCAGACACGCTGGCAATTCGTACCCCTGGCCGCCCGTCCATTTGTCAGTATCGAGCATGATCTGCGGCGGAGCAGTGATCCGGTGCACGCACTACGTACATTCATCGAGCGTCACGATCTGCGTGACGCCGTTGTGCGTGTCCAGGTTCGATTGTCACGGGAACAGGCAGCTTTGCTGAAGGAAGAACAGGTACGTGAGTGGTTGCGTGCTGCGCAGGCCGCGGTGATCGCTGCGATTGTGTTCGATGTTGAACGACCAGCCCGGCAGCGTTTTGCCGGTGTTGCCGAGGAATTGAGCAAAGGTCTGACCCCACTGCGGGCGCTGGAACTATACCTCAAGAGCAAACAGGTACCACCAGCGCGGATTGAGCAGTTACTGGCAGCGGCAAATGAGCTTATTGATAACCGCGAGTAATCGTGGTAGCGCGGAGCATAGCAGATTCTAGGGATTGTGTCTGAATTCATATCTGCTCTGATTGCCACGCTGTGAAATCTCATCAGGCGAGTAAGGTTGAGAAGCCTTATATTCCTATCGCTCGACGGACGGGTGGGTGAACGAAGTGTCTTTGCCCACCCAATTTGATTGTCGCTTACAGTGTCTTGAAATACGTTTGCACAACGTCTAACGAGATTTGACTCAAACGATGGCGGTCAATATCAACCCCATAGCATTGGTCTCAACCGTAATGCGTATTGTCGATGCAAAGGATCATCATTTTGCTTCACTTATTAAAGAACCTCTCATACCCTCCTGTAATTCTTTCACGTTCATATCATCTTTCCTACGTATGATGGCAGTGGTAAGACAGTGGTACGTTCATTCACTTATGATCACAGAAGTAAGGACAGAACCACTGTTCATTTCAATCTCATTGCAATCTCTGACAAAGGCAGGTGTCATCATGGTCGGAATTGGCGTCATTGGATATGGCTATTGGGGCCCCAATCTTGTCCGTAATTTCGCTCAGGTCACTGGCGCACGGGTAGTGGCTGTCTGTGATCAGCGCGCTGAACGACGGGCACTGGTCGAACAGGTGTATCCGTCGGTAAACACCTACGCTGATGTCAGCGAGATGCTCCGCAATCCGAAGGTAGATGCGGTAGCCGTAGCAACACCGGTCTCGTCACATTTTGAGTTGGCACTGATGGCATTGCAGGCCGGTAAGCATGTGCTGGTTGAGAAACCATTTACCGCTACCGTCGCTCAGGCTGAGCGATTAGTTGAAGAGGCTGAACGACGCCAATTAACGCTGATGGTTGATCATACGTTCATCTACACTAGTGCGGTGCGTAAGATTAAAGAACTGGTGGATAACGGTACACTCGGCACCCTCTACTACTACGATTCAGTGCGCGTCAATCTCGGGTTGTTCCAGAATGATGTGAATGTGCTCTGGGATCTGGCGGTGCATGATTTGTCGATTATGGATTATCTGGTCCAGTCGAGCCCGACCGTAGTCGCTGCGACTGGGATGGCGCATGTACCAGGAAAACCGGAAAACATGGCATATTTGACGTGTTATTTCCCCGATAACCTGATAGCTCATTTTCATGTGAACTGGATGGCGCCGGTCAAGATTCGTCAGACACTGATCGGCGGTTCGGAAAAGATGATCGTTTATGATGATATTGAAATGAGCGAGAAGGTTAAAGTCTACGACAAAGGCATTATTGTCAGTGAGAGTGAAGATGCGGTATATCAGCGCCATGTTGGCTACCGAACCGGTGATATGTGGGCGCCACGGCTCGACAATGTCGAGGCATTACGAATCGAAGCCGAGCATTTCGTTGATTGTGTACGAACTGGTCGGCGTCCGCTATCTGATGGTTACGCCGGTTTGCGCGTTATCCGCATTCTTGAAGCTGCTACGCAATCAATGGTCAATCGTGGACAGCCTGTTACGTTGTCGTGGTAACAACCAAGGCATGTAAGGGAGTATCACATGATCCCGTTTGTTGATTTGAAGGCCCAGTATCTTTCCATCAAAGAAGAGATAGATCGGGCAGTTCTTGACACCCTTGCCAGTACCCAATTTGTGTTGGGGAAAGAGGTTGCGGCGTTTGAAGCGTTGTTTGCTGCGTATACCCAGTGTCAGTACGCGATAGGCGTCAACTCAGGCACTAGTGCTCTTCATCTTGCGTTATTGGCTGTCGGCGTAGGTCGTGGCGATGAAGTAATCACCACCCCTCATACCTTCATTGCAACCGTCTCGGCCATAGATTACACTGGCGCCCGTCCGGTCTTTGTCGATATTGATCCAGTGAGCTTTACCATTGACCCGAAACAGATCGAAGCGGTGATCACACCGCGCACCAAAGCGATTATTCCGGTACATCTGTATGGTCAGCCTGCTGACATGGATCCAATTATGGCCATTGCTCGCAAATATGGGCTGGCTGTAATCGAAGATGCAGCTCAGGCGCACGGTGCTGAATACAAGGGACGACGTGTCGGTAGCATCGGTGATGTAGGCTGCTTTAGTTTTTATCCTGGCAAAAATCTGGGTGCGTATGGCGAAGGTGGGGCAGTGACCACCAACAATCCTGAACTGGCCCGTACCATCCGAATGTTGCGTGATTGGGGCGCCGAGCGACGCTATCATCACGATCTGAAAGGGTTTAACTACCGGATGGAGGGAGTACAGGGGGCAATTCTACGGGTAAAGATGAACTATATCGAACACTGGACTGAGCTGCGGCGGGCGGCAGCGGCGCGCTACGATGCAATGCTGGCGCCGATGGGTATTCGTACACCGGTCGCTCTTCCTGAGCGTCGTCATGTCTACCATATTTATGCGATTCGCGATCGGCAACGTGATTCACTCCAGGCCTATTTGAACGATCATGGGATAAGTACCGGTATTCATTACCCGATCCCGGTTCATCTCCAGAAGGCATTCGCTGAATTGGGCTATCGGCCTGGCGATTTTCCACAGGCCGAAGCGGCAGCAGCAGAGGTGCTTTCATTGCCCATGTTTCCTGAGTTGACTGTTGAACAACAGCAGGTTGTGGCCCAAGCATTACAGGGTTGGATGGCGCACGTCGCAGCAAAGAGCTGATAATCTTTCGGACCGTATTTCGTGAGATTGATGTTCCAGGATAAAAACAATGACAGCAAAACGGATTTTAGTAACCGGCGGTGCAGGTTTCATCGGTAGTGAGCTGGTAACACAACTGGCTACTGCCGGTCATCGAGTTATTGTGGTTGATAATCTGGTCAACGGGAAACGGGCGAATCTGGCCCATCTGGCCGGGGCCGATGTTGAGCTGGTAGAGGCTGATATTCGTGATCGTGACGTCATGGCTCGCTTGTTACCTGGTGTTGAGATTGTCTACCATCTGGCCTGTCTGGGTGTCAGACACAGCCTTCACAATCCGTTCGAGAACCACGAGGTGAATGCAACCGGTACGCTGATCTTGCTTGATCTGGCTCGACGTGCCGATGTACCGCGTTTTGTCTATGTGTCGAGTTCGGAAGTGTACGGTACTGCCCGATGGGTTCCTATGACGGAAGAGCACCCGACCTACCCGATGACCGTGTACGGTGGTGGAAAACTGGCCGGTGAGTGCTATACTCGTGCCTTCTGGGAAAGTTACCGCTACCCCACAGTAGTAGTACGTCCGTTTAACAGCTTTGGGCCACGGAGTCACCACGAGGGCGATAGTGGTGAAGTCATTCCCAAGTTTATGTTACGGGCGATGGCTGGTAAGCCGATGGTGATCTTCGGCGATGGCTCGCAGACCCGCGATTTCACGTATGTGAGTGATACAGCGCGAGGTATCATCCTGGCCGGCATGGTAGATGCTGCGGTCGGCGGTACGTTTAATCTTGGGCAAGGGCGCGAAATTTCGATCAATGAACTGGCACGCACCATTGCAGCGGTTGTTGGTCGGCCCAATGCACCAATTACGCATGATGCCCCACGTCCGGGCGATGTTTTGCGGCTCTACGCCGACAGCACCCGAGCTCAGCACGTATTGGGTTTTGTACCAACTGTCTCGCTTCACGAAGGCCTACAGCGTTTACATGAATGGTATCTGGGATGCGGAGTTGCGATTGAGGATTTGCTGGCCGAAGAGCGGGTCTACAACTGGAAAAAAGAGGAGAAGGTTAGTCTATGACAACAACAGCAAAACGGCATATTCCCCTCACCAGACCGGTAATGGGAGCGCCTGAGGCTGAAGCAGCCCAACGTGTTATTCTGTCGGGATGGATTACACAGGGGCCGGAGGTTGCTTCCTTCGAGCAAGAGTTTGCTGCCTATACCGGTGCTGAATACGCTGTAGCTGTATCAAACTGCACGACGGCATTACATCTGGCTTTGCTGGTGGTAGGTGTTGGCCCAGGCGATGAAGTGATCACGGTCAGTCATTCCTATATTGCGACGGCGAACAGTGTACGCTACTGTGGGGCCGTGCCGGTTTTCGTCGATATTGATCCGATGACACACAACATGGATCCGACCCTGATTGAGGCGGCTATTACCCCAAAGACAAAAGCAATTTTAACGGTTCATCAGATGGGGATGCCAGCAGATCTCGAGCGGATCCTGGCTATTGCTGATGCTTACCATCTGCCGGTTATCGAAGATGCGGCATGCGCGATTGGCAGCGAGATATTATTCCATGGGCGCTGGGAACGGATTGGAAAGCCGCACGGTGTGATTGCGTGCTTCTCATTCCATCCGCGCAAGGTGCTCAGTACTGGCGATGGTGGCATGCTAACGACGAACAACCCGATGTATGCCGAGCAGTTCCGCTTGTTGCGTCAACACGGAATGAGCGTTAATGATCGCGTGCGCCATTTAGCCAATCAAGTGATTTTCGAGGAATACAACGTGGTAGGCTATAACTACCGTATGACCGACATTCAGGCGGCTGTTGGGCGCGAGCAGTTGCGGCGTTTGCCCGAAATCATTGTAGCGCGTCGCCGGTTAGCCGAACGATATGCGCAGATGTTGAGTGCAATCCCAGGAATAGAGGTACCGGTAGAGCCGCCATATGCCCGCACGAACTGGCAAAGCTATCCGATCTACTTGCCGGAATGGTGTGACCAGCGTGCGGTCATGCAATACATGCTCGATCACGGTGTTGCCACCCGGCGCGGGATCATGTGTGCTCATCGCGAAAAACCGTATTGGCGTCAGGAGGGATACCATCTACCAAAATCGGAATATGCACAGGATCGTAGCATCTTGCTCCCATTCTACCCGCAGATGACACCTGACGAGCAAGAGTATGTTGTTGCAACCCTGGCAGCAGCCTGTGCATCTTGATTATCAAGGAGTTGGCAATGACTGCCAGTAATGATTCGCCATTGTTATCAGTTACCGTTCTGAATTACAATTATGCTCATTTTCTGAGCCATTGCCTCGATTCAATCTTGCAGCAGAGCTTTACCGACTTTGAGGTTATTCTGATCAATGATCGTTCGACCGATAACTCATTAGCGGTCATCAAGCCATATTTGCGTGATCCACGAATACGATTCGTTGACCATGCACAGAATCAAGGATTCGTTGCCTCGTTGATTGAAGGCATGCAATTATCACGCGGGAAGTATCTCAGTGTGATTTCTGCCGATGACTGGGTGGTTTCACCACACGCCTTTGCTCGGCAGATCGAAATTCTCGAACGCCACCCACAGGTGGTGATGGCGTTTAGTGCTTACGGGCTTTATGCCGATGAGCAAACACTTAGTTTTGTGAGTCGAGCGGCGCCCGCTAGTTACGTGCGTGATGGGCGATCAGTCTTTGCCGATTTCCTGCTAAAAGGGTATCCACAACACAGTGGCACGATGATCCGGAAGAGTGCGTATCAGGCGATTGGTGGCTACGATCCGAAGTTACGCTGGTCACTTGATGCACAGATGTGGCTGGGATTGTGTCATTTTGGCGACATTGCCTATATCGATGAGATGCTCTACGCATATCGTCGCCATCCATCGAGTATGTCGAAGGACCCAACAGCGTTACGCAACGCGATTATTGAACTATTTAACATTTTTGACTGGACGTTTGGCCTGATGCCGGAGACCGAACGACGCAAACAACAATGGCTGTACCGCAAAGCACGTCAGCGGGCACTGATCTCATTTGCAGCCGATGCAGTCTTCAGCGGGAATGTCAGGTTAGGCTGGCAGTTTTACAAAGTCGGCCTGCAAGTAAGTCCGTGGGAGACCCTATTCCAGAAAGGAACGCTGGCCATTGCGCTGCGGGCGTTGTTGGGTGCCAGGATGTATGATCGTTTATTCCGTCGTGCAGCGTCAACGTCCTCCGGGCGTCCAGTGGTGTCAGCCTGAGTGAGGAGCATTATGAATTTGCGTGCCACTGTTACCCGTACTATCGATCAGCTCGGCAATCTGTTCCTCAGTCCACCATACGGTGGGTTTGGCTACTACCACAATCATGGGCCACGCACGCGACGGGCAGTAGCCTTTACCTTCGATGATGGGCCGAGTAAGCCTTGTACCGAATTGTTACTCGATACCCTGGGTGAACTCGGCATTAAAGCGACATTTTTCTGCGTTGGGTTGAGTGTGCAGTGGCATCCCGATGTGGTGCAGCGGGCATTTGCTGAGGGACACGTTATCGGCAACCACTCAATGATGCATAGCCGTAAAGCTGGCTTGATGCCGTGGGGCGGTGACCACATCGATGAAGCAACCACCGCTATCAAGCAGGTGATTGGTCGGCGACCGCGTCTCTATCGGCCACCATGGGGCTGGTTAACGCCATGGGAAGGGTGGCGTCTGCAGCAGCGCGGATATACAGTGATTGGGTGGGATATTTATCCTGATGATTGGAAAGTGCCAGAGGTGCCGGCTGAACAGTTGGTTGCCCAAATCAAGCCATTGATCAGACCCGGTTCGATTATTTTGATGCATGACTCGGTTTCTAACCAATTTCGGTGGGAAAAGACTGAGACAGCACGAGCAGTACGTTTATTGACACCATGGTTGCTTGATAAGGGTTATGAGATTGTGACAGTGCCAGAGTTGTTAGGCGTACCAGCATATCACGTATGACATGTGTCTGTTAGCTGTGGTGGAATGTCATATCTGTATGAAGATCTGCAAGCCGGAGCGCCATCAGGTTGGTGAAGATAGGTGTATGATAGGGGCCAGGAGATGTGTAGGCCAACCATTAGCGCTGTAATCTGTACCCGTAATCGTGGTAAAAGCATCTGTGCAGCAGTCGCAAGTGTTCTAGCGAACGATCATCCTGCGTTTGAACTCATTGTCATTGATCAAAGCACGGATACCGTAACAGCCACCGCATTGCAGCAGTTTAAGCATGATCGGCGTTTGCGTTACATTGCTACCCACACGAAGGGTTTGGGTATTGCGCGAAACATTGGGTTGCGACTGGCCCATGCACCTCTAGTAGCCTTCACTGATGATGATTGCCGGGTGCCGACCGATTGGTTACGGATTATCGAAGATGAGCTGCACCGTGAACCTCAGGCTGCCGTTCTTTTCTGCAACGTACTGGAAGGACCGCACGATGCCAATGCCGGCTTTATCCCAGGCTATCAACGTCGCCAAAAAGTGGTTGTCAAAACGTTCAGTGGCAAATGTCGAGCTCGTGGAATTGGGGCCGGTATGGCGGTTCGGCGTGAATTGGTGTTAGCACTGGGTGGATTCGATGAAGCGTTGGGGGCTGGTGGACGTTTTCCATCGGCAGAGGATGCCGACATTGCGGTACGTGCGATTGCTTATGGGTGGAGTGTGATCGAGACACCAGCCACGTATGTTATTCACGATGGTTTTCGTACCTGGCGTGAAGCACGTGAGCTGGCTGCACGCGATTGGGAAGGTTTAGGAGCAGCTTACATTAAGCCGTTACGCGCTGGTCACTGGCGGGCTGGCATTGTGTTTTTGTACGAATTACTGGTGCCAGCCCTGCTTGAACCATTGTTGCCATTGCTCCGATTACGGCGACCCCGTGGCTTAGGACGGTTCATAGCATTTCTTCGCGGCAGTTTACGTGGTCTGGCTCATCCGATGGATCGTGAATACATGGTTTATCAGGGGGTGGCGATCCATCCTATGGTGATAGAGCGGTCATTGTAACTGTCAAGGATGAGATACATGCTAGTGTCGATCATTATTCCCACCAAACAGCGTCCACAGCCATTGTACAGTGCGGTGCAAAGTGTTTTTCGGAGCACGTATCAACCATTTGAACTCTTTGTGGTTGATCAAAGCTCTGATGATTCAGGTGCTGTGCTTCTGGAATCATTTCGCAGCGACCCTCGCTTTCATTATCTCTCCAATCGGCGTTCGGGCTTTGGGGCGGCTAGCTCACGCAATCTTGAAATTGCAGCCGGTCATGGCGCGATTGTCGCGTTGATTGATGATGACGTTGAAGTTACGCCGAACTGGTTAGAACAAATTGTTGCTGAGTTTAGCGCCGATCCTGAACTTGATTTCATTGCCGGACGGTTGACAGCTTCGCCATGCGATTCTGCGCAAGGGTATACACTTTATGCCTGGCCTGGATTGTCACGATGGCACTTTTCCCTGCATGCTTCAGGCGCAAATTTCAGTATGCGTCGGCGCCTGTTTGACCGTGTTGGCGGCTATGATGAATTTTGCGGGCCCGGTAGCCGGTTACGAGCCTCTGATGATACCGATCTATGCTGGCGGATTGTGCGCAGCGGTGCCCGTTATAAGATTTGTCCGCATATTGAGGTTATTCATACCCACGGCTTTCGACCACGCGATAAAGCGGAAGCTCTCTTTGCGCGTTATCAGTATGGGAATGGCGGTAATTTTGGTCGCTTTACGCGACGTGGCGATCTCTTCGCGGGGGCATGGTTTCTAGCTCGCGAATTCAGGCATATAGTACGTGCACTAATAGCAGTGTTAGGCGGGGATCGGCGTGAGTGGCTCTATTCCAGACAGCGGTTACGAGGTTTATGGGATGGTTTTTGTTTGCCACCCAATGGGGGATTTGTCAGTGGTAGCCGATTACAGCAGATGGCACTTTCTCTGGCCTTTACCTCAAGCGACTGTAGTTATCCATGATCTAAGGACGGTGGATTGGGTTGATACAGGTTGATCGCAGAGCGCAAAATTGTTGAACTGTGCAATACAGTACAGATGGGTCTCTCGCGTATGGACAGGTGGTATACAGGTTTCTAGAGTGGTCATCATCATGGAGCAGAAACCACGGTTTCCGATTAGAGAGCATAGGAGTGAGTAAGTATATTTTTCAGGTACTTATGAAACCACCAACTATCAGCGTTGTTATTTGCACGAGCGATCGTGGAACACAAATCATCAGTGCGGTCGAAAGCATTCTTGCTAATGATCATCCAGCTTTTGAACTGATAGTCATTGATCAGAGTAGGGATACGGCCACTGGATGTGCGTTACAACGGTTTGCACAGGATCGACGTTTCCGCTACATTTCTGTTCGGTTTAACGGATGGGCGCGTGGTCACAATCTCGGATTGCGCATGGCGCGATCGCCAATTGTTGCGATAACCGACGATGATTGCGTGGTACCCCCCGATTGGTTGCACACGATTGAGCAAGAATTGCAGGCTGAGCCACAGGCTATGGTACTCTATTGCAATGTCTTGCCAGCTCCCCATGATCCCGATGCTGGGTTTGTGCCAGAGTTTCAGTGTTCTCAGCGTCTGGTCGTTCATACATTGCAAGATAAGTGGTATTTGCGTGGGATAGGGGCCGGGATGGCTGTTCGTCGCGACCAGGCACTGGCCATAGGTGGATTTGATGAAGCGCTAGGCCCTGGTGCTCGCTTTAAGTCGGCGGCAGATGTTGACATCGCGATACGGGCTATTTTGTTCGGTGGTTCTGTCGTAGGAACACCGGCGACGTATGTGATCCATTACGGTTTTCGCACTTGGGAAGAAGGCCGTCATTTGACAGCTCGCAATTGGGAGGGATTGGGTGCAACGTTTGTCAAGCCGTTGAAGGTTGGCTACTATCAGGCTGGGATTTTGATCTGGTACGAGTTGCGATTCGTTTTACTCGAACCGCTCCTGCCGCTCTTGAAATTGAAACGCCCTCACGGATTGGGACGATTTGTCGCGTTTACGCGCGGGGTGCTACGGGGATTAGTCCATCCGATAGATCGGAAGTCGCTGAAGTACAGAATTGAAAGTAGGTCTTAGGCCTCTCGTTGCGACGGTTCTCTTTTCGTATGGGAATAGGTTTCTCCCCCTCTATGCCTGTTACCGCACGAGTGGGGTAGGGTTCAAACCGCTCTGCCAGGGCATGAGTAATGATCGTTCCACACAATGCTGGGGCACAGAGCCGTTGCGCCTCTATCATGGTGTGGGATTGCTTCTCGCCGTCCACTCGCTCCTGTCAGGATGCAGGACGGATATTCGTATTGCCAGACCATCATTTGCAAAGAAACGTACAACGAAACTGTCAGCCGGTGAGATTGTTTTATTTAGCATTCGTTCATATCGCACGGGTAATGTGCATGTGGAATAATGATAGAGAGGATCGGTCATGTCGTCACGATCGCTAACTAATATTGTGAGCGACATTCTGGCCGTGTTGCGCGCACGCTGGTATTTGCGTGGTGCTGAAGTAGGGCCACGAGTACGTCTGTGGGGCCGTCCGGTGATTGCGAATTATGGCCAGCTTATTATCGGTGAGCGGGTACGGCTCGTTTCGACGATTGTCCCGCTTGAGTTGGCGGTCGGGCATGGCGCCCGGCTGGAAATCGGGCCGGGAACGTTCATCAACTATGGTTGTTCCATTGCTGCAACCGAGCTGGTACAAATCGGCCCACGTTGTAATATCGGTACCTATGTCATGATTATGGATAACGATTTTCATCGTCTTGAACCGGAGCGACGTCAGGAACGACCACCATCAGCGCCGATCGTCCTGGAAGAGAATGTCTGGCTCGGTGGGCGGGTGACCGTTCTGAGTGGCGTTACCATTGGCAGTGGCAGTGTGGTTGGAGCCGGAAGTGTAGTAACTAAGAGTATTCCGCCGCGTACCCTGGCTGCCGGGGTACCGGCACGGGTCATTAGGCCATTGTAAGCGTATGAGTGATAAGCGATCTTTGTCTGTCAGCATTGTCATCCCAACGTATAACCGCCTGCCCCGCTTGCAGCGGGTGTTAGCGGCGCTGTCGGCACAACAGTATCCGTTGGATCAGTTTGAAGTGATTGTCGTCTCCGATGGCTCGACTGACGGGACGGCTGAGTATTTTCAGCAAGCTCGGTTTCCATTCGAGCTAACGTTTATCCAACAGCCCAATGCCGGGCCAGCAGCGGCGCGTAATCGTGGCGTAGCGGCGGCACGGAGCACAATGATTTTGTTTCTTGATGATGATGTTGTACCGGTACCTCATCTGGTGAGCGAACACCTTCGTTTGCATGCGGAACGGTCGTGCCGGGTCGTACTTGGGACGATGTTGACACCACCCGATGCTCAACTCTCGCCCTGGGTAGCCTGGGAGCAGGCAATGCTCGAAAAGCAATATCAGGCTATGACTGATGGTATCTGGCCGGCAACCGCTCGCCAGTTTTATACCGGTAATACATCATTGGCCCGTCAACTCGTACTGGATGCGGGTGGTTTTGATGAGCGGTTTCGTCGTGCGGAAGATATTGAGCTGGCTTACCGGTTGGCGAAACTGGGTGTTGAGTTCGTCTTCGCACCACAGGCTGCCGGTTATCACTACGCTGAGCGTAGTTTCGCTTCGTGGCTGACTACTCCTTACATTTACGGGCGTAACGATATTATCTTTGGCCGTGAGCAGCAAGTTGATCTGATAGGATTTGTCCGTCGTGAGTTTGCGCAGCGGAACCGTCTGACCCGCTGGTTAGTTTGGACATTACTTGATCGTCCACGGGCCAGTGCTGTGGCGCTAGTGCTCATGCCTAAGATTGCCCTGGTAGCTCATCGTTTACTTGGTGAGCGAGGTAGCCGACCGATTTACAGTGCCATCTTCAATCTTCGTTACTACCAAGGGGTGGCCGATGAATTGGGTGGACGAGATCACTTTCTGCGACCAGAGCATACTGTGAAGGCGGCTCATACTTGAGGGAGGTTTTCATGCTTGAACTCTTTTTGCAAGATGCCCGGCGTTGGGTTGTACCCGGCCAGATCAGCACTGCGCCGTTGAGCTTACGCCAGATTTTAGGCTTGCTCTTCCGTCACCTGCCGCTACGGGCAATGCTCTGGTTTCGTTTTGGCTCGTGGTGTAAGCAGCGCGGCATTCCCTTTATTCCCGGCTATGTACAACGACGGCTTTACCGCCGCTACGGGCTGGAAATTGTGGTAGGCGCCGATATTGGTGGTGGCCTGTATATTGCGCATCCAATTGGTACAGTGGTAGCACCCCAACGGATAGGTCGCAATTGTACGATTGTGGCCGCAGTGACAATTGGTATGCGTAATGAATGGGAATTTCCCATTATTGGCGATGAAGTCTTTATTGGCGCTGGCGCCCGTGTTTTAGGAGGAATTACCGTTGGTGATCGCGCACGGATCGGCGCCAATGCCGTTGTGACTCGTGATGTGCCACCTGGGGCGACAGTGGTCGGAATTCCGGCACGGGTAGTAAAGAAGGATGGAACCGAATCAAGCGCTGAGCAACTCTCCATCGCTCATCAAACGGCAGACAGTAATATGCAGGAGCCTGTGTCGCAGATAGAAGGAACTTCTTAAGTTAAGGAATAGTGATATGATCCGAGGTCTCTTTATCCTCGAACAGCATCTCGGACATCAGACATACGCGACGAATCTTCGTTGGGGCCTGGCGCAGCAGACAAAGATTGTGCCTGAATGGGCAGCAATTACATATGAAGCCTGTGGCTGGCTTGAGAAGATACCGTTACCGGCCAGGATACGGGGGGCACTGCGCGGACGATGCCAGGTGCGCACGATCCTTCGTCGAGCCAGGTATGATGTCGCCCTCTTCAATACACAGGTGCCAGCGGTGCTAGCGGGAAACATTGTTCAGCAGCGACCGTACCTGATTGCAACCGACATTACGCCGCGCCAGTATGATGCAATGGCGGCGTTTTATCAACACCACGCCGACCGGCCCGGTCTTGTGTCAACCATCAAACATCGGTTGAATGTCCGTTTGTTTCAGCGGGCAGCTTGGGTACTACCCTGGTCACATTGGGTTCGCGAATCGCTGATTCACGAGTATCATGTAAACCCCGAACGGATTCGCGTCATCCCGCCTGGACTCAATCTGTCGCAATGGCGGCCACGTGATGAGCGCACCGATGGCCCATTTCGTATTCTATTCGTTGGCGGCGATTTTGTGCGTAAAGGTGGTACGACACTCCTGGCCGCATTACAGCAACTGAAAACACCGGTCGAAGTTCACATTGTGACGCGCAGTGCCGTCGAGCCGACAACCGGTGTCTATGTGTATCGTGATCTCACCCCTAATGCACCGCGCCTGATCGAATTATACCGGCAGGCCGATGTGTTTGTCTTTCCAACGCAAGCCGAAGCGTTCGGGATCGCTGCACTTGAAGCCATTGCCTGTGGGGTACCGGTGATCACTACGTCGGTGGGAGGTCTGACCGATATTGTGCAGGATGGGATTAATGGTTTTTTGGTACCGCCCAATGATCCGGAGGCGCTGGCCTCACACTTGCAACTCTTGATCGACCGACCGGAGACAAGGTGGCACATGGCGCGGGAAGCGCGGTTGCATGCAGAACGTCATTTTGACGCGATCAAGAATGCAGACTTTATTGCCGATCTGATGGTACAGACAGTTGAGCAGATCGGTTTGTCTCAGCCGGCGTATCGTCAGGTGCAATCGTGAGCGGCATGCCGGTACATCTGTTTGCTGCGCTAGCTTGCCTGCCGATTCAGGGTGACCGCGAAGGGAGAGACCTCCTCCTACCGTACTGCTTTGGAGGCAGACCGTTCCGGGGTCGGGATTACAGATGGTGTGTTTTCCAGAATGGACTGCCTGGATTGCGGCAGTGATACCGGTAACGAAAAGCTTACCGTGGTACCTTGACCGGGGGTACTGGTAGCCCAGATTTGCCCGCCATGTGCTTCCACCAATCGGCGGGCGATGGCTAAGCCCAGACCAGCTCCACCGCTGCTTCGACTGCGCGCTCTGTCAACCCGATAGAATCGTTCAAAGATGTACGGAAGATCTGCCGGATCGATGCCGGTACCGGTATCACGGACTGTAAAGCAGATACCGTTTTGATCACGGTGAGCGCTCACCACTACTTCACCACCAGTCGGAGTATGGCGCAGGGCATTGCCGATCAAGTTCCCCAACACCTGTGTAATCCGCTGCGGATCGACTTCGATGTCTGGCAGATGATCTTCAACGACGCTACTCAATTGTACTTCACGCTCAGTCGCCAGGGGGGAGAAGGAGCGCACTGCCTCGTTCACCAGCATAGCCGGTGATACTACTTCTCGATACAGCGGAAGTTGACCGGCATCGGCCAGAGCAAGTAAATGGAGATCGTTGATTAGCCGTTCGAGCAGGGCCACTTCGCTCAAGAGGGCTTCGATCTGTTCAGCATCTGCTTCATAGATACCATCCTGGATTCCTTCCAGGCGACCTTTAATGATTGAGAGCGGGGTACGCAGCTCGTGTGCAATATCGGCAGTAAGTTGGCGACGTTGTTGATCGGCGCGTTGCAATGCTTCGGCCATGCGGTTAAAACTATCGGCCAGTTCTGCCAGTTCGCGGACATTGGCCGGTTGAACACGACTCGAGTGATCACCACCGGCAATAGCCTGGGCGGCGCTGCTGATGTGGCGCAGGGGAGCACTGATCTGCCGGGAAAAGATCGTTGCCAACACTAATAAGACGGCCGTCAGGCCGAGACCAGCGCTTAGAATGCCCAACACCAGCGGACGTTGATTGAACGCACCAACCGGAAATGCTTCTTCGGTGTCAACTACCGAGATCACCAGCGTACCAACGTGTTGCCCTTCAACGACGATGGGAATGCGCCGCACGGCTTCGTTGCCGCCACGAGGTTCAAGCAGTCGGCGGCGACCGGCTACAACGCGCCCTCGCTCGTCGAGGAGCGATGCTGTACCTTCAATCCCGCCAAACGTTTGCGGTAATGGCCCCAGTCGTCGTTCAACCTGGCGCCACGAACCAGTTTGCTGGTAGTAGGCGGCGAGGCGGGCTACTTCGGCGCGAGCCGCTCGTTCCGCCTCCATCCAGCGGAGCTGTTCCGGATCGCTTTGCCGCACGACCAACCAGAATGCAAGCACCATGCCACCGATCCCCAGGATGATGACCAGGATAAAGGCGGTGAGCATAAGATTGAAGATACGTGGCATCTTCTTCGAGCGCTGGTTGGTAGTGACCAACGTTGTCTCTTGCTGAAGGGTGCCTGGCCGTTCATCCGTTGCTGGCATAGTTCCCTCACTCTGGCTCCTATTCGCGATCGGCAAACTTATATCCTACGCCGTAGACAGTCAAAATGAAGCGCGGTGGAGCGTCTGGATCAGGTTCGATCTTCCGGCGCAAGTTTTTAATATGAGCATCAATAGTACGGTCAAAACCGGTATAGCTGGTATTGTAGAGCTGATCGAGGAGTTGGGCACGTGTGAATGGACGTCCCGGTGCACTGGCCAGGATTGCAAGGAGGTCGAATTCAGTTGCAGTCAGATCAATAGTCTCCTGCCCACGCCTGACTATGCGGCGTTCGAGATCGATGATCAGCTCGCCAGTGTTGATGATTCTGGTCGGTTGCAGTGCACCTTCGCTCCGGCGTAACACGGCTCTGACGCGAGCCACCAGTTCACGTGGACTAAATGGTTTAGTAATGTAGTCATCGGCGCCCAACTCTAACCCGATCAAACGGTCGGTCTCTTCAACGCGGGCTGTGAGCATGATGATCGGAACGTGTGCAGTGAGCGTATCCTGGCGCAGTATTCGCGTGATGTCAAGACCATCCATGCCCGGTAGCATGAGATCGAGCACGATCAGGGCTGGTCGTTCCTGCCGGGCTAAACGAAGGGCAGTTGGTCCGTCGCCAGCACTAATGACCTGAAATCCGGCACGTTCGAGGTAGTCGCGGGCAATCTTGACAATGCCAGGTTCATCATCAACTACAAGGATGGTACGCGCCATAGGTCACTCTTTTCTACGCTACCGCGCTACCGCGTTCATCGCTTGTCTTTCACCGGATGTACCCAGCACATCCGAGTAAGAGTATTGTACTCCGGCCAAAGGTAGATTGGGTTGGGTAGGTGGCAGATGATGCGTACTCGCCAAGACTGAAAGTGATGATGTCCTTTCGACGACTGCCTCCGGCAAGAGTGTATACAACCTGTGTTAACGTTATCTTCGGGGCACGGCATGCCGTGCCCCAAAGCACCGTCGTCTTCCTGGTAGTTATCCTGTTAGATTGCTGATCAACGGGCAGTGGCACCATGGAAGACTTGCCACTATTCTACCCGTGGATCATGACCGGCTGGTGTGAGTGGTGGTTGTGGGGTTGTTGGTGGATTGGTTGACGGAGGTTGGTTCCTGCGCTGACGGAAAATCTTGAAGCCTAGCCATATGAGTAGTGCTAATGCTGCCAGTTTGAGCAGGCCATCGATAAACCTTATCAACCCACCAAACCAGTCTCGACCACCCATCACACCAAAGCCGTGTCCCCTAATACCGGGGTTCATCCATCCACCATGATCACGCCATGCCGGTGGTGCAACCTGCCCACGATCACCGCGTCCACGTCCTGGCGGCATAGCCTGACCTGGTCCTCCACGTTCACCCCAACCGGGAGGCGCGACTTGTGGTGGGTTCGACCAGCCGGGCATTGTCCACATACGCCATGCCGACTGCTGGCTTACTGCCATGCTCCCGAATGCGACGATCAGTGCCACGAGTGAGACGCCAAGCGCTATCCAGGCTGGCCAGTTTGTTCGTTGTTGTTCCATCGTCCGTACTCCCTGGTTTATGATGATGTTACCTTCACTATCAGGATAGTTGGTAATTGTGAAGATATTGTGAAGGGATAGTGGATACTTTTCGATGCTGGTTGCTATCGGTATTATCGGTAGGAGCACGACGTTGCCTGGGGTGTGGACGAAGTGCCGCCTGCCCCTACCCATTTCGGATTGGGGGGATGATGTGTTCAGAGGCACACCGAGCGAATAATAAAGGTTTCGTTCAAAATTGCATCGAGCCGTTCGAGCAAGATAGTCAGTGCCGGACGGTCGAACGTTAATGGTGGCCGAATTTTCAGAACGTTATCGTAGGGGCCTTCGGTACCGATCAGGATGCGTTCGGCGCGTAATCGCTCTTTCACATACTTTGCCGCAGCCGAAGCTGGTGTTAGCGTTTCGCGGTTGGTTACCAGCTCGACGCCGATAAACAAGCCCATTCCTCGTACATCACCGATGATCAGGTGTCGTTGCTGGAGTTCGCGGAGACCGGCCAGCAGTTCGCTGCCGTTCTGCGCTGCATGTGCCATCAATCGTTCTTCATCGACGATTCGTAGTACTTCTCGTCCAATCACGCACGAGAGGGTGCTGCCACCAAATGTTGAGAAGAATTCAAGACCGTTATCAAAAGCACGGGCGATTTCGGCTGTGGTAATAACGGCACCGATGGGATGGCCGTTCCCAAGCGGTTTGCCTAATACAACAATGTCGGGTACCACGTTCTGGCTCTCAAATGCCCAGTAGTAATGACCCAAGCGCCCTAACCCTGTCTGCACTTCGTCGGCAATACAGACGCCACCAGCAGCGCGCACTCGACGGTACACTGCCGCCAGGTAGCCAGGTGGTGGAATGATTTGCCCGGCTACGCTGGGGAAAGTTTCGGCGATAAAACCGGCCAGGCGTCGCCCACGATCAGCGATACGCGCTAATGCCTGATCAACCTCGGCAGCGTACCGCTCACTATCGGCACCGTAAGGGCCACGGTAAGGATCGGGGGCCGTTATCACTTCAACCCAATCGGGTTTACCACTACCGGCGGGATGGTTGAATTTGTAGGCCGAAATGTCAATCGCACCGGTTGTATGACCATGATAGCCGTGGTCGATTGTAATCATATCTCGCGCACCGGTGTAGGTGCGGGCCAGACGGAGTGCCAGTTCGTTTGCTTCTGAGCCAGAATTGACAAAGAAGCACACACTCAACGCTGGTGGGAGTTTGGCGAGAAGTTCGTGAGCGAACGCGATTTGGGCGGGATGCAGGTAGCGCGTATTAGTGTTGAGCATTTGCATCTGTTGAGCGACAACTGCCTGAAGTCGGGGATGGGCATGACCGACATGCGGAACATTGTTGTAGGCATCAAGGTACGTATGACCCAGCTCGTCGAACAGATAGTGTCGCCAGCCGCGGAAAAATGTGCAAGGTTCGGTGTAGCTAAGACGCAAATTACCGGCAAAGTGCTGGCGTCGTTCACGCAGCAGGTTGGTTTGGTCAAGCGGTTGGTATGCGACATACGCAGCGGGCAAGTTGAGGAGTGGTGCCGGATTTGGACAGACTGCCCGCCACCATTCCCATTCGGCAGGTGCAGCTACGCCAGGCCAGCTTCCGGCTACGGCGCGCAGATCGAGAATAAGCTGGAAGTGAAGGTGAGGCTGCCAGCCACCGTTGTTTGTGTTATTGCCCAGTGCGGCAAAGAGCTGTCCGGCTTCTATTGCTGAGCCTGGCCGGATATGATGAGTGCTGAGCGGATCGAGATGCCCGTAAAGGGTATAAAAACGATTTCCGTGAGGTGTCTGGTGTTCCAATACCACCATCCCGCCGAAGTCGAGCGGTGTTTTGAAATGCTCGATAGCTACCACAACCCCGCGCAAAGGTGCACAAACCGGTGTACCGGCTGGTGCGAAGAGGTCAACGCCGAGATGAATGGTGCGGCGTTCAGCCAGTGGCTGGTAATCAGTAAAAAAGGCTGCATCAGTATAGATTAAACGTGGTTCGCCGTAACGCCCGATGTGAACGGTATCCGGTGATGAGTCAGTCAATGCGTTCGCTTCAGCTTTTGTCAGCATGAAGGGGTCTTGCGGGAGTGGTCGTTCTGCGACAGCCAGGCAGACGAGCGGCGCATGAGTTAGATCGTGGCCCAGCACTGGGGCAAAATGACCACTTTCTGCCTCCAGCCATGCCAATACTTGCTCTGCTGCATCACTGATTGGTAGATGACAGGCGGCACGTAGTCGTGCAGCAACCAGATCAGCCTCCGTCTTAGCCGTTGCCGTCAATAAACGCCAGGCCGCAGCTTCCGAGATCGTAACGTAGGGATCGTCTGGTCGTTGCTGTTTCATTAGCGCCGCATTGATAACACTTACGGCCAGTCGTGTTCGTACCAGCGGCCAGAGCAGATCGATCTCGGTCGCAGTCAACGGCCATTCGGCGTGGTAGCCGGTGATAAGTTCACTCAGCGCACGGATTGGATCAGACTGATCGAGCACAGCATACGCCGCTGCAATAGCAAGTTCGCAGATACGGGGGGCAGCGCATAAATCGCCAAAGTCGAGAATACCACTAATAGTGATATGGCCGCAATCAGTTGCCGATACGAGCAGATTGTAGTCATTGAGATCATTGTGGATCGTCGTATGTTCTAGGCTGAGCAGTTGTGGTTTAAGACGGAGATACGTTTCCAATACTGCTGCAATGAGTTGACGGCGATCAGGGTCGTGAATGACCGTCAGGTGTTCGTAAGCCCATTCTGCCTGGAGAAGATTCCACTTTAACGGTCGATTCAGTTCTGGATGGGTAAAACTGAGTAACGCGAGATCAAGTCGGGCTGCCATTTGCCCCAAACCGGTACGCAGGGCTGCTGTTTGTGGCCGGAATGTGGCATAGGTTTCGCCCGGCAGCGCAGAAATGAGCCAAACGTATCGATCATGTTCGTTGACGTACATTGCACCGGTCGCTGTGCGTATAAGGCGCGGTACCGGTAGATCAGGGGCGAGTGTAGCCAGATGTTCTAGCACCATACATTGCAGTTCGACGAACGCTGGATCACAGTCTGGTCTCATCACCTTAAGGACATACCGCGTTTCGTCGGTTGTGGTTACCAGTAGATTGAGATCGTATTCTCCGGGTAAAGGGGTGAGACTGCCGGTGATACGGTAATGATCGGCAAGGGTGTCTTTCCACGACATAGAGTGTACTCCGTATGATTGATCTGACCGATCATACCATAGGAGTGGATAAAGAGTGACAGGGCGGGTTGAGACCTGCCCTGTCGATGTGCTTCACACTGCTAACGGACAATCACTGACGGTTCCGTACCCCCTCCGATCACCACATGATTAATGGCACAAAGATGCGATGGGTTTGAGGAGCTGGCCCTGTTGCCGTCGCCGTCGGGGTCGCCGTCGGTGTGTTGGTCGCCGTCGGCGTGTTGGTCGGTGTGTTGGTGGGCGTGTTGGTCGGCGTCGGCGTGTTGGTGGGCGTGTTGGTCGCGGTGGCAGTCGCGGTCGGTGTGTTGGTGGGCGTGTTGGTCGCCGTTGGTGTGTTGGTCGCCGTCGGTGTGTTGGTCGCCGTCGGCGTGTTGGTCGGTGTGTTGGTGGGCGTGTTGGTCGCGGTGGCAGTCGCGGTCGGTGTGTTGGTGGGTGTGTTGGTCGCCGTTGGTGTGTTGGTCGCCGTCGGTGTGTTGGTCGCCGTCGGCGTGTTGGTCGGTGTGTTGGTGGGCGTGTTGGTCGGCGTCGGCGTGTTGGTCGGCGTGTTGGTCGCGGTAGCAGTCGCCGTCGGCGTGTTGGTGGGCGTGTTGGTCGCCGTCGGCGTGTTGGTCGGTGTGTTGGTGGGCGTGTTGGTCAGCGTCGGCGTGTTGGTCGGCGTGTTGGTCGCCGTCGGCGTGTTGGTCGGCGTGTTGGTCGCCGTCGGTGTGTTGGTCGCGGTGGCAGTCGCGGTCGGTGTGTTGGTGGGCGTGTTGGTCGCCGTTGGTGTGTTGGTCGCCGTCGGTGTGTTGGTCGCCGTTGGTGTGTTGGTCGCCGTCGGTGTGTTGGTCGCCGTTGGTGTGTTGGTCGCCGTCGGTGTGTTGGTCGCCGTCGGCGTGTTGGTCGCCGTCGGCGTGTTGGTGGGCGTGTTGGTCGCGGTGGCAGTCGCGGTCGGTGTGTTGGTGGGCGTGTTGGTCGCCGTTGGTGTGTTGGTCGCCGTCGGCGTGTTGGTCGGTGTGTTGGTGGGCGTGTTGGTCGGCGTCGGCGTGTTGGTGGGCGTGTTGGTCGCGGTGGCAGTCGCGGTCGGTGTGTTGGTGGGCGTGTTGGTCGCCGTTGGTGTGTTGGTCGCCGTCGGTGTGTTGGTCGCCGTCGGCGTGTTGGTCGGTGTGTTGGTGGGCGTGTTGGTCGCGGTGGCAGTCGCGGTCGGTGTGTTGGTGGGCGTGTTGGTCGCGGTGGCAGTCGCGGTCGGTGTGTTGGTGGGCGTGTTGGTCGCCGTTGGTGTGTTGGTCGCCGTCGGTGTGTTGGTCGGCGTCGGCGTGTTGGTCGGCGTGTTCGTAGCTACTGGCGCAAAGTTGGCAGTTAGTGAACGGTTATTTGTTGCCGGGAAGCTATAACTGGCAGTTGTGGCGACCACTGTAGACCCTTCCGTCCAGTTCACAAATGTGTAGCCACTTGCCGCTACTGCATTGACTGTCACCAGAGCGCCGTGCATATACACGCCGCCACCGCTCACCGTTCCACTCTCGCCTGGGGCAGCGTTGACCGTGATCTGGTATTGCGGACGGGCGTTGATGTGAATGGCAAAGGCATCCTGCGCAGACAGGCTATAGTTCACGATTTGACCACTGGCATTGACTTCAATCAGGGCACTGGCCGGTACCGGTGTTGTGGTACCGGAGAGAACGCAGATACCATTGACAAAGTCGTAGTGGACAATATCGCAGTAGAAGCCTGCTGGCAAGCCAGTTTGGTAAGTGGTTGTTGCTGACGTCAGACTGTTGTTAATGGCTACAAATCCTTTGTTGCCGCGCCCAAGGGCAATATGGTTGGTCGGTGTGCCACCAATGTTTTGCCAGTTGGTTACCGGTTCGCCGTTGGTCGTCTGGCGAAACTGCACCATGTTTGCAATAGCCGGATGGCGATGCTCGCAGACCCACTTGCCAAGATCGGTACTGGTGACGGGATTGGGGTAGGTACCGGCACAGTTCGCCGGATATGCGCCTGCTGGCTGGCCGGGGCCGTATACCGGACGGGTATCGGCTCCCAGACCTGGCCCCCATGTTATGCCACCGTCGTTGCTGCTCGGTGGGCCAAGACTATCGCCAGCGTTACTGTTGGGATTCGTTGTCCAGTAGTAGCTCGACATGACCGATGGATGGCCGTAAGGGTAGGCGAGGGTGAAGATGTTTGCCAGCAAGTGTATTTTACCGTCGCGATGGTCAACGACACATGCGCCACCGGGGCCGTGACCACGCTGGTTGTCGTGGTTATCAACGAAGATTTGGGCAAAGCGTGATGGCAGCAGGCCGTTGGTGAGGGTTTGCAAGCTGCTCAGAGAGCCGCCGCAGTTAAAGCTATTACCGATGACGCTCACACTGTAAGCAAATTCTGTGACATCGCCATAAGGCGTATATTCCCAGTCGCGGATGCGTTCGGTGGTGTCTATATCGATGACTTCACTAAAGATGTAGGGTTTGCCGCCGCCAGGGAGGGTCAAACCGGCAAGGATCGCGCCAACCTCATGGGCCGCCATATGTTTGGCCGCGTCGATGCGGAATCCTCGCACACCGGCATTCAGCAAGGATTGCAGATAGTTGCGTAGTTTAGTTTGTACAGTTGATTTGCCGGTATCGAGATCGGGTAACCCTGCCAGTTGGCAGCGTTGTACCTGGTAGCGATCCTTGTAATCGGTAATGAGACAATCGGGATGGAAATCGTCGGGCAGATATTGGGTACCGTAGAAGCGACTGGCTGCCGGTTGCGACTTGTATTGGGTACCCGCCGTTCCAGTAGCCGGGCTGCCAACTTCAATATCGGCCATGTGGTTGATCACCGCATCAACAATAACGTCTACACCGGCATTGTTGCAGTCGGTAACCATCTGCTGGAACTCGGCCCACGTCCCGCTGCGACTGGTAAAGCGCGTGGTATCGTGAGTAACCGGTTGGTAGCGTGCCCACCATGGGAAGTCGTTAGCGGGGTTCCCACCGAGATCAGCAGTCGGCACGATATGCTCGTTTGGTGGTGAGACTTGGACACCAGTGTAACCCTTTTGGGCAAGGAAGGTACATTCTTTAGCGACGTCGGCCCAGCGCCACTCGAAGAGATGCACAAAGACACCACCTGCCAGTTCAGGAGCACTGTCCGCAGTCGGGATAATCGTGATCAGACCGTCGCCCTGGTCGTCATCGGTGACATTACCGTTGATGTCGTAGCTATCTCCTTTCCACTTTGGCCCTTCACCTGGCTTCTTACAGTAGGTGGTAAAACCATAGGTACCCGGTGTCAGACTCTCTAAAACCGTCTTGGGGATCGTTGCCCGATACTCATCATTGTTCCCGATGTCGGTATTGTAGACCATTGGAAGATCGTTCCACGGCTGACCGTAGCGCCCCCAGTGCAGGTAACATGCGATGCCCGCTCCCTGCCCGACGCCAGGTGTCACCCCGGCCTCGTACACCTGTATGTAGACATCGAAACCGGAAGGGGCAAAACTTCCCTCGTTGATGGCATGGGCAACGCCGCCACGTGGGTACATCAAGCCAACCCAGTCAATCGTACTCGGTGGTTCAAGTGCTTGTGTTGAAACGAAGACAACCGTTGTCCGTGGTGGAATGGTAAAGGTATCGGTCGCGTCGTTGAAGGTTGCAGTAGCGATAACCGGATCATCATCTATACCATTGGTATGAAGTGGGTGTAGGGTGAAGCCGTTGGCGTTAGGAATCGTGATCGACTGAGCAACTTTGTTCGCGTTGAAAAAGACTAGAATATTTTCCCAGTTTGGATCGAGATCAGGATCAACCTCATCAGAAAGTCGCATCACGATCAGCGCATCACGACTGTTGTCGGTGTTGTAATGGCTGACACGGGCATTAATGGCCGACTCGGTGGTTAGCCGAAAGAGCGGTGAACTCATACGCAAGCGCAGGGTCTCGCGCATGTGTGCAGCAGCGAAGTTCATGTCGCTCGACGTAGGATCGAGTGCGTTGTTATTGAGCAAGGGCGTCATTATACCCCAGCGCGAAGCGTTATCCCACGACGGTGGCAAGCCGCGGCCAAAATTGTTGGCGCTGCGATCCCAATAGACACGGTTAAACCAGTCACCTGAGTCGTAGCTGTTGCGATCCAGCGATTTCGAGCGCAGAATATCCTGTCCCATGTGGAAGAAGGGAATACCCTGCGCTAAGCCGATCAGGCTCACCCCCATGTTCTGGCTACGGACGCGATCACTCATTGAAGTGGTTGGAATGCTACTCCCGATCCAGCCAGGGTTACCACTGCCGTCCCCGTTAGGTAATTTGAAAATATTCTGATCAAAGAGGGTTTCGTTGTCATGTTTTTCGACGTAGTTAATGGCCTCTTGTGGATCATCAGTGAAGGGGTTCCCCTGACCGTTCCAGTCGGTACCACTACCGCGCAATGCTGAACGCAGGGTATCCATGGTTACATGGAGATCACTCTGGAAGCGGTTGGGATAATTGTAGCCGTTCCAGTCGTAGCTCAGACCGTTGATAAAACCCTGACGGCGAATACCAACGCTGTCGGTACTGTAGCCACCATGAGCGGCATCGCGAATCACATCGTTAAAGAGACCGATGCCGCTGCCGGTCATATTGTGCTTGTGGGCATAGCAGTGCGGACAGACAGTAAGACCTTTGTCTTTGGCCGATCCGAAATCCCACCCTTCGCCGTACAGATATATTTTGCTCCCATCGACACCGTGGCTTGCCGGGGTTAGCGCTTGCAACGCCGCCTGTACATTGAGCATATTCTGACGGGTATGCAGGTTCATCAAGTCGAAGCGGAAGCCATCGATCTTATACGCTGTGGCGAAGCGCACGACCGTATCGATCATGAGCTTCTCCATCATGGCGTATTCGCTGGCGGTGTCGGCACAGCATGATGACTGATACAGGGTGCCGTTTGTGTCGTAGCGGTAATAGTATCCGGGCACAATCTTATCAAGCACCGATTTGTCAGCCTGACCGCTGGCCGCCGTGTGGTTGTAGACAACATCCATTACCACCCGCAAGCCATTCTGGTTCAGAGTTTGTACCAGCTCACGGAACTCAAGGATGCGTGTCACTCCATCGGGATTGGTACTGTATGAGCCTTCTGGCACACCGTAATGGTACGGGTCGTAGCCCCAGTTGAAGCTGTCGGTGTTCCGCGCTGCACCAACTACGGCCTGTGGATTACTCGAAGCCCGATCAGTGGCCGGGTTGAACGAAATTGTCGGTTCAGTACGGTCACTGGACTTCTCGATCACCGAGGCAATATCGAAGGTCGGCAGCAAATGAATGTGGGTCAAACCGGCTTGCCGTAACTGAAGCAGGTGGTTCATGCCGTCAGATAAGATGGTGTTTGGATGCGGGCCGGTACCATCGTAAGTAAAGGCGCGGTACGTGCCACGGTCGGCTGGGGCAACCGTAGAGTCATTAGCGCTAAAGTCACGAATGTGTACCTCGTAGATCACAATATCTTCCGGGTTGACAAGCGCCGGCTTGCTTAGCGTATCCCAACCGGCCGGTTTGAGGTCGGCATCATTGAGATTAACGAACTGGCTACGCACATCGTCCGCTGCTGCACCGTCTTGCGAGAGACTGACAGCGTAGGGATCGGTCACCAGGTTTGTGACCACTGCATCGAGTGACGGGACATAGACTTCAACGGCAAACAGATAAAACTGTCGATCCCAACTGGCATCACCGGTAATGCTCCAGACACCACTGGTCGGGTCGAGCGTCATTGGGTGGTCGGTGTAGGTGCTGGTCGTCGAGTTTGCAAACCGCCGTAATGAAACAGATTTAGCCGTTGGCGCCCAGAGTCTGACGGTCGATATTGCACCGCTATAGCTTACCCCTAGCGTCTGAGTCGTGGCACTGGCTGCGTAGAGGTCATCGAGGACACCCTGAATCTGTACGCCGGTCGCGTCAATGCGCGACCCACTACCGTTATAAGCGGCAACCACCACCTGACCACGCAACAGATGACGCGCATCAGCGGCACTCAGCCCGGTCAGCAATCGGGTAAGGCCATTGGCATTCGGGTTCTTGACCGACCCGCTCACCGTGCCGCTTGCTGTCAAGGGAACGTAGCATGGTGCAGCCGGTGTTGGGAAGGTACATGTCGTTGTCTCGGCAGCGGTTGTTATCCCGCCATCAGGATCGTACAACAGGCGAAAGCTGGCTGCCGGGCCACCATTCCAGGCAATGGTATTCAGATCAAGCCACAGCGCCCGTGTCTGGGTTGGGGAAATTGCACTCGTTCCACTGCTAACGGTATAACTGTAGTTACTACTGCCGTTCGTATCGTAAGTTATCGTCATCAGATCAGCATCGGCACCGGCAATGCTGCTGACATCACCAGAACTAAACACGTAGTAACTAACGGTCGTACCGGCGCTCTGAGCCGGGATAGTGGCGCTGAATGATGTACCGCTACCGGTCATCTTCACGACCGTCGAACTGCTCCAGTTGCTATTGAGCGCATACCGTAGCCAGAGAGCCTGTTCGGCAGGTGGAGGCACATTCGTTGTTGCCGTTACCGTCACTGCCTGCCCGGCTGCGGGCGTCGTTGGAGTGCGGCTCACTCCGGTAATTGTTGCCGGTGATGCGGTAAGCTGGAAGACTACCCCACGCCCATCACCATCCCACTTGAAGACGTAGTAGCGGCCACTGATGTGGTTAAAAGTTATATTAGGTGCGCTGCTATTACTGCTGAGACCAGTAAAGATGCTACCAAAACTGATCGGAGTCGGGTCAAATTTTCCATACCACAGATTACTATTCTTGTAGAACTTGAACTGGGTGCTGGGATTGTCGGGGTTAGTTATTTGACCACTGACGTAGATAAAGGTACCACCGAGCGAGGCAGACATACTCCACGGTGTGGTACCCCAACCGTTCAAATTACTACGCACCTCTTCACCAGCGGCCAGAGCGGGTGGCGGAATGAGTAAGCGTAGCAAACCGGCGACGATCAGGAGCGCAATGAGCAGGTGGAAGGTGCGGCGGTGCATAACTTGACCTCTTTTGTGCGACAAGGCAGGCTGACTCCATTGGCATTTTGGTCTGGTGGTGGAAACCGGAAGCAATTATACCATGATTTAATTTTTTATGCAACAGTATTTAGGGCAACAATACCGTTTCGTATAGTTTTTACCCTACTCGTCAGCAGTGAGGGGAGAGGAAAGCGAAACGAGTGCAGAAGAGGCGACATCCTGTGCTGACAGAGGTCTGTAGCCAGGCTCTCTGTGTTCTTGTCGATCATGCCTGTCAGCGCACAGCCAGGGCGAGTTTCACCTGCCTGCTCTCACTGACATCGATTTGCCTGTACGCCAACGCGAGCCAGTGGCGTGTGCTCTCAGGGTTCTGTTAGAGGCAGGTTTCAAGCTCCTACTCCCCTTTGCGGGGATGTGCCAACTGATGGGTTCGCGTGGAAGGCGGCGCACGTTGCGGTAGAATGGTTGGCCTCTCGCAACTTCACCCAACCCCCTCCCTCTTCTACCAGGGGCGAGGAAGGGGGAAGCTAGCCTTGCACCTTCCCTTCCAATTCGCTGCCTCGTTCACACGGGGCGAGGAAGGAGAAAACACGATGTTCGACCAGGCTAATGCCGACGGTATCACATACAGAGGGAGAGGGGCGAGGCATCACCTCGCCCCTCCAATTGGGTTCCAGTGATTGTCGAATGATCTATGCGCATAATCGACTACCTGCATAGCTGCTCATCAGGCCTTCCCGGTGGGCATCGTGCCATGGCGGACATGAGCGAGGCATGGGGTGTCGTGTTTTATTCCTTCTGGATGGCTGTAAGCAGCGTCCTAAAACGTCGTGCGCTGACTACTGCGCATCCGGTTGAAGCATGCGCTACAGTAGACCGGTTTTGTGCCACGAGGTACGAAGGGTACAGTTGTCTCCTGACCACAACCGGCACAGGTCACCTTATAATTCACTCGCTCGCGAGTTTCTGAGGGTGCGTTTACCGGTCGTCTACGTTCAGATGATCCGCTCATCTGGGTCTTGCGCGCCTTCCGGCAAGACGGGCAACGCACCGGCTCATTGATAAAGCCTTTGGTGGCGTAGAATTGCTGTTCGCCCGCTGTAAAGACGAAATCCATCCCACAATCCCGACAGGTAAGGGTCTTGTCTGCGAAGCTCATGGCTCGCTACTCCTCTAATAGAACAACGAAGGGTTCATTGGCCGGTGGGGTTGCGTTGCGTCCGTACTCGACCGAGGGGGACTCAGTGGGGGATCGCTAGCGCGTACCAGATCCGTACCATTCTTGAAAGTTGATTATACCAAATTTTGACTACTATGAGAAGTGGTTAAGTGGTGGGAGTATGGGTTTTCAGAATTATCGGATTTTGGTCGTGGTTTTCACACGCTCTCATATTTCCGATCCCCATGATTTCCCTGGGTGCGCGGGCCTCCAGCTCGCAGTGTGCGGTGCGTGGTGATAAACCATCGGTTGGCGCCTCAGCACACCAGCAGGGAGGAACCCGCCCCTCCCTGATTTCCCTGGGTGCGCGGGCCTCCGGCCCGCAGGGTGCGGTGCGTGGTGATAAACCATCGGTTGGTGCCTCAGCACACTAGCAGGGGCAGGTTCTAAACCCACCCCTACTCAAGCTTAGGGTCATCTTATTTCACAAATGCCGCGTGTATCGCCCGGACAGCAGTATCGGCGTCGGGTTCGGCAACGACCAGTGAGATGTTATTTTCGGTACTACCCTGGGCAATTGCGATCACGTTCACACCTGCTTTCCCCAGCGCTCCAAACACCTGACCGGCAATGCCCGGTGTTCCGCGCATTCCGGAGCCTACCACTGCTACGATGACAACCGGTGCGATAATGCCGATATGCTCAACATCGTGGGCGGCGAATTCGCGGTCGAGTTCGCAGCGCAACTCCCGCACAACTCGCTCGGCTTCTTCACCCGGTATCGCGAAGCAGACACTCTGTTCACTACTCGCCTGTGAAATGAGCAGAATGTTCGCTCCCACTCTGGCAACGGCGCCAAAGATGCGTGCGGCCACGCCGGTAAGGCCCAGCATTCCCGGCCCGCCAACTGTAATTAGACTCAGCCCCTTAATTGCAGTAATTGCTCGTACACTTTCGCCATCGCCTTCGGCATCGATCAGTGTGCCGGGATGGCTCGGATTAAAAGTGTTGCGAATCCGGATCGGAATGCGCCGGTGAACCAGCGGTTGTACCGTCTTGGGGTGCAGCACATTAGCGCCGTAGTAAGCCATCTCACCCATCTCGGCATACGAGAGCCGGAGTAGCGTTCGTGCTTCGGGCACGACTTTGGGATTGGCCGAGAGTACACCATCAACTTCTTTCCAGAACCACACTTCATCGGCATCGAGATCGGCGCCGAGAATGGCACAGGTGTAGTCTGAACCGCCCCGCCCAAGCGTGGTTGGTACACCAGCCCGTGTAGCACCGATAAAACCGGTGACTACCGGTATTCGTTTGGCTGCCAGCATGGGTAACAGTCGGGCACGGCACCGCTCGCGAGTGTCGGGTTCGATAGGTGAGGCATTCCCGTAACGTTCATCAGTTACAATTAATTCGGTTGCGTCAATTGCTTCAGCATCAATGCCGGCGCTGCGGAAGGCGGCAGCGATCAAGCGGGCATTGAGCCGCTCACCAAGCCCGCTAAACAGATCGAGAGCACGTGGTGTCAATTCTCCCAAGACGGCAATGCTACGCGAGAGGTTGCTCATATAATCGAGCATCGCCTGAATCTGTGGTTCAAGCGCAGCACATTCCGCCGGTGAAGCTACTTCTGCTGCGGTACGCATATGGAGATCGAGCAGACGTGGTGCAATTTGTGCCGTCGCATCGCCGTTACCGGCAGCAGCCGCCTTTGCTGCCGCAATCAGGGTATCGGTGGTACGCAGATCAGGCGCGTTCATTGCTGAAACCACCACGACCACTTCATGATCACGGGCATACGAACCAACAATTTCGGTCACACGTCGAATGGCATCGGCACTGCCAACCGAGGTGCCGCCGAACTTCATCACCAACCGCATTGCAATGACTCCTCTCCATGACAATGATACAAAAAACGTCGCAGCGCGCCGATTTGCGCATCTCCGCGACGTAGATACCATCTGAAATCTGTTGATGTTTCCAACGTTCCGTAAGTTACGGGATCAGAAGCAGCTTGCCGGTCGTTGCGCGACTGGCAAGCGCGATCTGGGCCTCAGCCGCTTCGTGCAAGGGATAGCGGCGGTAAATCCGTACCTGTAATTCACCGGCGCCAATCCAGGTGAACAAATCGTTGGCGCGCCAGCGCAACTCTTCAGGCGTAGCGATGTAGTGAAACAGCGTTGGTCGCGTCATGAAGAGCGATCCCTTGCTGCTCAACATCAATGGTGAGATGGGCGGCAATGGGCCACTGGCATTCCCGAAGGTCACAAACATTCCCCGTGGCCGGAGGCTGTCGAGACTACCTTCGAGGGTACTTGCGCCAACCGAGTCGTAGACGACATCGACTCCACGACCATTGGTGAAAGCACGTATCCGCTCAACAAACGACTCACGGGTGTAGATCACAACTTCATCGGCACCGGCTGCTCGTGCCAGCGCAGCTTTTTCATCGCTAGAGACAGTGCCAATGACGCGCGCCCCCAGGCGTTTGGCAATCTGAATCAGTAAAAGACCGACACCGCCAGCCGCTGCATGTACTAAGCACGTATCACCCGCTTTCAAGGGAAAGGTGCTTAAGGTCAGATAGTGCGCTGTCATGCCCTGTAAGAGCACCGCTGCTGCTGTTTCTAGATCGACGTTATCGGGTATGCGTACCAGCTTATCGGCGGCCGCTAGCGCATATTCGGCATATCCACCAATAGCCGTCGTGCAGCCAACGCGATCACCAATTGCCCATTCGGTCACACCTTCACCCACGGCATCAACCGTACCGGCTACCTCTAAGCCTGGTGTAAACGGTAACGGCTGTGGATAGAGACCGGTACGATGGTAAATGTCAATAAAATTGACCCCAGCAGCCGCAACCTTGATCCGTACCTGTCCCGCTGCCGGTTCTGGGATCGGTACATCAACCACCTGCAACTGCTCAGGACCACCGGTCTGATGAATCTGGATAGCCCGCATGATTGTACCCTCGCTGCAAGCTCGCCCTTGCGCTTAGATCGAAAACCGACCTATACTATAACATAGCGCCATGCTTTTGGTGTAACCCGATGCAACTCCTTTCATACCGCCGGGGTGAAAGCGGATGATCATTTTTGTGATCGAACAAAGATTGCTGATGTTGCGCGGTACGATGCACATCGGTATCAACATTATGAGATGAGGACGGTAGTGCGGCAGAGTGGTTTTCCACCCGAGTACTTTGAACGGTACGATGAGAGCGATGATCGGCTCTTCTACCTGTATCCCCGCTTAACAGCGCACATTGACAAACTGGCCTGTCAGGCCGTTACTCAACTTATTCGTGAAGAATTACTGCAAGGTGGCTGTATTCTCGATCTGATGAGCAGTTATGTTAGCCATCTGCCGACCGACATTCCGCTAACGCGGGTCGTTGGACTTGGCCTGAATGAAGAGGAGATGCGGCTCAATCCACAGCTTCACGAGTATGTTATTCACGACCTCAATGCCAATCCACAATTACCCTTTGCCGATGCTACATTTGATGGAGTGGTCTGTACCGTCTCTGTGCAATATATGACGCGCCCGGTAGAGGTGTTTGCCGAAGTGGCACGTATTCTCAAGCCAGGTGGTCCTTTCATTGTAACTTTTTCCAATCGCTGCTTTCCCAGTAAAGCAGTACGGATTTGGCTGGCGACTAACGACCGTCAGCATCTCGAACTAGTACGCTGTTATTTTGAATTGGCCGGTGGCTTTACCGAAATCCGGTGTCTTGATCGTTCGCCTCACCACTGGCTCAGTGATCCCCTCTACGCCGTAGTTGGGCGACGAGTGGTATAATCAGCGACTAGTGAAGAGATTTGACACTGGAGAAAACCAATGCCTTCGGCACCGCCACAACCGGTTCAACTGAGTTGTCCATCCTGTGGGACTCGTTTCCGCACGGCCATTTATACGTTGGTAGATGGTGGTGAGCAGCCTGAATTGAAAGCAGCCCTGCTTACCGGTCAACTCAATATTGCTGTTTGTCCACGCTGTGGAATGGCGAGCATGCTCAGCGCTCCGCTCATTTACCACGATGCCGGGAAACAGCTCTTTTTGGTCTATGTTCCGCAAGAACTCAATAGTCAACCGCAGGAGATTGATCGTTTCATCGGTGATGCGTCGGCATTTTTACTCCGTGCATTGCCTAACGATGCGCCACGTGGCTATTTGCTTGCCCCACGTCGTTTTCTGAGCTTGCAATCGCTCATCGAAGCAATTTACGAGGCCGATGGGGTTTCGGCGGAAGATTTGCGACGGCAGAATCGGTATGTCGAAATCCTCACCGAACTGGTGAACACAGTTGATCAGGACGAACAATTTACAGCCGCGCTGCAACGTTACTCGGCGGAACTGACGCCGGAATTCTTTGCGACCCTTGATGCGTTCATTAACGCGACCAATGATGCTCAGGCGCAGATGCGTACGATGTTGGTACGGGTACGGGAAAAATTGCTTGCATATACGGCGCGAATAACGGCCCAGGCAGCCGCTGAAGAACTGAACGCTGCTATTGAACGTCTGCGTTCGGTTAGCGACGAAGAGTTACCTGCCGTTGTGCAAGAGTTGCGTCCGTTGATCGATTATGGTTTCTTCCAGTTGTGGACCGAACAGATTGAGGCAGCTTCGGCCGCCGGTGACAACACGACTGCCCAAAAGCTCACCGAGCGTCGCTCCCGCATTCTAGAGTTAGTCGAAGCGATTGATCGCGCTGCCCAGGAGATGTTTGAACGGGGAAGCGCTCTGATCGATGCTGTCCTGGCGACGCCCGATCCGGTTGCTGCCCTACGAGAACGGGCTGTTGAAGTTGATGAAGGATTACTAACCGTCATTTCGGCGAGCATCGCCGCTGCCCGGCACGCTGGCAGTGACGATCTGGTCAAGCAACTTGAAGCATTGGCCGACGCTGCCCAAGACATCATCAACTCACGACTGTCGCCTGAAGATCGCTTTATTAACGAACTCCTGGCCCAAGAGACGACCGTTGAGGCAACGCGCTTGCTACGCAAAAATATGACACGAATTACGCCAGAGCTGGCTCGTCGGCTTAATGAACGTGCCGCAGAAGAGGAGAAGCGGGCCAATCAGGCTGATGCAGAACGGCTCCGTCAGCTTGCCCGTGAGGCTAGTGCACTCTTGTTCTAATTTCAAAGCCGGAGGGTGAAGCAAACCCTCTGGCTTTTAACCTGCCTATGCGATACGTTGTGCTCCGCTGGTTGGCGATGGTTGCGCGGCCATTCGTGCGTCGCTCAGCGGTGTATCCTCCCCGAAAAGTCTTGCTGATCAAGCCCGATCATCTCGGCGATCTCCTGCTGGCAACGCCGGCATTGCATGCGCTGCGCAGGGCACTTCCTGCGGCCCGTATTACTGCGCTGGTCGGGCCGTGGGCGGCTACGATGTGGCAGAATCTTGCTGAAATCGATGAGCTGGAGACGTTGCCATTTCCGGGATTTGATCGGTCTGGTCCTAAGCCGATGCTTCTTGCGCCGTACCTGCTTTTGCTCCGCACCGCCTATCGGCTTCGCGCACAGTCTTACGATGCTGCGCTGATCCTGCGTGATGATCACTGGTGGGGAGCAGCACTTGCGCTCTTGGCCGGTATTCCGCAGCGTATTGGTTTTGCGCATCCGCTCTGCACACCGTTCCTGAGCACAGTACTCCCGTACCGTCCTCGCCAACACGTTACCCACCAGGCGCTGGAGATTGTTGCCGCTCTTACTGGTGTTCCTGCTGTTTCGGGACCATTGCGCTACACGCCAACGCACGCCGCACAAGAGTGGGCGACTGTCTGGATCCAACAGCAGCTCAAACCCGATGAACACCTGATCATCATTCATCCGGGTACTGGCGGTTTCACCAAACATTGGCTGCATAGCCACTGGATTACTCTTATTCACGGCCTGAATCGACCAGGACGCCGCATTCTCCTCACCGGTAGTCCGAACGAAGCTGAGAAACTGGCAGCGATCGTTGCTGCTGCGCCACCCGGTCTACTTGCGCTTAGCCAGGAACTGACCATTGACCGGCTGGCAGCTCTGTTGGGGCGGGCAAACCTGGTTATCGGGGTAGACAGTGGCCCGTTACACATTGCTGTGAGCCAGGGCGTTCCTACCCTCCATCTCTTCGGTCCCAGTGATCCCCTCCGCTTCGGGCCGTGGGGTGATCCCCAGCGCCAGCGCGTGTTGAGCGCGGGTCTTCCCTGTAGTCCGTGCGGCGTTTTTGCCACTTGCCCACGGGCGACTAATCCACCTGAATGTATGGCTGCCATCGATCCCGCCTGGGTCTTGAGTAATGCTGAGGAACTCTTGGTGAGTAGGCCGACACCCACCATTGACTCCGGTCAGACAGATTGCTACAATACTTTGTCGTAATCAACGTTGTGGCGGCGATGAGGTGGCAACCGTGCGGTATAAGCTCTGGCTCTGTGTCGTGTTTCTCATAATCGGCGCAAGTAGCATGGGATTGTCCGCTTGTCTACCCGATCCGCCTCGGCACAACCGTCCGACCTTTCCGGCTATTCTCGACATTACTCCCGCACCCACTATCGATATTGATGCCACGGCGACCGCATACGCTAGTGCGTCACGTTCGACTCCTGTGATTACAGCCCTCTATGTTGTGCAGGCTGGTGATACACTCAGTGCGATTGCCGAACGTTTTGGGGTAACCGTTGATGAGCTTGTAGCTGCGAATAATCTTACCGATCCAAATGTTCTTCAAGTCGGCCAAACGCTGGTCATTCCATCCCTGCTCACAACACCACGGCCAAGTCTTACGCCAACACCATAAGGCTGTACGAGTTGACACGAAGGAATTGCCGTTCCTCCTCCCTTCTATCCTTTTCGCACGCTGGAAGGAAAGACGTGGTTCAACACCGTACCTTTCCCGCTGTACGCCTTGTCGGAGCGTTGTACTGCTGCGTCCACCCTGCGGAGCATGACCGACATCGCTCACCTCCTTCTTAACCCCTCGTGGTAACAGAAGATAACTTGAGAGTCGCTTTGATACGACAAACGACGGCTGCCAGGCGTGCACCCACGTGACTGCGTGGTTCAGTGATTGTCTTGAGCGCATAAGTATTGTGCGTGACACGCCATACAGTTACCGGGCAGTGGCTCGAAAAACCTGTCCCGACTGTGCAGTGACACATGCCACCATTCCCTGATACATTCCAGAGGGAGAGTGGTTACCGACGCATTCTGTTCTGCGCACTGCAGGGGGTGCGGCAACTTGAGTTATAATGCTAATTGAATACACTTTCAGCCCCAGAGGAGATGAGACCGTGACTACTGGCAGCCGTCGCATTACTTTTTTTTCGACTTGTATTGTTGATCAGCTCTACCCAACGGTTGGGATGGCTGCGGCTTGCCTGCTTGAACAACAGGGTGTGAACGTTGATGTGCCTGATGACCTGTTGTGTTGTGGTCAGATGGCCTTTAATGCCGGTTTTCGTGATGACGCCTACATAATCGCCGGCCGCACACTGGAAGTACTGCGTGGAAAGGGTGATGTTGTATTGCCTTCAGGCTCTTGTGCAGCAATGATTCGTCATCTCTATCACGAGCTATTTGCCCATACACCGTTTGCCGCTGCTGCCGAAGAACTGGCACATCGCACCTACGAATGGAGCGAATATCTGGTTGACATATTAGGGGTGACCGATGTTGGTGCCCGCTTTAGCGGTCGAATCACCTATCACGATGCCTGCCACGGGCTGCGCTTTCTGGGTTTAGGTAAGCAGGCGCGCACGTTGCTGCACCACGTGGCAGGTGCGGAAGTCGTACCACTGCCTGGCTGTGATCAGTGCTGCGGATTTGGCGGTCTGTTTGCGATCAAGCAGGCCAGTATCTCTACTGCAATGCTCGAACGTAAACTGGAAGCGATTGAATCAACAAAAGTAGACCTGCTGGTAACCGGTGATGTTTCCTGTATGACGCAGATTGCCGGTGGGCTGAGCCGTCGTCAAAGTGCTATCCGTGCTCGACATCTCGCTGAAGTATTGGCAAATATGGTTGATGCACGGTGAGGGAAAAACCGGTCGGTGATAGGCCGACGATCCCGTTTCCGTTGCCGTGCCTGGAAGAAATACGTCCTATGACGCAAACTATCGCGTTCTACGATCGGGTTGACCAGGCCCTCCACGATACTTCGTTGCAAACTGCGTTGAACAGAGCAACGACACGCTTTATTGGTAATCGGGCCAGTGCTATCGGGGCATTGTGTGAGGCCGACCGCTTGCGCGATCAGGCGCGGGCGATCCGTGCCTATGCGTTAGCACATCTTGATGAGCTGTTGCCACAATTAGCCGCCAATGTCGAGGCACGTGGTGGTCATGTTTGTTGGGCCAGTGATGGCGAGGAAGCCCGCCGTTACATTATCGAACTCGCTCGTGCTCGTGGTGTGCGCAGTATTGTGAAGTCGAAATCAATGGCTTCCGAAGAGATTCATCTGAACGAAGCCCTGGAACACGCCGGGTTTGAAGTCGTTGAGACCGATTTGGGTGAGTACATTATCCAGCTAGCAGGTGAAACGCCGTCGCACATTATTGCTCCCGCCATCCACAAAACTCGCGAACAGGTGAGTGCTCTGTTCGAGCAGCATTTGGGAATGCCGCCAACGACTGAGGTGCCGCCAATGATCCGCACGGCCCGGCGTGCGTTACGACAGCGCTTTCTACGCGCCGATATGGGGATCAGTGGAGTTAATTTTGGGGTGGCCGATAGCGGTGCAATCGTGATTGTGGAAAATGAGGGCAATGCCCGTCTTTCTACGACAGTGCCACGCATCCATGTTGCGATTATGGGCATTGAGCGAATTGTAGCCCGTCTCGCCGATCTAGGCGTGATGTTGCAGGTGCTAGCTCGTTCGGCAACTGGTCAGAAAATGAGCGTTTATACCAGTCTGATCTGTGGTCCTGCCCGCCCCGGCGAAGAAGATGGTCCCGAGGAGTTTCACCTCGTGCTGCTTGACAATGGTCGTTCACGAATTTTGGGTAGCCAGTACGCCGAGTCGCTGCTCTGTATCCGCTGTGGTGCGTGCCTCAATGCCTGCCCGGTCTATCAGGCAATTGGTGGCCATGCCTATGGTGGTGTCTACTCTGGCCCAATCGGCGCCATTCTTACCCCTTTGCTGCAACCTGATCTGCCCGACGCTTACTTGTTACCGCAGGCAAGCTCGCTCTGTGGCGCTTGTCAGGAAGTCTGTCCGGTACGGATTGCAATTCCCGATATGCTGCTGCGTCATCGGGCTGATGCAGTACGGGCCGGGAAAGCGCATCCGCTCGAAAAGGCGGCTATTCGTGGTTATACCTTGACAATGACCCATCCGGCGATCTACCGGGCGAGTGGGAAGGCAGCGCGGCTGTTCAGCCGCATCCTGGCCCGCAAAGGTCGCTTTCGCCGCTTACCACCACCGTTACACCTCTGGACGAAGCAGCGTGATTTCCCGGCGCCACCACCAAAGACGTTTCGGGAATTGTGGGCTGAGCATCAGAAACGACGACACCAGAATGAAGTGTGATGTTGTCTGAAGTCTATGAACGGTATGCAGATTTCAATCCACGCCGAGCGACCGGACACCGCTGATGCACAAGCGTTGATTGCCGAATTAGATGCTGAGCTGGCGCCACTCTATCCACCGACCAGCCAACATGGCTACAGTATCGAGCAGTTGATACGCGAGAAGGTTGATTTTTTCGTTGTACGGGTGAACGGTGAAGCAGTTGGATGCGGTGGTGTACAGTTCTACGCTGATTACGGTGAAGTGAAGCGGATGTACATACGTCCGATGTTTCGAGGTATGGGGCTGGCCCAGCGTTTGATCGAACACCTGATCGCTTACGCGGCTGCACATCAGTGCCGACTGTTGCGGCTCGAAACGGGTATTCTGCAACCTGCTGCTCTTCGCTGTTACGAACGGGCTGGGTTCTACCGCATCGGGCCGTTTGGGAACTACCCCGACGATCCACTTTCACTGTTTTACGAGCGACCAATAGGAGAGCAGGGATGAGCCGTGATCAGATATTAGCCGCTATTCAAATCAGCCTGAACGCGAACCGGCCACAGTTGTTGGCTGAAGCTGCGCGTGTCACCCACGAACCACCGCCGTTTGTGTTACCGGCCCAGGATGATTTGGCCGGGCAATTTGTGGCCGAGGTGCAAAAACTTGAAGGAAAAGCCTACCGTGTTGCAACTGCTGAAGAGGCGCTGGCAATAATCGAGCAACTGATAATCGAGACGCAAGCCAGGCAGGTTATCGGCTGGGATGTTGACCAGATTGAATTACCCGGCCTGGCTGCGTTACTGGCTGCCCATGGCGTAACTCCTGCTATCGCCGATATTCGCGGTGAGGCGCGACAAGCCCGCTTGCAAGAATTGGAACCGATCCCGATCTGTTTGTCGGGGGTTGAGCTGGCGATTGCCGAGAGCGGTACACTGCTGTTGCGCCATGGCCCCGGTCGTCCGCGGCTTGCTTCTCTCCTGGCGCCGTGTCACATCGCGATTGTCTTTGAACGTCAGTTGGTGCGTGGTCTTGGGGAAGCACTGACCATCCTGCTCAAACGTTATGGTGAAGAGATTTTTGGTCCCACCAGCAATCTCACCTTCATTACCGGCCCATCGCGCACGGCTGATATTGAAATGACCCTCTCGCTGGGCATCCACGGGCCGCCCCAGCTTCACGTCATTCTGGTGGCTGAAGGTTGATAGCGTATGAATGCGGTAAAACCACGAGTGTTCGTTACCCGCCGGTTGCCCGATCCGGCGCTGGCTATCTTGTACGAGCACTGTGCAGTAACGTTGTGGGATCAGGTGGAAGTTCCGATCCCTCGTGCAGAATTGTTACGTGGGGTTGCCGAGGCAGAGGGATTGCTCTGCTTAATCACCGACCGGATTGATCGCGATGTGATTGCCGCTGCACCCTCTTTGCGCGCTGTATCCATCATGGCAGTAGGCTACGACAACATCGACCGGGCAGCACTGGCAGCGCGTGGGATCACCTTAACCAATACGCCAGATGTCCTCACCGAGACAACTGCCGATCTGGCTTGGGCGCTCATGCTGGCTGCGGCTCGCCGGGTTGTTGAAGGTCACAAGCTCATTGAACAGGGTGGTTGGGGACCGTGGCACCCGATGCAGATGGTTGGGCAAGATATTTACGGGCGAACGTTAGGCGTGGTCGGAGCGGGCCGGATCGGTCGGGCCGTTCTCCGACGTGGGCAAGGCTTTGCAATGCGCTTGTTGTACCACAATCGCCGCCCTGATCCACGTCTCGATGCCGAACTAGGTGCTGTGTACCGCTCACTCGACGATTTGCTAAGCGAAAGCGATGTTGTGGTGGTCACCGCACCGCTGACCGAAGCGACGCGGGGGATGTTTGGCGCAGCGCAATTTGCCCGTATGAAGCCAACCAGTGTGTTCGTCAATGTTGCCCGCGGGCCACTGGTGCGCGAAGATGACCTGGTTGCCGCTTTGCGCGCCGGTCGGCCATGGGCTGCCGGTCTCGATGTCTTCGAGCGTGAACCGCTTAGCCCTGATCATCCGTTGCTGACGCTGCCCAATGTTGTGCTCACACCGCACATCGGTAGTGCGACCTTCACCACCCGCCTGCGGATGGCGACCCTGGCTGCTGAAAATCTGGTGGCGGTGTTGCACGGCCAACCGACACCACACATTGTCCCCCTTAAGTGATTGCGGTGTTTGAAAGCTATGGCGGGCAAAGATACATCGTCGTGACAATCTTACTGACAGGAAGGGTCAATCTACCCGATAGGGTACTGATGCGCCAACCGATGGGTTTCAGCCGCGCATTCCAGGAACTGCGCGGAAGTCAGTGCACGCTTGTCTTCTTCCCTTCCCCCGTTCTCTGTCCAGCATCTTGGGGTGGTTCCGGTTACGTCCTCTCGCGCCGCATCAGCACGCCATCGCTTGCAAGAACGGGCCGGTATTTTGGACCATGGTCTTGCTATAGGCGGGTTGGGAACTCGTCCTGACCGTTTACGCCGCATACCTTCTCTTTGTATGTGCAGAGTGACTATAATTGTCATGCCGGATTGATCACCGACTGAAGTAACCCAAAACGGCTTAACTCGATATGCACGAACTTGATGGCATCCTCGAACGGATTACCTTCCAGAGTGAAAGCAACGGCTACACCGTGGCCCAACTACGGCCCACCGGCAAGCGTCATACCGTTACGATTGTTGGGAATCTGATCGGTGTACAACCGGGTGAGCAACTCATTCTCGAAGGGGAATGGTGTGATCATCCGACCCATGGTCGTCAGTTTCGCGTGCAGCGGTATCGCACCCGTCTACCGGCGACGATTGACGGCATTCGCCGCTACTTAGGCAGTGGCTTGATTAAAGGTGTTGGGCCGGCTACTGCGAAGCGGATTACCGAAACGTTTGGGAAATACACACTCGATGTACTAGATCGTGAACCTGAGCGACTCTGCGAGGTGCCAGGGCTGGGTCGCAAGAAGGCAGCGTTGATTGCCGAAGCCTGGCGAGCACAGCAGCGCATTAAGGATGTGATGCTGCTCCTGCAAGACCTTGGCCTGCCAACCGGGGTTGCGGTGCGTATCTACCGGCATTACGGTGATGACGCCTTACGGGTGGTGCAGCAGGAGCCGTATCGATTGGCTGATGAAGTGGATGGAGTGGGCTTTCGTACTGCCGATGCCATTGCAACCGGTCTTGGCATTACCCGCGATGATCCACGCCGGATTGCTGCCGGTTTGCGGTATGCTCTGGGTCAGGCCTCGAATGACGGTCACTGTTATCTACCGACGGTCGAGCTGATTGAGCGTGCGTCCGGTCTCCTTTCGGTGACGAAAGCTGCGGTATCTGATGTCTTTACCCAGATGTTGGCACATCATCAGCTCTGGCGTGATCCGGTTGTCACGGCTGCCGATCCCGATCAATACCCGATCTATCTGCCGCCGCTCGCCTTTGCCGAGATTGGAGTGGCGAATGCTATTCGCCGCCTTCTCCAGCAATATTCATCCATGGCCGACCACTATGTACCTAGTCGCTGGGAGCTTGTCTTTGCCCACCTGGCAAAGCGACACGGTATGAACCTGAGTGCACAGCAGCGCACTGCGGTGCGTACTGCGCTGACAACGTCGGTGATGTTACTCACCGGTGGGCCGGGCACCGGAAAAACCACCAGCCTGCGCGCCCTGGTTATGCTCTTGCGTGCTCGTGGCTATCGTCCACTGCTGGCCGCTCCAACTGGACGGGCCGCTCGGCGGTTGAGTGAAGCGACCGGTATCGAAGCGCGCACAATTCATCGCTTGCTCGAATACGGCCCTGACGGCGAATTCCGGCGCAACGCCGATAACCCGCTCGACTGCGACCTGTTGGTGATTGATGAAGCGAGTATGCTCGATATTGTGCTGGCGAATCAGCTTCTGAAAGCCCTGCCTGGCGGTGCGCACTTAGTGATTGTCGGTGATGCCGATCAACTGCCGAGTGTCGGCCCTGGTCGCGTCCTTGGCGATCTGATCGAGAGTGGTGTCGTGCCACGGGTGCATCTTGATGCGATCTTTCGCCAGGCTGCCGGTAGTGGAATTGCTGCCAATGCCCGCCGGATCAACGACGGTCAGATGCCTGAATGGGGAGCACACGACGACTTCTACTTTTTTGCTGCTGATACGCCGGAACGTTGTGCAGCTCTAACCGTAGAGCTGGTTGTCGAGCGCATTCCGCGCCGGTTCGGAGTCGATCCGCGCCGTGATATTCAGGTTCTCAGTCCCACGCACAAAGGAGTGGCCGGGGTTGCTGCGCTCAATGCAGCCTTGCAAGCAGCCCTCAATCCGCCGCGTCCTGGGGTTGCCGAATACCACAGCGGCGGGACTACTTTTCGAGTAGGTGATCGAGTGATCCAGCAGCGTAACGATTATGACCGTGATGTGTACAACGGCGATGTTGGTGAAGTTATTGCGATTAAGGCAGAAGAACAGACCGTTGTCGTGCGCTTCGAGGATGGCCGCACGATACGCTACAGTGGTCTCGATCTTGATGACCTTGCCCTTGCGTATGCGCTCAGTGTTCACAAAAGCCAGGGGAGCGAATACCCGGTCGTTGTTATTCCGCTCCTGCTTGCCCATCAGCCATTATTGCAGCGCAATCTGCTCTACACGGCAGTCACCCGTGCTCGTCAGTTAGTCGTAATTGTCGGAGATCGGCGTGCGGTTGCGACAGCGGTTGCCACGACAGAAGTTGAACGACGCTACACCGGGTTGAGTGTGCGGCTTAGGCGGGGGTGAGTGCTGGTACCCAGATCGTCAGGCTGGAAACCATTGCTGGAGGACTGAGCGTAATCGCTGAAATGCTCTATCTTGACATCTGGTGAGACTGACCTGTCTGGCTAGTTCCGCGTAAAGTGCTGGCGAGCGGGGAATACGTTTGATTCTTAGTAGGCTCTCCATTACCTCTTTCGGGGCGCGAGGTTTTCCATTGGGAAAGCAGATGCAGGCTTCGAGTGTCCTACGATAGAGTTCTTCATCGCCGTCTGCAATCAGGGTAACGACATGAGGAGAATTTGTAAAGACCCAGATTTCTAGCTCGGGATCTAAAACCATGGTGGCACAGCAATCTTCCCATCCTGAAACCCGCAAAAGTTGCTCGACTTCATTTTCCAAATCTGATGAACTTCTGCGTTCTCTCCCACAACCCTGCCGATCAAACGTGACAAGTGCGTATCGGTAATTTGCTCGCAAAGGTCTCAGAAATTCATGAGCCTGACGTAATACGCCTGGATCGCGTTCAGGATGTCTGAAAATATTAAAGGTAAGACCTTCTCGTATTCTCAGCGCATGAGAACGTCCTAACAATCCGCGTATAGCGTATTCCATATCCAAATCTGCGACCAGCACAACTAGGTCTTTTTGCTGTCCGTTGCTCATCCCAAAATCCCACTGGCCAAAAGGTTGCCTAAAGACACCTCAGAGCGCCATTCTTTCAGGTACGGATGACGGTTGCCAGGAACAATGTCAGTTGCACCGCGTTCATTTAGCGTAAAGCAGAGAAGTTCATTTGGAGTAGCAAGGTTCAAAAAGATCGGTGAATGGGTTGCACAGAATACTTGACCTTCATACACAGAAGAAAGTGACTGGTACACAGCTTCGAGAGCGCGAGGATGCACACCGTTTTCCGGTTCTTCAATGATGTAAATGCCCATCTCTTCTGGAAGATACGCCAAAACCGTCATTGCCAAAAGTCGTAGCGTTCCATCTGAGAGAAGCCACGAGGGAAGCTGCCTGCCCTCTTCAGTTTCTACCACAAGATATCGGTAGCGATCCTCTTCTCGCTCCCTAATGGAGATCATGCTGATCGCTGGCAAGACAGTGCGCACGTGGTTTACCCATTGGTGTAATCGCACGGGATGATCTTGTAGCCGTTCCACAACCAGCGCCAGATTAGAGCCGTCCGGCTGAAATGTTTTAGGTGCTTCTGGAGGGCAAGGCCAGCGCATCACCTGACTGTTCAGCGTAACAAAGTGGAGCTGTTCTGTAAGCATATTGCGCAGCCAGATGCTTACCGGGAAACGTTGTTCTTCGGGAATGAGAATGAGACCGGCCCGGTCCTTTCCGGCATTCAAGGGAAAATTCCATTCAGATGTTTCAGAGCGCACATACATCCGACCGTCAGCAGTGCGGGACATCACTTTCCGATACCCAGGCGGCACCCGTCTCCTGAGTTCTTTCACGATAGATGTTGGTGTTTGACGTTCTTTGGGGAATACTATCTCTGGTCTATCGTGCGGCACACGGGCAGTCTGTGCGTGCTTCCGAACAAGCCAGAGATTCTCGACCAGGAATGTGAGCGTTCCCGCATTATCAGTGCCAATGCGGAGTTCATAACGTATGCGAGAGTCTTCCTTTTCTCTACTGTGAAGATGTTCTGGAATCTGGAGTTCGACAGCGATTTCGATTGGTTCAGCACCCATCTGCCAGACGAGTTCTCGTATGGAACGGGCGCGTTTCTGTACGGCCTTTTGCAAACCGTTGCGAAGGATGTCTTGCAGGAAGACGACCACGTCTAGAAAGGTGCTTTTCCCGCTGGCGTTGGGACCCACCAGAATCTGAAAGGGCTGTAGCTCTTGCCGAATGTGGCGAAGGCATTTGTAGTTCAGAACCTCTATCGTATGCAGTATCATATTGCATTGACGCTGTTTTCTCCAGACACGTACACCATAATGTACCACTTCTGCGTCATTCCCGGCAAGTTCTTCGTGCATAAACAAGAGAGGCGCACGGACAGGGCGCCTCTCTAAGCGTCACTTCTTCGCTCGGATCAGTACGATCCGCCGGGCACAAACTCATTCGTAAACGCCTTCTGCACATCAACCGGTGCCGACAAGAGACCCGCAGCGCGCATAAATTCTTCGGTGCGCGCCCAGAGTTGCCCATCGGTGTAGCCTAAGCCATATTGGGATGTCATTTCATTCTGCCAGAACGGTAGACTCTCGATCAGCACCTTGCGCTGAAGATCAGGATTACCGAGTTTCGCTTCAGGAATAAATTGCAAACTTAGCGTAAAGGCTTCATCAGGGTTCGCCAGGGTATCAGCTAATCCGCGCAAACTGGCCCGCACGAAGCCGCGCACAAGCTCGGGTTCTTGCTGAATCAATGCCTCGCTGACGGCAATACCGTTGGCGGGCAGATTGAAGACATCGGCGGCCAGTAAGACGTTTACTGCTATGCCCTGCTCGCGCAATTGTACCGGCTCGTTCATCGCATAGCCGGTCGCTATCGGCACTTTATCTTCCATGATCGCAGCCGTCTGCGTAAAACCGATCTCTTGCACCACCACGTCTGCCTCTGTCATTTTCCCGGCGTATAGAGCGGCAAGCAAGGCGTAGAAACTCTCGCCAAACCGACCCGGAATACCAATGGTCTGACCGCGCAGATCGTTGACGCTCTGCAAAGGCACGTTGGCTTTGGCGAAGAAGGCAATCGGGAACCGCTGGTAGAGGGACATCACCGTTTTAATCGGTAATCCCTGCTGACGTGCCAGCAAAACAGAGGTGCCGCTGGTGGTGGCAAATTCAACCCCGCTTGCCGGCCATGTTGCTGCCCGTTGCGACACATCGTTCTCGAAGTTGTAGTCAAAGGTGACTTCAATACCTTCCGCAGCGTAGTATCCTTTAGCGGCTGCCACATAATAAGGCGCGAATTGTACATTGGGAATGTACGACATCGCCAGTGTAACACGGCGCAGCGTTGGTTGTGCCTGCGGTGCAGATGCCGCAGTTGGGGCCGTTGTTGGCGCTGTTGTCGGAGTGGATGTTCCGCAAGAACTTAACATCATTGAGAGTATTGCGAAGAATAAAAAGAACCGTCCTTTCATAAAAATATTCCTCCCTAAAAACAGCATCAAAAAGAGATCGATTCCTATGCTTCCCAACGAACCAATAATCGTTCTAGTAAACCTGCCAGAATGTAGAGTATCAATGTAATCAGAGCCAGTGTGATCAACGCAACAAAAATCAGCGGTGTGTCAAACAGCCCGCGGGCAATATTGATCAGCGCCCCCAGACCGACCCGTCCGGCGACGAATTCCCCAACGACAGCGCCAGTGGTTGCCAGCGACAGACCGGTTCGTATACCGCCGAAGAGCACGGGTAGCGCCAGTGGCACTTCGACGTAGCGTAATAATTGCCAGCGATGAGCGCCGCTGATATAGGCCATTTCAATCAGTTCGCGTGGAATACTGCGGATCGCCACAATAGTACTGATCAGGATCGGCAGGAAGGTGATCAGAGCAGCGACCAGTACTTTAGAGGTCATACCGGTACCGAACCAGAGGATGATCAGCGGTGCCACCGCCACCACCGGAATTGCCTGACTGGCGGCCAATACCGGTGCCAGAGCCTGTTCGAGCCAGCGTATATGCGCCAGTGTGTAGCCGAGTACGACGGCGATGATGAGTGCCAGCGCAAACCCGCCAAGGGCAGCGCTTAGGGTCGCCGAGGTATGTTGCCAGAGTATCCCACTACTCAGCGCCTGCCAGAAGCGTCCGGCAACCAGGGTTGGGGAAGGAAGAATAAAGGCCGGATAGCCACTAAACGTTACGCCAGCTTGCCAGAGTAGCAGCAGAATCATGAGTGTTACCGGCAGGCCAAGAGCAGGCCGCTCGAAGTGCCGAAAGATCTTCGCCCGCGGCGATACGGTTGGCATTGGTAGTGTTTGTTGCATCTCAACAACTCCTTTCGCGGCGGGCAATGAAAAACCCCGCCGAGCGAACGCTCTTCGGGGTACAGATACGGAATTGCGACAGATGATTGTGCTGCCGCTAATGCAGACAAGGCCAAGGCATGCAGTGCGCCGTTGCCCTCGCTCGCCATATCTGGATCTTCTTTACATCCGGACTGTAACCGTCGGCCCCGGAGTTGCACCGGATCATGCGTGCCTCTCAACACGCTCGTGGGCTATACCACCGATCGGGAATTTCACCCTGCCCCGAAGATCGTTTTTCATTCGTGATGATAACATTACCGGGAGTGTAGTGTCAAGAAGGATGAAGACAGAAGAGTTTCCTGGGGGCATGCCCCCAGCCCGCTTGTCCAGTGTATAGTCGGCATCCCTCAACGACTCTTTCTCTCTTGACCGCAGTTAGATGGGTTGGAAACGTTGCACCCCCTCTCAGATCCTGATCAGAAACTCGTGGTCTTGATCAGGCGCTCAGCAGGGGTGTCGGCTGAAGTGGCGAGCACCTCAGTGCCTCATCAAACACCTGGGCTGTTACTAAGGCGCGACCATAGCATCGCCAGCATGGTACGGGGAACGGTGATGGACAACTGGCGGCCCTCACTTTCTCTCTGGCCTCCTTCCTCTCCCGTAAAAGGCGAAGAAGGGTGAACGTGGGGTGGCTGGCGCGAAAGCATGTTGGCAGTCCCTCACGCAATGATTGCGCGAGTACGATACGTTCCCAATAAGAAATCCGGGTTTTTGATCAGGCTCTGAGTGATCATGCTTGATGCGCGTATATCGGGCAGATGCTCTGATACCTTGCGCATAAGCGCCTGCAAACGTCATGGCAGACAACCTCACGCTTACCATTGGTAATCGTCGGCCAGGAAAGATGCCGCATGCTCAGACGCAGACTTCTGATGTGAAAGATGTACGGTCTCGACAGCTCTTCAACGTGCTCGAGTTCGGAACACTTCGAGAACTGGATGAAGCAGCACACATACAGACCTTCGTCAGTGTAGCGTAAGGCGACCGAGGATTGGATATGATGCACCTTTGCCAGGGTGCGCGGGCCTCTGGCCCGCATCCTCAGTATCGTAAGGTGACCGAGGATTGGATATGATGCACCTTTGCCAGGGTGCGCGGGCCTCTGGCCCGCATCCTCAGTATCGTAAGGTGACCGAGGATTGGATATGTTGCCCCCCCTATCGCCCATCGCGATAGGGGGAAAGCTGCTGTACGTATCGCTGATCATTCCGCTCATCCACGCAACCGCCGCAACTCGGCCTCTAGCTCACGCAGACGGGCTTCAAGCTCGGCCCGCGCTGCGGCTTCGCGTCGGGCCTGTTCCTCCGCCTCCGCCCGTGCGGCCGCTTCCCGTCGGGCTTGTTCCTCCGCCTCGGCCCGTGCGGCCGCTTCCCGCTGCGCCTGTTCTTCCGCTGCTCGCGCTCGCGCCTCAGCTTCCGCCGCCTGCTGCACCACCGTCGCGTAGTCGCCAAACGCCGTGCCGTCGTCGGCGTAGCACACCACGTGGTCGCCTTCCACCCCCACCCACAGGTCGGCCAGCTCCAGATACACCCACCCCCGCTCGTCCGACGGTTGCA
>Ga0272446_1000366_pt1 | contig 71684 bp, 67 predicted proteins | sample YNPCB0061_FD_194587 | JGI IMG/M metagenome (GOLD analysis project Ga0272446, IMG submission 194587) | Hot spring microbial mat communities from Yellowstone National Park, WY, United States - YNP-CB-006-1 | ecosystem: Environmental > Aquatic > Thermal springs > Hot (42-90C) > Sediment | place... | reverse complement strand
GGCTACACCGCCGCCGCCGATGACCCGGTGTGGGCCACCTGGACCCCCGCCTGCGGGCACCGTTGCCGCTGCCGGCGCATCGCGCTCACCGAGCGCCAGGCCGCTAGGTACCGCGAGCAGGATGCCAAGCGCCAGGCCGACCCGGAGGCCGCCGCCGAGCGGGCCAATGCCATCGCCGTCGGGCCGGACAAGGGCTGGGGGTATGACCCCTATCGCAAGCCGAATGAGGGGCTCAAGAGCGCCATCGAGCGGCGCCGTGGCCAGTGCGGCGAAGGGCGCCTCGCGGTGGGCTCCGGCCGCCTGTGCGGGCCGGCCCTGGACGAGCTGGTCGCTGGTCTGGAGCCGCGCGCCATCGCCGACGAGCTGCGCGAGCGCCTCGGCGCCCGCCAATGGAGCCGCCTTGAGGCGGCCAGCCGTGCCGAGGCGGCCCGCTACGGGCTGGCGCCCGAGCAAGGTGTGGCCCTGTCGGCCTACACCGACCGCGGCCTGGGCGAGGTCATCAACGCCACCGCGCGGGCCATGTCGACGCTGGCCGACGCGGTGCCGGCGGATGCCGCCCTGGGGGCCTGGCTGATCACTGCCATGGACGCGGGGCTGACCCGGCTGCCGGCGTTGGCCGGCGTTGCCTGGCGCGGCGTATCGGTACGCGGCCCTGGAGATGGCCTACCGGAGGATCTGGCGGCTCGCTGGGAGGCCGCGCACCGCCCCGGCCGCGACGTGCAATACTATGGCTATACGTCCCTGATGGCCGAGGAAGGGCACCAATACCCCGGCGACTGGCAGTTGGCTGTCTATGCCATGAGTGCCCGCGACCTGTCCGGGCTGACCGTGGCCGCCGAGCCGGAGCTGCTGATACCGCGCAAGACGGTTTTTCGGTATCTGGGGTTCGCTGGCGGATATCGGATCTTGGAGGAAAAGGCGATGAAGCCGGTCAAGCCAAATCGGCAGTTTGCTACGCCGCCCGATCAGCCGGCGGAATCCTCTGTCGACGATCTACGTCGTGCCGGAGCATCCGAGACGGCGCTGGCGGCTCTGCTTCCTGCCGTCGAACGGGCCGCCCGGCACCGCGCCGAGTGGGAGGCTTCTGGGCGCCCCGGCCTCAAGGAGATGGAGGCGAGCGTGCAGCGCGCCACCGACCGCGCCTTCGCCGGCATGCCGGGCTATGCCAGAAACGACGTCCTCGGCATCTTCGGGCCGAAAAACGAGACCCCCCGCCAAACGCTCTAGGAAGCCCTAGAAGGCCCCTGCCACTCTGGCCTATCTCCTGATACCTGGAAAGCGCGGCAGGGTGTTGTACAACCGTTGTACAACGGCTTCTCGCACGGCTAGCGCTCCGGTCGACGGGGCGTTTGCCACCAAAACAGAAAACTGACAGCAGAAAGCTGAAATTTCTGCTTTCCGCTTTCCGCTTTCAGCTTTCAGCTTTCAGCTTTCAGCTTTCAGCCGCGCCGCCCGGCGCCGACGGCGAGGCACGCCCGCGCACCTTCCGCGGCATCGCCTACTCGGGCGACGTGATCCCCGGCATCGCCCGGCCAGTTGGCCGGGCGCGGACGGAGCCTCTAATACGTCAGGACTGCTGGCAGGCCTTTGGCCTGTGCGACCCAGTCCTCGACCATGGCGGCGGTGGGCGGGCGCTGCGTCAGCTTGGTGGCCTCGTTGGTCTCGACGATCTTCTGGAAAAGGTGATCGGGCCGGCGCTTGGCGAGCTCCTTGACGGTGTCGACGCCGGCGTGCTCGAGCAGGTCCGAGTAGACGCCGGCGATTCCTTTGACGCGGGCGAGGTCGGCGCGGTTGGCGACGGACAGGATGTCTGCCGGAGTCGTTCCGCAGGCGGCGGCGAGCTCCTTGCGCTGGGCCGGTGTGGCGGCGGCCTGGAGCAGCTTTTCGTTGTCGGTGATCGCCAGCTCCCTGAACTTGGCGAGCATGGCATCGGTGGTGCCTTTGAGGTCTTTGACGGCGGTTGTCATTCGAGCGCTCCTGATCTCTTCTGGGGGGCTCCCGGCCTGACCCCAGGCGGTCGACGCCTGGGGGCGGTCGGGCAGCGACATGATAGGCGAAGCGTCAACGCCTGTGCTTTGCGGGCAGCAATGGCGCAGGGCTCGGGTTTGACACTGGACTGGTCGCTGCCTAGCATCCGTCGGCCCCGGAGTCGTGCTTCTGGGGTAACTGGTCGCGTCAGGACCGGGGCCGTCGGCGCCGCGCGGGTCCGCCATCCCTTGAGAGACCGGAAACACATGCCAAAACTGTCGCTGCTTCAGGCTATTGGGGTCGTCGCCTTCCTGGCCTTCTACGGCTTTGCCGTTTTCGCCCTGACCCGCGACTACTACCTGCGACACCCTGCGAGCCTCGCTGCTGCGCCGGCTGTGCCTCATCCAGTGGCGCAGGCGAGGCCGCGTCAGGGGGGTCCGACCCTGGACAACGACAGCAGCATCCCGGCCACCGTGACAGGGACCAACCCGGTGCTCCTTGCACAACAGGCCGACGGCTTGTTCGGCCAGGGCCGGTACGCGGAGGCCATCCCGATCTACCGGCGCATCCTGGAGCTCGCGCCCGACGACCTCGACGCCCATAACGATCTCGGCCTGGCCCTGCACTACGCGGGCCAGACACCGGAGGCGCTGACCATCTTGGCCCAGGGGACCGCGAAGGGCCCTGACTTCCAGCGCCTCTGGCTGACCTATGGCTATGTCCAGAGCCAGGCCGGGCTGGAGGAGGGCGCCGTGACGGCCCTGACCCGTGCCCGCAACCTTGGTCCGCAGACCGGAATCGGCAAGGAGGCCGACCGCCTGCTTGGCGTGATCCAATCCGCTGCACCGCCCGCCCGCTGAGTCCTCGCCGAGCCGAGGCTTTCACGGCCCGATTCTCCCTGCGCGCAGCGTCCTGCGCCGGGCCGTGTCGCGCCGGCGTCCTTCCACATCTGAGCCGAGGCACCGCAAATGGGTCTTGACCGCGGCGAATTTTTGTCTAAATTGTTGGCACTCGGTCGGGAGGAGTGCTAACAGGGCGCCCGACCGTCTGCCTTGTAACCACTTGGAGAGCGAAGACGCATATGAATATCCGTCCCCTGCATGATCGTGTCGTGGTCCGCCGCATGGCCGAAGAGCGCAAAACCCCGGGCGGCATCGTGATCCCGGACACCGCGGCTGAAAAGCCGATTCAGGGCGAGATCATCGCCGTTGGCAACGGCAAGATCCTGGACAACGGCGACCGTCGCGCCCTGGATGTGAAGGTTGGCGACCGGGTCCTGTTCGGCAAGTACTCCGGCACCGAGGTCAAGGTCGAGGGCGAGGAGGTCTTGGTGATGCGCGAAGAAGACATCATGGCCGTCATCGAGTAAGGCGAGCGCGTCGACCACCAACCCCTCTTTCCCTTCCGTTTGACGAGGTAATAACGCAATGACTGCTAAGGAAGTTCAATTTGGCGATCACGCCCGTGCCCGCATGCTGCACGGCGTCAATGTCCTGGCCAACGCCGTAAAGGTCACCCTGGGCCCGAAGGGCCGTAACGTCGTGCTAGAGAAGTCGTTCGGCGCCCCGACGGTGACCAAGGACGGCGTCTCCGTCGCGAAGGAGATCGAGCTTAAGGACAAGTTCGAGAACATGGGCGCCCAGATGGTCAAGGAGGTCGCCTCCAAGACCTCGGACGTCGCGGGCGACGGCACCACCACCGCCACCGTGCTGGCTCAGGCCATGCTCCGCGAGGGCCTCAAGGCCGTGGCCGCTGGCATGAACCCGATGGATCTCAAGCGGGGCATCGACAAGGCCGTCGACGCCGCCGTCGCCGAGCTCAAGGCCATCTCCAAGCCCTGCTCCGACAACAAGGAGATCGCCCAGGTCGGCACCATCTCCGCCAATGCGGACGAGTCCATCGGCGAGATCATCGCCGAGGCCATGGGTAAGGTCGGCAAGGAGGGGGTCATCACCGTTGAAGAGGGCAAGTCGCTCGCCAACGAGCTGGACATCGTCGAGGGCATGCAGTTCGACCGCGGCTACCTGTCTCCCTACTTCATCAACAACCAGCAGAGCCAGAATGCCGAGCTGGATGACCCCTACATCCTCCTGCACGACAAGAAGATCTCCAACATCCGCGACCTGCTCCCGGTGCTCGAGGGCGTGGCCAAGTCCGGCAAGCCGCTGCTGATCGTCGCGGAGGACGTCGAGGGCGAGGCGCTGGCGACGCTGGTGGTCAACAGCCTGCGCGGCATCATCAAGGTCTGCGCGGTCAAGGCCCCGGGCTTCGGCGATCGCCGTAAGGCCATGCTGCAGGACATCGCCATCCTGACCGGCGCCACGGTCATCTCCGAGGAGGTTGGCCTGGCCCTGGAGAAGGCGACCCTCAACGATCTTGGTAGCGCCCGCAAGATTCAGGTCAGCAAGGAGGAGACCACCATCATCGACGGCGCTGGCTCCGAGGCCGACATCAAGGGGCGCTGCGAGCAGATCCGCCAGCAGATCGAGGAGACCACCTCCGACTACGACCGCGAGAAGCTCCAGGAGCGCCTGGCCAAGCTCGCCGGCGGCGTGGCCGTGATCAAGGTTGGCGCGGCCACCGAGGTGGAGATGAAGGAGAAGAAGGCCCGCGTCGAGGACGCCCTGCACGCCACCCGTGCGGCGGTTGAGGAGGGCATCGTCCCCGGCGGCGGTGTGGCCCTGGTGCGCGCCCTGAACAAGGTCGCGAGCCTCAAGGGCGCCAACCACGACCAGGACGTCGGCATCGGCATCGCCCGCCGCGCCATGGAGGAGCCCCTGCGCCAGATCGTCACCAATGCCGGCGATGAGGCCTCGGTGGTCCTGCGCAAGGTCGCCGAGGGGACTGGCAACTTTGGCTACAACGCCGCCACCGGCGAGTACGGCGACATGGTGGCCATGGGCATCCTCGACCCGACCAAGGTCACCCGCTATGCCCTGCAGAACGCCGCGTCTATCGCAGGTCTGATGATCACCACCGAGGCCATGGTGGCGGAAGAGCCCAAGGACGAGAAGGCCGCCGGTATGCCCGGTGGCGGCATGGGCGGCATGGGCGGCATGGGCGACATGGACTACTGATCCCGGCCTGATCCCGCTTCGGCAGGATGCCAAGCAAGCCCCGCTTCGGCGGGGCTTTCTGTTTGGAAGGGGTAGGAGCGGCGTCTCGCCGCGACGGACAGCGGCGGATCTCTGAACACCCGAAGAGCAGCAGCAAGCCGGCCGCGATGACCGATGCCGGCGGGATCTGCGAAGCCCTATCCCGCCTTTGGGCTGAAGTCCAACGAGACGGAATTGATGCAATAGCGAAGGCCCGTCGGTCTTGGTCCATCCGGGAAGACGTGGCCCAGGTGGGCCCCGCACCGATTGCAATGGACCTCCGTGCGCCGCATGCCGTGGCTGGAGTCATCGGAGGTCCCGACGGCCTCCTGGGCCATCGGCTGCCAAAAGCTCGGCCAGCCGGTGCCTGAGTCGAACTTGTGGGCGGCGTCGAACAGCTCGGCACCACAGCAGGAGCACCGGTAGACCCCGTCCTCGTGGTAGGCGTAGTACTTGCCGGAAAAGGGCCGCTCCGTGCCGTGCTCGCGGCAGACGTGGTACTGCTCAGGGGTCAGCTCCGCACGCCACTGTGCCTCGGGTTTCTCGATCTTATCGCCCATGGCTAGTTCCTCGCTGGGTGTGAGTCTAGGCCCGCCCCGCAATGGGCCTCGTTTCTCGGTATCATTGGGGTCAAGTCCTGCTCGCGATCAACCGGGCAAGCCTCGGGTGTTTGCCCGCCGCGCTACCGTGAAGACGCGCCGCAGGCGCCCCCTCTCCCCCTGGGAGATGACCGGGGTGAGGGAAACCCGGCATGACAGCCGGGTTCTCACCTGGGGGGCGACACCGGTGTCATGGCGGGTCAGGCACGGCTGCGCGGACAGCACCTCGGAGCACCAGTAGGGTCGTGGGCGCCAGAAAGCAACGCCGCTGTCTCAAATCCGCCGCCCGGTCCGCGGAAGGCCTGCTGCGAGCCCGATCTACCGGTTCCCCTGGGACCTCTGCCCGCGGCGAAGATTGTTGGAGGACCGCATGCACCGTAGCGCCCCTCAAACCCTGCTGCTGGACATGGACGGCGTGCTCTACCACGGCGACCGGCTGTTGCCCGGTGCCGAGGCGTTTGTCGCGGCCATTGCTCGACGGCCGCACCTGTTCGTCACGAACAACCCGACTCGTACCCCGCAAGAGGTGGCGGACCACTTGGCGGGCCTGGGGTTGCCCAGGCCCGAGCCCGAACGCGTCTTGACCTCCGCCCAGGCGACCGCCGAGTGGCTGGCGCGGGTCAAGCCAGGTTTTCGCTACTTCGCCATCGGGGCGGCGGGCCTGCACCGAGAGCTCGAGCGGGTCGGGACGGCGGATGCCAGTGCCGCCGACTTCGTGGTGGTCGGCGAGGGGCCTGGGCTCGACTATGAGCAGTTGACCATCGGCGTCAATCTGATCCTCAGCCACGGGGCGCGCCTGGTGGCGACCAACCCGGATAGCACCGTGGACGCCGTCCGGGGCGGCGAGCACCTGATCCTGCCGGGCGGCGGGGCCCTGGTCGCGCCCTTCGCCGTGGCCACGGGCGTGACACCCACGATCATTGGAAAGCCCGAGCCTCTGCTCTACCAGATGGCCCTGCGGCGCCTCGGCTGCCGGGCTGGAGAATGCCTCATGGTGGGCGACAGGCCGGACACCGACATCGCAGGGGCTGCGCGGCTAGGCATGTGGACCGCCCTGGTGCGCACTGGGCGCTTCGCCCCTGGGGCGCCTTGGCCAGACGCCTTGCCCAGGCCGGACCTGGACCTGGAAAGCCTGGAGGACCTTAGCGCGGCGCTTCGCTTGCGCTGGCCGGGCTGGCTGTAAGCAGGGGTGCCGCCGCCCCGCCCTCCGCCGGTAACAGGCCGAGGGCGTGCAGGAGCCGGTGGGTCAGCTCCAGCGGCGTGGACGCGATGACCTCCTCTGGGACTCCGTATTTCAGCCGCAGCCGGTCATGGCCCTCGAAGCCGTAGGACACCATGAACGGGTAGAGGCCGCATTGGACGGCGGCCAGGTAGTCGCCGCCCTCGTCGCCACAGGCATAGGCCCGGGCCGGGTTGACCTCGAATCGTTGCCTCAGGACGCGAAAGGTTGGCAGCTTGCTTGTGCGCAGCGGCAGGTGGACGAGGAAATCCAGGCGCTGCGGGTCGCAGCCATGGCGGCGGAAGAGGTGTGCCAGGGTCTCCTCGGGCTCGCGGGTGATGTTGCGGGTGACGATGCCGACCCGCACGCCCGGTTGCTCCGTCAGACACCGGAGCAGGGCGGTCATCCCCGGGTAGAGGGTCGCCTCCTCGCGGTAGACGTCGGTGAGGGTCTCGATCAGCCGGGAGCGGCGAATCCCGGCCACCTGCTTGCGCAGGTTGGTCGGAAACTCCTTGACGCCGCCCAGGTATTTGAACAGGTTGCGCCGCTTCTGGAAACGCTCCAGCGGACCGATGTCCATGCCGTGCCGGCTGAAGGTTCGGTCGATGGCGCCGAAGGCGTCGATGGTGGTCCCGTCGGCATCCAGGATCACCAGGCGGTCGTTGCGGTACATTGGCTCGGGCCGGGTCGGCTGCAGGCCACGCATTGTACCGGCGGGGGCCCGTTCTCAGGGAACCGCGCATGCCAGTCGGGGGGCTAGCGGTCGCGGCGGCGTCGATGCGACTTGAGCCCCGCTGCCCGATCCCGGACCATAGGCCCGCCATACCGCCAGGAACCAAGCCCATGACCGAGTCGACCTCATTGACGGCGCCTTCCCGCTCCAATCCGCAGAGCCACCAGCGAGGTTCCGACAAGGTCGCGCGCATCCCCGTCAAGGTCGAGCCGGCCGCGGCACCGCTGCGCAAGCCGGACTGGATCCGAGCCAAGGCCCCGGTGGGGCCGGCCGTGATGCGGGTCAAGCGGCTGCTGCGGGAACAGGGGCTGAGCACCGTGTGCGAGGAGGCCCAGTGCCCGAATCTGGGCGAGTGCTTCGGGCACGGTACCGCGACCTTCATGATCCTCGGGGACATCTGCACCCGCCGCTGCCCCTTCTGCGACGTGGCCCACGGTCGCCCGCGGCCGCCAGATCCGGCAGAGCCGCAACAACTGGCGCAGGCCATCGCCGCCCTGGGGCTGGGCTATGTGGTCATCACCTCCGTGGACCGCGACGATCTGCGCGACGGCGGGGCGGGACACTTCGCCGCCTGCCTGCGTGCCGTGCGGGAGCGCGCACCGAGGACGCGGCTTGAGGTCCTGGTGCCCGACTTCCGCGGGCGGGAGGCCGTCGCCTTGGAAGCGTTTTCGGGTCCTGCGGTGCCGGACGTCTTCAATCACAACCTGGAGACGGTACCGCGGCTGTACCGCCAGGCCAGGCCCGGGGCGGACTACCAGGGCTCGCTGGGGTTGCTGCGGTCCTTCAAGGCAAGGCATCCGTCGGTGCCCACCAAGTCTGGCCTGATGCTCGGCCTGGGGGAGACCCACGAGGAGGTCCTGGCGGTGATGGCGGACCTGCGCTCCCACGGCTGCGACATGCTCACCCTGGGCCAGTATCTCCAGCCGAGTCGCGATCATCTTCCGGTGCGGCGCTACTGGACCCCGGAGGAGTTCGAGGCGCTGCGCGTCGCCGGCCAGGCCCTAGGGTTTGCCAACGTCGCAAGCGGCGCCATGGTGCGCTCCTCCTATCATGCCGATCGCCAGGCCGCGGAGGTGGTCTCCGGGTGCAAGCCCGGGTCAGGGACCTCGGCAGGCGCGCCTTGACCCTGGTACTGATCGGGGCCTTTATCGCCTTCATGGCCTTGATTGGGGCCGTGCACGCGGTCGACGCCTGGTCTCTGCGCCGTTACGGCTATGCCCCGTTCGCCGTGGTCAACGTGCTGCTGATGGTGCTGCCGAGCCTGGCCCTGCTCGCGGGGATCGCGCGTCTGTTCGGAGCTGGTCAGAGTGGGCCAGACTCGGGCGGGGCGGACTTGGAGACGTCCAGTTTCCTGGCCCTGACGCAGTCCTTAGACCCGCTCTGGCTGTGCAGCTTGACGGTTGCCGCCGGTGCGGCCATGGCCTGGCTGATCGGGCGGCGCACCAATGCCTGGGTCGCCCTGTTTACCGCATCCATGCTGTCGATCGCCGCCCCGGTGCTGGTCTTCTCGGTCCTGTTCCGAGCCCTCGCCGGGGCAGGCCAGGCCGGCGACTGACTCGGGCCGAGACTCCAACTCCCTCACCCAGGCGTCCCACACATGACTCAAACCGCCCTGCAAGCCTTGTTGCTGCCCCCTGGCGGGATCATCCTCCTGCTTCTGCTTGCCTTTTTGCTGGTGCGGGGCGTCCTTGGGCGTATGTTCCTGTTCCTCGCCCTCGTGTCCCTGACCCTCCTCAGCCTGCCCCTGGTCGCCAGCAAGCTGATGGACGGGCTGGAGACCTATCCCGCCCTCAGGGACGGCGAGCCGCTGCCCGGCGAGGCGCAGGCGATCCTCATCCTTGTTGCGTCGGACACCACCTGGGCGCCTGAGTACGGCGGCGAGGACCTGGGCGAGGCGAGCCTTGCGCGCCTGCGTTACGGGGCCTATTTGCACCGGCGGACCGGGCTGCCGGTCTATGTGTCGGCGGAGATGCCGGCGAATGGGCGGCAGGTCGCGGCGCTCATGGCCAAGGTGCTTCGGGACGACTACCGCATCGAGCCCGCCGGCGTCGAGGCGCAAGGCAGCACAAGCCCGGACGGCGGCCTGCCCGCGGCCAGGATGTTACGGGCGGCTGGGGTCGGCAGGGTCCTGCTGGTCACCAGTGCCTACCCGATGGCGAGGGCCATGGACGCCCTTCAGGGGTCGGGCGTCCAGCCCTTCGCCGCACCCACCGGTTTCGCCGGGCGTGCACCGCCAGATACCGCCGGGGGCACGGCCCTGGGTATGGCGGACCTGCTCCCCTCCATGAAGGCCCTGAGGCAGAGCCGTGACGCGATCGGCGAGCATCTGAGGCGTGCCTGGGAGCAGGCCCGGGAGAGCGGGGGCGCGGCGCAGCTGCGGCCCGGCGGCTGAGGGGCCCGGCGGCTGAGGGGCCCGGCGGCTGAGGGGCCCGGCGGCTGAGGGGCCCGGCGGCTGAGGGGCCCGGCGGCGCGTTCGTTCCTCCTGGCTTAACCCCGGCTTGAGCCCTGGGCCACCCCCGGGCTGGGTCCCTGCTGGGCCTGGCGGTCGTAGCGCTCCATGAGGTAGCCCAGGCAGTCCTGTTGGATGACCAGCGCGTCGCAGGTCAGCATGGAGGGCATGACCGGGAGGCGCAGCCGCAGCTCGTCCTGCTCAAACGCCAGATAGCGCTGGGCCAGGTCGCGTCCGTGGTCGTCCTGGACCAGGAGCCGGGCGCGCGGGCTGCGAACCCGCCCGAGGGCTGTGCCAGCGGGCAGCTCCCTGAAGTTGAGCTGATCGAGGTCAGGGGCGAAGCCGATGTCGCTGCCCTCGGGTCCGGCGGAGAAGTCGAAACTCACCCCCTCGGGGACCCGAATCTGCGCCACGGTGTGGAACAGGTCGATGTCGTGGCTCGCCACCGGGTGGTCCGGCAGGGCGGCGAGGTGCAGGCAGGCGTCGAGGTAATCTCGGGCATGCTCGATCCCCCAGCGGTCCCCCACCTTGCCGCACTCCAGGGTTACCGCCGGACAGAGCCCGGCCATGGCCTGGGACTGAACCCCCTTGGGGGTCGTGAAATAGACCACGGTGCGGCTGAAGAGGGTGGCGAGGTGCAGGAAGGGTGCCTCGATGACGTTGACACAGGCGTAGTGAGGGTTGCGGCCGGTGTTGTTGTGCAGGTCCACGCTGGCGAAGACCCCGCGGCGGGCCATGGTCTCGACCACCTGGGCCATCAGGACATGCTCTGGCGTGTGCGGCAGCTCACTCCCAGGCCAGACCCGGTTGTAGTCGGGCTGTCCAGGGAGGTGCCGCAGCCCCTGGGCAGCCGCATCGAGGTTACCGAGGAACAGGCTCATGGCGCGGGGCAGGTGCAGGCGACCGGCCCGGTGCAGGTGGGCGCCGAGGAGCTCGCGGACGGCTTCCCAACCGACATCCTCGTTGCCGTGCAAGAGGGCGCACACGAACAGCGGCGGTTCGCGCTCGCCCGGCAGGTGGAGCAGGGTGGGGCCGCCGAGGAGTCCGGCGAGGTCGCGGGACGCTGCGCTCAGCAGTCCATCCGGCAGGCCCTCTCGCTCGCGCAGCCGGGGCGGGGGGGCGGCGGTTGAGGCGTCGCTGCTCATGTCAGGGTCCACTCGTGAACCGGTCGTCCCGCCTGCTGGCGGTCGAGGTAGGCGGCCGTTAGCGCGGTCGCATTCCACCCGTGACGGGCCACCCAGGCGCGCTGCCACGCGGCACCCGTCTGGCCGCTGCGAACCCGGGCGGCGATGATCGCCAGCCAATGGTCGGCTTCACCGCCATCGACGCCGAGGGCCCTGAGCCCGCCCAGGGCGCGGGGCAAGAGGTCCGTGGTAATCAGGTCGGCGATTGGGCCGCGGCGCCCGTCCAGCCAACGCACCTCGGCCTGCAGCCCCTCCCGGGCCGCCGCATAGAAGTTGGTCCGGGCGTCGAGGAAGGGGAGTTGGGCCTCGGGCGGGGGCTCGGTCCTCGCCAGGGCCTCGGCGGCCCCGAAGTAGAAGGCGGCATTGGCCACACAGTCGGCAATGGTTGGTCCCGCGGGCGCCACCCGGTGCTCGATCCTCAGCCTGGGACGGCCACCCGCATCGAAGCCGATCAGGGGCCGGTTCCAGCGCCAGATGGTACCGTTGTGCAGACGCAGGTGGGCCAGGTGCTCCCGCGGCTCGTCCATGAGCTGGGGCAGCAAGATGGGATAGCGGGTCAGATTGGCCTGGAAACACTCCAAGATCGATCGCTCGGCATAGCGAATGCCGAAGTTGACCCGCTCGGACAACACCGAGCCGCCGGCCGAGACGGCTTGCTCGAAGAGGGGGATGCGTGTCTCGGCCCAGAGGTCGCAGCCGAACAGATAGGGCGAGTTGGCGGCCAGGGCCACCATGGGGGCGGAGAGGATCTTGGAGGCGTTGTAGACCCGGGCCGCCCGGTCCGCATCGACCTCCAGGTGCACCTGAAACGAGGTGGCGGCGGCCTCCAGCATGACGTCCGCGTGCTCCATGAACAGGCGGTCGCGTCCGTGCAGCTCCAGGGTCAATGGGCGCCCGCGGCGCAGGGCGAAGATCCGTTCGTTGAGTGCCTGATAGCGGCGCCGCGGGGTCATGTAGGCCAGGCTGAGGTGGTGCGCCTCCACCGTCGGCAGGATGCCGATCATGGCGAGCCGTCCGCCGAGCGCGGCCGCGGCCTGGCCGCAGCGCTGCCAGGTGGCCTCGAGGTCCTCCGCCAGGCGGGTCAGGGCAGCCCCTTCGAGCGGGACCGCCGGGCCATTGATCTCGCAATTGAAGGTGGCGAGCTCGGGGACCACCGCGGCGTCGTCCAAATCCCGCAGCATGGGGCCGACCAGGGGGGCGGGGCGGGCATCCGGGCCAACCAACCAGGCCTCGAGCTCGAAGCCACCCTGGCGTGGGCCGTGCCCAAAGGCGCCGGCAGCGAACCACTCCTCCAGCAAGGCCTGCTCGGCGCGCAGGCGCTCCTCGAAGGCCGCGAAGTCCTCCTGGGTGAAGCGAGTCTCCTGGATCTCCTGGCCCATCAGCGACCTCCCAGGGGGCGGGCTGGCCACCCCTTTATTCTAAGCACGGCGTAGGGGTTCGCGCCTTTGCCTCATGGGTGAGACATCGGGGACGCTTCGGGTTCGGCTATGATCAGTCCCGGAGGTTGCCTTGCCAAGCTGCGATCCAATCCTTTCCGGGCCCCTGGGCCTGTCGGCCTGCGACCTGCCTCGGCTCGGCCGGCAGGTGCTGCAACGCGACCGTCGGGTCCTGCTTCTCGGCGCGCCGGGCAGCGGCAAGACGAGGCTCGCGAGCGCCCTGGCGACCTGGCTGGCGACCCTCGGGCGGACCGCCTCCGCCCTCTCGGCGGATCCTGGGTCACCCGCCTTCGGTGTGCCAGGGGCGGTCTGCCTCGGCGACTGGCGCGACGGGGCCTGGTCCCTGCGCGCCCTCCAGGCCCTCTGCACCTTGGACGCCGCCCGTTTCCGCCTGCCGCTCAGCACCGCCGTGGCGGCCCTGGCGGGAGACGTCCGCCACGGCACCCTGCTGCTGGACCCGCCAGGGGTGGTGAGGGGTGTGGCAGGGGCCGAGCTGGTGGATGCGCTGGTACGGGCCGCGGCCATCGACCTCGTCTTGGTGCTGCATCGGCCCGAACAGCCGCTGCCTCTTGCCGATGAGCTGGGCGGGCTAGGCGTCGAGGTGATCGAGGTCGAATCCGCCGAGGGAGCCAAGGCCCTTGGCCAAGCGGCTCGTGCGCGCGCCCGCAGCCGGCTGTGGGATCAGTACCTCGCGGGGGCCCTGACCCACTGGGTTGCGTTCGACGGATTGCGTCTGGTCGGCACACCGCCGCGGCGTGCCCCCGAGGCCTGGCGCGGCAAGCAGGTCGCGTTCCTCGAGGGCACCGGCACCCGCGCCCTGGGGGAGGTGGCCGAGGCGGACGTCGCGGGGCTGCGGGTACTGCTTCCGCCGGGCCTGGCACCCACCGGCACCCTGCTGGTGCGCGACGCCTGCCGCGGCGATGACGGCCTGCTGGCGACGGGCAAGGGCTTCGCCGCCGACCTGGTCCGCTATTGTCCGCCCCCGGATGTGCTGCCCGATGATCTCGGCGTGCCCAGGACGGGTCCAAGGCCCCTGGTCGAGGTAGGACCCGCCGTCGCGGCCCTGGTCAACGGCGTCTTCGGCGACCCCTTGCTGCACCTGCGGCTGCGGCACCAGAGGCGGAGCATCCTGTTCGATCTCGGGGAAGGCCAGCGTCTGCCTGCCCGCATCGCCCATCAGGTGACGGACTGCTTCGTCACCCATGCGCATGCCGACCACATCGGTGGCGTGCTGTGGCTGTTGAGATCGCGCATCGGCGAGACGGGCGTCTGCCGTCTGTTCGGCCCCCCGGCGCTCGCCGCTCATGTCCAGGGGTTCCTCGCCGGCATCCTCTGGGACCGGATCGCCGACCGGGGGCCGGTCTTCGAGGTGGTGGAGCTGCACGGGGCGGTCCTGCGGCGCTACCGGCTCCAGGCAGGACGGCCCAGGCCGGTCGGGCTGGGCGAGGAGGGGATGGAGGACTCCGTCTTGCTGGACGAGCCCGGACTTCGAGTCCGAGCCACCGTGCTCGACCACGGCACCCCGGTGCTCGCCTTCGCCTTCGAGCCCGAGCGCCAGATCAAGGTCCGCAAGGACCGCCTGATCCAGCGAGGGCTCCCGCCCGGACCCTGGCTCACCGGCCTCAAGCAGCGCATCCTGGCCGGGGACTTCGCCACCGCGGTGTCGCTTCCCGACGGCAACCGCCAGACCGTGGCGGAGCTGGCGGCGGATCTGACCCTAATGAGTCCCGGAACCAAGCTGGTTTACGCCACGGACTTTGCGGACACGCCGGAGAACCGCCGCCGGCTCACGGCCCTCGCCGCCGATGCGGAGACCCTCTTCTGCGAGTCGAGCTTCCTCACCCAGGACCGGGCCCAGGCCGAGCGCACCGGCCACCTCACCGCCCGCGCCTGCGGCGAGATCGCGGCGGCGGCCGGCGTTCGCTACCTGATCCCCTTCCACTTCTCCCGCCGCTACGAGGACGACCCGTGGCGGGTCTACGAGGAAGTCGCCGCCGCCTGCCCGCAGACGGTCATCCCCAAACGGCAGGTCTCCACCTGAGCCCGACACCGCGGCGACCCCCCGCGAAAGCCCTGTCGGACGGGTAGTCGGCGGTTCGGCGGATGGTTCCCCAGGGGCTGTTGGCGGAGGTGGACCCAGAAGGCCTGCCCCGATTGGGGTTGGCCTCACCCTGAAGGGGTTGGCCAGGCTGTAAGCATCCGGTCCAGCTCGGCGAGACGCTCCGGGGTGCCGATGTCGATCCAGGTGCCGCGGTGATGGGTCCCGGCCACCAGGCCGCGGGCCATGGCGGTGCGCAGCAGGGGGGCCAGGGGGAAGGCGCCGGGGGTGCAGCCGGCAAACAGCTCGGGTCGATAGACGCCAATGCCGCTGAAGGTCAGGCGGGGGGCGCCGTCGAGGGTCTCTGCCAGGACGCGTTCGTTGCGCAGGGCAAAGTCGCCCTTGGGGTGGTGGGGCGGGTTGCCCACCAGGACCAGGTGGGCCAGGTCGCCGGCGCCCAGGCTGAGGGTGGCAAAATCGATGTCCGTCCAGACATCGCCGTTGACGACGAGGAAAGGGTCCGGACCCAGCAGGGGCAGGGCCCGGAAGATGCCGCCGCCGGTCTCCAGGGCCTGGCCCTCGGGCGAGTAGCGGATGTGGACGCCAAAGACCGACCCATCCCCCAAGGCCGCCTCGATCTGCCCGCCCAGGTGGGCATGGTTGATGACGATATCGCGCAGCCCCGCCGCGGCGAGCCGCTCGATGTGGTGCACGATGAGCGGCTTGCCGCCGGCCCGGAGGAGGGGCTTGGGGGTGTGGTCGGTGAGCGGGCGCATCCGCTCGCCGCGGCCTGCGGCGAGGATCATGGCGTACATGGGTTGTCGGGGCCTTGACGTGGAGGGTGGCTGAAGTAACGGTGCCCGATGAGGCGGCGATCGGTATCAGGGCTTAAGGCCAAGCCGCTCCAAGGCGGCTCGCAGGACCTGCGCCTCGGCCTGGTCTTTCGGCCTGCGGCCCTGCTTGGTCCGCAGGAGTCCCTCCAGATCCAGCACCGGAACCGGCTCGCCGCCCAATTGCAGCCATTCGATGTGGGACTCCAGGGTAGCGAGCGGGATCCCCGAGACCGATGGCAGGATATCCACGGTGAGCTCGTCGTTGATGCGAATCGCCTGGAGGTGGTCGCCTGCGCAGGGATCCGGCTCGTTGGCCAGCCCTCGGCTGACGCCGTCTGGGAGATCGCCCAGGGCATCGATCCAGCGTCGCGTCAGGCGTTTCAGGCACCGGCTCAGGGCGCGGTTGAGCGCGAGACCTGGCGAGCCGTCGTCGCAACCAGTTCAGCATGCCAGCGCACCCAGTCGGCGTTTGCCTCGGCGTGGGATCGGTAGCGGAACAGCCCTTTTGGCACTCGGGTGCGTCCTTGGGACATGGCCTGGCGCCAGGCGATCTCCTCTGGCGTCGGTGCCGCCAGAGGGCCGATCGGCCTCATCTCACGTCTGCCGAGGGTCCGTCCAGCCTTCACAGATCTGGGTGCGGTCTAGCCCCGCATGGAGTCGAAGAATTCCCCGTTGGTCTTGGTCGCCTTGAGCTTGTCGTGGAGGAATTCCATGGCGGCGAGCTCGTCCATGGGGTGCAGGATGCGGCGCAGGATCCAGATCTTCTGCAGCTCCGAGGGAGCCATCAGCAGCTCCTCGCGGCGGGTGCCGGAGCGGTTGATGTTGATGGAGGGGAAGATGCGCTTCTCGGCGATGCGCCGGTCGAGGTGGATCTCCATGTTGCCGGTGCCCTTGAACTCCTCGTAGATCACGTCGTCCATGCGGGAACCGGTGTCGATCAGCGCGGTGGCGATGATGGTCAGCGAGCCGCCCTCTTCGACGTTGCGCGCCGCGCCGAAGAAGCGCTTCGGTTTCTGCAGGGCATTGGCGTCCACACCGCCGGTCAGCACCTTGCCGGAGGAGGGGATCACGGTGTTGTAGGCGCGGGCGAGGCGGGTGATGGAGTCGAGCAGGATCACCACGTCGCGGTTGTGCTCCACCAGCCGCTTGGCCTTCTCGATGACCATCTCGGCGACCTGGACGTGACGGGTGGCCGGCTCGTCGAAGGTGCTGGAGATGACCTCGCCGCGCACCGAGCGGGACATCTCCGTGACCTCCTCCGGGCGCTCGTCGATCAGGAGGACGATGAGGTAGCAGTCTGGGTGGTTGTGGGCGATGGACTGGGCGACGTTCTGCAGCATCATGGTCTTGCCCGCCTTGGGCGGGGAGACGATCAGCCCGCGCTGACCGCGCCCGATGGGGGCGACCAGATCGATGGTGCGGGCGGTGATGTCCTCGGTGCTGCCGTTGCCGATCTCGAGCTTGAGCCGCTTGTTGGCAAAGAGCGGCGTGAAGTTCTCGAACAGGATCTTGTTCTTCGCCGCCTCGGGGCGGTCGAAGTTGATGTCGTCGACCTTGAGCAGCGCAAAGTAGCGCTCGCCATCCTTGGGCGGGCGGATCTTGCCAGAGATCGTGTCCCCGGTGCGCAGCGCGAAGCGGCGGATCTGGCTCGGTGAGACATAGATGTCGTCTGGGCCGGCCAGATAGGAGGAGTCCGCAGAGCGCAGGAAGCCGAAGCCGTCCTGGAGGATCTCCAGCACCCCGTCGCCGGAGATGCTCTCCCCGCGTTTGGCCTGGGCCTTGAGGATGGCGAAGATCAGGTCTTGCTTGCGCGAGCGGCCGACGCCTTCGATTTCCATGGACTGCGCCAGCTCGACGAGGTCGGAGACCGGCATCTTCTTGAGTTCGGTGAGATTCATCTCGTCTTGGACTGATGTGGGTTGGTGGGTAGCGCCCGGGCGGGAGGCGGGCGGCGGGGTAGGGTGTTGTGTTTGGAGGGGCGGCTGGTTAGCCGCCCGAGGAATCTGCGCTCTACGCCAAGCCCCGGATCCGCACCGGGGCTTGGCCGTGGGATGCTCCCGTTCCGTGGCCGCGCCGCGCCCTGGCCGAGAACGCCGCGCGGGCTCCTAGGCCCGTGGGCCGCCCACTAGAGATTGCTGTCGATGAATGCGGTGAGCTGAGACTTGGACACGGCGCCGATCTTCGTCGCCTCGACCTCGCCATCCTTGAAGAGCATCAGGGTCGGTATGCCGCGGATGCCGTAGCGGGGCGGGGTGCCCGGATTCTCGTCGATGTTGAGCTTGGCGACCTTGACCTTGCCGGCGTACTCCGCGGCGATCTCATCCAGGACCGGCGCCAGCATCTTACAGGGTCCGCACCAGTCGGCCCAGTAGTCCACGAGGACCGGATCGGCGGATTTCAGCACCTCGGCCTCGAAGTTGGCATCCGTCACATGGATGATTGCGTCGCTCACTGAACGTTACTCCCGTTAGGTTGAACGATGGGGCGGGGACTGGCCTTGGGCGCACCGTTGGGCCAAGAGTGGGCGGGGGGACGAGGGTGCGGCGGCAGGGCGGCCCAATTGGCGCTGGAATAGGCCCTTGGGTAAGATGCTATTTCATCCAAAGCGGCCACATTTTGCAACCCTTGCGAATGCGGGGGTCCAACCGAGCACAACCCCCTCCCAATGAGCCAGACACACCTGACGGACACGCGCTTTGACAGCCTCGACATCGATCCCCGCATCCTGCTCGGCCTCAAGGACGCCGGATTCACCCAGTGTACGCCCATCCAAGCCGAGACCCTGCCGATCGCCCTGCGCGGTCAGGATGTCGCCGGGCAGGCCCAGACCGGAACCGGCAAGACGGCCGCCTTTCTGGTGGCCGTCCTCCAGCACCTGCTGACCCATGAGCCGCGTCCGCACCGCACGCCGCACCCCCGGGCGGTGATCCTAGCGCCGACCCGGGAGCTTGCGGTGCAGATCCACAAGGACGCCGAGCTCCTATCCCGCCACTGCGGGTTCCGCCTCGGGTTGGTGTTCGGGGGGACAGGCTACCAGCAGCAGCGCGATGATGTGGCCGCTGGCGTGGACATCCTCATCGGCACACCCGGACGTCTGATCGACTACCTCAAACAGAATGTGTTCAGCCTCAAGGGCGTGGAGGCCCTGGTCATCGATGAGGCCGACCGCATGTTCGACCTGGGCTTCATCAAGGACATCCGGTTTCTGATGCGCCGCATGCCCCCGCCCGAGGAGCGCCTGGGGCTGCTCTTCTCCGCCACCCTGTCGTTCCGGGTGATGGAGCTGGCCTACGAGCACATGAACGACCCCCAGCTCGTGGAGATCGAGCCGGACCGGGTGACCTGCGAGCGCGTGCGCCAGCGCTGCTATATGGTGGGCAACGACGAGAAGATCCCGCTGCTGATCGGCCTCCTGCGCCGCCTCGAGGGGGCGCGGGTCATGGTCTTCGTCAACATGAAGCGCGAGGCGGAACGGGTCTGGGGCTACCTGGAGGGCAACGGCCTTCGCTCGGCGGTGCTCTCGGGGGACGTCCCGCAGAAGACCCGGCTGAAGCTGCTCAAGCACTTCCAGGAGGGCGACCTACCGATCCTGGTGGCCACGGACGTTGCCGCGCGCGGGCTGCACATCCCGGACGTGACCCACGTGATCAATTACGACCTGCCGGAGGACGCGGAGGACTATGTGCACCGCATCGGGCGAACGGCGCGGGCCGGCGCCGACGGGGATGCGATCAGCTTCGCCTGCGAGACCTATGCCTTCGTGCTGCCGGACGTGGAGCGCTTCATCGGTGCCAAGATCCCGACGGCGGCCATCGAGCCCGGCCTGCTCGCGGAGGTCGATCCGCGCAGCCGGGTGCGGGTCCAGCGCTCGGAGGAGGAACGCGCCCGTCTGGCCCGGGATCGCGGCCGTAGCCGCCCTGGATCGGGTGGGCCAAGGGAGCGCCACGGCCAGCGGGCTCCCGCGAGCCATGGCCGCGGGCAGGGCGGTAAGGGCCATCGGCATGCCGAGGCCGAGGGCGCCTCGCATCCAGCGCCCGCCGCGGCCGTTGCTCAGCCCGGCGTCCCTGGACCGGCGGACGCGCCCAGCGGCGGTGCCCAGCGCAAGCCCAGACGGCGGCGGCGCCGGCCGGCGCCGGGTGTCGCCCCGGCCGAGCGCTAGGGCATGCGTGACGCCGCGTGGGGGTTCATGCGAGGCAGCAGGTCTGCAAAGTCGCGGATGGCGGGAAATGGCCCGGCCGGTCTGGCTGGGGCCTGAGAGTCTGGCTTGAGCACCATCAGCAGCCAGCGAAAGCCGTAGTCCCTGGCCGCAGCCAGCACCGCCGGGCTATCGTCGATGAACAGCGTGCGCTCGACGTCAAAGGGCTCGATGGCGTGCACCAGTGGCCAGAAGCCCGGTGCCTCCTTGGGGGTCCCGAGATCGTGGGCGCAGACGATGGCCTCCAGGTGTCCGCCCAGGCGGGTGCGCTCGAGCTTCAGGGCGATGGCCTTTTGGTGGGCATTGGTGACCAATACCCGCCGCTTGCCCAGGGCGGCCAGTGCCTCCAAGAAGTCCATCACGTGGGGATGGACGGCGATCAGGTGGTCGACCTCCTGCTTGAGGAGGGCGATGTCCAGCCCGAGCTCACGGCTCCAGTGGTCGACGCAATACCATTCGAGCGTCCCCTCGATGCGGGCGTACCGCGGGAGCAGATCGGCCTTGGCCTCGGCCAGCGACAGCCCCAGGCGCTCGGCGTAACGGATCGGGACGTGCTCGCGCCAGAAATGGTTGTCGAAGTTGAGGTCGAGGAGGGTGCCGTCCATGTCCAGGAAGACGGTATCGACGGCATTCCAGTCGATGCGGGGTTCGGCTAGGCTTGTACTCATTTGGGCGCGGCGGCTCGGTGATGGGCGGGGTGGAAGCACGGGGGCTCCCACCCAGGGGCGGCGGGCCAGGATAGCGGAGCGAGCGGATGCCGGCAAAACCCAAGATCCTTGGCAGGCGCGTCGCCGCCGAGACCCGGATCTTCCGCATCGAGGCGCTGGATCTGGAATTCGCGAACGGCGCCCGCAGGACCTTCGAGCGGCTCCTCGCGGGAAGCGATTCGGTGCTAGTGTTCGCCCTGTCGGACCCGCACACGGTGCTGCTGGTGCGCGAGTACGCGGCCGGCCTGGAGCGTTATGAGCTCGGCCTGCCCAAGGGGGTCGTCGACCCCGGCGAGGGTCCCCTGGCGGCGGCAAACCGGGAGCTGCGCGAAGAGGTTGGCATGGGCGCCCGGGAGCTGCGGCTGATCCGCTCTCTGACGCTGGTTCCCGGCTACATCCAGCACACCAGCCACCTGGTGTTGGCACGCGGGCTTTACCCCGATCCGGCGCTTGGAGACGAGCCGGAGCCCGTCGAGGTGGTTCCCTGGCCCCTGGACGCGGTGGACGCCCTGCTGGCGCGCGAGGATTTCAGCGAGGCGCGCTCCATCGCCGGGGTCTTGCTCGCGCAGCGTTGGCTCCAGAGCGCTCAGGGGGGATGAGGTGCGGGGGGATGAGGTGCGCCGCCCCGCTCTCGCCCCTGACCCCAGAGGACTGGCGCGCGACTGCGTCCCGCGCAGCGCCCGCTCTCCGACTCACTCAGACGATGCGGCTCCCACATGAATCGAGTGCACAGCGGGCAACGGCCATCCGGCCGGCATGAGAATCGGCGCGAGAACTGGCGCGAGAGTTGGCGCGACAACCGGCCCGACAGGTCGCGCATGATCGGGCCGTCCACCTGGCGCGCCTGCGTCCGCGGCTTGGCCCTGGGCGTCTGTATGGGCCTGGCGGCGTCGGTCGGCCTGGCCGCGGAGCCGCCGCAGGTCGATGTCTATGGCTTCGATGACAACATCCAGCCGGATGCCGTCGAGTACCCGGCCTGGTTCAACGAGCCCTTCCTCGATCTCCCGCACGACCTCAAACAGGCTGTCGATGCTGGCAAGCAGGGCCTGATCGTGTATTTCGGGCAGAAGCGCTGTGCTTACTGCCACAAGCTCCTCAAGGTCAACTTCGGCCTGGAGGACATCGTCGAGTACACGCGCAAACATTTCGATGTGGTGCCGATCGACATCTGGGGCGTGGATGAGGTTACGGCCCTGGATGGCAAGGTTCTGACGGAGCGTGATTTTTCCTATCGGGAGCAGACCACCTTCACGCCCACCCTGGTCTTCTACGACCGGCAGGGCCGCGAGGCGCTGCGCCTCCGTGGGTATTACCCGCCCTACCAGTTCCGGGCCGCCCTGGAATATGTCGCCGACGGGCACTACCGGCTGGAGCCCTTCCATGCCTACCTCGCCCGCGGCGACAATCGCATGGTCTTCGACGCGGCGGACATGAACGAGGAGGACTTCTTCAGCCCACCGCCCTTCAACCTGGACCGCACCAAGGTCCCGAGCAGCCGACCCCTGGCGGTTTTTTTCGAGCAGGGGGACTGCCATGCGTGCGACGTGCTGCATGGCCAGGCGTTACGCGAGCCGGCGATCTACAGCCTGTTCGAGCAGTTTGACAATGTGCAGTTGGGCCGGTGGGCCAACACCCCGGTGGTGACGCCGAAGGGCCAGGCGACCACGGCTCGGGCGTGGGCGGATGAGCTTGGGCTGTTTTACGCCCCCTCGGTCCTCTTCTTCGACGAGCAGGGCAACGAGATCCTGCGGGTGGACTCGGTGGTCGGTTTCTACCGCCTGCGCAACGTGCTGAACTACGTCATCACCAAGGCGTATCTCGCGGAGCCGAGCTTCCAGCGCTGGCGGGATGCCCAGCTCCTCGGCGGCTGAGTGACCAGGGCCCTGGACAGATGGGCCAACCCTTGTCCGAGGTTAGTTGCAGCTCTCGAACAGGAAGTCCTCCAGCCGGGCACGCCTGTGCCGAAGGTCAGCGCCGTGGCGGCCGGATGTCCCGAGCCGCAGCTTGCGGTCGATGTCCTCGACCTGCTGGCGCTTCTTGGTGCATTCCTGGACCCGGCGCTCCCGGCTCGAGGAGGCCGCTGAGCCCCGCCGGGCGGCAGGTTTTCTGGGGGATGGCGCGGTCGGCCCTGCTCTGCTGCCGTCCGGGAGCGGGGTCCAGCCGATGGGATGGTCCTCGATGGATAGGGCCTCTTGCTGGCTGCCGGCGGGGCAGGGCTCTTGGCGGAACTCGATGGCACCCTGGGGTCCCTGACAGCGGTAAACTTGCGCCCGCGCGGCATCGGGGGCGCCGTCCACCGGCGGGCAGGTGATCAGGGCGATGAGGACGATACCGGCCCAGGCGAGCGCCGGTGCCCGTTGCTTGGGAAGGGCCTTGGTCATGACCAGGTTGCTCTGCTCAGGTCGCTGTCCTGTCAATGCCCGGTCACACGCGGGCGGCTCGGTTCAGGCATTATGGCGCGTCTGGCGGTCCGGGTGCAGCGCGCGGCGTCTGGCGTCCGGCTCGGGCGGGTAGCGGCGCGCGACTCAGCTAAAGAATCGGTCCTCACGGGGTAAAGAGATGCAGAGTGTTTACATCGCCGGTGCCGGGTCGGGCAGCGGCAAGTCCGTGGTCGTCCTGGGCTTCATGGAGATGCTGTCCGCGGTCAACCGCAAGGTCGGCTTCTTCCGGCCGATCGTGCGCACCTCCGTCGAGCAGGACGACCTCACGAACCTGATCCGCAGCCGCTATAACCTCCCGTTCCCAGGCGAGATGCTGTATGGCTGTAGCTCCGAGACCGCGGCCGACCTCGTGGCCTGCGGCCGCTATGACGATCTGCTCAAGCTCATCCTCGACAAGTTCAAGGCGCTCGAGGAGAAGTGCGACCTGGTAGTGTGCTCCGGCACCGATTTCGACGGGGCCGTGCCCTCCCTGGAGTTCGACTTCAACGCCGACCTGGCGAACAACTTCGGGTGCCTGATCGTGGTCGTGGTCAAGGGCCACCACCGCAGCTTCGATGAGACCTTGGATGCGGTGCGCATGGCCCATGAGTCCCTGGTGGTTCGGGGGGGCGACCTGCTCGCCACCGTGGTCAACCGCGTGCCGCCCGAATACCTGGATCTGCTCCACGCCCGTGCCCGGGCGGCGCTGCCCGAGTCCGAGACCGTCTATGTCCTGCCGGAGCAGACGGCGCTGGGCATGCCCACCGTGGGCGAGGTGCGCAAGCAGCTCGGTGCCGAGTGCATGTGCGGCGAGGGCGATGCCCTCAATCAGGTGGTGACCAACTACAAGGTCGCGGCTATGGAGATCCCGGCCTTCCTGAACTACATCGAGGACGGCTGTCTGATCATCACCCCCGGCGACCGCTCGGACATCATCCTGGCCAGTCTCGTCGCCGACGTCTCCAGCACCTATCCCAGGGTGGCGGGCCTGCTGCTCACCGGCGGTCTTCGCCCGGCGGAGAATGTGCAGCGGCTCCTCGAGGGTTTGAGGCGATCGAAGGTATCCATCCTCAGCGTGCCCACGGACACCTTCACCACGGCCCTGGCCGTCAATCGCGTCGAGTCGACCATCCTGGCCGGAGACGACCGCAAGATCGCCGCGGCCCTGGGGCTCTTCGAGCAGCACGTGGATGTCGCGGACTTGCGTGAGCGTATCGCCGTGCGCTACTCGGTCCGCCGCACGCCCCTGATGTTCGAGTACGAGCTGATCCACAGGGCCAAGTCGCGCCGCCAGCGCATCGTGCTGCCGGAGGGGACCGACGAGCGCATCCTCAAGGCGGCGGAGATCCTCACCCTACGCGGTGTCGCTGAGTTGACGTTGCTGGGCGACCCGGACAAGGTGCGCCGGCGCATCGGTGAGCTGGGTCTGAAGCTCGGCGAGATTGCCATCCTGGATCCGCGTCACGACCCGCGCCGCGACGAGTTCGCCGCGGTCTACTATGAGCTGCGCAAGCACAAGGGGATCTCGGAGCAGATGGCCCACGATGCCATGGAGGACGTGAGCTACTTCGGCACCATGATGGTCCACCTCGGGCAGGCCGACGGCATGGTGTCCGGCGCTGTGCACACCACCCAGCACACCATTCGCCCGTCGTTTGAGATCATCAAGACCAAGCCCGGCGTGCGCCTGGTCTCCAGTGTCTTCTTCATGTGCCTGCCCGACCAGGTCTTGGTCTACGGCGACTGCGCCGTGAACCCTAACCCGACTGCCGAGGAGCTGGCGGACATCGCCATCACCTCGGCCGGCACGGCCGCGGCCTTCGGCATCGAGCCGCGCGTGGCCATGCTGTCCTACTCGACGGGGTCCTCCGGCAAGGGCGAGGACGTGGAGCGGGTGCGCGAGGCGGTGCAGATTGCCCATCGGCTGCGACCGGACCTCAAGCTCGACGGTCCCATCCAGTACGACGCCGCCATCGATGACACGGTCGGACGCTCCAAGATGCCCGAGAGCGAGGTGGCCGGCCACGCCACCGTGTTCATCTTCCCGGACCTCAACACGGGCAACAACACCTACAAGGCGGTGCAGCGCAGCGCTGGGGCGGTGGCCATCGGCCCGGTCCTCCAGGGGCTCAACAAGCCAGTCAACGACCTAAGCCGGGGCTGCACCGTCACCGACATCGTCAACACCGTGGCCATCACCGCCATCCAGGCCCAGAACGGCCAGCGCCAGGCCGCGGGAGGCCAAGCATGAAGGTCATGGTGCTCAACTCGGGAAGCTCGTCCATCAAGTACAAGCTCTACCGCAGCGACACCTGGCGCTCCGTGGCAGCCGGCACCCTGACGCGTATCGGAGAGCCGGAGGGCGAGATCAAATGCCGATGGACCACCGATGACGGCCAGGAGCGGAGCCGCGTTCAAAGCCTGGCCATACCCAATCACCGGGTGGGGCTCGACCGCATCGTCGCGGAGCTGCGTGAAACCGGGGCCCTGGCCGATGTCTCCGAGCTGGTGGCCATCGGCCATCGCGTCGTGCATGGGGGTGAGCAGTTCAGCCGGGCAACCCGGGTGGACGACGCCGTGGCGGCGGTGATCCGCGACCTGATCCCCCTCGCGCCCCTGCACAACCCGGCCGCGCTCGACGGCATCGAGGTGGCGCGCGAGCTGTTTCCGGACCTGCCCCAGGTCGCGGTGTTCGACAACGCCTTCCACCAGACCATGCCGCCCGAGGCCTACCGCTACGCCATCCCGGAGTATCTCTACCGCCAGCACCGGGTGCGCCGCTACGGCTTCCACGGCACCTCGCACTACTATGTGGCCAAGCGCGCCGCGGTCCTGCTGGGACGCCCCTTGGCGGAGTGCAACCTGATCACCCTCCACCTGGGTAATGGGGCCAGTGCCACCGCCATCCGCGCCGGGCAGAGCGTGGACACCTCCATGGGCCTGACCCCCCTGGAGGGGCTGGTCATGGGTACCCGCTGCGGCGACATCGATCCCGCCATCCACTTCTACCTGTGCCGCAACGCGGGCATGGACAGCGATACCCTGGATGCCCTGCTGAACCGCCAGAGCGGGCTGCTCGGGCTCTGCGGCGTCAACGACATGCGCGAGATCCATCGCCTGGCCGCTGAGGGCGATGCCCATGCGGCGCTGGCCGTCGGCATCTTCTGCCACCGGCTGCGCAAGTACCTGGGGGCCTACTACGCCGAGCTGGGACGGGTGGATGCGGTGGTCTTCACCGGCGGCATCGGGGAGAACGACGCGGAGGTCCGGCAGCGCACCTGCGCTGGACTGGAGGCACTGGGCATCCACCTGGACCCGGCCGCCAACGCGGCGCCCGGTGGCGGGGAGCGGGCCATCAGCAGCGCAGCCAGCCCCGTCAAGCTGCTGGTGATTCCGACCAACGAGGAGCTGGAGATCGCCCAGCAGGCGTTTGCGGCGGTGGTCGGAGACCCATCGGTCTGAGTCGGCGCGCTGCCGTGGGTTGGTGTGGGCTCGCGGGTCCCTGGCGTGCGATTTATTGACAAGATGCCGCGGTTTCGCCAGCCTTTTATGCCCCCTGTTTGCCAGGAAAGCCTCGAGGTGGTTCAGTTGCCAATCCCTGCGATCCCGAGGGTGTCGCCGGTTTCCGACCGCACGGCCCTCGTGCTGCGCGCGTTCGCGACGGACGCCCCGCTGCAGGTCCGGGTGCGCGGGGATTGTATGGCGCCTTTGCTCGAGAGCGGGGCGACCGTTAGCGTCGCCTCCCGTCGGTTTTACTGGCCTGGCGATTTGGTCGTCGTACACGCCTTGGACGGCCGCCTGCTCGTGCATCGCCTGCTTGGCTGTTACGCGAGGAAGGGACGGCTGCGGTGGCTCACACAGGCCGATGCGGCTCCGCGTCCCGACCCGGCCCTGGCCGCGACGCAAATCGTCGGCAAGGTGGTCGGCGGCGAGGGTCATCCCCACGCCAATCAGGTCCCCTTGCGGCATCGGCTGTGGGCGTGCGGGCGCTTTCTCCGGCACGCCATGCGTGCTACTCAGCGGTGGCGCTGATATGGCCTTCGGCGACGCTTATCTGACCCGCCCCCCAGTTTTCGGCGATCTGCCGACGAAACCCTGGGGAGACAAGTCCCTTGGCATCGACCTCGCGGGTGGTTGCTATCGATTTGCAGGTCTGGCGCCTGCGCAAGCGGCGTGGGCGCGGATGCGGTTCCAAACGCCATGTGAGGGCGCTTCGGAAGCCGCTGCGCCTGTCGCCGTGACCGTACATCGCCTGCCCGAGAGCGCATTCCGGGAGATCGGTACCCGCGGTTGGGAATACACATTCGACCGTGATTACGACCCTGAGCGACTGCGTCTCGCCGGACTGGACTTCTTGGCGGAAGTGTCGCTGTCCCCCGCCTTGGGTGGCCAGCTCTGGACCAGCCGAACCGACCCAGAGCGCTTTCCGGGCGTATTCGAGAACTTCTTGCGCGTACTGGTCGCCTACCGGCTAACGCGCAGTGGCGGGGTGCTTCTGCACAGCGGGGCCTTCGCCCGGGCCGGCCGCGCCCAAGTGGTCTTCGGTCGCTCCGGGGCCGGCAAGTCCACCAGCTCCCGGCTGGCGCTGGGGGCCGGCTGGGAGGTCCTCTCCGACGACATGAACGCCCTGCTGCGGGATGGGCACGGCTGGCGCGTCGAGCGGCTTCCCTTCGCCGGTGACCTGGGCTAGACCCCCGGCCGCGGCAACGCCTACCCCCTAGCCGGGCTCCACTGGCTCGAGCAGGCCCCGACCCACGACCGGCGTCCCCTCTCTCGGGGCCTCGCCCTGGCGCGGCTCCTCGCCTGCGCCCCCATCGTCAACGAGGATCCCTATCGCCAGGGCGAGGCCCTGCGCACCCTCACCGACCTGGTCACGTGGGTGGATACGGGAACCCTCCGGTTCGCCCCCGACCCGGGCTTCCTCAACCTCATCGAGACCCCCACCGAGGCGCCCCATGCCCCCTGAGACGTACGCCTACCGTCTGTGCAGTGACGTCCGTTACCAGCCGATCGGCGACGAGGGGGTGGTCATCCGCCAAGGGGCGGGCGAGGTCCTCGTCCTCAACGAGGTCGGCATCCGGGTCCTGGCCCTGCTGGACCAGGGTCTGACCCTGCCGGGGATACTGGACCGGCTGGCGGGTGAGTTCGACGCGGACCTGGGTGGGCTCGCCGCCGACCTCGACGCCTTCCTCGAGGAGCTCAGCGCCGCCGGCCTCATCGAGGAGACCGACCGGCCATGAGCTACCAGGCCCTGTTGGCCCGGGTAGTGGGCCGGAACATCCCCTTCTCGGTCCTCTTGGGGCTGACCTACCGCTGCAACCTGGACTGCTTCTATTGCTACAACGACCTCACCAGTTCCGGGACGCCCCTGTCGGTGGACCAGTACCTCGCCCTGTTCCGGGACCTGCGCGCACTGGGGACCCTGAACCTCACCCTCAGCGGCGGCGAGCCCCTGGCCCACCCTGACGTTTTCACCCTGGGGGCCGCCGCCCGGGCCCAAGGGTTCCTGGTCCGCGTCAAGACCAATGGTCATGCCCTCCATGGGCGCCTGGCGCGGCGCCTGCGCGACGCGGTGGACCCCTACATCCTAGAGATCAGCCTCCACGGGGCCAGCCCCGCGACCCACGACCGCCAGACCCGGGTCCCCGGGAGCTTCGCGCGGCTCCTGCGGAACCTCGATGGGCTCATCCACCTCGGTCAGCGGGTCCAGTTGAACGCCACCCTCACCGCCTGGAATCAGGCCGAGCTGGAGTCCATGGAGGCATTGGCGCAGGGGCTTGACCTGCCCCTGCGCTGGAACACCCACGTCACCCCCAGGGACGATGGGGATGCGTCCCCCCTGAGCATCGCCCCGTCCGCCGAGGCGGTGGCGCGGCTCAGGGAGGTCCTGGCCCGGCGGCCCGGGGCGGCGAACGACGATGGGGGCGAGCCGCCGACCCCCTGGGACAAGTACTGCGGGTCGGGTGCCTCCGGGTTCACGGTGGACCCCTGGGGCAACCTCTACCCGTGTGTCCAGTGGCGCATCCCGGCGGGGAATCTGCACCGCCAGTCGGTGCGGGAGATCTGGGAGGGGTCGGAGACCCTCAAGCGGGTGCGCGGGCGCACCGAGGCCCTGGCCCAGGCGGTCAAGTTGGAGGGCCCGGGGATCTTGGGGGGCTCCGGCTGCCCGGCGCTCGCCGAGCGGTCGGGCCAGATGCGGGTTGCCCTGCCGGTTCCGTTCAGGGGCGCCGATCAACGAGCACAGAGGGCGGCCGCGGCCGCCGTGTCAACCGGGGAGAGAACGCGATGAATAGGAAGCCCAAACCGATGCCCAAGGCGATCCTGGCCCGCGGGCGAGCCCTTCTGCACGGGGTCTGGATCCTGGCCCTGGCGGCCCTGCTGCCCTGGACGGGGATCCAGGCGGCGCCGGCCTTCCAGTCGGTGGTGACCAACACCACGACGGCGACCTCACTCACCATCAACAAGCCCACGGGGGTGGTGCAGAACGACCTGCTGCTCGCCACCCTCGCCGCCCGGGGCAACACCACCATCACCGCCCCGGCCGGCTGGACCCAGATCCAGCAGACCAACAACGGCACCACTCAGACCCTGGCGGTCTTCTACCGGGTGGCCACCGTCGACGACATTGCGGCCGCCAACTACACCTTCGGCTTGGGCACCACCGCCGTCGGGGTGGCGGGGGCCATCCTGCGCTACACGGGGGTGGACCCGCGCTTCCCCATCGACGCCTCGGGCATTGCCACGGGGAACAGCGCCAACGCCACCGCGCCGTCGGTGACCACCAGCGTCGCCGACACGACGGTGCTGCGGATCGCGGGTATCCCCAACAACGGCACCCTCACGGTCCCGTCCGGGACCACCGAGCGGGCCAATCTAGTCCGCGATCCGGGTGGCGCCGCCAACGACACCCGTCTCGGGGTCGCGGATGCCGTCCAAGCGGCGGCGGGGGCCACCGGCACCGCCGCCTTCACCAACACCAGCGGGGCCTGGGTCGCCGCGACCGTCGCCCTGCGCCCCTACACCGGCGAGATCTGCGCCAACCCGCCGAGCAGCGGGACCACGACCTTACCGGCCGGCACCTACAACCGATACTACCCGGGCACGGCCACCGCCGCTGCGGGTGCCGTGAGCATCGCCCTCGGCACCTCCACGGGCGCCGGCTCGGCCATCGGCGTCGGCGACCTGCTGCTGGTCATCCAGATGCAGGACGCGGCCATCAACACCAGCAATGACGAGCGTTATGGCGATGGCACCGGCACGGCGGGGAACACCACCGGCAACGGCAGCGGCGCCACCAATTACAACAACGCCGGCAAGTACGAGTTCGTGGTGGCCAAGAGCTCCGTCCCCACCGGCGGCGGGACCGTCCAGATCGAGGGCAAGGGCGCCGGCGGCGGCCTCATCAACACCTATACCAACGCCAATGCCACCGCCACCCAGGGCCAGCGCCGCTTCCAGGTGGTGCGGGTGCCCCAGTACTACGATGCCACCGTGACCGGGGCCGTGACGGCCACCCCCTGGAATGGCACCACCGGCGGGATCGTGGCCCTGGACGTGGCCAACACCCTCACCTTCTCCGGCGGCTCCATCAACGTCAACGCCCAGGGCTTTCGCGGTGGCGGCGGCCAGGGGCTCACGGGCGGCGGCGGGGCCAACACCGACTACCGCTCCCGCGTGACCGTGGCAACCAACGGCAACAAGGCCGAGGGGGTCGCGGGCTCGCCCAATTCCATGTACGACGGCACCGGGACGCTTGCCACCGGCAGCGGCTACCCGGATGGGACCAACACCGATGCCAGCCGCGCCCGGGGCGCCCCGGGCAACGCCGGTGGCGGTGGGACCGACGGCAACCCGGCCGCGAACGATCAGAACAGTGGCGGCGGCGGCGGCGGCAACGGCGGCGCTGGCGGTCAAGGCGGCAACACCTGGAGCAGTAACCTGCCGCGCGGCGGCTTCGGCGGGGCGGCCTTCCCCCACGCCGCCGGGACCCTGGCGCTGGGCGGCGGCGGCGGCAGCGGCTCCCGCAACAACTCTACGGGCGTCCAGTCGAGCGGTGGCCGGGGTGGCGGGATCATCCTGATCCGCGCCAATAGCGTCACGGGTGCCGGCACCCTGAGCGCCAACGGCGGTGTGGGTGTCACCCCCGCCAACGACGGCGGTGGCGGTGGCGGCGCGGGGGGCAGCGTCCTGGTCTTCGCCCGCACCGGCGTGTTGACCAGCCTGACGATCAGCGCCAATGGCGGCAATGGGACTGATGCCGATATCGGTGGAACGGCGCACGGCCCCGGCGGCGGCGGGGCGGGCGGGGTCATTTACGTCTCCAGCGCCGCGGGTTCGACCAGCGTTGCGGGCGGTGCGGCCGGAAGCACGGTCACGGCTGGCAACAACTACAACGCGACCCCGGGTGCGGGCGGTGCGACCAGCACGAGCCTGACCGAGGGCCTGATCCCCGGCGTGATCTCCGGAGCCACCTGCAAAGCCACCCTGGCCAGCGTGGCGGGGTTCGGGGCGACGGTCGAGGCTGGCCAGGTCGTCGTCACCTGGGAGACCAGCTTCGAGCTGGGCACCGCCGGCTTCCACTTGGAGCGGCTCGACCCTGTGCTCGGCGACTACGAGCGGGTCAACGACGAGCTGTTGCCGGCCCTCATCACCTCGCCCCAGGGCGGCCGCTACAGCTACGTTGACCCTGGCGCCTGGCCCGGACAGACCTACAGTTACCGGCTGGTGGAGCAGGAGGTCTGGGGTAGTAGCCGCACCCATGGTCCTTACACCGTCAAGCCGGTTGAGCCCGCAGGGCTACTCCCGCTGGTGGGCGTCCAGGCGGCAGCGTCGGTGACCGAGACGGGGCAAGGCTTCGACGATCCGCAGCGAGGGTATAGGGCGGTGGCCCACGGGGAGGACACCAACCGGCGGGGTCGCAAAGTGGCCGGCACCTTCCAGAGCGCGGCGCTCGCCCAAGGTGCCCAGACGGCAGTCGCGGCCGCAAGCCTCAGCTCGGACTCACTACAAATCCCGGTCCGCGCCGACGGGCTTTTTTACGCGAGCGCCGCCGATCTGGCGCGGGCCCTCGGGACCACCGAGGCCGCCATGGTTCGCTGGATCAAGAGGGCCCAGGTGCAGCTCACGACCGGCGGTCGGGACGTGGCCTGGCTGCCGGCGGCCAACCATGTGGGCGTTTATTTCTACGGCGAGTCCATCGACAGCCTCTACACGTTGGACAATATCTACCGGGTGCGGGTCGGGCAGGCCGGAGTGAGGATGAGGCGCTCGCCCGCCACGGAAACCGCGCCTGAGCCAGTGGCGGTAAGTGGGTTCCAGGACACTGTGACGGCGGAGCAGGACCGTTTTGCCGCGACCGTGGTATCGACGGACCCCGGAAGCGACTACTGGTACTGGGAGGCCTTCATCGGGGGTAGCGTTGCCGGATGGAGCACGAAGTCCTTTAGCGTTGATCTACCCGACGTTTTGGGTGATGGGGTGCTCAGGGTCTTTCTGAAGGGTGCCAGCTCCAGCGCGCACCCGGTCAGCGTATCGATCAACGGTAACCCACTCGGCGAGGGGACCTGGGACGGCCTGTCGGATTACGAGCTGCGACTGCCCGTGGCCGGCGCCCAGCTCAACAGCGGTGGCAATCTCGTCGAAGTCCGGGCCTTGGGTACCACGGAGAACATCTTTTACCTCGATCGCATCGCGGTGCAGTACCCCCGATTGGCACGCGCCGTCGGCGATCGGCTCACCCTCAAGGCGGAGGTCGCGGGCCCGCTCGCGGTGGACGGCTTCAGCTCGGGCAACATCGATGTCTTCGACATTACCGACCCCGAGACGCCGAGGCACCTGTCGGCCGTGACCGTGGCACCCGGTTCGGTGGGTCAAGGTATCACCTTCAATGCGAAGTCAGGCCGACGCTATCTCGCTTTGACCGGCGCGGCCGTCGCTGCAGCAGTACCGGTCGCCATGACGGCCGCCGACCTCCAGACTTCCCTCGATCGGGTGGATTATCTGGTGATTGCTCCGCCAGTGCTGCGCGGCGCCGCCCAGCAACTGGCGGACTATCGGCAGACAACGGGTCTGTCCAGCCGGGTCGTGGGCACCGACGAGATCTACGACAGCTTCAACTGGGGCGTCGCCAGCCCGACGGCTGTGCGCGAGTTCCTCCGTCAGGTCGTTGGCCCCTGGGGCGTGCGTTACGTGGCGCTCGTCGGGATGGGTAGCTTCGACTACCGCGACCTGGGTGGGCGAGGCGCGCCGCAGGCGCCCACCTTGATGACGTCCACACCCAATGGCCTGTTTGGCTGCGACAACTGCCTTGCAGACTTCGACGGCGACGGTGTCCCGGACGTCCCCGTAGGCCGTATCCCGGCCGCGACCCCGGCGGATCTGCAAACGTATCTGGCCAAGGTCAGCGCCTACGAGGCGACGGCGGGGGCGCTGGACCTGGCTGGCGCCATGCTGCTGGCGGACAATGCGGACCCCGCAGCAGGGAATTTCCCCAGCGACAGCGACCAGGTGGCCGCACTGCTGCCTTCCGAGATGCCCGTTACGCGCATCTACCTCGACCAGTACCCGATCGGTGCCGCACGGTCGCTGCTGTTTGGGGGCATGAACCAGGGCACTGGCTGGGTGAACTACCTCGGCCATGGTGGCGACGACCGATTTAGCTCCCAAGGGCTGTTGACGGTCGACGATATGGGTGCCCTTAGCAGCATCGGCCGGCTGCCGGTGATCAGCGCGCTGACCTGCGCTGCGAACCGGTTCGAGGTCCCCGGCTATGCACCGCTTGGGGCACGCCTGGTACTGGATGCCGATGGCGGGGCGATCGCCGTCTGGTCACCCACCGGTCTCTCGCTCAACGGGCCCGCGGTGGACCTGAACCGCAGCCTGTTCACCGAAGTGTTCCAGCAAGGCGCAGCGACACTGGGCGAAGCGGTTCAGCAGGCATTGTGGGAAAACGCCGGTGGGGCCGACCTGCCGGCGTACATGTTGCGCATCTACAGCTTGCTCGGCGACCCTGCCTTGCAGTTGATCCATTGAGCGCGACCGAGCCCCTTGCCGCCGATGGGGGCGGCAAGGGGTTCCTGGCAAGCGCAGTTCCAGACACCAAGCCTATCGAGGGCACCATGACCGATCGAACACAACCCATCCATGAGGCCACGGGCGGGGCAAGGAAGAAGCCCTACACGCCCCCCCGCATCCTCTCCCGGGAACCCCTGGAAGCCGTTGCGGCGGTCTGTCGCGGTGGTACCTCGAAGACCAATCCGGCTACTTGCCCAAGCGGGCCGATTGCCTCCTAGCAGATCCACGGCGATTGGACGCCGACGCATCCCGGTAGGAGCGGCGCCCTCGCCGCGATGGGGCCGGGGGTGGCCCTAAGGGTTTCGGGGCCAGTGGGGAGTTGGCGGCGGACCTGCACCAAGCGCCGATGCGGACAGCGACAAAAGAAACCCCGATGCCGAGGGGGTCGGCATCGGGGTAACTGCTTTCCCCGGCAGGGGCGGCCGGGGTAGGCTGTCGGGGGGGTTGGGGGGAACCGAGAACCCCGACGTCGCCTTTCGCATTCTGTTGGTCAACGGCGGCGGCAAAAAGTTCACACCAACCCGTTCTGCGCCGCCCGCGCCGCCATCCAACCGGAACAAGGAGCAGCGATGCTGACCCCCGTCGTCCAATGGCTCCTGCTGATCAACGGCGCCCTGTATCTCGCCGAGCAGTTCTTTTTCGAGCCCCTGCTGATCTGGTTCGCCCTCTGGCCTCAGGGCCTGGTCGAGACGAATGGCCTGATGGAGGGCGTGCCGCGCTTTTGGCCCTGGCAGCTCGTGACCTACGGTTTCCTGCACGGCGGGCTCTTGCACCTGGCGCTCAACATGTACGCCCTGTGGCTCTTCGGCACCCGGCTGGAAGACCTGTGGGGCTCGCGGCGGTTCCTGCTTTACTACCTCATCTGTGTGATCGGGGCGGCCCTGGCCCAGATGGTGGTCTCGGAGATCAGTCTGGCCCAGGGCGGGGAGGCCTATCCGGTCCTTGGTGCCTCGGGGGGGGTCTTCGGTGTCCTGGTTGCCTTCGGGCTGACCTACCCGGAGGCGAGGCTGATGTTGCTGTTCCCGCCCATCCCCATCCGCGCCAAGTGGTTCGTGTTGATCTACGGGGCCATCGAGCTGACCGCCGGTGTGACCGGGACCCTGGAGGGCGTCGCCCACTTCGCACACCTGGGCGGCATGGTGACCGGTATCTACCTGCTCTACCGCTGGCGGCTGGTGCCCTGGCGCTGAGCGCGATCCATGTCCACCGGACAGGGGTTTGGGCTTTCGCTTCCACCAGCCTTTCCCAGCCCATTCGGCGGGCACTGCGTCAGTCGGTCACGGCCTTCCAGCCCTCGCCCGGGTCATAGCGGGTGATCCCCGCCGCAGCGGTTGCGGTGTCGGGGCCCAGGTCGTTCTCGTAGACGATCCCGGACTGGTTGACCAGAAAGCTCTTCACGCCGGAGTTGCCGTACTCTGCCGGGTAGGCAAGCAGCGCGAAGCCGCCGGTCAGGTGGCCATCGACCAGGTCGTCCTTGGGCCCGCCGGGGGCATTGGCCCCCTGGGCGGTGAGGGAGCGGAAGAGATAACCGTGGTAGGGCTTGGAGCCACCGCCCTGTCCGGGCTTGTAGCCCTCCCCAACGGCCTCCGCGACCAGGGGTCCCATGGGACTCTCGGGCTCGCCCTCGGCCGTGGGCCAGTAGAGGCCATCGTGGGTCCCCGGCGTGCTCATGAGGCGCTGCGCGTACTCCTTCACGAGTTGGTCTGACACCCTGTGGGGCCGTCCCAGGCGGATGGCCTCGGCTGCTCGGGCGGGTCGTGCGGCCTGCCGTAGCAAACACCAGTTTGGCGCATCGGCATCCTGTCCGCGAGTCCCGTTTCACGGCCCGGGGTCGCAACGGCCCCTGGCTGTCAGTCCCGGCGCAGGGCGTCCGAGACGGCGATGGGCGTCGGAAAGCGCAGCACCACCAGATAGGACGAGGCGAGAAAGCTCAGGACCGTGGCGAGCTGCAGGGTGAGCGAGGCCCGCTCGCCGATGGCACCGGCATCGAAGGCAAGGGCCGCGATCAGCAGGGAGAACTCCGAGAGCTGACCGAGCCGGAAGCCGACCTCGATGGCCCGCCGGGGAGGCTCTCCGGTGCGCTGGAGGAGGCGCCCAAAGACCCAAGGCTTCACGGCCACGGCGAGCCCAGCGGCCAGGGCCGCCGGGACCACGACCTCGCCGAGCATGCCGAGATTGAAGCGCGCACCCAGGGTGAAGAAGAACAGCACCAGGAAGAAGTCGCGCAGGGGTCTCAGGCTCTCGGCGATATACATGGCGATCGGGCTCGGCGCCAGGGCCACACCGGCGATGAAGGCGCCGATCTCGCCGGACAGGCCCAGGGCCTTGGCGAGCTCCGCCATGCCCAGGCACCAGCCGATGGCCAGCAGGAAGACATATTCGCGGATGGTATCGAAGCGCTGCATGAGCCTGAGCAGGACAAAGCGGGCAAACAGGCCGGCGAGCAGCACCAGGCCGGGCAATGCCAGCAGGAACAGGCTCATGTCCGACCACAGCCGCATGTCGTCGCCCTTGGCGCCCCGCAGCAGGAGCAGCACGGCGATGGCGAGGAAGTCTTGCAGCAACAGGATGCTGATCATGATCTCCCCCATGCGCTGGTGGTGCAGCACCGTGGTGGGGAGGAGCTTGAGCCCGATGATGGTGCTGGAGAAGCTCATGGCGCCGCCAAGGACCAGGGACTCCAGGAGGCTGAAGCCGGTGGCGAGCCCGATGGCGGAACCTGCGCCGGCAAACACGAGTGAGCTCAGAAGGGTCACCAGGGTGGTGCGGCGCAGGCTGTGGACCAGGTCCTGCGGGTGGAGGTCGAGCCCCAACAGGAACAGCAGAAACATGATACCGATGGTGGAGAGGTCGGAGATCAGGGCGGCATCCTTGACCAGTCCGAGCCCCCAGGGACCGAGCAGGGCGCCGAGGGCGATGTAGGCCACGAGCAGGGACTGGCGCGCAGCCAGGGCTAGGGTCGCGAGCACCGCAGCGCCGGTAAAGACCAGGAAAAAGGTGGAGATGGAAGACTCGTGCAGCACCGGGTGTCAGCGTCCAGCAGCGATGGCGTGGTGGTCCGGCATTGGGCCCATGGACTGGCGATGCGGGTCCGGGCGCAATGACCGGGCAGGGGAGGCCGCGGTCACCGCGCGGCCAGATGACCTTGGGGGCTGGTCCTACCGGTGCTGACGCCAGGACCAGCCCGGCCGCTCATTTGTAGGCGCCGACGCCGCAGAAGACGCCCGCCTTGTTGGTCATGATGTAGCTCGTCTTTGGCTTGATCTCCTCGGTGCCGGGGTAGGGCCACTTGTAGTCCACCCAGCCCTCCCCCTTGCCCTTGGCCACGGCGACCATGTCCTTGAACAGGAAATCGCCATATTTGTTGAACTCCATCATATTCTTGCCGACCAGATCCGGCTTCTTCGCATGCGCGGTCATGACGCCGTTCATGTCCATGCAAAAGACGTAGAGATCCTTTTCCTGGAAACCTCCGGCGGGGTCCGCGAAGGCGGCATAGGCCTTCTCGGCGCCCAGGGTGTTGACCGCGGCCTGGGCCTTTTGGCTCATGGCCTTGGCCTCGTCGGGGGTGGCCATGTCGGCGGCCAGGGCGGGCCATGAAAGGGCAGCGGAGGTCAGGGTGGCTAAGGCCAGGGCGGTGAGGCGCCTGCGCATGGTTGTTCTCCTTGGGTGTCGTGGTGGGTCGTGCCCTGTGCCGGCCTGGGGGCTGGCCAGGGCCCTGGGCGCCCTGCGGGAGTGGGAGCACAACGGGAACATAGAGCATCCCTCGACCGCGGTCCAGCGGGCCGGCCTCGTGCGCGCCGCGCCCCGATCGGTCTGCGCGACCGCGTCGGCGTGGCCCCGGCCAGGTCCTGGCGCCCTGGGCCGCACTGTGCGTTGCCACCGGCCGCCGGCATGGCTATTAACCCGGCCCTTAAATAGGCCGGGTTAATCCGAGGCATGGATGCCTCGGCGCGGCAACAAGCCGCGTAGTCAGGCCCGGGCGTGTACCGGGCCTGCCGACGGCCACAAATACCAGGAGGGTATGTTGTGGCCGGATGAATAACGTGCCGCTTCAGCGCGTCGACCAATCCCGGCCGCCAACCCTATGCAAACCCGACCGACCAAGTCTGACCTCCGGTCCCGCCCGCTGCCCGCGCTGCGCATCGACGCGCAGGGGCGCCGGCGGGTCGACGACCGGGCCCTGATGAGCCTGGCCGCGCCCCTCTTCCTCAACAGCGGGGTGCAGGCGCTGCTGAATCTCACGGACACCTGGTTCCTCGGCCGGATCTCCACGGACGCCACAGCGGCGGTGGGTGCCGTCTATTGGTTCGTGATCGTCCTGCTGCTGGTGCTCGGCGGGGTGGGGCTGGCCGTCCAGACCCTGGTGGCCCAGGCCTTCGGCGCGGGCCGGCGCCAGGAGGCCGCCCAGGCGGCCTGGAGCGGCCTGTGGGCCGCGCTCCTCATGTCGCCCCTGTTCCTGCTCGCCGGGCTCGGCGGGGCATGGCTCCTCCGCCCGTTCGGCCTGCCACCCGGGGTCGAGTCCCTCGCGCTGGAGTATTGGTTTCCGCGGATGTCCGGGGCGACCGCCGGCGTGGCGCTGTGGGCGGTGTCGAGCTTCTTCAATGGCATCGGACGCACTGGGGTGACCCTGGCCCTGATGCTCGCCGTCGGGCTGGTGAATGCCGTGCTCAACCAGGTTCTGGCCTTCGGGCTGGACCTGGGCGTGGCAGGCATTGCCTGGGCGACCACGGTGGCCCAGGTGGGCGGGGTGCTGCTCGGCCTGGGCTTCTTCCTGGGTTCGCGGGTGCACGCAGACTACGCGAGCCGCCTGGCCTGGCGGCCGAGCCCCCTGGAGATGCGCCGTGCCTTGCTGCTCGGCCTGCCCATGGGGCTGCTGCCGGCCGCCGATCTGGTCGGGATGGCCCTGTTCCAGCTCATGCAGGTCGGGCTCGGGACCGTCGCGGGGGCTGCGACCCAGATCGTCGTGATGCTGACCTCCCTCGCCTACATGCCGGCGGTGGGCATCGCCAGTGCCGGGACGACCCTGGTCGGTCAGTCCATCGGCGCCGGTGACCGCGACTGGGCGCGCAAGGTCGGCAACGCGGCCATCAAGGTCAACCTGGGCTACATGGGACTGGTCAGCCTGCTTCTGGCCGCGGCAGGTCCCTGGCTCCTGCCGCTGTTCGTCTCCGCCTCAGACCCCCAGGCCGAGGCCGTGGTGGCGATGGGCAGGGTCCTGATCTGGATCGCCGCCGCCTACCAGGTCTTCGATGGGCTCAACCTGGGGGCCGCCTTCGCCCTGCGCGGGGCGGGGGACGTGCGCCTGCCGGCGCTGCTGGTGGTGCTGGTCTCCTGGCTCGGCTTCGTGCCCCTGGCGCACGTGCTGAGCTTCGCGCCCGGCGCGGGTTGGGTCGGGTTTCTGCCCCAGCTCGGCCTTGGAGCGGCCGGGGGCTGGGCCGCCCTGCTGCTGTACGTGGTGGTGCTGGGCTCGACCATGTGGCTGCGCTGGCGCTCGGGGGCGTGGCGCGCCATTGAGCTGCATTGAGGGTCGCGGCCGGGGTGGTGTCTGCCTGGCGACCGGCAGGCCTTGCCCGGAGGGCCCAGTTCAGTGCTCCAGGCGCTCCAGCTCCACCAGGCCGCCGGGGTTCTTGGCCTCGACCTTGGCATAGAGGTCGTAGAGGGCGGCCTGCAGGGCCTCCTCGATCACCGGGTGATAGAAGGGCATGCGCAGCAGGCGCCCGACGGTCAGCCCTTGCTCGATGCACCAGGCCAGCAGGTGGGCGAGGTTCTCGCCCTTGGGTCCGACCATCTCCGAACCGAGCAGGCGCCCGCTCTGGCGGTCCGCATAGAGGCGCAGGACACCCTTGTTCTTGCCCATGATGAGGGCGCGCCCCACGGGTGCGAAGTTGATCTGGCCGACCGCAACGGTCGCCTGGTCGAGGTCGTTCCAGCGCTCCCCGACGGCGCAGATGTTCGGGTCGCAGAAGTTGATCATGAGCGGGACCTTGCGGCGGAAGGCCGCGGTCTCGCCGTGGGCGGCGTTGTAACCCGCGATGCGGCCCTCGTCGCCGGCCTCGTGCAGGACGGGGCGGTCGCCGGTCACGTCGCCGGCGATGAAGACCGGGAGGTCCCCCACCTGCATGGTGCTCGGGTTGTAGGGCGGGATGCCCCGGCGGTCCAGGGGCACGCCCAGCTTCTCCAGGCCCAGCCCCTCCACGTTTGGCACCCGCCCGATGCTGCACAGGACACGGTCCACCAGGATGCTCTGGTCCCCGGCCGTGACCCGCAGCCGCCCTCCCTCCTCGGTGAGGGAGACCGGCTGACCCAGATGGATCGGCAGCTCCTTGCCCAGGATCTCCAGGGCGCAACGCTGCACCTCAGGGTCCTGGGCCCCGCCGATGTGACCGAGCTGGTCGAAGCCCGTCACCGCCACACCCAGCCGGTGCAGGCTCTGCCCCAGCTCCAGGCCGATGGTTCCAAGACCGACAACGGCCATCGACGCCGGCAAGTCATTGAGCTCGAACAGGCTGTCGGTGGTCAGGACCTTGTCGCCGAAGATCTGCCAGGCCATGGGGACCAGGGGGCGCGAGCCCGTGGCGATGACCACCCGGGCGGCGCGGATGCGCTGGCCGCCCGCCTCGATCAGGGTCGGCTCGACGAAGCGCGCATAGTCCTGGATGAACTCCTCGCCCAGGTTATCCGTGCTGCTACCGAGCACCCGGTCGACGAAGGTGTCCCGCAGATCCTGGACGTGATCCATGACCGCCGCCAGGTCGACGGCCAGCTCCTGGTGCCCGTCGACCCCGTAGCGCCCGAGATTGGTCCGGCGATGGAAGTCGTCTGCGACCTGGATCAGGGCCTTGGACGGCATACAGCCGACGCGGGCGCAGGTGGTGCCAGGCTCCCCGCCATTGATCAGGGCAAAGGTCTTGCCCGCACGGCGGACCTGGGCCATCGCGTTGAGCCCAGCGGTTCCCGAGCCAATGATGACGACGTCGACGCTTCTTTCGTGCATGGGGATCTCCCAGGTTGCGGACCCAAGGGTGGGCCCCGGTCAAGCGGTACGAGGCCGCATTGTAAGACCAAACCGCTGGGCCGAGGCGTCGGGTGGACCATCGCCCGGTCGGCGCCAAGGGTGGGGCGACCTGAGGCGGCATCGCCCTGATCCTTGGCGGTCGCGGCACCTATCCAACGAGGTCTTGGTCCTGTGCCGGGTCCCGGCCTGGCCCCGAGCGCGCACGAGGTCTCCTGCGCAGTCTCGGGTGACCCGCCCTCACTCCGGCCTGGGTCTCGGGGTACCGATGCGGCGCTTTGGCGGCGGCGGGGGGGGCTCCAGGGCAGCCGCCGCGGCGATGGCCGGCAGGTCCTCCCAGACCGGCTCGCGGCTCCAGTCCAGGGGATCCGGGCTGAAGAAGGTCTTGTCGAGGAGCATGATCCGGCTGCGCGCCGGCTCGGGTGAGCGCAGGGCGAGTTGGGTCAGATTCCCGGGCGGGTCATGGGGCCAGGCCAGGCGGGCCCAGGTCAGGAGGGCCTGGCGGGCGGCCGCCGGCTGTCGCGCTCGATAGGCCTCGTGCACCGCATCCATGGCCTTGGCCAGCGGGTCTGGCTCCGGCGGCGACAGGGGCTCGGCGGGCTTGGGCACCGGGGCGGCCGGCCCCGGCAGGCTGCTTGTGCCCCGTGCCCGACGCACCAGGTGGAATCCCATCCAGCCCAAGCCCAGCCCGATCAGGAGCCAGATCCAGGGGCTGCCGGCCCCGGGCCGCTGGGATAGGCGCTGGGATAGGCGAGGTCCGGGGGCCGGAGGCTCCGCACTTGGGAGCATCTGTTGCGCCGGTTCGCTCGAATGGGCGGATGGGGCCGGCGCGGCCGTGACCTCGAGCTCCCGGGCGGGCAGGACTGCCGTCTCCCAGCCCTCAGTCGCTGTGTTCCACCAGTCCAGCCGCACCGCCGGCAGGCGGTAGAGGCCAGGCTCCGGGGCGCTGATCAAGATGACCTCGCGGCGGGTCCCGACCAAGCCGTCCGGGAGGCGCTCATCGCGCAGGACCGGATAGCCCGGCCGGCCGACGAGCGGGGAGGGTACGGGAACACTGAGCTGGGGCAGGGCGCTTGCGGGTTGGCCCTCGACCCGCAGGACGATGATCCGCTGCCAGGTCTCGCCTGTCTGGACGCGGGCGAGGCCCGGCTGCTCCTCAGAGAGCGTGACGGCGCGTGCCGGGAGCCAGGCCTTGCCGGCCGGACCCAGGGCCGCGCCCTCGACCTCTAGGCTCAGGGGGGTCGAGGTTACGCGCTGCTGGGCCGGGACCTGGACGCCGGGGCCGCCCACCCAGGCGTCGGCCACCAGGGGCTCGATGGTCAGGGTCCCGGTCTGGGTGGGGAAGAGGGCGTAGCGACGCTCGTAGACCTCATGGATCGTGCCCTGCCGGGTAACCTGGTATTCGTCCTCGCCCAGGGGGACGAGACTGGCCCCGGAGACCTTGGGGTCATAGAGCCTGGGGCGGGCGATGGTCCCGGCCACGCTCTGCGGGGCCAGGACCCGCCCGGTGAGCACCGCCTGTTGCCGGACCCGGACCGATTGGGGTTTGATCTCGGTCTCGAGGACCAGGTCCGAGCCGCCCGAGGGACCCGGCTGGGGCGCCTGGACTTCGCCTCCAAAGGGACCCAACGTCGGATTAAACGGCGAAGCCGGTGGCGGACTCAGTGGCTGAGTCAGCGGCGGACCCGACGGTGCGAGCTGGGGTGCCGATGGGGCAGCCGCCGTGGCATCGAGCGGCAGGGCCTCGGTCGTTTCGTCGCCATAACTGATCGGCGGGATCTGTCCGATGCCCTCGCGCTTGGGCTTGAGGGTGAGGATCAGGCTGATGCTGTCCGTGCGCCGCCCGTTCACCATAAAGGACTGATGTTTGTTTCGGCTGGCGAGAATCTCGAAATCCTGAAGCAGAGCGGACAGGTCTGGCTCGGCGAGGGGCGCGCGGCCCACCTCCAGGGTCAGCTCGAGGGTTCCGTCCGGCGCCGGGCCCGAGACACGCGCGTTCAGATCTCCCGCCCCCCTGGCCCAAGACGCAATGAACAGGCCGAGGAGCAACGGCAGGCTCCACAGGAAGCGGCGGGAGACGGCGGGCGGGGGTTGACGCAAGGGGCAGCACCTCGCTGGGGGCAGGACAGGGCTTAGGGGCAGACACCAATGATCGCACCGCGAGCGGCGCACGCCGGAATTCTATACCCGCTGCGGGGCATGATTCGCAGGTGCCGAGCGCGCACCCTCCCCAGTGGGGCCGCACTCGCGGCGCATGACCTCGCCTGCCCGGCGTGTTAGCCTCTGCCCCCCATGCGAGCCCCCATGCGAGCCCCCATGCGAGCGGAGCCCCTTGAGACGTCCATCGACCCAAGGTCCAAGGGCCCCGGCGTGCGGCTCAGCCGCCGCGGGGCGGGCCCGGGGGCTGGCGAGCTCCCCGCCCGTCCAGCGGAGCTGCTCGATCACCTGGTGCGGGCACGCGGGGGCCGGGCCGGATGCGGCCTGAGCCTCGCCGAGATGCATCCGGCCGAGGCCCTGGCCGGTATCGACCGAGCGGCGGACCTGCTGGCGCACCAGGTCCGACGGGGCGGGCACATCCTGGTGATCGGCGATTACGACGCCGACGGGGCCACCGGCAGTGCGCTGGCCGTTCGCGGCCTCAGGGCCATGGGGGCCGCACGGGTCTCCTCGTTGATCCCCAGCCGGTTCGCCTTCGGTTACGGCCTGAGCCCGGCGGTCGTCGAGGTCGCCCTGGCCTCGGCACCCGACCTCATCCTCACGGTCGACAACGGCATCGCGAGCGTCGCGGGGGTGGCCCGGGCGGTCGAGGCAGGGGTGCAGGTGGTGATCACCGACCACCACCTGGCGGGACCCGAGCTGCCGCGCGCCGCGGCCATCGTCAACCCGAACCAGCCCGGCTGCGGCTTTCCGAGCAAGCACTTGGCCGGTGTGGGTGTGGTGTTCTACGTGCTTGCGGCCTTGCGCGGGCGGCTGCGCGACCTGCGCTGGTTCGGCCCCGGCCGCAGCGAGCCCAACCTGGCAGCCTTCCTGGACCTCGTGGCCCTCGGGACCGTGGCCGACGTCGTGACCCTGGACGAGAACAACCGCATCCTGGTCGAGCAGGGGCTGCGGCGCATCCGTGCCGGACGCTGTTGCCCCGGGGTGCAGGCACTGATCTCGGTGGCGGGCAAAGACCCCCGGCGTGCCAGCGCGCGCGACCTGGGGTTCGCCGCGGGACCCCGCCTCAACGCCGCCGGGCGCCTCGAGGACATGTCCCTTGGGGTCGAGTGCCTGCTGAGCGACGACCCGGATGTGGCACTGGACCTGGCCCGGCGCCTCGACGGCCTGAATCGCGAGCGCCGCGGGATCGAGGGCGGCATGCTCGAAGAGGCCCTTGCCCTCGTCGAGGCACAAGGCGGCGGCAATGGGCCCCCGGCCGGGATCTGTCTCTTCGCCGAGGGGTGGCACCAGGGCGTGACGGGGATCGTTGCGGCGCGCATCCGCGAGCGGTGCCAGCGCCCGACCATCGCCTTCGCTGAGGCCGGAGACGGGCGCCTGCGCGGCTCCGCCCGCTCGGTCGAAGGGACCAACATCCGCGATCTGATCGACGCGGTGGACAAGGCCAACCCCGGCTTGATCGAGCGCTTTGGCGGTCACGCCATGGCCGCCGGGTTGACCTTGCCATCGGATCACCTGCAGGCCTTCTCAGCGGCCTTCGCGGCCGCGGCGCGCGCCGAGCTGGGGGATCGCCCCCCCGCGCGCGAGCTGGTGTCCGACGGGGAGCTGGCCCCGTCCTGCTTCAACCTGGAGACGGCCGAGCTCCTGCGCACCGCCATACCCTGGGGCAAGGGCTTTCCCGAGCCGCTGTTCGATGGCACCTTCGACGTCCTAGACCGCCGGGTGGTGGGCGAGGGGCACCTGCGCCTGCGCCTGAGGCCGACCCTCCTGGCAGGGGCGGCGCCGGCACCGATGCCTGTGATCGAGAGCATCGAGGCCATCGGGTTCGGCCTGAGTGGTGCCCTGGAGCAAGCCGGCGGCCGGGTCCATCTGGCCTATCGCCTGGACGTGAACGAGTATCGGGGCTTGCGTTCCCCCCAGTTGATGCTGGAGTACCTGACATCCGCCACCTAGACCCCGAGGGTAAGCCACAGCGCCCTGAGCCTCAGCCGCAGGCCGACCCTGGGTCTGACTCGGGTGCAGACGAGACGGGGCTGCCGCCCAGCCGCAGTCAGCGCAAGCGTGAGTCGCACGCCGTCCAGGCGGCCGCGCGGCGCCTGCTCGGCCTTCCCGCCATCGAGCTGGACGCCCTGAGCCTCAGTCCCGCCGCGCGTGCCGCTTTGGCCGAGGCGGCTAGGATCAAGGACCGCCGGGCCATGGCGCGCCACATCAAGCACCTCGCCAATCTGCTGGTGCGCGAGGACCTGGCCGCCGTCGAAGGGCTCCTGGGTTCCCACGAGGCCCGCGACAGGGCCGCGGCCGCCCGTCACCACCGGGTGGAGCGCTGGCGGGACCGGCTGCTCGCCGAGGGCGACTTGGCGCTGGCGGAGCTGTTGGCCCTTTGCCCTGGGGCGGACCGCCAGGGCCTGCGCCAGCTCGTCCGCACGGCCCAACGGGACCAGGCGGCCGGCCGGACGGACGGGGCACGCAAGCTGTTCCGGGCGCTGAGGTCCGAGCTGGACCGAGGCGGCGCCTGACTGGCGTATCCTGGGTCAAGACCTGATGTCAATGGATTGGATTGAGAAGCCTCATGGGTGTCAAGGGCACCTGCGGCCAGGCTCGGGATGGCTCACTGGCATTCAGGTATGACGCGAAGAGGGATGGATAACCTACTGTGTGAAAAACCCTTACCCAGAGATCTTTGGGCGCGATGGACGGTCCGTGGCGCGCTGCCCACCGTGCCAGATGCCCTGAGATCGATGGCGTTGCCGGCCTGGCAAAAGCCTCTATACTCTGCTGCGCCGCACAATTGGCTTGGCTCCCTGACGAGATCGCGATGTCCGGTACCCGTATGAATCCCAAACGACCCGTCTTCTTGGAGCTGTGGCGGATCAAGCTCCCCGCCATGGGTCTAGCGTCGATCCTGCACCGCGTGAGCGGCGTGCTCATGGTCCTGTCCATTCCGATCTTCGCCCACCTGTTCCAACGGTCCCTGGAAGGTCCCGAGGGCTTCGCGTCCGCCGCCGCTGCCATGACCTCCTGGCCCATGCGCCTGCTTCTGCTGGTGCTCGCTTGGTCGCTCCTGCATCACCTGTTCGCTGGGGTCCGGTTCCTTGCCCTGGACCTTGGTCTGGGCCTGGAGCGCGAGACGGCGCGGCGTAGCGCCCAGCTCGTGATCGGGGCGGCACTGGTCGTGCTGATCCTGGGGGTGGTGCTGTGAGCCGCAGCGCCTCCGGCCTGAAGGCCTGGCTGGTCCAGCGGGTGACCGCGGTCTACCTTGCGGGATTCCTGACCTACCTGGTGCTGCACCTGGTCCTGAGCCCGCCGGCCGATCACGCACAGTGGAGCGCCTGGGTCGCCCGCCCCTGGGTATCGCTGGGGTTGCTGCTGTGCATCCCCTTCCTGCTGGCCCATGCCTGGGTCGGGACCCGCGACGTCCTGATGGACTACGTCAAGCCCCTCTGGGCGCGCCTGGGGGCCCTGATCCTGGTCGGGATCGGCCTCCTGGCCTCCGGCCTGTGGGCGCTGAAGGCCGTCTTCACTGTGGGGTTGAGGTAGTGCCCATGACCATCCCAAGACGACACTTCGACGCCCTCATCATCGGTGCCGGCGGCGCAGGGCTCAATGCCGCGCGCCGCCTGGCCGGCGCCGACCTGCGGGTGGCCGTGGTCTCCAAGGTCTTTCCCACCCGGTCGCATACCGTGGCGGCCCAGGGCGGGGTGAACGCGGCCCTGGCCAACGTCCTGCCCGACAATTGGCACTGGCACATGTTCGACACCGTCAAGGGGTCGGACTACCTGGGCGACCAGGACGCCATCGAGTACATGTGCCGCGAGGCCATCCCCACCGTCTACGAGCTGGAGCACGCCGGGGTGCCCTTCTCCCGTCTGGACACTGGCAAGATCTACCAGCGCGCCTTCGGCGGCATGAGCCAGAACTTCGGCGGCGAGCAGGCCGCGCGCACCTGCGCCGCGGCGGACCGCACGGGCCACGCCATCCTGCATGCCCTCTACCAGCAGAACCTGCGTGCCCGCACCCACTTCTTCGATGAGTTTTTTGCCATCGACCTGCTGCGGGACGACGAGGGCTACTGCCTGGGTGCCCTGGTCCTGGAGATCGAGACCGGCGAACCGCTCGTCATCGAATCCAAGACCACGTTGATCGCCACAGGCGGCTACGGCCAGGTCTTTCGCACCACCACCAACGCCTACATCAACACGGGCGATGGCATGGCCATGGCCCTGCGTGCGGGCGTGCCGCTCCAAGATATGGAGTTCTATCAGTTCCACCCCACCGGGGTGGCGGGCAAGGGCATGCTGATCACCGAGGGCGCGCGCGGCGAGGGCGGCTACCTGATCAATGTGCGTGGCGAGCGGTTCATGGAGCGCTATGCCCCCAGGGCGCTGGATCTGGCGAGCCGCGATGTGGTGAGCCGGGCCATCGCCAGCGAGGTGCGCGAGGGGCGCGGCTGTGGCGAGCACGGCGATCACGTCCTGCTCAAGCTCGATCACCTGGGCAAGGACGTTGTGGGCCGGCGCCTTCCCGGTATCAGGGATATCTGCCGGACCTTCCTAGGGTTGGATCCCGCCGAGGAGCCGATCCCGGTCTTTCCGACGGCGCACTACGCCATGGGCGGCATCCCGACCGACCGCTTCGGGCGGGTGGTGGCCCCGGCCCGCCATGGTCCCGAGGAGGTGGTCCCCGGACTCTATGCGGCCGGGGAGTGCGCCTGCGTCTCGGTGCACGGGGCCAACCGCCTGGGGGGCAACTCGCTCCTCGACATCCTGGTCTTCGGGCGCGCCGCCGGGACCGACATGCTGCAATACCTCCGGGAGAATCCCAACCACAGGCCCTTGCCGGACGCTGCCCTGGACCAGGCGGCAGGGCGCCTGGCCCGCTGGGACCGCAAGGGGGATGGCGAAAGCATCGCGACCATCAAGGCAGAGCTGCGCAAGCTCATGGAGGACCATTGCAGCGTCTTCCGTACCCGCGAGGTCATGGCCGAGGGGTTGGCGAAGCTCAAGGCCCTGCGTGAACGCATCGAAGGCGCGCGGCTCAAGGACCACAGCCGGACCTTCAACACGGCTCGCATCGAGGCCCTCGAGCTCGACAACCTGATGGACGTGGGCATGGCCACCCTGTGCTCGGCCCTGTACCGCGAGGAGAGCCGCGGGGCCCACTCGCGCATCGACTTCCCCAAGCGCAACGACGCGGAGTGGATGAAGCACAGCCTCTACCAGCGCGACGGCGATCGCATGGACTTCAAGCCCGTGCGCACCAAGCCGCTCACGGTGGACAGCTTCCCGCCCAAAGAGCGCGTGTATTGAGCAGGCGACACGAGGCCCAGCCCATGAAATTCCGCGTCTACCGTTACAACCCGGACACCGACCCCAAACCCCGCATGGTGGACTACGAGATCAAGACGCCGCCGGGGATGATGCTGCGCGAGGCCCTGCTGGAGATCAAACGCCAGGACGAGGGCTTCGCCTTCCGCCACTCCTGCGGCGAGGGCGTATGCGGCTCGGACGGCATGAACGTCAACGGCAAGAACCGCTTGGCCTGCATCACCCTGGTGGCCGGCCTCAAGGAGCCGGTGGAGGTGCGCCCCTTCCCCGGACGTCCGGTGATCCGGGACCTGGTCGTGGACATGAGTCAGTTCTACGAGCAGTACCGCAATGTCCAGCCCTACCTGGTGCGCAAGGACCCGCTGCCCGAGGCCGAGATCCTCCAGTCGCCCGCGGACCGGGACAAGCTCGACGGGCTCTACGAATGCATCCTGTGCGGCTGCTGCTCGACCTCCTGTCCGTCCTTCTGGTGGAACCCAGACAAGTTCCACGGGCCGGCCGCCCTGCTCCAGGCCTGGCGCTTTCTCGCCGATAGCCGCGACCAGGCCACCGACGAGCGTCTCGACGCCCTGGAGGGGCCCTACAAGCTCTTCCGCTGCCACACCATCATGAGCTGCGTCGAGGTCTGCCCCAAGGGGCTCAATCCCACCCGGGCCATCGGCCACATCAAGGAGCTGATGCTCGCCAAGGGGCTGTGAGCGGGCCTGGCTGCACGGCGTTGGACTCCGGCAAGCCGGACGATGACCGCGAGCGGCTGCGCCTGCGCTGGCAGTGCCGGCGCGGCATGCTGGAGCTGGACCTGCTGCTCAACCGCTTCCTGGACGCCGGATTCTCAGACCTGGACCCGGCGCAGCGGGCGGCGTTCAATCGCCTGCTGGCCTACCAGGACCAGATCCTCTACGACTGGCTCATGGGCCATGCCGTCCCTGCGGACCCTGGGAGCCGCGAGCTGGTGCCCCGAATCCGAGCAGCTATGCTGAGCGGACCCAGCCACGCTGAGGGAAGCGCTGATTGATGGGGCTTGCCGTGCGGGCCAGGGATGGCCCGCCCGTTGTGAGGGCCTTGGAAACTGGAGCGTCCCGAGACGCGCGCGTCGCGGGACGCGAGCTGATCGACGGCCGGGAGGGCATTTGATCAGCATCTCCTTCGCGCCCATGACGGATCAACGTCTGAACGTCTGTTGGACCCATCCGATCCTGGCACGGTCTGTGGGGCGGGCTTTGAGATAGGAGTCCCCGGGGCCCACAACGGCGACCATGGGAGTGGTCGAGAGCGAGGGCCGGCCATGGTCCGCGGGGTGGACGTGGGGCATCCTTGGGGCTCCAAAGGGGCTGCGGGCGAGCCGTTGGGGATGGATTTTCGGCCATCGTCCGGGACCTGGACGAGCGCCGCCGCAGACCGCGGGCTGGCCTGTGCGCCCGGGTGCCTGGTCGGTCGCTGCGCGTCATCAGGCGTGCGGGTCACCCCGCTCGCGGGGTTTGGGGGCGAACCGCCCGGTCACATGCAGCCGCCCTTGGCGGCACCTGGGGCAGGGATGGCCGTCGAAGGTCGCGCTGTTCGCGTGGGGCTCGGCGGGCTCCGGGGCCGCTCCGGGGCCGCTGGGGCCGGTGCTTCCAGCGCCGTGCGAATCGCCACCAGACGTCGGGCCCGGCAACGGTTGGCCAGACAGCCGCAGTGCCTGACCCGTATGAAGCCCTTGGGGAGCACCTGGCGCAAGAAGCGGCGCAGCAGCTCCTCGCCGGTCAGGGTCATGACCTTGCGCCGGTCCCCATTGCGGTCGTCTTTGTAAGACAGGGCGACCTGGCCGGGCCGCGGAGCCGGCTTCGGCGCCACGCTCGGCCGGCGGGCATGGCCGGTCAAGTCGGGGGCGACACGCTATCACAGCAGTTGGGCGAGGGCCGCCAGGAAGGCTGCGTTCTCATCCGGCCGGCCGACGGTTACCCGCAGGCATTCGGCGAGCAACGGGTGACTGCCGTGCAGGTTCTTGACCAGCACGCCGCGGGTCCTGAGGCCCGCGTACACCGCGTCTGCACCGCCCCTGGTCAGCCGCAGCAGGATGAAGTTGGCCTCGCTGGGGTAGGGGTGGACCCCGTCGATCTCTGACAGGGCCGCGAAGAGCCGGGTCCGCTCGGCGCGGATCGCCGCGGTCTGGGCATCGAACAAGGCCCGGTGACGCAGCGCCAGCGTTGCCGTGGCCTGGGTCAGGGCGTTGATGTTGTACGGCAGGCGGACTTTGTCGATCTCCGCGATCAACTCGGGCGGTCCGGCCAGGTAGCCCAGCCGCAGCCCGGCCAGACCCATCTTGGAGACGGTGCGCATGACCAGCAGGTTCGGCCATTCCCCCAGGCGCGGCAGGAAGCTCGCGTCCGTGAAGGGGGCATAGGCCTCGTCGATCACCACCAGGCCCGGCGCCGTGTCGATGATCGCCTCGATGTCGGCGACGGAGAAGAGGTTGCCGGTCGGGTTGTTGGGATAGGCGATGAAGGTCAGGGTTGGCAGCTCGCGCTCCAGGGCCTGGAGCATGGCGTGCAGGTCGATCCGGAAGCTATCCGGGTGCAGTGCAAGGCCCAGGTAGTCCATCCCCGTGTAGGTGCAGATCATGCGGTACATGACGAAGCCGGGGTCCAGCGACAGCACCTTGCGCCCGGCCCCGCCCACCGTCATGGCAAGCATCTGGATCAGCTCGTCCGATCCGTTGCCGAGCAGCACCCCCATGGATGCGGGGATGCCCATGGCCTCGCGCAGCGCCGCCTGCAGCCCCGGCGCCTGGGGGTGAGGATAGCGATTGATCTCCACCTGGCGCAGCAGGTCTAGCCACTCCCCGTGCAGCTCCGTCGGCCACGGGTAGGGATTCTCCATGGCGTCGAGCTTGATGAGCCCCACTGCCTCGGGGACATGGTAGGCCTTGAGGGCGCGGATCTCGGGGCGGACGAGGTGGGCGATGAGGTCTTGCATGGTGGCTCCTTGGAGCGGCAGCGACCCGGGTCCGATGCGCCAGGGCGCCCGAGCGGCGGTCACTCGATTCGATGGTGACCCTCCCGCCTGTGCAGTGCCCGCAGCAGCATGAGGATGGGCCCACTCTCCCGCAGGATTGTGCCGGGCCGCTCCATCCATGCGCATCGGTTGACTGACCCGCCATGACACCCGTGTCGCACCCGTCCATGGAGACATGGCTGTCATGCCGGGTGTCCCTCACCCAGTCCTCTCCAAGAGGGAGAGGGGGGACAAGGAGCACCTGTGGCGCAGGTTCAGGATAACGCTCGGACCGTGCCTTGAATGGTGCCAGTGCGATGGCGTAGCCAATCGGCCTGGCGCTGCATAGCGTCAAGCCGCGGCGGGTCACATTCAGCATGGGGTCGGCGTCGCCCTCGCATCATAACGCTTCGCCGCGATATTCCGCCGACCGCGCATGGGCCGTAAGGCCCTCGCCGCGGGCGAGGACCGACGCGGTATGGGCCAGATCGGCGGCACCTTGGCGCGAGGCCATGATCAGGCTGGAGCGCTTCTGGAAGTCGTAGACCCCCAACGGCGAGGAGAAGCGCGCCGTGCGCGACGTGGGGAGCACGTGGTTGGGCCCGGCGCAGTAGTCGCCTAGGGCCTCGGCGGTGTGACGCCCCATAAAGATGGCGCCGGCGTGGCGGATGCGGGCGGCCACGGGCTCGGGGTCGGCGAGCGACAATTCCAGATGCTCCGGGGCGATGCGGTTGGCCAGAGCGACGGCTTCGTCAAGGTCACTGGCCAGGACCAGGGCGCCACGTCCCTTGAGGGCGGCGGCGATGATCTCTGCCCGCTCCAGGGTGGGCAGGAGGCGGTCGATGCTTGCGGCGACTCGATCTAAGTAGGGGGCATCCCAGGCGATGAGGATGGACTGGGCATCCTCGTCGTGCTCGGCCTGGGAGAACAGGTCCATGGCGATCCAGTCCGGGTCCGTGCCTCCGTCGCACAGGATCAGGATCTCGGAGGGGCCGGCGACCATGTCGATGCCGACCTGGCCGAAGACCGCCCGCTTGGCCGTCGCCACATAGATGTTGCCCGGGCCGACCACCTTATCCACGCTTGGGACCGACTCGGTCCCATAGGCGAGGGCGGCCACCGCCTGGGCGCCGCCGATGGCGAAGACCCGGTCCACCCCGGCGACCCGGGCGGCGGCCAGGACCAGGTCGTTGTGCTCGCCCTTGGGGGTGGGGACGACCATGATGAGCTCGGCCACCCCGGCGACCTTGGCCGGGATGGCGTTCATCAGGACTGAGGACGGATAGGCGGCCTTCCCCCCGGGTACATAGAGCCCGACCCGGTCGAGGGGCGTGACCTGCTGGCCGAGCAGGGTCCCGTCCGCCTCGCGGTAGCTGAAGCCGGCCAGGCGCTGGTGCTCGGCATGGGCGCGGATGCGCGCCGCCGCGAGCTCCAAGGCCTCGCGTTGCTCGGGGGGGATCGAGCCCAGGGCCCGGATCATGTCGGCGGGCGGGATCTCCAGGTCAGCCGGGCCGGCGGGCGTCCAGCCGTCGAAGCGACGGGTGTAGTCGAGCAGGGCCTCGTCGCCGCGGGCCCTGACGGCGGCGATGACCTCTGCGACCGTGCGCTGGACTCGATCGTCGGAGACGGACTCCCAGGCGAGCAGGGCGTCTAGGCGGGCATCGAAGTCGGGGTCTGTGGTCGAGAGGCGGGTGATCTCGGGCATGGTGGTCACCTGATCGGACGAGTGGTTGGCACCCCCTCCGGCATCCCGCCTTGCGGGGGCTGCCACGTCCTTGTGGGTCAGAGGGCGTCGCTTCCTGGCTCGCGGCGGGGCGCCGCTCCTGGGGGCGGCTCGCGCTCGCGAACCGCCTCTCGCAGCACGCCGAGCAGGGCCGTCACCGCGGCGTGCTTCATCTTCCAGGCGGCCTTGTTCACCACCAGGCGCGAGCTGATGTCTGCGATGTGCTCCAGGGGCACCAGGCCGTTGGCGCGCAGCGTCCCGCCGCTTTCCACCAGGTCCACGATGCGGTCCGCCAGCCCCACCAGGGGGGCGAGCTCCATGGAGCCGTAGAGCTTGATGATCTCGACCTGCCGGCCCTGCGCCGCGAAGTGGCGCTCGGCGCAGCGGACATACTTGGTCGCCACCCGCAGGCGGCCCGGCCCTGGCGTCGCGCCGGGCAGCCCCGCGACCATCATCCGGCAGCGGGCGATCCGCAAGTCGAGCGGCTCGTACAGGCCGTCTCCGCCATGCTCCAGCAGGACGTCCTTTCCCGCAACCCCCAGGTCCGCTGCCCCGTACTCCACGTAGGTCGGGACATCGCTCGCCCGGATGATCACTAGGCGGACCTGCGGGTTGCTGGTGGCGAGGATCAACCTGCGGCTGCGCTCGGGGTCCTCGCTGGGGACGATGCCGGCACGGGCCAGGAGCGGCAGGGTCTGGTCGAAGATCCTGCCCTTGGACAGGGCGATGGTCAGCGCGGCGTCGAGGTCCAAGGTCCTGTCCTGGCCCTAGGCCTTGATCCGGCGGATGTCGGCGCCCAGGGCGGCGAGCTTGTGCTCGATCTGCTCATAGCCCCGGTCGATATGGTAGATGCGATCCACCAGGGTCTCGCCCTCGGCGACCAGGCCGGCGAGCACCAGCCCGGCGGAGGCGCGCAGGTCCGTGGCCATGACGGGTGCTGCGGTCAGGCGGTCCACACCGTGGCACACGGCGACATTGCCCTCCATGCGGATGTCCGCTCCCATGCGCTGGAGCTCCAGGACGTGCATGAAGCGGTTCTCGAAGATGGTCTCGGTGACGGCCCCGACCCCGTCAGCGATGGCGTTCAGGGCGCAGAACTGGGCCTGCATGTCGGTCGGAAAGGCCGGGTGCGGGGCGGTGCGCACGTCCACCGCCTGGGGCCGGCGGCCGCCCATGTCGAGGTCGATCCAGTCCCTGCCGGTCTCGATCTGGGCACCGGCCTCCCGCAGCTTCTTGAGCACGCTGTCGAGATACTCAGGGCAGGTGTCCAGGACCCGCACCCGCCCGCCGGTGATGGCCGCGGCCACCAGGTAGGTCCCGGTCTCGATCCGGTCGGGCATGACCCGGTACTGCGCGCCGCCAAGGCGCTCGACTCCGTGGATGCGCAGGGTATCGGTACCGGCCCCCTCGATGCGGGCACCCAGCGCAGTGAGGAAGTTCGCCAGGTCTACGACCTCTGGCTCGCGGGCGGCGTTCTCGATCAGGCTCTCGCCCTCGGCCAGGGCCGCGGCCATCATCAGGTTCTCGGTTCCGGTGACGGAGACCATCTCCATGACCAGTCGGGCGCCCTGGAGTCGGCCGGCGCGGGCACGGATGTAGCCGTTCTCCACGTTGATCTCCGCCCCCATGGCCCTCAGCCCCTCGATGTGCAGATTGACGGGTCGGGCCCCGATGGCGCAGCCGCCGGGCAGGGAGACGTCCGCCTCGCCGAAGCGCGCAAGCAGCGGGCCCAGCACCAGGATCGAGGCGCGCATGGTCTTGACCAGCTCGTAGGGCGCGGCGTGACTGGTCAGGGTCGATGCGTCGAGGTGGACGCTGCCGTCGGCCTCGCGGCTCAGGCAGACCCCCATGCGCTCGAGAAGCGCCACGGTGGTGTTGATGTCGCGCAGCCGCGGAACATTGCGCAAGGTGACCGGCTCGGCCGTGAGCAGGGCCGCTGCCAGGATGGGCAGGGCGGCGTTCTTGGCCCCGGAGATGGGCACCTCACCTGAGAGCCGCCGTCTGCCGGTGATCAGAAGCTTGTCCATATGGGGCTCGTAGTGCCGTGCAATGTCCAAGGTTGAGGGGTCGCGGCCGAGGGCCGCGGCGCTGCTAGCGTCCATTGACGAATCCCTTAGGGCAGTTGAGGGGTCTGCTCTCTGCCCAGGGGCAGCAAGCCAGCCAGGTTAGTGATGTCGGCGATGCGGGCCAGGGACTCGGGTAGATTGGCGATCTCCAGGCGCTGGCCGCCACGTCGCGCCTGCGCCAGCCACTCCAGGAGCAAGGCCAGGCCAGCACTGTTGGCCTGGCCAACGCCTTGAAGATCGATGCGGACCACCGGGTCGGCAGCAAACAGCCGCTGGCCCTCTGCCGCCAGGGGGCCGACGCTGGCAAAGTCGAGGTCCCCTTCGACGCGGTACTGACCCGGGCCCGTGCCTCTGAGGGTGGCTCGGCTCACCCGGCACCCTTGGCGTTCATCTCGCCGAGGCGTTGCACCAGGCCATCGATGCCACCCTGGCGGATCTGCGCGGCAAAGCTACCACGGTAGTTGGTGACCAGACTCACGTTATCGATGACCACGTCGTAGACCTTCCAGGCCCCTCCCTTGAGGTAGAGCTTGTAGTCGATCGGCAGGGGCGCGGCCCCGGCCTGGACGATCTCGCTGGAGACGGTCACCGAGCTTGCGTCGCTGCCAGGGCGGACCGGCAGGTAACGGATCTCCTGGCCCGAGTAGCGCAGCAGGGCCTTGGCATAGGTCCGGATCAGCAGCTCCCGAAAGCCGTTGGTCAACGCCTGTTGCTGGGCGGGTGTGGCCTGGGTCCAGTAACGCCCCACGGCGGCCTGGGTGATGCGCTCGAAGTCGAAATGCGGGACGAGGATCTCCTGGACCAGTTTGTAGATCAGGGTCGGGTCCCGATCGACCTCGGCCCGGCGTTTTTCGAGGGTTGCGAGCATCCTCTGGCTAGTGTCCTTGACCAAGGCGGATGCCATGTCGGGGGATGCGGCCATGCCGGCCCCTGTCAAGAGCCAAAGGACCATGCCAGCAAACAGGGCGGTGGTGCGTGTGCTCATGGGGTGGCCTCCCCAGCCTTCTTGAAAAGAAACTGTCCGATCATCTGCTCGAGCACCAGGGCCGATTGGGTGTGGCCGATGGTGTCGCCGTCGTGGAGGTAGTCGGTGCTTCCGCCCGGGTCTAGCCCGATGTATTGCTCGCCGAGCAGCCCCGAGGTGAAGACGCTCGCGAAGGTGTCGGTGGGCAGGTTGTTGTAGTCGCGCTCGATGCGCAGGGTCACCAGGGCCTCGTAGGTTGCCTTGTCGAAGGCGATGGACTCGACCCGCCCGACCCGCACGCCGGCCATGGTCACCGGGGCCCTGATCTTGAGGCTGCCCACGTTGTCGAACCGGGCCTTCAGCGAATAGCCGTCTCCCGTGGGCGAGGCGCTCAGGTTGCTGACCTGCATGGCAAGAAAGAACAGGGCGATGAAGCCGGCCGCCATGAAGGCGCCGACCAGGATCTCGATGTGCCGCGTGCGTACCATGTGCTCAGTTCCCGAACATGAGTGCCGTCATGACGAAGTCCAGCCCCAGGACCGCGAGCGCCGAGTGGACCACGGTGCGCGTGGTCGCCCGGCTGACCCCTTCCGAGGTGGGCGCGGCCTCGTAGCCCTGGAACAAAGCGATCCAGACGACGACGACGCCGAAGACGATGCTCTTGATCACGCCGTTCACCACGTCCTCTTGAAAATCGATCTTGGCCTGGAGCTGGCCCCAGTAAGCGCCTTCGTCAACACCCAGCAGCCCCACGCCAACGAACCAGCCGCCGATGACGCCCACGGCGCTGAACATGGCCGCGAGCAGCGGCATGGAGACCAGGCCCCCGTAGAAGCGCGGGGTGAGGATCCGCTTCACCGGGTCGACCGCCATCATCTCCAGTCCCGAGAGCTGCTCGGTGGCCTTCATGAGCCCGACCTCGGCGGTCAGGGCCGAGCCCGCCCGGCCGGCCACCAGCAGGGCCGTCACCACCGGGCCCAGCTCTCGGACCAGGGATGCGGCCACCATGACGCCGAGGCTCTGGGCGGCCCCGAACTGGGATAGGACGTAATAGCCCTGCAGCCCGAGCACCATGCCGACGAAGAGTCCCGAGACGCCAATGATCAGCATGGACAGGACGCCGACATTGAAGATCTGGGCGAGAAGCAGGCGCGGTCTGGCGAGCAGCGAGGGCAGCCCGAGCACAATCCGCGCGAGCAAGATGTGCCCGCGGCCGATGTTCGCGAGGGACTGCAGGCCGCTGCCCCCCAGTTGCCGCAACAACTCCAGCATGGTGGGCCTACCCCAGGAAGTCCCGATCCAGCTCCGGTGCCGGGTAGTGGAAGTGGACCGGACCGTCCGGCTCCCCATGCATGAACTGCCGTACCCAGCCCGAGCCCGACGCCTCGACCTCCAGGGGGGTCCCCCTGGCCATGACCTTGCCGTCGGCGATGAGGTACAGCCGGTCCGCGATGCTAGCCGTCTCCTGCACGTCGTGCGAGACCACGATGCTGGTCAGGCGGCTGGCGTCGTTGAGCTGGCGGATCAGGGTGACGAGGACCCCCAGGGAGATCGGATCCTGCCCGGTGAACGGCTCATCGTACAGGATCATCATGGGGTCCAGCGCCACCGCGCGGGCCAGGGCGACGCGCCGCGCCATGCCGCCGGAGAGCTCGCTGGGCATCAGATCGCGCGCCCCGCGCAGTCCGACCGCCTCGAGCTTCATCAGGACCAGGCTGCGGATCATGGATTCGGGGAGGCGAGTGTGCTCACGCAAGGGGTAAGCCACGTTCTCGAAGACGCTGAGATCGGTCAGCAGGGCACCGCTCTGAAACAGCATGCCCATGCGCGTGCGCAGCCGATAGAGCTCATGGTGGCTCAAGCGGTGGACGTCAAGACCGTCCACCTCGATGGTCCCGGCATCCGGACGCAACTGACCGCAGATCAGCTTGAGCAGGGTCGTCTTGCCAGTCCCGCTCGGGCCCATGACCGCGGTCACCTGGCCGCGCGGGATGTCCATGTCCACGCCGTCGAAGATGACGCGCTCGCCGCGTGCGAAGCGCAGCCCGCGGATGCGCACCAGCGGTGTGGCACCCGCGGCAGGGCGGGGGCCGGCCGGCACCCTTGCCGGGGCCTCAGGGCGCGCCAACGCCTTGCCTTCCTGTTCCGCGCCTCTCGTCGCGAGGCCCTCCGCGCGGCCGCGCGGAGGCTGGTTCTTGTACGGACGACGTCGCCCCATCGTTCAGCTCTGTAGCGGCGTGTCTTGCTGTAAAACCTGGCATTCTCTTGTCTTTGTAGGGGCGCGTCAAGCAAGGCCCGCCAGGTGCACCAGTAGCTGCCAGCGCCTCAGGTCCTGCGCCGATGCCTGGTCCAGCACCGCCAGCGCATGGGACGAGGCCGCCTCGGCAGCCAGGGACTTCAGCCAGGCGAGCCCGGCCTGCGCATCCGCCAGGATCTGAGCCGGTGCGGTCCGGGCCAGCATGGGCCGTCCCTCCGCGTCCTGTGCCACCAGGGCAGCGATGCCCAGACCAGAGCTCGGTGGCGGCGCGATGCCGACCCATCCCGCGAAGCGCTCGCCCAGGGCGGATGCCGCAGCGGCCTTGTCCATCACCATGCTCCCGGTGGTCAGCAGGCCGGCCGCCGCCGCGGGCGCCGTCTCCAGCTCCAGATAGAACCGGAAGCGCGCGGGGACATCGGTGGTCCACTGGGCAAGCCCCTGCGGGCCGGCCCCTCGCCACAGCTGTGCTGGGACCAGCACGGATTCGAAGGCATTGGCAAAGTAGCTCAGGCGCCAGTCCCAGGGCAGGTCCTCGGGGTAGAACGACCTGTCCCACCCTGGCCGGTCCCAGCCGCGCACCGTGACATCGATCCCCATGGGGGTCCTCGAGGCGATGCTTGGGCATCCCTGTGGCCGCTCGGGCCTACCGCCAGGTTGCACCGCCGTCATGGCTTTGAAAGAATGCCGCCCGCTGCCCCGCAGGCGTTGCGTCCGACTCCTCGGGTGAGACGTCCGGGTGGCTCGACCGCTGCGATGATACCCGCTCAGCGCGGTGCGCCGCTCCCGGCCGCGGCCCGATCAACGTCCGCACGAGCCGCAGCGGGCAGGGTCTCGAACCCACACCGTAGCGGGCGAAGCGAGCGAGAGATGAGACCCGACGACCGAGGGGCGACCGTGCCGAGCCAACCTGCCCAACGGCCATGGACCCAGCAGGACGAGGAAAGGCTTAAGCGGCTCGGCCAGGCCGTCCTGCGGACTGAGGCAGCGGCCGTCTCGGCCCTGATGAGCCGGATTGATGCCGCCTTCGTGCGGGCGTGCCGGTACATGCTTGCCTGCCAGGGGCGCATCGTGGTCTTGGGGATGGGCAAGTCAGGCCACGTCGGCGGCAAGATCGCCGCGACCCTGGCCAGCACCGGTACCCCGGCCTTCTTCGTCCACCCTGGCGAGGCGAGCCATGGCGACCTCGGCATGATCACGCCCAAGGACGTGGTGCTCGCCCTGTCGAATTCGGGCGAGACCGGGGAGCTGCTCACCATCCTGCCTCTGATCAAGCGGCTGGGTGTCCCCCTCATCGCGCTCACCGGCCGCCCTGCCTCGACCCTGGCCCGCTCCGCAGAGGTGCACATCGACGTGAGCGTCGCCCAGGAGGCGTGTCCCCTGGGCCTGGCACCCACCGCGAGCACCACCGCCGCCCTGGCGATGGGCGATGCCCTGGCGGTGGCCCTGCTCGAGACCCGCGGCTTCACCGCGGAGGACTTCGCGCGTTCCCATCCCGCGGGTGCCCTGGGCCGGCGACTGCTCCTGCATGTGGGCGATATCATGCATTCGGGGTCCGCCATCCCTCAGGTTCCGGAGGGCACCCTGCTGCGCGATGCCCTGATGGAGATGACCCGCAAAGGGCTTGGGATGACCGCCGTGGTCGATGCCGAGGGGCGGGTCACCGGGATCTTCACCGACGGTGACCTGCGCCGGACCCTGGACCGCAATGTGGACGTTCACACGACCGCCGTGGACCGGGTGATGACGGCGAGTCCGGTGACCTGCCCGCCCGACATCCTGGCCGCTGCCGCCCTTCAGGTCATGGAAAGTAGCAAGATCAATGGCTTGCTGGTGGTCGATGGGGACGGGCGTTTAGCCGGGGCGGTCAACATGCACGACCTGCTGCGTGCGGGGGTCGTTTGATGGGCCGCCTTCCAGCCGCTTGTCCCACGGCCGACCGGCAGTCGTGGACGCCCTAAGGCACCTGTGTCTCACCCACCAGCCGGAGACGGTCCCCATGCCGGAGCAGAGCCAAACCGATGTCATCGAGCGCGCCAAGCGGGTTCGTCTGGTGATCTTCGACGTGGACGGGGTCCTGACCGACGGGAGCTTGTTTTTAGGCGATGACGGCCAGGAGTACAAGGCGTTCCACTCGCGCGACGGGCACGGCATGACCATGCTGCGTCAGAGCGGCGTCACCCTGGCGATCATCACCGGCAGGCGCTCCGAGGTGGTACGCATCCGCATGGAGAGCCTGGGCATCGCCCACGTCTATCAGGGCTATCGCGACAAGCTCCCGGCGTACCGGGACATCAAGGAGACGCTCGGGCTCGACGATGAGGCCGTCGCCTACGTCGGCGACGACGTGGTGGACCTACCGGTCATGCGCCAGGTCGGCCTGGCCATCGCGGTGGCGGATGCCCACCCGCTGGTCGTGGCCCATTGCCATTGGCAGACGCAGGCCCCTGGCGGCCGGGGGGCCGGGCGCGAGGTCTGCGAGCTGATCATGCGTGCCCAGGGTACGCTCGAGCCCATGCTCCAGTCCTACCTGTAGGCATCTCGGCCTGGGGTCTGGCTGGTCATGGCACTCACCTCCCGGCAGCGCGTCCTGGCGCTGTGCCTGGCCCTCGTGGGTGGTTCGGCCTGGTGGTACCAGTCCCGGCAGCCGTCGACGCCCCCGGAGACGCCGCTCGGGGGGCGGCTTCCCGACTACACGGTGGAGGGTTTCTCGGCCACCGTCCTGGGCCCGGACGGGCGGCCGGCGCGCCGCCTAAGTGCCGCGGAGCTGCGTCACTACCCCGACGACAATAGCACCGAGCTGGAGAGGCCGATCCTGATCCTGGACCGGCCTGACGGGCTTCCTTGGAAGGTCCGCTCGGAGTCCGGCTGGATGTCGGGTGACCGAGACGAGATCCGCCTCCATGGGCAGGTCCACGCCGATCGGGAGGGCAGCGGCGAGGCGAGGCCCGTCCACCTAAAGACCAGCGAGCTCACGGTGCATCCACGCCAGAGCTATGCGGAGACTGCGATGCCGGTGGAGATCACCAGCGACGCGGATTGGCTCACCGCCACGGGGATGCAGGTCTGGTACGCCGAGACGGTCATGCGGGCACATTTCCTCGGCCGCCCGCACCTGCGCTTTGGCGTGCAATAATCACGCCGGCTCGCCCCGGCCAGCCCACGACAGCCCATCGCCAGCCCACAGCCAGCGAGCACCGAGCAGCCGTATGGTTATGAGTCCCTCAGCACCGCCCTCGCCGAGGTCCAGGTCTCCCGGCTCCCTGGGTGGTCCAGCGCCCGTCTTGGCTTCGAGCTGGACGCTGTTGCGCGCTTCGATCCATGTCCTGAGCCTTTGCCTGGGTCTGGGCTGCGCGTCCGCGACCGCCCTGGAAGGCGACCAGGATCAGCCCGTCTACATCGAGGCCGATAGCGTCGAACTCGACGACCTCCAGCAGACCAGCGTCTACATCGGCAACGTCCAGATCGATCAGGGCAGCATGCGCATCCTAGCCGATCAGGTCACGGTCAAGCACAAGGAGGATCGCCACCCGCGCTTCATCACGGCCGTCGGCAACCCGGTGCGCTACAAGCAGGACGTGGAGGGCAACAAGGGCGAAGTGCGGGCGCATGCCCAGCGCATGGAGTACGACGCGGACAAGGACGAGCTGACCCTGATCGACCAGGCGGAGCTGACCCAGGCGTCGGACCGCTTCGCCAGCGACCGGATCGTGTACGACCGCGCCCGCGCTCAGGTCAAGGCGGGCGCCAGCGCCCAAGGCTCCGGACGGGTGAGGATCACCTTCACCCCGGAGAAGGGGGCGCAGTCGGGGGTCAGCGGCGGCCCGAAAAAGCCCGTTGGGGAGCCGTCGGGCCGCAGCCCCGGCAAGCCGAAGGCCAAGCCGTGAGCGCCCTGCAGGCGCTGCACCTGACCAAGCATTACGGACGCCGCCAGGTGCTGCACGGCGTCGGCCTGAGCGTCGATGCCGACGAGGTCGTCGGTCTCCTCGGACCCAACGGGGCGGGCAAGACCACCTGCTTTTACCTCATCGTCGGACTCATTGCCGCCGACTCCGGCAACATTTGTCTTAACGGACGCGATATCACCTTGCTGCCCATGCACGCCCGGGCACGCGAGGGGCTTGGCTACCTGGCCCAGGAGCCGTCCGTGTTCCGCAAGCTCAGTGCCAGGGACAATCTGATGGCCGTCCTCGAGACCCGGCGCGACCTCGACCGCGAGGGCCGCGGTCGGCGGTGTCTCCAACTCCTGGAGGAGCTGGGCATCGCCCACGTGGCAGACTCCCTGGCGCTCAGCCTTTCCGGCGGGGAGAGACGCCGCCTGGAGATCGCTCGGGCCCTGGCGGTGGACCCGAAGGTGATGCTGCTCGACGAGCCCTTCGCCGGGGTGGATCCCATTGCCGTCGGGGACATCAAGAGCATCGTCGCCCAGCTTCGGGAACGCCACATTGGCATCCTGATCACCGACCACAATGTGCGCGAGACCCTCGACATCTGCGACCGAGCCTACATCATCAATGATGGCCGGGTGATCGCCGAGGGCACGCCCGCGCAGTTGCTGGACAACGCGGAGGTCCGCGCGGTCTACCTTGGCGAGCACTTTACCCTGTGACCCGGCCCCGCCGGATAACTGGGAGCGTTTCGCGTTGAAATACAAATTAGTATGGGGCATTTATTAGAGGTGACATGAACCGTCCGCCGCCTGCGCCCTGGCGCGCCAATGCCCGGTTGGGCCCGACCGCCCCCGTCTCCGCTGCGCTTGGCGCCGGATGACGGGATTGGGCTAGAATGGGACCGTGGCATCTATTTTGCTTTCCGGCGGTTGCGGCTCCGGCCCATGAAGCAGACCATCCAGCTCCGTCTTGGTCAGTCGCTGACCATGACACCCCAGCTGCAGCAGGCCATTCGGTTGCTGCAGCTCTCGACGCTGGACCTGCAACGCGAGATCCAGGACGCCCTCGACTCCAACTTCATGCTGGAGGACGCCGAAGAGGCCGAGCGTAGCGGGGGGGGCAGCGGCCCTGCGGGGCCCAGCGGGGTCGAGGTGCCCGAGGAGCCATCGGAGGCGGTGGGGACGGCCGCGGAGGATCGGGAGGTGCGGGCCGAGGAGACGGCGATGCCCGATGAGCTGCCGGTGGACAGCCAGTGGAGCGACACCTTCGACAGCTATCTGCCGGCGACCTCCCACGGCGGCGATGACTCTGCCGATTACGACCCCTTCGCCCACCAGAGCAGTCCGCTCACCCTCCACGATCACCTGCACTGGCAGCTCAATCTGAGCCGTCTCGACGAGGACGACCGGGCGATCGCCGCCGCCGTCATCGATGCCATCAGCCCCGATGGCTACCTAACCGTCGGCATCGACGAGCTGGTGGCGACCATCGCCAGCAGCAAGGTCGGACCGGACGAGGTCCAGGCCGTTGTCCACCAGGTCCAGTCCTTCGATCCGCCTGGGGTCGCGGCCCGGGACCTGCAGGAGTGCCTGCTCCTCCAGCTGCGGCAGCTGCCGGCCGACACCCCCATGCGGGCCGCTGCCATCGAGGTGTGCACCCACCACTTCCAGCGGCTCTCCAAGGGCGCTCTGGAGGAGATCGGGCGGCGCCTGCACCTGGGTCCTCGGGAGCTCGCCCTGACCCTCGCCCTGATCCGCTCCCTCAATCCGCGCCCAGGCTCGGCGGTGGCGCAGATGCAGCCGGAATACGTCATCCCCGATGTCTTCGTCATGCGCCGCGGCGGCACCTGGCACGTCGAGCTAAATCCGGAAACTACGCCTAAACTCAGGGTGAACGCCGACTATGCGAGGCTGATCCGGCGTGCCGACCAGGCCGCCGACAATGCCTGCATCCGGGATCACCTCCAGGAGGCGCGCTGGTTCATCAAGAGCCTGACGAGCCGCAACGATACCGTGCTCAAGGTGGCGACCAAGATCGTGGAGCTGCAGAGGGAGTTCCTGGAATACGGAGAGGAGGCGATGAAGCCCATGGTCCTGCGCGACGTCGCCGACGCCCTCGGTCTGCACGAGTCCACGGTCTCGCGGGTCACCACACAGAAGTACATGCACACCCCGCGCGGGACCTTCGAGTTCAAATATTTTTTCTCCAGCCACGTCAACACCGCTTCTGGCGGCGAGTGTTCGTCCACTGCAATCCGTGCCCTGCTGCGCAAGCTGGTCGCCGGTGAGGCGCCCGGCAAGCCCCTCAGCGATCAGAAGCTCGCCGAGATCCTGGCCGGGCAGGGCATCAACGTCGCACGGCGGACAGTCGCCAAGTACCGTGAGGCTCTGGCAATTCCACCCTCGAGCGAGCGCAAGCGACTGATATAAAGGCGCTTGTTACATTTGGAGCATGACTATGCAAATCAACCTGACGGGTCATCACATTGACATCACCGAGTCTCTTCGGGCTTATGTCGACAGCAAGTTTGAACGGCTTGCTCGCCATTTCGACCACGTGCTGAACGTGCACGTCATCCTGAGTGTGGAAAAGCTGCGCCAGAAGGCTGAGGCCACCATGCACATCAATGGCGCAAAGGTGTTCGCCGACTCCGTCCACGAGGACATGTACGCCGCCATCGACACCCTCATCGACAAGCTCGACCGCCAGGTCCTCCGGCACAAGGAGAAGAAGATCGGCCACCGCGCGACGGCCCAGCTTGAGCCAGGGACCGAATAGCCCGCCGCGAGGCTTCAGGCCGCCCCTTGGCGGCGCACAGGCCAATCCTCCAACAGTGCGGCGCCGTGCCGGGGTGTGCGAGCCCCGCACGGCGCCGTTCATGACTAGATGCACCGGTGTCTCGAGCCGGTAGCCAGCGGGAGCTGCCACTGATGTTTCCCCCTCAGTTCCTGGTCGTCGACCGTATCGCGTTGAGTGCGGATGTCACCAGTAAGAAACGTCTGCTCCAGACCCTTTCCGGGCTGCTCGCGGCGGGCGACGCCCTGCTCACCGAGGAGGCCGTCTTCGAGCGCCTGACCGAGCGGGAGCGGCTCGGCAGCACGGGCCTTGGGCACGGGATCGCGTTGCCGCACTCGCGCATGGAGGAGGTGGCAGAGGCGCGCTGTGCCTTCGTCCAGCTGCGCCGGGCGATCGACTACGACGCCATCGACAATGAGCCGGTCGACCTGGCGCTGGGGCTGCTGGTACCCAAGGAAGCCAATGAGTACCACCTCCAACTGCTCTCCACCCTGGCGGCCATGTTCAGCGACGAGATGCTGCGCCAGCGCCTGCGCGAGGCGACCTCGGCGGAGCAGGTGCTAGCCCTGGTGCAGGCCTGGGAGGGTCGGCCCCGGCAGCCATGAGTCCAGCAGATACCCTGCAGGGGCTGGTGGAGCGGGTCGGCGCAGCCCTGAAGCTGCGCTGGCTGAGCACGCCGCCCGAGGGCCTGCGTCCCCTGCGCAGCGATGACCCAGGCAGCGCCAAGCAGTCCTTGGTGGGGTCGCTCAACTGTATCCATCCCAACCGCCTGCAGGTCGTTGGCCACCCGGAGCTGGTCTATCTGGCCGACCTTGGCCCGACCGCCCACGACGAGACCCTCCGCAAGCTGTTCGCAGGGCGGCCCGCGGCGGTCATCTTCTCGGACGATATCGACCCGGAGCCACTGGTGCTGGAGCTGGCCGAGCGCAGCGGCACGCCCATCCTGTGCTCCCCGCTGGGCGACGAGGACATCATCGGGCGCCTGCGCTATTTCCTAACCCATGCCCTGGCAGAGTCCACCACCCTCCATGGCGTCTTCATGGAGGTGCTGGGCATGGGCGTGCTCCTGGTGGGAGACCCGGCCATCGGCAAGAGCGAGCTTGCCCTGGACCTGATCTCGCGCGGGCATCGTCTGGTCGCCGACGATGCACCGCAATTTGCCCGAGTGGCCCCGGACACCCTGGACGGGACCTGTCCGCCGCTGCTGCGCGACTTCCTCGAGGTGCGCGGGCTCGGCGTGCTCAACATCCGGGCCATGTTCGGGGAGAGTGCCGTGGCCCAGAGCCGACACCTGAACCTGGTCATCAACCTGCGGGCCATGACGGCCGCCGAGCTCGCCAGCATCGACCGGCTCGCCGGCAGCCTCTCGGCGCGCAGCATCCTCGGCGTGACCGTGGCGGAGGTGACCATGCCGGTCGCACCGGGGCGCAACCTTGCTATCCTGGTCGAGGCGGCGGTGCGGCATCAGATCTTGCGGGTGCGCGGCTACGATGCCGGCGTCGACTTCATCGAGCGGCAGGCCCGTGCCATGGCCGAGCGGCCCTCGGATGCGGATGGCGCGAGCCTCTGAGCCAGTGGGCCCACTGTCGTGCGCCAGTGTCGGTGGCCAGTATCATTCGCCAGTGTCGTTGGGCGGCGGCGCCCGCCGTCACAGCTTGAGCGGTAGCAGCACAGGGGTCAGCCCATGCGACTGGTGATCGTCAGCGGTCTCTCCGGGTCGGGCAAGAGCGTTGCCCTGCGCACCCTGGAGGACCTGGGCTACTACAGCATCGACAACCTCCCCGTGTTCCTGCTCAAGGAGCTCGCGCTCGGCCTGACCGGGTCCTCGGATGCGACCTACGCCCTCACCGCGATCGGCATCGATGCGCGCAATACCGAGCAGCACCTGCGCGACCTTCCGGGGCTGATCGATCATGTCAGGGCCCGCGGCATCGAGTGCAGCGTGCTGTTCCTGGAGGCGAGCACCGAGACCTTGATCAAGCGCTTCAGCGAGACGCGCCGCAAGCACCCCCTGACCCTGGTCGACCGCCCCCTCGCGGAGGCCATCGACCTGGAGCGGCGTCTGCTTGGCCCCATCCGCGGCGAGGCCTCGGTCATCATCGACACCACGCGGACCAATGTCCACGAGCTGCGCGATCAGGTCCGCGAGCGCATTGCCGGCAACGCCTCGCCCAAGGCGGCCATCTTGTTGCAGTCCTTCGGGTTCAAGAACGGCGTCCCGCACGATGTCGACTTCGTCTTCGACGTTCGCTGTCTGCCCAACCCGCACTGGCGGCCGGACCTGAGGACCCTGACCGGCCGCGATGCCCCGGTCATTGCGTTTCTGGAGGCTAACGAGGGCGTCGCGCAGATGCGCGCGGACCTGGCCGCCTTCTTCGATCGCTGGGTGCCGCGTTTCGAGACCGACGGCCGCTCCTACCTGACGGTGGCCTTCGGCTGCACGGGCGGGCAGCATCGCTCTGTCTACATGGCAGAGGCGATGCGCCGTCACTTCGAGGCCGGGGGCCACAGCGTCATGGTCCGGCATCGGGATCTTCCCTGAGCCCCGCCCTGGAGCACTGGCCATGAGTGTCGGATTGCTCATCATCACCCATAATGGGATTGGTGCTGCCCTCCTCGGCGCCGTGACCCGGATGCTCGGCCGCTGCCCGCTGCGGGCCGAGGTCCTGGCCGTCCAGGAGGAGGGCGACTGCGACCGGCTGCGCCGCGTCGCGGGGGACCTGGTCGCGGCCCTGGACGAGGGCGATGGGGTCCTGGTGCTGACGGATCTGTTTGGGTCGACCCCTGCCAACATTGCCGCCTCGCTGCAGGCGCGTCCGGGGGTTCGGACCCTGTCGGGGATCAACCTGCCCATGCTGGTGCGCGTCCTGAACTACTCGGACTTGCCCCTGGAGGCCCTGGCCGAAAAGGCCTTCGGCGGCGGCCGCGACGGGGTGATGTACTGCCGCCGGCCGGACGTCGACGCACCGGCGGAGGTCTGCAAGCGTTGATCAGGCAAGAGCTTGCGATCGTCAACAAGCTTGGCTTGCATGCCCGCGCGGCGGCGAAGTTTGTGCGCTGCGCAAGCGCCTTTGCCAGCACCATTCAGGTCGAGCGCAACGGCTCGCGGGTGAACGGCAAGAGCATCATGGGCGTGATGATGCTCGCCGCGAGCCAGGGGACCACCATCACCGTCGAGGTGGAGGGGGAAGACGAGGCCGATGCCTTCGCCGCCCTCTCGGCCTTGGTGGCCGCCCGTTTCGAGGAACAGGAATGACGATGTCCTGCCATGGTCTGGGGGTCCGGGCGTCCCGCAGCGTGGCGGTGGGGCGAGCCTTCGTCATGGCCCGATGCCCTTGCCCGGCCACACCCGGGACCATCGCCTCGGAGGCCATCGACGCGGAGCTCGCCCGACTCGATGCGGCCCTGGAGGCGGCGCGGGCGGCCCTCCAGGCGGTGCGCGAGCAGATCCCCGCCTCGACGCCGCTCAGCATCGCCGAGTTCATCGATACCCATTTGCTCATGCTGCAAGATGCGGCCCTGGTCGATGAGGCGCGCGAGCTGATCCGTCAAGAGGCGTGCAGCGCGGAGTGGGCCCTGCAGCGGCAGCGCGATGCCCTGATCCGTGTCTTCGACGCCATGGACGACCCCTACCTGCGCAACCGCCGCCACGACGTGGAGCACGTGGTCCTGCAGATACTGGCCCAACTGGGTGGCGGTGCCCAGCCCGATGGCCTGGAGGGACAGGACCTGGCAGGGCGCGTCATCATCGCCGAAGACCTGGCGCCGGCCGATGCGATCCTGCTCGGGCAGCGCGGGGCGGCGGCCTTCGTGACCGAGTGCGGCGGGCCCATGTCCCACACTGCGATCCTGGCGCGCAGCCTGAACATACCGGCGGTGGTGGGCGTGCACCACGCCACCCGCTACTTCCGCCACGGCGAGACCGTGGTCGTGGATGGCGCCACGGGTGCCGTTCTGGCCGACCTGGACGCGGCGACCCTGGCCTATTACGAGGGCCGTATCCGTGCCCAGGAGGAGCGCCGCGTTGCCCTGCGGGGGACGGTTGGCCGCCCCTCCGTGACCTTGGATGGGGTGGCGATCGCCCTGCACGCCAACCTGGAGCTGCCCGAGGATGTGGCGGCGGTGCGCGCCAACGGTGCGGCCGGGGTCGGGCTGTACCGCACCGAGTTCCTTTACATGAACCGCACGGATCTTCCGGACGAGGAGGAGCACCTCGCAGCCTATGTGGCGGTCATCGAAGGCCTGGGCGGCATTCCGGTGACCATCCGCACCCTGGACCTTGGGGTGGACAAGCAGGTCGATGCGATCGGCCCACATGGGGCCGCCGCCTGCAATCCCGCCTTGGGGCTGCGCGCCATCCGCCTGTGTCTCCAGGAGCCTGGCCTGTTCCGGCCCCAGGTGCGGGCCATCTTGCGGGCATCAGCCCACGGTCCGGTGCGTCTGATGCTCCCCATGATCACAAGCGTCGGGGAGCTCGACGGGGTGCTGGCCCTGATCGCCCAGGTCCAGCGCGAGCTGAGGGCCGAGGGCCTGCCCTTCGACCGCGGCCTGCCCATCGGCGGCATGGTCGAGGTGCCGTCCGCGGCCCTGTGCGCCGAGGCCCTGGCCCACCGCCTGGACTTCCTCTCCATCGGTACCAACGACCTCACCCAGTACACCCTGGCAGTGGACCGCATGGATGACGCGGTGAGCTATCTGTATGACCCGATCCATCCGGCCGTGCTGCGTCTGATCCGCATGACCGTCGAGGCGGGCTGGGCGACCGGCACGCCGGTGGCGATGTGCGGCGAGCTGGCCGGCGACCCGCGCTATACCCGCCTGCTGCTGGGGCTTGGACTGCGCGAGCTCAGCATGCAGCCGGGGGCGCTGCTGGATGTCAAGGACGTGGTCCGGCGCTCGGAGATCTCGGCCCTCACGCCGCGGGTCGCCGCCCTGCTCGAGGAGCCCCTCGGCGGCGATCCCGCACGGCTGGTCGAAGAGCTCAACCGCGACGGCGACGCGGGCGCGGTTGAGCTCGGGCTGATCTGAGCCCGCCCCGCCGGCCCGCGGCACAGGGGGGTAGGGCTCGCCTAGTCTTAGTCCCCCCCGGAGGGCTCCATCTGGGTCTGACCCGGGGCGGCGGTGAGCCGCACCACCGGCGCGCTGTCGAGCAGACGCCGGGTGACTTCCACCACGGGTTGTAGATCGATGCGATTCGTAAACATCGAAAATGTCAACATGGCAAGCAGATAGCGCGGATCGCTAATCCAAGGCGGGAGAAACCGCGGCGGCCGGCACAGGCCCAGGGCGTAGAGCTCGCACAGGGCCGGTATGTCGAAGAGGTCGAGCTTGCCGCAGAACAGCAGCGCCAGGCAGTCCGCCCGCCCCGCGGCGAAGCTTGCCCGGATGAAGTTGTTGATCTGAAGCAGCCCCAGCAGGTAGACGAGGTCCTTGGTGAAGGGGGCGCCCCCTTCCAGAACCCCTCCGCGCAACACCCGGCGCGCATTCTCGAAGGCCTGATCCGGCTGGCCGATGCGCTCGAGGAAGTACCGGTAGACCTCGATGAAGTCGGCCCCCTCGATGGCCATCTGGATGGCGAAGACGCGGTCGGCCAGGCGCTGGAGGCGGTCGAGCTCCACCGAGCCGCTGATGACCTCGGCGAACACGGCGAGCCCCTCCTGGGTGCGGGTGGTGCCCGGGTGGGCCGCGGCGAGGATGGGCAGGTCGCTCTGGGCCTTGCCGTTGAGCGAGGTGGCCACGTGGACATAGGCCTCGTGGTGCAGGAGCTGGGTCAGGTCACGGTCGGTGAACCGCGCACCCCGGCGGATGGAGATGGCGCGCGAGGTGGCCAAGGCGTTGGCCGAGAGCTGGTCCACGAGCTGTACGGCGGGGGCCTGGTCCCCGAAGTGGGTACGCACCGCCGACTCGATCTGGACTGCGACCTCCTCGGCATCGAAGTGGGCCGGCGGCCCGATCCCGATGTCGATGTGTCCAAGCTGGGTGATGGTCTCGCGGATGCACTGGGCCAGGTCCATGGGGGTCAGGGGCACATAGCGCAGGGGTGCCGTGGGCTCCCCGTAGAGTTGACGGCCGTGCTCGAAGAAGGCGACCGTCCCCGTCGCCGCCAGCATCCTGGCCCCGACCTCGATGGCCGTGGCCTGCCGGTCCAGCCAGAGGTCGATGGTGGTCACCGGGACGATCTGCCGCCGGGCCTCGCGTACCGCCTCGATGCTCGGTGTGGGATCGAAGCCAGGGTAGGTCACCCGCGGCAGGGTCTGGCCGCCGGCGGCCAGGAAGCGCTCCTTGACCTCCGTCGGCCAGGCCAGCGTGCGCAAGATGCGCAGGGGCTTGCTGGCGGTGTAAAGCAGGCCGGCAACGGTGCGGATGCGCTCCAGCTCGCGGTCGGTCGCCTCAATTGGCATCATTTGATCGTGCCCTCCGCTGCTCGCCCTGACAACACCTCACGTCTATTAACCCGGCCCTTAAATAGGCCGGGTTAATCCGAGGCATGGATGCCTCGGCGCGGCAACAAGCCGCGTGAGTCAGGCCCGGGCGTGTACCGGGCCTGCCGACGGCCACAAATACCAGGAGGGT
>Ga0272446_1000365_pt1 | contig 71817 bp, 53 predicted proteins | sample YNPCB0061_FD_194587 | JGI IMG/M metagenome (GOLD analysis project Ga0272446, IMG submission 194587) | Hot spring microbial mat communities from Yellowstone National Park, WY, United States - YNP-CB-006-1 | ecosystem: Environmental > Aquatic > Thermal springs > Hot (42-90C) > Sediment | place... | reverse complement strand
TGTCGCTGCGCAGGTCCGATGGTCGGTGGGAGCCGGTTCCCATCGCCGGAACGATGTCCGAGGTCGTTGCCGAGGCCGTGCGTACCTTTGGGCCATGGCTCACGCCGCGGGAGATTATCGGCGACAACTGCGGGATGGACTACTAGCCGCACGGAATGGAAAGGGCCAATCAAGGTGCGCTGAACTTGCGATGCACCTTGGTTTCCTCGATTCGCTGGACCTTTCCTCTCGCGGTCCAGAGGTAGCGAGTGGTGACAGCCGCGACCTCGCCTGCCTTGCTCGTGGTCGTGGGACAGTCCGCCGTCCACGTGGCATCGTCGCCGCTGCCCTGCAAAGTCACGTCGCACGCCTCGTATACGGTCCACTGATCAGGCCACTGCCGGAACCAGGAATCGTACTTCGCAACCATCTGATCGTGATCGTAGGTCCTCCCGAAGAACGAGATCGAATCGTCGATGTACGGAGACAGCGCCGCACCCGACTTCTTGTTCAGCCCGTTCTCGTACCGAAGCATCTTGTCCGCGACGGTCATCAGGAAGGCTTTGTTCCTGTTCGTCGTCGTGATCGCGACGGCCCTATCGCAGCAGACGCCCGCACGCGACGCACTCTGATCGTGACCCGGAACGACTTTGCTCGAGGAGCAGCCTCCGCCTCCGCGCACGATGAACCCCTCGGCACCGGATGCGGACAAGGTCCACGTCTCGATCGCACCGAGTTGGGAGTCGACGGAGCACGCCCTCTCCCACTGCGCCACAGAGCACAAGGCCATTCCCCTGTCGGCGCAAGCCTTGTAGGCATCGAGGAACGGCTTGTTGGTGTCCCCGTCGTCGTGGCGGATGGTGAACTTGGGCAGCCACGCTCCGCCTTCACGGACCGCACCAGCATCGATGACCTTCGGCCCGAATGGCGGCATTGTGCCGGTCGGCGCGCCGGGCGGCACCGACGACGCCGCGACAGCCGCGGAGCGCACCGCCGGCGGCGAAACGGGGCGAATGGCAATGTCATCGTCGTGCGGCGTGCTCTTCTTCCCGCAGGAGACAACGATGGATCCAACCGCAAGAAGCGCCACCAGGTATCCTTTCGTCATGTGCCCGTCCTCCGCGCGATCAACAGACTGACTCCTGGCCGGTAAGCAGCCTCCGTCAGAGCTGACCTCAGATTCGCAGTGACTGTTCAGCGGCTGTAACCACGCTCGCGAGCCTGCCAACTACATGTTCCCTGTCAACCATCAACCTGCGGCTGCGCAAACAGCGAGGGCTGCTATGTGGCATGGAGGCTGGCCTCGAAAGCCTGGCGGCTCCAGTCACGCAGCTCGATCCCATGCTCGCGCAGGGTTTGGGTCACCTTCATCCAGTCAGCGAGCACCTTGCTGCCGCGTTCCGACCGGGTTCCACCCGTCACCTGGCGGTCAGCCGCCACTGGTCGCGCTCGGTCCTGTTTCTTCTTGGCTTCGCGGAAAGACCCTGCAGCGCGGACTCCTGGCTGCGCAGTCAACGACGCCAGCTCCCGCCATGAGCCAAGGCCCTGCCGTCCGTGAAACGCTTGGATGCAAGGCGTCAGCGCAACCGCGCAGGTGGCGGCTGCCACCGAACCAAGACCTCTGTCGCGAACGACCGAAGCCATTCGATTCGACAACGCAAGACGTTTGCACGCCAAGTGGCGTCCGCCACCGTCGCCCCTGGAGCTGCGACGTCGCCCCTGGAGCTGCGACGTCGCCCCTGGAGCTGCGACGTCGCCCCTGGAGCTGCGAGGTCGCCCACGGAACTGCGAGCTCGCCCCTGGAGCTGCGAGGTCGCCCCTCGCGACCACGCCGCCGTTCGCCCACGTTCTGGCCGCACCGCCGTCGTCAAGACCGCGCTCGGCTGAGCGTCGTCCATCGCGCCTCCTGCCTCCACAACCGCTTGCACTTCGTCCGCCGACGCGCGACAAGAGCGGCGGCATGACCGACGCACGACAAGACTTCGAGCAGACCATCGCTACCATTCGGGCCGCGTACCCAGCCGCGTTCGACCAGTGCGCGACCGAGCAGCAGCTTCGCGACGCCAACGCCAGGTTGCTTGGCAAGAAGGGCGAGGTTACCGCGCTGCTCAAGCGCCTCGGGACCGTCCCGCCCGACCAGCGCAAGGCCATGGGAGCGCTCGTCAACGAGCTGAAGAGCGAGGTGGAGAAAGCGTTTCAGGCCGGTTTGGCTCGCATCGAGCGGGCTCGCCGCGACAAGGAGCTGCACGAGCGCGTGTTCGACATGTCGCTCCCGCCCCGCGTCCCCACCCGCCGCGGGCATGTCCACCCCCTGATGCAAGCGCGCGACGACATCCTTGCGATCTTCAAGGACCTCGGATTTGTCATCGCCGCGGGCCCCGAGGTCGAGCTCGAGCAGAACAACTTCACCAAGCTCGCCTTTCCTCCCGATCACCCGGCCACCGACATGCAGGACAGCTTCTGGGTCGGTCCAGGCATGTTGCTTCGCACGCACACCAGCAACGTCCAGATCCGCGAGATGAGCGGGCGAACCCCGCCGCTGGCCGTCGTCAGCGGCGGCCCCGTGTATCGCCGCGACGACGACATCACGCACTCGCCGATGTTTCACCAGATCGAAGGGTTCATGGTCGACGAGAACGTCAGCTTCGCCCAGCTCAAGGGCGTGCTCACGGCGTTCGCCCAGCGCCTCTACGGCGCAAACGTGCCCGTGCGCTTTCGCCCCAGCTATTTCCCCTTCGTCGAGCCCGGCGCCGAGGTCGACATCGGATGCGTATTCTGCGTCCAGCCCGACGGAACGCGCACCGGGTGCCGCGTCTGCAAGGGCACCGGTTGGATCGAGATTCTCGGCTGCGGCATGATCCACCCGGCCGTCTTCGAGAACTGCGGCATCGACCCGGAGCACTACACCGGCTTCGCGTTCGGCCTGGGGATCGAGCGCGTGGCCATGCTTCGCTATGGCATCCCGGACATTCGCCTCCTTTTCGAAAACGACCCGCGCCTGCTCGCACAGTTCTGACCCGGCGCCCGTGCGCCATCCTATTCACCAAGTGATCGAATACCGTACGATGGAGTGCCGCCATGCCGAACCTGCCGGTCCTGTTCATCCACGCCTTTCCGCTCGACTCGCGCATGTGGGGCCCACAGCTCGACGCGATCGGCTCCAGCCGGCGTGTCCTTGCGCCTGACCTGCGCGGCTTCGGCAAGAGCAAGCAGGGTGTGCTCCCCCAGTCCGTCGATGGCCACGCGCGCGATCTGATCGAGCTGATGGATCGGTCCTCGACGCCGAAGGCGATCGTGGTGGGCCTGTCGATGGGCGGCTACATCGCATGGGCGATGATGAGGCTTGCGCCGGAGCGGGTAGCAGGGCTGCTGTTGGCGGACACCAAGGCCTCGCCGGACACGCCGGAGGCACGCCGGGGACGCGACGAGCGCATCGCGAGGGTGCAGCGCGACGGTGTGGCGTTCCTGGTCGACGAGATGATCCCGGTGCTCGTGGCGCCGGGATGTGACGACGCGGTCAAGCTGAACGTGCGCAAGATGATCCTGGAGCAGGATCCCGTGGCCGTCGCGGCAGCCCTGCGCGTGCTGCGCGATCGTCCGGATTCCACGGTGCTGCTGGGTCGCGTCCGTGTGCCCGCGACGTTCGTTTGCGGCGAGCTCGACGCGATCACACCGCCGCTGGTCATGCAGGAGATGGCGTCGCAGATCCCCGGCGCGAGCTTCGTGTTGGCGCCCGGCGCGGGGCACCTCGCGAACCTGGAGGCGCCTGCGCTCTTCAACGGCGCCATGTTCGAGCTTTTCGCCCGCTGCGACGGCTAGCGCGCTGCCCGCCTCGAAGGCTTACGAGCCGTGCAAAGGCGGTCGCTCCACAACGGACTTGACGGCGCTGATGGCGAGCGGTCCCATGGTGCGGGGTCTACCGGAGAGATCTTGTTCATGAGCGACCAGGAGTTCACGTTCCAGCACGATGCGACGTTCGAGGCAGGCGAGCTGTCCGGCAACGTCAAGCTCGGCAAGTTCGAGGCGTACTACGAGGCGTTGTTCGCCGAGGTGATCGAGGATGGGATCATCACGCCTCAGGAGCGTGCGCGACTCGACAAGGCCGCGGACACGCTCGGGCTCGATCGGAGCCGCCTGCGAAAGCTCGAAGAAGCGCTGCAGGCAGCGTACGAGGCGCGCCATCAGGTGCGGATCCGCGAGGTCACCATCACCGAAGCCGGCGGCGACGACGCCCCCCGTGCCTCGCTCGTGCCCCTCGAGCCTGCCACCGACCAGCGCACCCTCGCCCTGGAGCGTCGAATCAAGTCCCTCGAGGCCCGTATCCAGGAGCTCGAGTATGAGCTCGCCGAAGCGCGCGCCCATGTGCCCGTCGAGATCGACTTGTCGGACCTTCAACCTTCGCATGCAGCTCCCGACGACGACCCCGTCGAGCTGCAGCGCCGGTTGCGGCACGACCCTCGCGATGTCGAGAGCCTCCACGCCTTGTTCAGGGTGTCGGCCAAGGCAGGCGACCTGGATCGAAAGTGGTGCACCGCGCATGTGTTGACCTTTCTCGGTGCGGCGAACCAGGAAGAGCGCGACTGCTACGAGGCGCACAAGACCTCGGGGCTGATCCGGCCCAGCACCGCCCTCACGCGAGATGGCTGGAGGAGGCTTCTTTTCCACGGCGAGCAGGAGATCCTTCCCGGTGACATCCTCGCGGTCGTCGCCCCTGCGGTGCTGCTCGGCCGCGTCTCCGCGCTGCGGCGTGACAAGCTCCTGCCCGTCCTCGACCCCAACACCCGGCAGGATCCCGCCAAGTCGACGATCCAGGCCGTCCGCGCTTTCTCGTGGGCTGCCTCGATCCTCGGCATGATGGCCCCGCAGCTCTTCACGGCGCCCGACATGCCCATCACCGTCGAGATGGTTCCGGGGCTCCCGCCGGTCTCCAGGCTCGGTCGTGCATGCTTGTCCGGTCGCAAGCCACAGGAGCTGGCCTTCCTGGCAGGCCGGCATCTGTCGTACTACCGCGAAGAGCACTTCGTGCGCATGCTGATGCCGTCGATTGCGGACCTGGAGGACATCCTGCTGGCCGCCTTGAGCATCGGCAATCCTGGCCTGCCGCTCACCGCCGCGGTCAAGGCCCGCGTCAGCCCCATCGCCAAGGCCATCGAGCCCGTGCTCGAGCCCGCCACCGTGGACCACCTGCGAGGCTATTTCCTTCGCTTCGTCGAGGAAGGAGGGCGCACGAACCTGCAACGCTGGGCCAGCTTCGTCGACCGGACCTGCGCACGCGCCGGGCTGTTGCTCGCCAACGACCTGAAGGCCGCTTTCGACATGCTCTCGATCGAGAGCCCTGCGTTCGCCGAGGAATGGATGGACGACCTGCTGACCTTCGCGACGAGCGATCGCTACGGTAAGCTTCGGCGACAGATCGGGATCGCGGTAGGCGATAGCTGACGACCAGCGGCAACCTCGGCGAACGCGAAATGCGGAACGCCGCTTTGCTCGGGCAAACGCTGGCGACGACATCCGTCACCGCCCGTGCGATGATTTGCTGTATCCTGTGCCGTGATGTCTGCTGCGTTGGAGGAAGCCATGTCGCAACACCGTCGTGCGATTGTCTGCGCCAGTGCCGTTCTCATTGCTTTGGCCACGGGGGGATGCGGCTCGTCCGACGGCGGCGGAGGCGCGGGCGGAGGTGGCGGCGCGGGAGGGGCCGGCGGCACGGGGGAGCCGCCGGACATCGAACCCTACCTCAAGGTGCCCAAGTCCTGCGCCTACGCGTGCTCCGCGGTCTGCACCGAGCATGATACGCCCTACGCATGTCCTTCGCTCGCGGACTGGAGCGACCTTCCGCACCTGGACACCTGCGAAAGCTGGGATGGCTCTTTCCCGGCGCCCCAGCAAGGCAAGTGCTCGGCGACCGCGCCGTCCGGCGACGCCGTCAAAAAGCCTGGTCCAGACCCGGACGATCCCGCCACGCGAATCCTTCCGGACGGGCACAAGACGCGACCTGTCGGAACGCTGACGGTCTTTTCGGAGCCGGACGCGAGGGGAGGGACCACCTCGGGGATCATCGCGGTCCCGCAAACACCGTACGTCATCACGGTCGATACCGGCCCCGACGACCACGCATTGCGGGTCGTGGACACGTCGAAGATCGGCTCCGACGACGCCGTAACCGCGTTCGTGAGCTTCCCGGGATCGAAGAACCTTGGCAGCGGCATCGCGTACGTGGCGCCTGACCGCGTGTACGCGCCGACGTCCTATGGGGTCATCGAGAAGCTGACGCTGGATACGTCGACGGGTGGCCTTGTGATTGACGACTCGGGGAAGCTCACGATGCCTGTCTCGCGGGACGTGAGCGGGCAGCCGGCGGACTGGTATTCGGCGTGCGTGGCTGCGAATCCGGCGGGGACCGTGCTGGTGGTGGGGTCGGTCATCGAGAAGAGCGTGGTCGTCTTCAACATCGATCCGAACTCCGCCGCGTATGGGACGATGCTGGCGGAGCTCGACATCGGCTCCCGCGAGGCGTTCGGGGTGTGGTTCGACCCGGCTGATCCGACGGGGCGCTATGCGTACTTGACCGTATGGGGCGGGCGGCAGGTGCTCGAGATCGACGTGAGCGATCCGAAGGCGCCGAAGGTGGCGAGAACGTTTGCGACGGACAAGAACCCGCAGACGCTGGCGTTTCTCGACGCGCGATGGATGGCGGTGGCGAACGACCTGGGCGAGACGGTGTCGTTGATGGACAGGGCCACGGGGACGGTGACCTCGGTGCCGGTGGAGTTCGAGCCAGGGCTGCACGGCCTGGATGTGTCGGGGGTAGCGTACGAGCCAGGGACGAAACGGCTGTATGCCGCGCTGTCGGGGATCAACGCCATCGCCGCGTACGACGTGGACCTGTCCGCCACGCCGCCGTCGCTCCGGCCCGCGGGGCGTCTGCCGACCGCGTGGTGGCCGGGAGGTCTGGTCACGCATCCCGACGGTTCCCTGACGGTGGCGAGCATGCGCGGCGAGGGCATCGGGGCGTATCTCGAGCCGTTTGCGATCGGCGAGGGAAGCGGGCACCAGAACATGCGGGGCGGCGTGCAGCACATCCCGGCCCCGTCCGCGTCGGACCTGGCCGAGGGCGCCACGTTCGTCGATCGGTCGACGAGAATTGGCGAGCGTGCCGGGGCGCCCACCGTGAGTTGCCCGGGGGGCGACTCGGACTTCCCCGTGCCAGCGACCAACACGCAGGGACCGTCGCCGGTCCTTCGGCACATCATCTTCGTGGTGCGGGAGAACAAGTCGTTCGACGCGCTGCTCGGAGACATCCCCGGAGTCGATGGTGATCCCAGCCTCACGATGAAGGCGACGTCGGCGGACATGGAAAAGGTCTGGCCGAACTTCCGCGACCTGGTGAGGACGTTCGCGACGAGCGACAACTTCTTCGGCGTAGCGGTGCAGTCGGTGCAGGGACACACGTGGACAACCTACGGTCGCACGACGGACTATGACGAGAGGACGTGGGGCGACGATGCCCGGTGGGCGCCGTTGAGTGGCATCGGCGACGTGGGCAGGCCAGAGGAAGGGTCGCTATTCGACTGGCTGCAGAACAACGGTGTCCGGTACGATATCCTGGGTGAGGTGGTGGGGGTGCCGTCGAGCGTGCCGGAAGGCTATTCGCCTGTGGATGGGAAGTATCCTGGCGGCCCCTTCCAGAACATCCCCTACAACGACCTCGAGAAAGCCTGCTACGTGGCGGCCCGCATGCGTGTCGCCTGCAACCTCGGATCGTTCGTGTACATGACCCTGCCGAACGACCACACGGTGGGCGTATCGCCGATGAACCCGTCGCCCGAAACGATGTGCGCCGTGAACGACGAGGCCACGGGGATGCTCGTGGACGCGGTCTCGCACAGCCCGCAGTGGGCGAGCACGCTGATCATCGTCACCGAGGACGATCCGCAGCAGGGCGGCGACCACGTGGATTATCACCGTACGCCGATCGCGTTCATCTCGCCCTGGATCAAGAGGGGCTACGTATCGAAGACCCAGATCGACATGGCGTCGCTGCACAAGCTGTTCGCGCACATTCTTGGCAAGCCCTATCCGAATCTGATCGTCAAGAACGCGGCGCTGCCTCTCGACCTGTTCACGTCGACGCCGGACTACACGCCCTACACCTACAAGCCGCGGGTCTGGCCCGACGAGTGCGGCAAGGGTGCCACGCGGGCGGAGCAGGAGCTGACCGCGTCGTGGGATTTCCGCAATGTCGACGAGCAGGAAGGGCTGGGGGAGCAGGTGATGCGGTGGATGCGAGGCCGGCAGCTCCAGGAGCTGACACCGGAGTTGCGGGAGCAGGTGGCGCGGCGAGGGCGGGGCAGGGGACTACGCTAAGACGACCCCTGTCCGGCGGGCAGCCCGGCGTAACGCTATCGCACGCAGCGTACCCTGAGCTTCAAGGCGGCAACCTGCACCCACCGTGGCACACCGCCTGGCATCTCGACGGCCGCGAGAAGCTCAGCCCCGCGATGATGGGCGCCGTCTCGCTCTTCGTCCATGCTTGCTTCTCGACCCGCTGCCGTTCTGTCATGATGACTGCCGACGCCGGCACGCCCACGTGCCCTGTCGTTCGCGCATGCATGGAGCATCCGCCAATGAAGCTCGCCTCCCCGGTCCTGCTCGTCGTCGCTCTTGCCTTGCCGCACTGCCGCCCGTCGACCGGGTGCCCTTCGGGCGAGCTTTCCTGCTTCTGCGCCCGAGGCGCGTCCTGCACGCACCACTGCGCCCCCGCGTCGTCCGGCTGCGCGCTCGACTGCGCCAACCAGAACCAGTCGTGCTCCCTGACCGCTGGCGACCACAGCAGCGGCCTGTGCCAGGGCGCCCGCCAATGCGACGTCACCGTCGGTCGCGACTCCCTCGTAGCTTGCCAGTACGTGCGTGACGGTTGCCGGGCTACGGTCGGGGACAAGAGCACGGTCCGATGCGAGGGAGCCTCGGCCTGCGACGTGACCTGCACCGGAGCCTGTCAGGTCGGCTGCGAGTCCGGCGGGCGGTGCAAGGTTCGTTGTGCCGACCCGTCCTCGTGCGACGTTCAGTGTGGTCGGCCCGAAGCAGCGCAGCTCTGCCCCGATGGGCATACCAAGGTTTGCGGCGCCCGCTGCTGATCTCAGGCTCGCACCGGCACGTGCTGGTCGAGGAATCGGAACGTATCGCGCCACACCTCACGCGCCGCCTTCTTCCAGAGCAGCGCCTGGTACGCATGCGGCTGCCCGTCGTCGTAGCGAGCCTCGCAGCGGACACCCCGTTTGCGCAACGCCGCCTCCAGCCGACGCGTGTCGTCGCGAATCGGGTCGCGCATGCCGGCCGACAAGAAGAACGGCGGCAGCGGTCGTTGCGGTTGCGCCTCGCTCTCCAGCACGACCAGCGGGTCCGCGAAGAACAGGTCCCGACGCTCCGCGCCGTGGAGGTATCCGCGGCATACAGCCAGGATGCGGTCCTTGACGACCTGCCTCATCGCCCGCTCTCTCCAGAACCTTTCCGGGTCGCTCACCTGCAAGATCCCGCAGGCCGGCCACACCGCGCTCGGCACGACGCCGAGGTCGTAGACTTCTCGCGCGAAAGGCTCCGGACGTTCAAAGGTGGTCGCGAGGGTCAGGCTCGTCACCAGGTTCGCTCCGGCCGACTCCCCCGCCACCACGATGCGTGACGGATCCCCTCCGAAGCGAGCTGCATTGGACAGCACCCAACGGTATGCATGGCAGACATCCTCGAGTGGAGCGGGGAAAGGATGCCGCGGAGCCAGCCGGTAGTTGATCAGGAATACGAGGTATCCCTTCCGCGCGAACGACAGACCGAATACCCAGTGGGTTTCCTTGGACAGGATCCGGAACCCGCCGCCGTGCACGTACAGCACGACCGGCCTGGGCACCTCGGAGCGCCGGGGCGAGTACACGTCGAGCAGGTGTGCTTTCGATCCCGATGTCAGGTACGGGATGTCCCGCAGCACTTCGACGCCGTGGCGTTCCGGCCGCGACAGCGGGTGCAACCGCCCGATGGCCGATGCTGCCCGGAAGAATGTCTCGATGCCGGTCGACGTCATCGATCGGCAAGGGGACCCGTCGGTATCGCAATCGAGCAGACGTCGTATGCCTCGCAGCGACGGTATCATTATGATCATCGGTCCGCATTGTGGTCTGTCGGCGTTGTCACCGCAATTGCCCGGACGGCGAGCGGAGGGAGGCCACCCGGAGGCTTGGGCCCGCGGATACGCTCACGGACCGGCAACGGATGGGATCGCCATCGAGCACGTAGGTGCCTCCGGACGCGCCGAGCTCCACGTCGAAGCTGCCGGCCAGCGTGTCCACCGTTGCAGGGCCGATCAGCGGTCTACCGCGCAGCACACGCGGGTATTGCAGCCCGCATTCGCGCACGCCCAGCGTCGAGGCTACCAGGTGCGGTCGCAGCGGATTTTCCGCCGCACCACCTTGCGCGCAAGCTCGCCGCCGGTCCGTGCGCCCACGACGATCCTGGCGACCAACCGGGCTGCCTGGCGGGGGACTCCGCCGCCTGCCGCATAGAAGGATTCGAAGAATGAGCCGACGAGTCCCGTGCCGAAGATGAAGCCGACGCGCTCAGCTCCAGCGCCACTTCGGACCCGCAAGGTCGGCTAAATGCTGATCGGGAGATCCCCGTTCGCGGCCAGGTTCAACACGGCGCGCACGTGCCTCGCCGGGTCGCGAAGCAACACGCCCCAGTTGCGCGCCACGGTATGCGCTCGCATCGGCGACGTTCTGGCACGACGTGTGTGCCGCCGGACAGAGTGCTACAATGCGCGATCGCCATGCTGTGTCTCCGCTGGTCGATGCCTGCAGTCCTGCTGCTTGCCGCGTCCTGCGCGTTCGGTACGCATGAGACGGAGGCGACCAACGCCGGCGACCTTCCCGAAGACAGCGGCACCATCGTGCAAGAAGGTTCCATCGTGCCGCCGTTCGACAGCGGCAAGATCGACGCCGGGCAGGACGTCTCCCTCGACGATGGTTTGGCCGACGACGTCGACTCCGCCGCTGCCGACTCGTCGTTCTGTGCTACCAACCCCGATGGCACCGTCTGCGCGCCGTCCACCGATCCCTGCCACGACGACGGTGTCTGCGAAGGGTCGGTTTGCCGTCCGCCGGCGTCCAAGGTCGATGGGACGGTGTGCGGCAGCTCCGACGTCTGTCGCGAAGCGCCGACATGCGAGTCTGGCCAGTGCACGGAGCACCTCAAGCCCGATGGAACGTCGTGCGCCCCAGCCCCCGACGCTTGCCATGCCGACGGCGTGTGCAGCGGTGGTGTCTGCGGACCTGTCAAGCAACGCGAAGACGGCTACAACTGGGATCCATCCGACACGTGGAAACGATGCTGCGGCGGCCAGCCTCTCCGGATGGACACGGACGCACACTGCGGCGTGTGCGGCATCGCTTGCAATGCGTCCAACGGCGAGAGTTGCCAGAAGAATGCCGTGAACGGTCAGTATTATTGCACCGGATGCGTGGCGAGCGCTGCGTGCTGGTCCGGCTGCTGCAGCACGTCGTTCGGTACCCCTCACCGCTGTGCCGCGAGCGACTGTGTGCAGGGGTTGTGCGAGGGCTGTCCGGGAGGCACGTGCCACCAATGGCCCAACGCCTCCAACTCGTGCTCGTATCCCTGACCCTGGGCGCAGGGGGGCGTGCTCGCGCGTGCGACGCGCGTCTTGTCGACCACCGCGGCCGCGATTCGGGGCGCGAGGATCTGGCTGTCTCTCCACCCGACGACACGCTTCCGCTCTCACCCCTGGTCGCGTGGCGGTTGTTTTTTTCTCCGTGCGCCCCTAGCTTTCCCCCTCGATGCGCATCCACGCGTGGTTGATGGTCGTCCTTCTCTCCTTCTCGGCACTGGCCTGTGCAGGGCTGTCGGCTTCGTCACCGGCACGGCGCGGCGACATCGCTGCCTTGCGCAGCGCTTTGCAGGAAGACTTCCGCGCTGGCCGCCTCTCGCACGACGCCGTCACCGGTCTGGCCCGCGACGTCGCTTCCCATGAGCTTCGCACTGCCACCGGCAACCTGGCCGTCGCGCGCATTCAGCAACTGCGCATGTGCACCGCATCCGTGGCCGATGCGATGCGCGAGCGCGCCGACGGCAACGACGACGTCGCAGCGCTTGCTTCCATGGCGCTGCTCGACGCTCATCGCATCGATCCGTCCGGCTTCAGGAACCGGTCGTCGGATCCGTCGCCTGCGTGGCGTGCGTTGGGCACGCGGGTCCTGACCGGCAAGCGCGACGGCGACTTGCGGCGGGCTCGCCTGCTCGACCCCGACGAGAACGTCCGTCTCGCGGCGGTTCGCGCGGCGCAAGACGCCGCCGACCCGGCCGACCATGCAGCGCTTCTGGATGCCGCGCGCCGCGACCCCAACCCCCTCGTGCGCGTGCAAGCGATCCGCGCGCTCGCGGTCTCGGCAAACGCCCAGGTCGTCCTCGACCTCAAGGACCTGTGGCCTGGCGGCAGCGAAGCCGTCCGCCAGTCGATCGTCGCGTCATGGGCCTGGCCGGGCGCTTTCGAGCAGGGGGGCCTCCGCGAGATCCTGTCCGTGGCCGAGTCGGACAGCGGCACGTGTGCGATCATCGCTGGTGGCATTCTCCTGCGGCACGGAGGCGAGGCCCGTGGTGCAGGGGTCGCCGCGCTCATGCGTGCCATTCGGTCCGGCATCGCCAGGGATCGCGCGCTCGCGATCAACATGGCTCCTGTCGACGACCCGCACGTGCTCGAGCTGCTTCGGTCGGCGGCCAACGAGGCGGAGCCCATGGTTCGCGTTGCGGCCCTCGAGCGCCTCGCCCGCGACCCATCCCATCGCGCCGACGCTCTCCGGCGTCTTGGTGAGCTGGCGGTCACCAACTCGCCCGCCACGTCGCTCTCCAGGGCTGCCATGGCGCGCTTGGGCGACACGCGTGTGACGACGCTGCTGGTCGAAGACGGCAAGAGCACCAACGCCGACAACCGTCTTCAGGCCGCGCAATCCCTCATCGACTTGCGCGACTGGGGCAGAGCGGCCCAGTTCCTCGCGGATCCGGATGTCCGGGTGAGGACGGGCACGGCCTGCCGCCTGTTGATTGCGCCTCGTTGACGGCGGGTGTTGAAATCGAGACGCCGGCCGCGATACAAGCGGAGCATGAGATACGGACTGGTTCGGACGGTGGGGACGTGGGCGTGTTGCGCCGCCATGGCGGTGGGATCGTCGGGTTGCATCAAGAAGATGCTGCTCGACGGGCAGATCGAGTCGACGCGGAAGGCGTCGCCTGCGATCAATACGCTGGGCGATTTCGAGGTGGCAAGAGCAGCGGCCTTCAGCAGCCTTGGCACACTGGAGGGAATGCATCGCCTCGCGCCTGACAATCCCGACGGCCTGTTCTTGCTGACCAAGGCGTGGGCCGGGGCTGGCTTCAGCTTCATCGAGGACGACTTTGAAGCGGCCGAGGACGCCGGCAACGAGGAACTGGCTGAATACCACCGCACCCGCGCGCGCGCGGCCTACACCCGTGCGATCTTCTACGGCCTCGAGCTCCTCGCGCAGAAGTCCGACGGCTTCGAGCAGGCGCGCCGGAACGTCGACACCATGAAAAAGTGGATGGCCACCTTCGACGAGTCCGATGTCGAATCCCTGTTCTGGACCGGCTACGCCTGGATCGCTCGTGTCAACGTGTCCAAGGACATCCCCGACATGGTCGCCGACCTGTTTATCGGCGTCGAGATGATCGAACGCGTCGCCCAGCTCGACGAAACCTACATGCACGGCTTGCCGCACGTCGTTCTCGGTGCCTACCATGCCCGCACGCCCATGGCCGAGCTCGAGGAAGCCAAGCAGCACTTCGAGCGCGCGCTTCAGATCAACCACGGCAACCTGCTCGTCACCAAGTTCCAGTACGCGCGCACCTATCATTGCTACAAGAACGACAAGGCGAGCTACGAGCGGCTCCTGCGCGAGGTGGTCGACGCAAGGGATCCGCTGCCTTCCGAGCGGCTATCCAACACGATCGCGCAGCGTCGCGCCAAACGGTACCTCAGCGCCAAGCGCGAAGAAGCCTGCGGCTTCTGAGGCGCTACATCTTGCGTCCCTGCTCGACCCGCATGGCGCGACGCGTCGCGATCGTGACTCCTCTGTTCTGTTGACGGAATCCACGCGGCGAGGGTGGACGAACGATCCGAAGCACTTTATGGTGATGACGCTTGTATGGCTTCGCCGTTGGCATCGTCCAACAGTCGTTCGCCACCATGTTCAAACAAGCCGGGTCGGCGTACCGCGGAGGTGCTGGCCGGCGCAACCGAGCGAGGAGGTTCGAGGGGATGTCGAGGAAACTGCTTGCATGGATGTTCGGGCTGGCGTTGCTGCTGGGCGCAACGCGCGAGGCGCGTGCTGAGAACGTGCTCAAGTTCGGCTCGCTGGCGCCCAGTCAGAGCCCGTGGGCTCAGGTGCTCAACACGTGGGCCCGCGCGGTCGACGCCAAGAGCAATCACTCGTTGAAGCTTCAGTTCTTCTGGAACGGCACGCAGGGCGACGAGGCTGCCATGGTGGGCAAGGTGAAGTCCGGCCAACTGCAGGGGCTCGCCGCGACCGCCGTGGGCCTCGGCAAGATTCATAAGCCGATTCTCGTGGTCCAGGTGCCTGGCGTGTTCGATTCCTGGGCAAAGCTCGACGCCGCCCGTGCTGCGCTGATGGGCGACTTCCAGCAGGGCGCGCGAGACAAGGGCTTCCACATCCTCGGCTGGGGTGATGTCGGCCGAATGCATTGGTACTCGAAGGGCTTTGCGGTCACCAGCCCTGGGAGCCTTCGCGGACAGAAACCCTACGTCTGGCGCGACGACGACATCCACCGCACGTTGTTCGGCGCGATCCCTGGCGTGACCGCGGTGCCGCTGGGTGTTCCCGAGGTGCTGCCTGCGCTGAACTCGGGCGCGGTCAACGCTGCTCACACGCCCGCGTTGACTTGCGGCCAGCTTCAGTGGGTCTCCCGCTTCAGCAACATCGTCGCCGACAGCGACGCTTTCATGATCGGCGCCCTCGTCATCTCGGAGAGCGTGCTCCAGGGGTTGTCGGAAGACGAACGCCAGATCCTGACGGATACCGGCGCTGTCGCCGCCAATGCCTTGACCCAGCGCATCCGCAACGAAGACGACGCCGCGCTCGCGCGTCAGCGGGAGAAACTCGAGGTGCATCAGTTCAGCGACGCCGAGAGGGCGGAGTGGATGGCGCTCTACAAGACCGTGCGCGAACGCTTGGGCCAGCAGAACGTCTTCCCGCCCGACCTCATCTCCCGCGTCGAAGGTCTCGGACGGTAGGCTTCGTCCGAGCGCTTTCGCTCCCCCCCCATGCCCCCAAACAAGTCCGTGACGAACGGTGCGTGACCGATTTATCGTGATACGCACGATGGCAGAGCAACCCAAGGCACAGGAAGACGACGCCCGCACCGCGCACCCCGAAACGAACGCCACGCCCGACGAGCAAGCTACCAACGAACAGCGAGCAGAGTCGGTGGACCCAGCCGCATCGGTTTCGTCCGAGTCAGGCGCGCAGGAGCCGTCACGGTCTTCGTTACGCCCTCCGTCCGTGTCGCCGCCAGCCACCTCCGGCGCACCTTGGGGGGCGGGCCTCCAGCGCTTCTTCGACGCATGGACGCGCGTCGAGACGTACCTGTGCGTCGTGGTCGTGGTCGCGGAGATTCTCGCGTTGGTCGCGTGGGTCATCCTCAAGGGGCTTGGCACACCGCGGTCGGCCGGTACGCCCACCGGAACCATCGTTCGGGCCGTGGTCGGCGCCACGGTGCTGGGATTGGTGGCCTACTTCGCGACGCGCAAGCAGTCTCTGCTGGTGCAGCGTGTGTCCAATACCCTGGCCATCCTCGCCGGCCTTTTCACGGGTGGGTTGTGGGCGGCCGTCGGCGTCACGTACTTCGCCAACATCCTCAATTGGCTTCAGGACGCTTCGTCGCTGACGCTCATCGGAGGTCTGCGTGGCCTGGGCACCCGCCTGACCATCTGGCTCGCCATGGTCGGCGGATCGCTGGCCGCAGCGAGCGGCAAGCACATTCACATCGACGTGGTCATGCGTTTCGTGCCGCGCAAAGCGCGGCTCGGCGCAACGTTGGTCACATGGGTGGGTGCTGCAGCCGTGTGTTTCGTCGCGGCGTGGGGGTTCGTGGACCATATCGCCATCGAGAGCTACGACGCGGGCCGCGACGCTCCGGCCGGCGAAAAGATCGCCACGATTGGCCGCCATACGAGCGAGGGGTTCTTCATCCTGCGCAAGCAGTTCGCGCTCGATCTGTCAACCTTGCCCCGCGTGCTCGCTGGCAACGAGTATGACCGGTGGCTCACCAATGAAGAGTGGAACCGGCGTGTCGAGGGAGCAGGGTGGGAGGACCACTTCACGCCGGACCAGGTGGCCTCCCTCAAGATGCCCGCCGACGTCGCCAAGGACTACCGCCTGCCCGTCGTCATGGTGCCGGGATCCACGCACCAAGGGTTGCTCAAGCACCTGCTCAACCTCGTCTTTCCCTTCGGCTTCCTCATCATCGGTTTGCGGTTCCTCCTGCGAGGTGTGCTGGCCCTGTCCGGCCACGTCAGCGTCGACCCAGACGCGCCGCATGCGAGTGCAGACATCCACCGCGACCAGGAAGGAGCGGCCTGATGGGTACCATGCTCATTCTGATCGTGGTCTTGCTGGCGCTTGCCGGGATGCCCTTGTTCGCCGTCATGGGCGGCATCGCGAGCGTCGCGTGGCTCACGCACCCCGACCCGGCGTACCATTATGTGCGGTTCCTGGCGCCCGACGTCCTCGACGATCGTTTCGCGGGATCCCCGATCCTCGTCACCATCCCGCTGTTCACGTTCATCGGGTATCTGATGGCGGAGTCCGGGACGCCGGATCGGATCGTGCGGGCGTCGCGCGCGTTTTTCGGCTGGATGCCAGGCGGGCTTGCCATGGTGGCGATCTGCGCGAGCGCGATCTTCACGATGCTCACCGGCGGCAGCGGGGTCACGATCGTCGCGATCGGCGGGTTGCTCTATCCGGCGTTGCGCAAGCAGCAGTATCCCGACCAGTTCTCGATGGGCTTGGTGACGACGGGCGGCTCCCTCGGCCTGCTGTTTCCGTCGCTGCCCATCCTGATCTACTCGCTGGTCGCGGGGATCGACTTCACCAAGGGCTTCAAGGCAGGCGTGATTCCCGGGCTGGGGATCATGGCCCTGCTGGGGATCTACTCTGCCTACGTAGGGATCAAGGCAGGTGTGCCGCGCGACCGGCCGCGGCTGTCCGAGATGGCCTCGGCCCTGTGGCTCATCAAGTGGGAGCTCGCCGTTCCGGTCCTCATCTTTGGTGGTGTGCTCACCGGCACCGCAGCCCTCGACGAAAGCGCCGCCGTGGCCGCGCTCTACACCCTCGGCATCGAGCTTTTCGTCTACAAGGACCTGACCATCAAGAAGGACCTGCCCCGCGTCACCCTCGTGTCCATGTCCCTCGCCGGCGCCATCATCGTCATCCTCTCGATGGCCAACGCGCTCATCAACTACGTGGTCACCGAACGAATCCCCGAAGCTGTGCTCAACTTCATGACCGGCCTCGGTCTCACCCAGACCTGGCAGTTCCTCATCACCCTCAACGTCTTCCTGCTCATCATCGGCATGCTCATGGAAGGCTTCTCCGCCATCCTCGTCGCCGTGCCGCTGGTCCTCCCCTTCGCGTCCAGGTTCCATCTCAACCCGTTCCATCTGGCGATCATGTTCCTGCTGAACCTTGAGATCGCCTACTGCCTGCCGCCGCTCGGGCTCAACCTGTTCATCTCGAGCTTCCGCTTCAACCGCCCTGTCACCACCCTCTACAGACAGGTGTTGCCCTTCGTTGCCATCCTCGGCCTGGGCCTCGTCGCGGTGATGTACGTGCCCAAGATCTCCACCGTCATGCTCGACCCCGAGATCAGGGCCGCGCGTGCTGCCACGCCCGTCGGCCAGGCGCCAAGAGAGGCGTGGTTGCTCGAGTGCGTCCAGCTCGACCGCAACAACCCGCTGCCTTGTACCCCCGAGGACATCGAGAAGTACGGGGCCGATGGGCAGAAGCTCGCCGGTGCCGCCTCATCCGGGCCCGACCAGCCCGTGCGCGTCTCCGACACGGACGCTGCCGTGCCGTCCGACGACGACCTGCTCAACCAGATGCTCGGGTCGGGCGCGGACGGCGGCACCGATTCAGCGCCTTCGGAGGACGAGCTTTTCAAACAGATGATGGGAGCCGGCGCCGACTCGGGGGGCCCGGCGCCCGCACCGTCGGATAGCAAGCCCAAGTCAGAAGACGACCTGTTCAACGAGATGATGAACGCCGGCAAGGACGGCGGCTGAACGGCGCAGGGGCCGTTTCCTGCTGGACGGCCCTTCTGCATGGTCTTGGCAACGCCTGCGGGGTCGTTGGATGCCGGGCGAAAGACGCTTGCAACGTCGCGTGGAGCGGGCTGTCGCGCGGCACACCGTCACGAACCAGGGGGCATGCGGATCGCGCCACCCTGACGGCTGGTGGTTTTCGCCGAGCCTGGCCGAGCCACCGAGGCAGCGCCGGACCCAGGAGGCTGCCTCCTGGGTGTCGAGCGTGCGGCGAGGTCCTTGGTAGCAGCAGGGGTGCTGGTGGCTTGGCGGTGTCTCGCTACGGCTCGCTTCCCGTGCGACGCGGCCATTGATTCATCCACACGACGCGGTCGGCCAGCGCGATGATGTCGTTGTCGTGCGACACTACAATCACGGTTCGTTGGCCGCGCAGGGATTGGAGGGTATCGAGGAGCCGCTGACGCGCCGCGGCGTCGAGCCCTACGGACGGTTCATCGAGAAGGAGCACCGGCAGGCGGGTCGCGAGCGCTCTGGCGACGGCGAGCCAACGGCGCTCCCCGCCCGAGAGGGTGCGGCCCGACGCGCCCAGTTTCATCCCTGCAAGCGCAGATCTCAGGAAGGAAGCCCCGAGCGCATCCAGCTCGCGATTCGCGTCCGTCTCGGTCGTTCCCGCGAGAAGGAAGTTGTCGTCCAACGTTCCCGAGATGACGGGTGCATCCTGAGGCACCCATGCGAAGGGCCGCTCGGCGGGCCCCACCACGCCAGGGCGAAGCGGGCGACCGTCGATTTGGATGACACCACACGATGCGGGCTCCAATCCCAGCAGGGACCGAAGGAGCGTGGACTTGCCGATTCCGGTGGGGCCGGCGATGGCAACCATTTCGCCGGGCGCTGCGTCGAACGAAATCGGAGCGCTCTGGCCCTGCACGAAGACGTCTCTCACGACGATCGACCTCTGGGGCCACGAGACGGGTGGTCCGGCGGTGTCGGCGTGACGGTGCGTTTCGCGGGACAACGCATCCAGGCTGGCGAGTGCATCGTCGCCTCGTGCGAGGAAGGTGCGAGCGTCGCCCAGATCCCGCAGCGGCTTGTAGGCCATGAAGAAGACCGCGGCGAACGCGACGATGGTGCCCGCGGGCAGGTGAGAAGCCCAGCGTGCTCCGGCGACCAGGGCGAGCAGCAGGGCGAGCGCGCCGAGAACCTCATTGGACGACGACAGCACGGCACGCAACGTTTCGGCCCTCATCTGTGCGGTGGTGACATCTCGGGCGAGCCGGTGGAGCTGCTGGCGGACGCGGTGCCCGGTTCCGTAGGTGCGCCACAGGTCGGCATGGCGGATGAGGTCATCCATCTCGCCTTGGAGCTCATCCGACGCGGTCAGGAACCGTTCATGATCCTTGCGCCAGGACTTGCGGGCGCGTGACAGGAACCATCCGAATGGAACGATGACCCCGGCTGCGACGAGCGTGAGGGAAGGGGAAAGGAGCATGAGCGCCACGGCGATGGGCACGAGTTGGGCGAGGGAACGCGCGGACGCGAGCACGCCGTCCTGGACCGCATCGGCCACCTCGCGCACGCGCGACGAGACGCGTGCGAGGGCGAGGGGGGAGGGGGCGGAGAGGCCGTGGTCGAGAAGCCTGGTGACGACACGGTCTCGGATCGTCTCGCTGGCGACTGCGGCGAGGCGAGTCTGGTGTCGGGTGGCGGCGACGCCGGCCCCCCCCTTGATCATGGCGATGACGAGCCCCAAGAAGGCGATGGTGGCCGGCGAGGACGGTCCCACGTCGAGAAGGACGAAAGCAGAGCTGGTGAGCGATCGGGCCAGTTGGCCGGCGGTCCAGGCGAGCGCGCCGTGGGCCGCGGCGTGCGTGACGGCGGATACGAGAAACACCGTGGTGGGCCACGGGTCGCCGGCGAGGACACTGCCCACCAGGCGTGGGACGGAGGACGGCAGAAGCGATCGGCTCAGGTGAGACATGGAAGTCAGACGATATGGCTGCTGCGCAGCCGAGTCGAATCCAGCGGAGGACTGGTTGCCTCCCACCGGCGATGTACGCACGCAGGCAGCCACGGAGGCAACGACGTCCGCGCTGCTCGTGTCCTCAGATGGGGCACGCGGATTGCAGAGCAATGCCCTGCCTGACCGCGCGGGTGGATGCGCGCCGTCAGGCCGGAGACGCTTGGCGCGTCTCCGAGAAACCCAACGCCGTCCCAAAGCGTAGGACGGCGTGACGTCCAACGAAGGCAGCAGGTCCGGGGAAACGCATTGCAGCAAGGTTGTCGGGAATAGCAAGAGGCTGTGCATGGTTCGATGTCCGAAGTCAGGTGTGCGATGAGGAGTTCGAGTGTTCGCCGGTTGGAAGCAACGCGCAGCAGCGCAAGGGTGCCCGGGGCGGCGGGGCGGTCCCCCAGCCCGCCCCCGCCGGAAAGCGCGGAGACGGGCGTCGCTGTCGCGCCGCTGTCCTCGCTCGCTGACGACGACGAGGCGGAGAACACGTCGGTTCGTGTGACGAATCACTTCACCGAGGCCGACGACCTCGGCGTGGTGGACCGGACGCTCGACGACGACCTGATGGTGCTCGCCGCGCGGGACTCTTCGCTGTTGCCGCCGCCGATGGAAGCCGACCCGGTGAAGGAGTCGGAGCGCATCGGCGACTCGATGCTAGCCCGATATTTCCGCGAGATGGCCGCGCACCCGGTCATGGACCACGAGGATGAGGTTCGTGCTGCGCGTGCCGTGGAAAAGGCCGAGATCGAATACTGGCGGGCGATTCTGTCGTACGTTCCCGCCGCGCCCTTCGCGCTGGACGCCCTCGAAGACGAGGTGCGCAAGAGCGGCGAGGGTGAAGAGGTCGACCTGTCCGCCATCCCGGAGCTTCGCAAGCTCATCAAGGCGCACGAAAAGCAAAGGGGACGGTTGTCGAACGACCAGGCCAAGCGCTACGTCGCTGCGTGCACCCGCCTGGCCCGTGCGGTTCGCCTGCCCGACAGCGACCGCATCTGGGTCGCCCGCTGCGCCCGTGTCGTTCACAGCCTCGTCCAGCCGATGGAGAACGAAGACCGGGCTACCAACGAAACCGTGTTGGCGGATTGCCCCGCCTACCGCCGCTACGCCGAGCGAATCCAGATCGCCTACGACCGTCAGCTCAAAGCCAAAGCCGCGTTCGTCAAGGCCAACCTCCGGCTCGTCGTGTCCATCGCCCGGCGCTACAACCGAGGGCGGATGCCCCTCATCGACCTCATCCAGGAGGGCAACATCGGCCTCATGAAGGCCGTCGAGCGCTTCGACCACCGGCGCGGATACCGGTTCTCCACCTACGCGTCGTGGTGGATTCGTCACTCCATCAGCCGTGCGCTCGCGGACAAGGGACGCGCCGTACGCATCCCTGTCCACATGCTCGACACGCATAACCGGGTCGCACGGGCTACCCAGGCCGTCATCGCGCGAACCGGACGCGAGCCCACCATCGAAGAGCTCGAGCGGGAAACCGGCATCCCCCGCGAGAAGCTCGACAAGGTCAAGGACTTCTACGCGGAGACGCCCTTCTCCCTCGACCGTCCCGTGGGCGACGAAGACGGCCGCAAGTTCATCGACTTCCTCCAGGAGGAGGACTCTGTCTCGCCCTATGATGCGCTTGCCAACCAAAAGTGGGCCGACGAAGTGCGACGTCTGCTGTCCACGCTCACCCCGATCGAGTCGCGCATCATCCGTTGGCGCTTCGGCCTCGACGACGAAAACGAGCTCACGCTCAAGGAGATCGGCGACAAGTACAATCTCTCCCGCGAGCGTATTCGTCAGCTTCAGGAGCAGGCGCTCGGCAAGATCCGCAAGCAGATGCGCGACTACTGAGCCCGGCGCGACGCAGCACGGCTTGTTGTGCAATGCGTCGTGCAGGGGCAAACCATGACAATTCGATCATGGTGACCTGATTCGATTGCAGACCGGGACCGTCAACGAGCGCACTCGCCTGGTTCCCAGACCCACGTCTGCGGAAACCCCTCGCAGTGCTCGTTGCTCGATGAACACTGCCCGCTGGTTTCGCACCAGCCGCAACCCGGCAGCGGTGTGCAGTCCGCGCACGTCTTCGCCGCCGTGCAGTTTACGTCGGGTGCGGGATAGAACCAGCACACCCGTCGTGTCGGCGCGCCCTCCAGCGCCGGGCTCACCATGTCCGCGCAATACCCCCAGGCGCAGTCGTCATCGTGCCGACAGCTCCGAAAGCACAATCCGCCCGACGAGAAGTGCAAGCACGCACCCGCTGGGCAGTCATCATCGCTGTCGCACTGCAGGCTGCACATCGTCCACCACGTCGATGGCGAGAACGTCAGCTCGTAGCACGAGTCTGCGGGCTGCTCGCAGGTGACCCCGGACCCGCAGTCGAATCCGTACAGCTCACGGGATCCTGGCGGGGGGTAAGGGTCGTCCACCACGCATCCGCAGTTCGCGAGGGGAACCATCAACCAGAACAAGCGCCTCATGACATCCCGAGCGAGGCGTGCCGCGCGCCCCGACAAGGAGAATGCTGACGTGCCTGGCCGCACTTGTCCAGGTTCGGAGTGGCCCGTCAGCGGGCTGGGCACCACGCAGTGCCCACGGACCGGTCAGTCCTCGTTGTCCTTGCCTGGCCGTCTGCGCACCACGCTCTCGACACACTTGTCGATCGCCGCGCGTGCTCCTGTCACCTTACCCGCCACGTCGTTGACGACGATCGAGAAAGCGATGGGCGACTGGCCGGGGACGGAAAGCACATAGCCCGACAGCGCGGTCACCGAGCTCAGCGTCCCCGTCTTCGCCCTCACGACGTGGCGGGTGCGGGCCCCGCGGAGCCTTCCGCGCAGGGTGCCATCCACGCCGGCGATGGCGAGATGGGCCACGAATTCGGGTCGGATCGTCGGATCCTGCCATGCCGCGCGAAGCACCGTGGTCAGCGTCGCAGCCGACACCCGGTTGGTGTCGAAGAGCCCCGAACCGTTGAGGATCACGTTCTTGTCGTGCGCAGCGCCGATGCGTTCGAGCTGGCGTTGCACCGCCGCGGCGCCGTCCGCCGTGGTGAGCCCGCTGCGTCGCGCGGACCCGGGCAACGCCTTCATGATCATCTCGGCGTAGAAGTTGTCGCTTTCCTTGCCGAGCTGCGGCAACAGCTCGCTCAGCGGCGCCGACCGATGCAGGGCAAGAAGCCCCCTGACCTTCTCCCCCCCCAGCTTCACGCCTCCCGTCACCGTTACCCCTTGTTCTGCCAGGATCGCCTTGAGCGCATATCCGGCATACAAGGTCGGGTCGTCGACACGTTTGGTTGCGGTGACCCGACCCTCGTCGGCAGGGATCGACCCGCTGACCCTGGCCGTGAGCCGCTGACCGTTGGGAACCAACGTGAGCGCCACGTCGCTCTTGCCTCCCTTGGCCGACGTCATGATCGTGCCCGTCACGTCCACGAACCCAGGTGGCTCGAAAGACACGATGGCGCGCTCGCCGTCGGTTGTGGGAAAGACCTTCATGGTGACCGTGTTGCGATCGAGCGAGACGGCGGCGATGGGCGCCCTGAAGTAGGCCCACTCGTCGGGCTGCTGGTCGAAGCCAGGGGGAATGTAGGCGGCGTCGAAGAAGCTCTGGTCCACGAGGATGTCGCCGGCGACCTTGACCACACCGGACTGGCGCAGATCCGCGGCGAGCGCGCGGAGGTCGTCGGTCGAGAATGAAGGGTCGCCGGTGCCGCGCAGCACCAGGTCGCCCGTGGTGTTGCCGGTGCGCTTGCCGTACAGGCCAGTGCGGAATCGGTAAGAGCCAGATAGCTGCCAGAGCGCCGACGCTGCGGTCAGGAGCTTCATGTTCGACGCCGGGTTGAGGGGTTCGTGGTCGTTGTAGGCCGCCAACGGTCTGCCGGTGTCGGCCTCGACCACGCTCACGCCGACCTTGCCGCCGAGCTTTTCGATCGCCTGGACGAGGCGGTCGACCGCCTTCTGGAGGGCCGGGTCGCCCTGGCGATCGGGTTGCTGCGACGAATCGGGAGTCGATGGCGCCTGGGAGGCGGATGGAGGGCTGAAGAGCATTGCCGCGCAGACGGCGGCGGCGATCAGCGGGGGCAGGACCGGTCGCTTCGGCATGACGATCCTTGGTGGTTCATCCACCGTGCGATTGTCAACTGCGAATCAGGCGGCGCGCGGCTTGGGGCGTTCGATGCTCAGCACGCTCGGCAGGAACAGCAGGAGCAAGCCGCACATCATCGCCCCGGCGAGGGTCGCGGTCGCGCCGGGATGCACGTGCAGCTTCGAGGACACCATGTACAGCCCGCCGGCCAGCGCGATGAACGTGAAGTTGAGGAAGTTGTTGACGGCGAACGTCTTGCCCCGTGTCCCTTCCTCGGGGATGTCCTGAAGGAACGTCTGCACCGGCACGGCGAAGAACGCGCCCGTGAAGCCGAGCACAGCCACGATTGCCATCGCTGCGTCGTACGACGACCTGCCCCAGACGGATGTCGCCAGCGTCAACGCGCCCTGGCATGCGAGCATCGAGACGGCTCCGAAGGCGACGAGCTTGCCCGGGCGGATGATCCGCGCGACGGGTGCGACGCACACGCTTCCCACGATGATGGCGGTCGCGAGCACGACGAGCAGCAAAGACAGACGCCAGTTCTCGGTCTTGGGAATGTCGAGCCATCGCGGTGCGCCCAGGCCGACAATCGCCTGCTGTAGAACGCCGCCGTTGAACCAGAAGAGCGAGTTGAGCAGCAGCATCCGGAAGACGCGGCGGTCCGCACGCAACTCGCGGATGCTGCGCGGCACCCCGCCGAACGGGTTGAGGCCGATGCGCAGGGTCGGGCGCAGCGGCGGCAACGGGCGAATGAGCAGCGCCATGCCGTTGCCGACGGCGGCGAAGGCGACGCACCACGCGCCAGCGATCCAGAGGGTGTCGCCGTAGCGATCGAGCAGCGGTCCGGCGGTCGCCTGCCCCAGCAGGATGGCGAGGAAGGTGGTCATCGTGATGATGCCATTGGCGGACAGGAGCCGTTGCTTGCCCACGATCTCGGGGATGACGCCGTACTTCGACGGTCCGAAGAACGCGGAGTGGACGCCCATGACGAACAGGACGGCGAGCATCGCGTGCCAGGAACGTGTCTGGAGCGCCGCGGCGCCAGCGGTCAGGATCAGGATCTCGGCGAGCTTCATCAAGACGATGATCGAGCGTTTGCTGAACCGCTCGCTGAGCTCCCCCGCGACACCACTGAAGAGGATGAACGGGAGCGCGAAGACACCGAAGGCCACACCCTGCTTGTCTTCACCCGGAAACAGCTCGCGCGCTGCCAGGAACAGGATGAGCTGCTTGAACAGGTTGTCGTTGAACGCGCCGAAGAACTGCGCGCCGACATGCCCTTGGAAGCTCCGATTGCGCAGCAAGGAGCGATCGTCCGCGGTTGCTCCGACCGTCGTGTCTTGATCAACTGCCCCGAGCTCCGACATGCGCGCAGCGGAGCAGACCCGCGGCGATGCGTCAACAGCGCTCCACGGTTCAGGCCGCGCTCTTCCATGCGGGCCGAATCGGTGTGCGCGGCCGAAACGGTCCACTGCCGCGCCGTTGATGCTCACTCCCACGGTTGAGGCCGGATGCGGTAGCGGTCGACAAGATCTCCCCTCGGGTGCAGGTGCGGCGAGCAACGGCATGCCCCGCTCTCGCTGCGAAACCCCGCGCCCCGACAGCATGAACCCGACGACCGCATGGGCCCGTTCCGTGGCGTTTCGACAACCAACCGGCCGTCGTACGAAGCACCAGCTTCGCACATTGTCCTTGCGTCCAGGAGCGGTTGAGGCAATGAGGTGACCCATGGCCCGCCCTGTGTTGCTTGCGCTGTCGGCGCTTCCCGTCGTGTTGCTCGCCGTGGAGCAAGCCCATGCGCAAAACCCCTCGTCGCGCGATGCCACTGCTGGGCGTGAGCCGCCCGTTCGCGAGTACGTCGTCGACGAGGATCTGCCGCCGCCCGCCACCCGTTGGAAGCTGGTCCTGGGCGGCGTTGCGACCACGGCAGCGTTCTACGCGATGGCGCAACCGTTCTCGTATGCCTGGCCCGACGCACCCGGTGGATATGACCTTCGCGTGCCCGTCGTGGGACCGTGGATGGCACTCGCCGAAACCGGATGCGCCGCCGACAACCCGGGATGCTCCAAGGTCTGGTATGTCACCCGCGCCATCCTCACCGCCATCGACGGTCTGGGTCAGGCGGGCGGAATCGCAATCGCCTTCGAAGGCATCTTCTTGCCGACATCAGACCGCGTGGCGGCGTCCCCTGCCCCAGGGATCCCGCACCGTCGATCCACCGACCCCGAACCCCAGCGCAAGGAGCCGTCGGAACCGGAGAAGATCTTCCTCGGTCCAACGCCGATTCCGGTCGGGCAGGCGGGAGTCGGCATCGGCTTGTTCGGGGTGTTCTGAGATCTGGGCCGAAAAGACTGGCGGAGTGGCGGGCGGCTGAGGTGGTCAGTCGTTCTGCGGGTTCGCACTGGTCGGCGAGCATCCCTGCGCCGAGAAGTCGCTGTTCTGATCGACGGTTTCGTCGCAGAGCCAGACCTCCCCCTGCTTGTCGACGTAGATCTTGATGGGGCGGGCAGAGGGGCGAACGATTCCGTTTCCGAGGGTAGACATGGTTTCTTGCTCCTGGAGGCCGGCGGCCTCGTCTTGTTTGTGTCTAGGACTTACGATGGAGCTTCCCGCGGTACCGTTGCGCGGGACGATCGTTTTTTCGTCGGCCGGTCACCACGATGGTCAGACTGGCCGGCAAGACGTTCGGTCTGGGCGGGGCCCACGGCGCAGCGGCGGTAGGGCGCGACGCTGAGGGGCCGATGTCGAAGCGTGGAGGAGGTGTCTGCGGTCCGCCCGGCATCATGCCCTGACTGGGGGCATGAAGCGTTCAGATCAAGGGAGCACGAGGCGCTTGGCGAAAATCTGCGGCCAGCCGCTCACGTATTCCTCGAACGTCACGTACAGCGTGTTGGACGCTGTGTCGTACGCAAGCGATGGATCCAGCGCGGCCCGTGCAGGGTCCACGTTCACGCGATCGCACAACACGTTCCAGGTGGCGCCGTCGAACCGGGCAACATACACATACGTCCCCACGTCGTCCTGCTCATCCCATGCGATGGTCGGCACGCCATTCACCAGCAACAGGTCCGGGTTGCCGGCGTCCACATGGCTCGTTCCCAGCGCGCTGACCGGCTGAGGGCCCACCGGGCTCCACGCCGAACCGTTCCAGTGCGATACATAAATGTGCCTCGATCCCGTGCCGTCGCGGTCCGCGGACCACGCCAGCGTGATGTCGTCAGCGGCGACCGCAACCAGCGAAGGCGCCGACAGCCGGTTGCTGTCCATGTCATGATCGATCTCCCCGCCAAGGCTGGTACCGTCGAACGCATTGACGTACAACCCGGTGCGGAACGAGGCGTCCTCGGTGTGCTCGAAGAATGCCACGTACGCCCGGCCGCTTGCGTCGATCGCCGCGTCGGTGACTCGTGCGTCCGTGATTTGCAGATCCACGCGGTTGATACGCTGCGAACGGGCAACGGACGATGCTGTGACCGAGGCCAGGAACGTGTCCCAGCTCTGCGCAGCAGTCTGGTCGATCTCGATCCACGAAACCACCGGATCGAAGCCTGCACGGCATGCCACGGACGCATCGTCGGCGTCGAAGCCAACCTGCGAGACGGGATCCCACGGCTGGCTCACTTCGGCGCCACCGTTCATGGGCTCCCACCCTCCACCCTGCGTCCACCGCATCAGGAACACTCTGTCATAGAACGTGTCGTCGTTCGCACCCGCATCCCCCGCGTGGGCGTATGCCATGTATACGTTCTGCCCATCGGTACAATAGTCGGGAGCGCGGTAGATCGATGCCACGCAAGGACCGGTCGACGGGTCGGCGGGACTCGCTGTCCAGGCCGACCCGTTCCATGAGTGCAGCAGCACGTCGAAGCTGCCGTGGCGATATCCGACCACCGGAGTGGATCCAACGACCATCATCGATGGGTCTTCCGACTCGGCGTCATCAGCGCTGATCTGGCCGCCGAGGAGCTCCCAGCCACAGGAACTGCCGCCCGCACCCGCGCTCCCTCCGGTGCCCGCCAGCCCGCCCGAGCCGGCGCTGCCCCCGCTCCCCGCGCTGCCCGACGTTCCCCCCGTGCCTGCCGATCCCCCCGCGCCGCCCGTTCCAGCCGCACCGGCCGTCCCTGCCGATCCCGCACCGCCGGCCGGTCCGCTGTCGTTGTCATCACCGCCGCATGCAGCCACCGCTGCAAGCACAAGACAAGCCCATGCGTCAAGAAGTCGTGTCCGCATCGTCGCCTCCGTTCCCGTATCCTACGCCGCAAGCTGCTTCGTGTGAAGCAGGCGCGGCAACCCGGTCCTCCGCATGGAATGCGGGCGGTGCCGGCGACGCGCGTGCCGGGCGCAGGGGCAGACTTGCCAGGTGCCCCGGCGTTTTCCGGGCGGCCTGCGTCGACGCCGGCCAAGATCACCATGCGCCAGAATCACCATGCGCCAGAAAGAGAGCAACCGGAAACCCATGGTCGTGCTGGCGGTCTGTCGAAGCGCCCCCTTGACCGCGAGGCATCACCTGGCTTAGGGGCAGTGGCCCATGAACCGCTCTGCTGTAATTGGCTTTCTCATTGGTTCCACATGCGCAGGCATCACGCTGCTCCTCGTTGGGTGCGGGGACAGCGAGACCACCTCGCCTGCCCCGGTCCCTGCTGGAGACGCTGCCGACGACACCGTTGCCGACGCTGGCACCGACGCTCTGCCGGACGCTTCGAACGATGTTGCCCAGGATTCGCCGGAGGACACGGTGGAGGGCGGAAACGATGCGCCCGATTCCGCGACCCCGGGGCCGGTGTGCTCAGGTGATGGGTGGTGCTGGTCGAACCCGTTGCCCCAAGGGAACTCCATCTGGGCCATCATGGGGTCTGACGCCTCCGACATCTGGGCTGTGGGGGAGTCCGGCACCATCCTGCATCGGGACGGAGCGTCCTGGGGTTCGACCCCTTCGGGAACGACATCGTGGCTGACCGGATTGTGGGTAAGCTCGCCTTCCGAAGCCTTCGCCTCCGGGGAAAACGCGACGCTGCTGCGCTGGGACGGGCACGTCTGGTCGCCTCTTTCCTGCCAGCTTTCCGACCTTGCATGGTTCGACGACGTGTGGGCCGCGGCTTCGGACGACCTGTGGATTGCTGCCGGATGGGGTATCGTCCGCCGCAAGGCCGGCTCGTGCGAGGTGGCGTGGACCGCCACCTCCCTGCAGACTGTCATCGACGTGTGGGGCACGGGTCCGGATGACGTGTGGGCCGCCGGATGGGAGTGGGACGATGTCGCCGGCAGAGACTTCGGCCTGATCGTTCATTGGAACGGAACGGCGTGGACGGCGGAACGCCAGGGCACATCCGAGCGGTTGCACGCCTTGCACGGAACCGGCCCCGACGACATCTGGGCCGTGGCGGCAGGTAGCGATCCGCTGCACTGGGACGGCACGTCGTGGACCTCGTATCCCGTCGAGGCGGCGTCGACCTATGAGGGTGTATGGGGGACTGCCGCAAACGACTATTGGGCAGTGGGCACCGGTGGCGTCGTGGTGCACTGGAACGGAACGACGTGGGCGCAGGTCGACGTCGGCACGGAACATGACGTGAGGGGCGTGTGGGCAGCGCCGGGCGGGCCGATCGTGGCCGGCGGGGAAGCGGGCATGCTGCTGCACTCGAGCGACGGCTCCTCCTTCGCGCATGGGGACACCGCGGTCCCTCCTGACGCGCCGAACTTCAGCGCAGCCTGGCACGATGGCTCCGGCCAGGTGTGGGTTGCCGGAGGCTGGGGAGCCGTTGTCCGGTCCAACGCCGGAACGTGGGAGTCTCTCGATACCGGCTGCGGCGCCATGTTGCATGCCATCGCGGGCAGCAGCGCCGGTGACGTCTGGGTCGCCGGCGAGGACGGCTCGGTGTGCCGCTTTGATGGATCCGCCTGGACCCAGGTGACGACCGGGACCACCGCCCCCTTGATGGGCATATGGGTCCCCGCTCCGGGAGAAGCCTGGGCTGTCGGAGCGTACGGCACAGTCTTGCACGGCACCGGCGCAGGCATGATCGCCGTCGACATCGGCGTGCAGCAAAACTTCACCAGTGTGTGGGGCCTCGCGCCGGACGACCTCTGGGTCGCCGGCACGAACAACACGCTGATGCATTGGGACGGGAGCACCTGGCAGCAGGGACCCCTGGACCCTGCCGACGGCCCGTTGGGCATGGTGCGAGCCGTGTTCGGCACCTCGTCCAACGACATCTGGGCGGCGACGGGCGAGGGAATGCTGCGCTGGGACGGGACCGTCTGGCACCGTTTCACAGCCCCTGAGTTGTCCCAGTACACCGCCCTGTGGGGCAGCTCGGCTTCGGACCTGTACGCCGTCGGCCTCGGTGGTTGGGCCGCGCATTGGAACGGCGCGTCTTGGCAACGCATGTCGACGGGCACGACAAACGACCTGTTCGGTTTGACCGGAGTTGGCACCACCGCGTACGCGGTCGGCGACCTCGGCACGATCCTGATTCACAATTAGCGCCTGGCTTCGCATCGACTGACGCAACCGCCGCGCCGACGCCCGTCGCCTTGCCACGCTCACTCGATCGTCGCTGACCTTCCTGCCCAGACCGGCAAAAAGAACAGCCGCCATGGGTGCAGGGCCTGATCTCACACCAAGGTAAGCGTATGGGCCGGGGGATGTGCGAACGCATGTCCAGGTCCGCCCGGCGCGCGAGTCTGGCGCGCTGGACTTGTGACAAGGCAACCTGGCGGGTCGGTGCGGTGCTTGACGCTCCTCGGGCGATGATCCGGACGATCGCCGAACGACGATCCTTTCGATCACCGTGTGGGGGATCTGCGACGCACCGGATCGATGCAGATCGCACGAGATGGCCGTGATCCGGCTTTCTCGTTGCTTGGAACGCCGCCTGCACTGCCGCACGCCAACAAGGAGCTACCCGATGACAGCCGACCGATTTGCCAGTGCCCGCTTCCTGTTGTTGTTCGCGCTAGGCGCACCGCTCGCCGCATGAGCGCTTGGCGTGGAGGGCAACGAGACCCCATCTCCCTCTGCACAGGAGCCGCTCGCTTTCACCTGCTCCCAGGTGCCTCCCTGGGCCGAGGGCGTGAGCTACCATGCCAAAGACAAGGTGAAGTACCTGGGCCGCCGATACGAGTGCATCCAGGCGCATACCGCGTTGTCCGTGTGGCCGCCCGACATCGTGCCGGCGTTGTGGAAGGACACGGGTAAGTGCAAGACGAACGGTGGCGGCGGGACCGGCGGATCCTCCGGCGGAACGGGCGGGGCTGCTGCGAACCCGGGCAGCGGCGGCAGCGCCGGAGCGGGCAGCATGGCCGGCGCGGGCGGCCCGGACGGGAGCGGTGGAACCAGCACGTTCGGCTCCAGCGCAAGCGGCTCCGGCGGCTCCGGCATCGAGTACGCCCCCTATTTCTACACCTGGGGTTGGGACAATACCGCGTATCCCTTCACCAGCTTGGTCGACCTGCGCAACAAGTCCGGGCTCGACTCTGTGACGCTCGCGTTCGTCCTGTCGGACGGCGGCTGCGCGCCCACGCAGGACATCCAGCAGCACGCGAGCGATGTCGCTGCATTCAGATCGTCAGGGGGAAAGCTGAAGGCTTCGTTCGGCGGAGCGAACGGCACCTACCTGGAGAGCGCGTGCGGATCTGCAACGGACCTTGCCGCGGCGATCAAAGCATTCATCAGCAACACAGGTATCGACGACCTCGACTTCGATGTCGAGCAATGGGGAGCCATGACGGCCGACGTCAACGCGCGTCGGTCGAAGGCGCTCGCCGCAGTGCAGTCCGCAACCGGGGCGAAGGTATCGTTCACACTCGCGGCGATGCCGCGCGACAAGTGGGGCACGCCGGGAGGGCTGACCGCAGCCGGCGTGGATGTCGTCCGATCCGCTGTGCAGGCTGGCGTCACCGTCTCTCATGTGAACCTGATGGTGATGGACTGCAGCGCCTACTACAGCGACGGCCAGGCCATGGGCGCGCTCGCGATATCGGCGCTGGCCGACGCCCACGCGCAGATGCAAGCGATCGCTACCGGGCTTTCGGACGCGGATGCGTGGGCCATGCTCGGGGCAACACCGATGTTAGGGCACAACGACGTTGCGAGCGAGGTGTTCACGCAGGACGATGCCCGCACGCTGGTCGAGTTTGCAAGGCAGAAGAAGCTCGGCCTGCTGTCGTTTTGGGCGATCGACCGCGATCAGCCGGGCAGCGGCGACCTCGGGCTGTACAGCGCCGTCAACCACAGCACGTTCGAGTTCCACCACATCTTCGAGACCGTACGCCAGTAGCGTGCGAAGGCGTCAATGGCTCGCCGTGACCGCCGCAGCGAGATAGCCAACGACACGCGTCTTGTCGCCCGCTGATGTGTCGCCGCTGTTGATCCGCTCGATGGTGGTCGTACGACTGGATGCGTCGACGTGCTTCGAATAGGACAGGACCACCACGATCGGGGCCACCCCACAAGGTCCGCGTCGCTGCTCGTGGTGCGCCAGCAGCGCGGCCGTGTCTCCGGCCGCAATCTCTGCTTCGATTTCCCGGTCGATCTCCTGCGCCGTGGCGTAGTCGAAGAAGTGCGACAGGTCCGACGACGCCGCGACGATCGCGGATCCGTCACGCGGCAGCACCCGGAACAGCAGATCCGCGAGGGCATCGAGCCGATCCGCGGACACGAAGGGCACCACGATCGGCACCACGCGCGCCTCAGGAAGTGCTACATGGATGAAAGGCATCTGAACGTCGACCGAGTGCTCGGGTGCCAGCACATCCGGATCCACGCGGACCAGGCCGGAGCCGTCGCCCACCAACGCCCGCACCACGTCGACCGCGATGGGAACATCGCCGATGGGTGTCCGGTAGGCATCCGTGTCGATCGTCGACGCCGTCGAGCGCGAACGGTGGTGGCTCGGTCCGAGCACGACGATGGTACGCACGGCACCAGCTCGCGCGACCAACGACCAGGCACGCCCCGCGACCGCACCGGAGTACACATACCCCGCGTGGGGCGTGATGATCCCGACCAGCCGGCCTCCGGGATCGGGCGCGGCAGCGTCGAGCAACCTTCGCACCATGGACGACAACTCGGCGGCGTCAGCAGGGTAGAACTTCCCCGCGACCGTCGGCCCGAACGATGTGCGCAACGATCGCGCCGAGGACACGGCAGGCGCATCTCGTCGAGACGCATCGGACGTGCTTGGACGCGAGCATCCAACGACGACCGCGGCCCACACGCAAGCACCCATGAACAGAGCCAGCTCGCCACGCATGTTTCCTCCACCGAATGGTCTTCCAAGGCGGGCGTAGCCCACGGTCCGACCCATAACAAGGCTTGCGAACCGGTCAGAAGCCATCGGGCAGCGACCCCTCGTAGATCACCGCGTGCAGCTTGCCCACGTCGACACGATCGACTTCGCGCGCGCGGGCTTCCAGCTCGCGACGCGACGATTCGAAGTTTTCCCAGGATCGGGACTCGTCATGCACATAGGCGAACCTGTGGGCACGGAGCAGGCGCTGGCGATAAGCCGGATAGCGGTCCTGGTGGCGGTGCCAGGGCACGAGCACCACGCGCTCGGACGCGAGGAAAACCAACCGATAGGCGGTCCAATAGTCCGCGATACCGACGGTTGCTCCGCGGGCAACGAGCGCGTCGGTCAGCCGCATATCGTCGACGGCCGCGCCATCGGGGGACCGGACAGGGAGTGGCCCGGCGACCTCGTCTCCGAAGGCGAGCCAGCCGCCGACAGCGGCGGTCAGGAGGTAGGGCAGGGTGACGAGGGCGAGCTTGCGGGCCCCGAGGCGAGCCGCCGGTGGCGCGAGCGCGAACGGCGCAAACAGGATGATGTCGACGAGATACCTGGTCGCGAACAGGTCGAGCACCATCTTCGAGAACAGGAACGCCAGCACGGACGCAGGCACGGCGGCGATGCCGAGCAGGCCCAACCGCGCGGTTGGCGGCGCGACGCGAAGGCGCAACGAGAGCAGGGCGCTCCAGCCGAATGCAGCGCTGACGAGCGCGACACCCGCGATCTGGATCGCACGGAACGGGAAGCCGGGCACCCAGGGATCACGCGGACGATCCGGATGGACGAGGTACACCTTGAGACCGAGCAGCCAAGGCAGACACTGATGCCAAAGCAGATCCGCGTTGTGAGCCAACGTCGACGTTGAAAAACCGGCGTAGAACGAGTCATGGCCGGGTGATCGCAGCAGAAGCAGGTATGGCAAGAAGCCCGCCAGGACACCGCCGGTGAACCAGCCGGCGCGAAGAACGGATCGTGCACCCGGCCTGTGACAGGTCATCCAACCGAAGACGACGACCAGGGGTAGGCTCAGGAGCGCGAACGGATCAGCGAAGACCGCGAACGCAGCGGTGGCGCCAGCCAAAGCCAGGCGCATCCTCTCCGTGCGAAGACCGGCGGCGCCGTCGCCGAGCCACAGCGCCACGAACGTGAGGGTGAGCGCTGCCTGGCGCGGCGGGCTAAGCACATAGGTATGGACGGCGGAAGGCGTGAAGACCAGGGGCAGGGAGCAGACCAGCGCGCTCCACGGGGGCAGGCGCCTGCGAAGCATGTCGAACGCACACAGGGTCAGGATCACGTGGTTGGTGAGCGTCGACAGGATGAGCTGAAGCGGACCAGCGCCGAGCACCGCAAACCACAAGGCCGCCACCAACGAATCGACCGAGGATTGGTAGGTCGACCCGTGCAGCAGCGGCGACCATTCACCCTGCAGGATGTGCCTGGCTTGCAAGCCGACGATCGCTGCGTCGGAGTGCAGCGCGCACGGGTTGATCAGGCGAGGCACGCGGAACAGGTAGGAAAAGAACACGAGCAGGGCGGCGGGAATCCACGCTCCGCTGGTCAGCCGCTTCAGGAAGCCTGCGTCCGGCATGCTGGCGCCCCTGTCATCGCGTGCGCTGTGCGCGATCGGGTGACCATCGGGCAGGCACGCGCTGCCACCTCCTAGGCAAGGACATTTCTGATCCTCTCGCGGAGCTCGTGGTGATCGAAAAGGTTCTCGACGTAGTCGAGCCGGTCCGTGTCGATCACGAGGGTCGGAGACTGGTCGTATCGTTCGAACCACCGGGCGTAGAGCTTGTCGAGCGCCCGAACATAGGCGACAGGCACGTTCTGCTCGAAGGACCGTCCACGACGCGCGATCCGCTTGCGGATCACGTTCACCGGGCATCGCAGGTAGATGAGCAGATCGGGCGGGCGCAGCTCCGATCGCAGCGTTTGGTAGAGCTCCGTATAGGTGGTCCAATCGCGATCGTCGATGTACCCCTGATCGTGCAGATGGGTGGCGAAGACCTCGGCATCCTCGTAGATCGTTCGATCCTGGACCACGTCGCGCCGCTCGCGCTCCATCTGGCGGTGAAGGCGGAAGCGTCGGATCAGGAAGAATACCTGCGACTGGAACGACCAGCGCTTCATGTCCGCGTAGAAGTCGACAAGATACGGGTTCTCGTCGTTGGGCTCGAAGAAAGGCTCGAGGTCGAAGTGCTGGCGAAGCCACTCGACCAGGCTCGACTTGCCCGTGCCCATGTTGCCTGCGACTGCCACGATGCGACGCGGCCCGGCGACGCTGCCTCGCACCTGCCCGATCACAGCTCGACCACCACGTTGAGCATCGTGGCGAGCGACAGCGACAGCTTGGGCATGCCCTGGACATGGCCCATCGTGCCGCTGCTGTCGACGTATTGAACCGCGCCGAACAAGCTGCCCGACTGCGAGCTGTGTGGCGCCAGCGTGGACTCGAACGACAAGCCCAATCGGTCCCGAACCACGTCGAACGTCGCGCCCAAACCCATCGGGAATTCGATCCAAACGCCGGCTCTTCGGTCGACCGCGTAGGACGTCGCCTCGCTTTTCACCTGCATCGGAGGGGTCTTCATCCGGCCCCAGCCGGCACCGACGATCCCAAAGGCCCGGAACCGATCGGAGACGTGCCAGGTCGGCTCGACGCGGCCCCCGAGGGAGAACGCCCAGGCCTTGCCGAGATCGAGGTCGTCGTATTCGATCAACGCGGCCCCCCGCGGGATGTCGATGCTCGCGTAACCGCCAAGGTAGTAGACCGCGACGCGAAGCCACGGAACGACGTAGACGCGGGCCTGTGCGTCGATGCCGACGGATCCTCCATAGCGGATGCCGCCTGGGTTGCTGCCGGGGTCGGTGGAGGCGCGGCGGTACACGAATCCCGAGCCAGCGCCGAGCTCCGCCATTCTGCCGGCGACATCGGGATCTGCATGCACGGGCGCAGCCGCAACCACGAACGCTGCCAGCAGCCCCGCCGCTACCACAGTCGAAGGATTCGAAGGACGGATATGCACGGCCGACTGCCCCAGCCGGGAAGCGCTACAGGTCGATGGCTGCCCCGAGCATCCCCGTATACCCCATCTTGGTCTTGTCGTACGCCAGGGATCCTTCGTATGCGTCGCCCGCGAATCCGAACGACGGACGGATCGCAAGGTCGAGCGACAGCTCGAGGATCTTCGCCGTCTTGTACCCGAGCCCCAGGCCGACCGGCACCTCGAGGAAATGACCGTCGCGCGGGATCAGGCTGGTGGGAACAACCGAGGTCGGGTCGACCCGCATCGTTCCTTCCACCGGATAGGTCACGCCCACTCGCCCGAATCCGACGTATCCGTAGGGACGAAGGTCCGAGACGGGCAGGGGGACCGTGAGCCAAATCTTGCCGCCAAACGTGTTGAATGCAACCTTGTGCGCGGTCGCCGGCGCGCCATCCAGCGCCATGTTGTAGCCGAGATAATACGCACCCACCGAAAGCATGGGCAAAGGCTTGACCGCCAGATGTGCGCCCCAGGCCAACCCCGGATCGAGCGACGGTGACCCGTTTCGGGCGGCGACGCCTCCCTCCACGCCGGCGTTCACCTGCGCGTTCGCAGGACCGCTCGCCAACATCATGGCGACCGCGGCGGACGAAGCCATTGCCAACACTGCCTTGCGACATCTCATCATGCCTGTCTCCGACATGGCTGTACCTCGAAGAGAGGTCCCAGCCTAGTCCGTTCGCGTCCGGCAAGCTGCAAGAAAAAGTTGGCGCAGGCTCCGCCGGCGGAGGCGCGGCGAACGCTCTACTTCAGCGGGCCGGGTAGCAACGGACGCGACGGAGGTTCCTGGGCCAGGGCGAGGAGCCGGCGGGCGGTCGAGGGAAACGGCGTCACCGCACCCTCGACTTCCACGGCCTTCACGCCGCCCGAGACGCGCAGGTCTTCCCCCGTGCCCGACGCCTCCACGCCTTCGACTTCGGACCACTCGACGGTTTCCTCGCCGATGGACAGGCATTCCCCCGACAAGCGGGCGCGACCCACCGCGACATCGCGTCCCGATTCCACGAGAGCTCTGACCCGCCGGCACCACACGGGAAGCCACACGGCGCTGAGCGCATCGACAAGCTTGCCGGCGCGGTCCTGCTCCTTGAAGGTACCCGTGAGCACGAACAACAAGGGCGGCGCGCCCACGACTTCCAGCGCGATGGCCACCGACGTGCGACCGTCCGGCAGCGCAAAGCGCTTGGTCTTGACATCGACGACCTCGTTCCAGAGAACCTGCCGCTCGGCACCCCCCTCCCGACACACGACCCCCCGGTCGTGCAGCTCGATCGTCGTCGATCGCACGACCGGCTTGCGCGCGGACAGGTAGTAGGCAAACAGCGCGACCACGCCTCCGAATATCGCGAGGGCAGTGCCCACCGTTCCCTTCACGTACACGAGCGAAATCGGAACCATCGCGACCGCCAGCACGCCGAGGATCTCGAGCTGTCGACGGGTCTTGTCGCTCGTGTTCGTCTTGGCGTGCGCCTCGTAGACGTGCAGGCACCGCCCCAGCACGGGGTCGGCTGCTTCCGACGATTCTTGGCCGTGCGCGTCTTCGTTGCTCATCCGGCCATCACCGCAGGGCCGCGTCGATCTTCTCCGCGGCGGTCCTCACCACCGCAGCGTGACGCTCGTCGACTTCCTGATCCGTCAGCGTGCGCGCCTTTTCCGGGTCGGCCGTCGCGTTTGGATCGCGGTACACCACGTGGAACGCGAGGGATCGCGACCCGGCGGGCACGGACCCGCCGCGGAACACGTCGAACAGCTCGACGGACTCGCACAGCTCGCCCGCGGCGTCGCGGATGATCTTCTCGACGTCGCCCGCCTCCGTGCGATCGGGCACCACCAGCGCAAGGTCGCGCGTGGCAGCCGGCACGCGCGGAATCGGCTTGAACACGGGCGTGGCCACGCCAAGCTCGCCGATCGCCCCGAGGTCCAGCTCGACCACCACGGTCGATTCCGCCACTTCGAATGCGTCTGTCACATCCGGGTGCAAGAGGCCGAAGGCCCCAACCGGTCTGCCCTCGCAAAGCAGCCTCGCCGACGCTCTCGGATGCAGGTGGCAGGGTGCGTCGCCTTCGAACGGGCCGGTGATTGCCTCGCGGCGAGTCACTCGTCCGACCATCTCGAGCCCGATGCCCTTGGCGTCGTACACGTCAATCTCGGCGCCACGAGCGAGCCACGGCTCCTGCGATCCCGTCAGCAGCGCAGCGAACGATCGCGCTTCGTGCGGAAGACCGTCGGGCGTGGTACCAGGCAGGAACCGCGCGCCGATGGTGAACAACCTCGCGTTGCGCACGCCGTGCCGACGCGCCCGCGCGGCCGTCTCCAGCAGTCCCGGCAGCAGCGATGTGCGCATCACGCTGCGATCTTCCGAGAGCGGATTCAGGAGCCTGACCGCAGGCGCGGGAGCACCCAGCAGTTCGAGATGGCGCTGCGACACGAAGCCGTACGTCACCGCTTCGCTCAACCCCAGCTCGACCGCGGCCGCCCGCGCCCGGCCCTCGATCAGCAGTGTGTCACGCGGTGCCTGCGGGCGGATCGGCGGCAGCTCCGTCGGGATCAGGTCGAGACCTCGAACCCTCGCGACCTCCTCGATCAGATCCGCCTCCCGTGTCACGTCCGGTCGATGCGACGGCACCGTCACCCGCAGCACGCGGTCTTCGGCATCGTGCAGATCCACAGGCGCGAACCCCAGACGGTCGAGCACGTCGCGGGCCTGATCCATGGGCACGTCGAGACCCAGCAAGCGCTTCATCGCCCTGTGACGGAGCGTCAAGGTCGCGGGGCGCCACGGCTCCCGCTGCACATGGATGGCGCCGGCTACCGCCGCACCTCCGGCTAGCCTGGTCGCCAGAGCTCCGCATTGCGCAAGCGCTTCGCGCACGTCGTCACGGTCCACCCCGCGTTCGAAGCGGTGGCTCGACTCGCTGTGCAAGCCATGACGTCGCGCCGTGCGACGTACCCCGCGAGCATCGAAGTAGGCGCACTCGAACAACACCCGCCTGGTGGATGCGCGGATCTCCGTGTTCTCGCCGCCCATCACCCCGGCTAGCGCCACCGGCCGATCGGCATCGCAGATCAACAGGTCGTCGGCGTCCAAGTCGCGGTCCACCCCGTCGAGCGTCCGCATCTTCTCCCCTTGCAGCGCGCGACGAACGATGATGCGCGGCCCCTTGATGAGATCGAGATCGAATGCATGGGTGGGGTGCCCGTACTCCAGCATCACGAGGTTGGTGATGTCGACGACGTTGGACACGGGACGCACCCCGAGGCTGAACAGGCGCACGCGAAGCCATAGCGGCGATGGTCCGATCGTCACGTCCGTCACGGCGATCGCTCCATAGTGCGGGCAGCGATCGAAGTCCCGGACCTCGACCGTGACGAGGTCCTCGATGCGGCCCGATGCGATGGCCGCCGGGGCGTCCGGGCGGGGCGGTGCGAATGGCAACCCAGAAAGGGCCGCCAGATCGCGCGCGATGCCGATGTGTCCGAGCGCATCCGGACGGTTGGGGGTCACGCCGATCTCGAAGATGGTGTCGACGCACCCCGGAATCGCGGCAGGGAGCGGCGTACCCGGCGCAGCGGCGCCGGCGGGTAGAACGAGCAGCCCGTCGGCGTCGGGACCGATGCCGAGCTCGGCCTCGGAGCAGAGCATGCCGACGCTCGTTACGTCGGCGATGCTCCTCTCGGAGACGGTGAAGCCGGCCCCGTCGAGATGGGCGCCGGGTGGCGCGAAGCACACGAGCCCACCGGGCGCTGGCACATTCGGAGCGCCGCAGACCACGGTTTCTCGTCGCCCGCCCAGATCGACCGTGACCAGACGCAGGTTGTCCCGCCTTGGGTGCGCGACAGCCTGCACGACGGACGCCACCACGATCGCGTCGAGCCCGCGACCGAAGTGCTGGACGGCCTCGACTTCGAGCCCTCCGCGGGTGAGCCTCTCTGCAAGGACCTCGTCGGAAGCGTCGAGGCCGGGAACCATGGATCGGAGCCAGTGGACGGAAGCTTTCATGAGGTGCCCGGGATGTAGCGCGGAAACGGCGGAAGGTCACTGGTCTGTTGCGGCCGTCGCGCTTCCGCTGCGTTCGCGCGGCGGTTACCCTCGCGAGCGCCCTGGCGAAGTGCTCCGCGGTCGAACAGCGTTGGCTCGGATCGCGGGCCAGGCCGCGCTCCAGCACCTCCATCAGACCGTCGGGTACCATCGCGCGGTTCGTGTGCTCGCCCTCGATCGATCCGGCTTCGAAGACGTCGACCCACCTTCGGGTGCCGAGCGGCGCGACGCAAACGCGCCACCATCGCGAACGTGCCGACGCTCTGCGGGTCTTCGAGAGCCTCGGGGATCAGGCGCTTGATCACCAGACGGGAGGCCGGACGAGTGCCTTGCGCCGGACGCGCGAGCAATACCCCTGTGATCGAATCGAAGTGAACGACCGTCTGCCCATCGGTGAGTAGCCCGGTGAACAATCCCGCGGGCAGGAAGTGGGGACTCGCGCCGACGACTCCTTCCGGCCCTGCGTCCACGAACGGCCCGCCTGTCTTGCAGGGCCTCGCAAGCGCTCATGGACGGTGGTACCTTTCGAGGCAAGATGACCGGTCTCAGCCGCCTCCGTGCCCGCGTGTTCTCCCAAGCACGCACGCCCTGCTATCCGCGCGCGGTCGCCCTGGGCATGCTGATGCTTACGGGGGCCTGCAAGCAAACGGTCTCCGAGCCCCGCGCGGGGGCGGACGATGCGAGCGTGTCGAGCGCCCCGACCACGTGGTGCTACCAGGCGCAGCCCCACCGCCGTTCGACGCTGGCCGGCAGCAAGACGCAACCTCCGATACGTCGGAGGGTGGGCCATCCGACGCAGGCGTGACGGACGCGCGGGTCGATGCTTCGAAGCGCGACGCAGGGCTGGCTGGCCCGCACCAGCCCCCGCGCACGGCGGGCGTACCGCCCGCCTCGTTCGACCGACACGATCCGTCGGACCCGTTGTAGTCGACGGGTTGCTCAGAAGAGCTGAAACACACCCAAGGCGGGCCACGGGTGCTCGTCGCCGAGTTGCTGCGGTGCGGCTCCGATGAAGACGTGCTCGATTGCCAGCGCTGCCGCGCTCGCTTGGCGCCCATCGCCGGTCCTCCGCAGGCACGACGCGATCGAGCGAATCTCGCGGCATCTGGCCCTGCCGCTCGGCCCCACCACGCTGCGCCACCCGGACACCATCGCGTACGACGTCACCGGTGAGCAAATGGGACTGCGTGGATGCTCCCGCGCCTGACGACGGACCCGATGGTGACGTTGGCGTGATGGGCCACCAGTGTGCGCGCGACGGCGCGTGGCGCGGCCGGAACATGGCAGCGGGACATCGAAAAAGGGGAGTGGGACACCGAAAAAGGGGAGCGGGACATCGAAAAAGGGGAGCGGGACATCGAAAAAGGGGAGTGGGACATCGAAAAAGGGGAGCGGGACATCGAAAAAGGGGAGTGGGACATCGAAAAAGGGGAGTGGGACATCAAAAAAGGGCAGTCGCACCGCCACGAAAGGGCGGGTCGCCCCCGCGAAACCGGAGCCAATCCCCGAGAGCAGGGCGATCGGCCTCCCCAGACGCTCGGTGCTGCCTGCCCACGACCGTCCCGACCCATGCCCGATGCGATCCGGCCGCGGGAGGGACGCTCCGTGCCCCCGTGCAGTGCGGCTTGGGCATGGCCGAAGCCCGCTGTGGCGTAAGCACAACGTGCCCGCCGCTGCCGGGCCTGACCAAGGCGGCTTCGCGCAGCAGGCAGCCATCACCCGTTCGGCGCCCGAGCGCAAGGGCACGGGGCGGCGCAAGCCCGGCGGTGATCCGATGATGACGTTGGCCTGATAGGCGAGCGGCGTGCGCGCGACGGCGCGTGGCGCAACGCCGAGGTGTGCGCGTCGCTTGGGGGGGTTGGGCGAAAACGCTTGGAAGGCCGGCCCGCTGGGCGCAGGATCGACGGCGTGGAGCTTCGTGACGTGGCGGGTGATGGGGCACGTGGGCTTGCGCTCTCTACGCGCTGGGCGGAGGGCGCGCTGTGCGCGAGCTACGCGGGTCGTGCGGGAACTACAGCCGGACGTTGCATGGGTGACCGTACGGAATCCAGACTCCGGGTCCCGAACCCCAGATTGCTGGGCCAGGAACGGCATGGGCCCGCACACGGCCACAGCCACGGCCACGGTGGGACCCGTGACAATTGAACCGACGGCGACGTTTCCGGTAGATTCATGGGGGTATCACCAGGGAGTGCGTTGCATGACTGACTGGCTGACCATCGCGAAGGTTGCAGCGGATCTGTTCAGCGAGGAGTTCTTCCGCGGCTTGCAGCAGGGCGAACTCGTTCTTTCGTCCTCGGTGGTCGAGACCGCGTTGCGAAGCCAGCTCCCCGCATCGGTCACGCTGGAGAAGCTGATGGTTCAACCCCCGGCGCGTTTCATCATCGCCGGAACTGCCCAGACGCCAGTCCAGACAAGATTCCAGCTCCCGATTGACATCGTAGGCTTGCGGCTGACGCGCGACCCTGCGTACGTGCATTACGTCGTGGGCAAGGAGGAAGCGTGCATCGAGGGGCTCGGCCTTGGCGGACGCATCGTGCTTGCCATCGTGAAGCCCGTGCTCCGGTTGGTGGTGTCCAAGGATCCCATTGACATCGCGGAGACGAAACTCGCGGGCATCATCGGAGCGCGTCGAACGGAAGAGGGGTTCTTGCTGGACCTGCGCACCATCGATGCCGTAAGGACGGAGCTCGATCGGTGTGTCGCGGGCGTTCAAGTCTGGGAGCTTGTCGAGATAGACGGACTGCAATGCACCGACCGGGCCGTGGTGCTGAGCCTGTCGGAGACGACACGAGAACGGTTCGGGAAGATGCGGGGCTGGGTCGGCAAAACGCACGATGTCCTGCGGCGAGGATTGGATATAATCTGGAAGCAGCAGGGGGCTCGCACGGAGAAAAAGGGCTCTTCTTCTGATTGAATCAGACCCGCTCGTGCGCGTGGAACCCAGTCCGGGCCGGACGACCTCCTCGGGGAGTCCGGATTGCCGCTCAGGAACACGCCGTGGGCGAAGACCGGAACCAGGCCAGCGCAACCGCTGAACGATCCGAGAGGAGTCTCGACGGCACCGCATCCGCTTGTGCGGATGGCGGGAGGCGCGTCATGGCTGCCCACGGCGGCTCGTATCGCGGAATCTACCGCGGGGTTTGCTCCGTGTTCGTGCACGGCAGGACGGGGCGCAGCGACGGATTCGTGGCATGCGACCGCGTGTGCCGAGTGTCGACAAGGGGCTCGCCCGAGCCGAAAACGTGTGACCTCGCGAAGCCGCGTGCACCACGAGGGACACCCATCGACCTCGCAACTTCTGCGCATGGCGCGGCACACGCTGACCCACTGTGCTCCCAAGCTGCGCCTTCGTCCTGCGGCATCGCGTGGATATCGACGACGCTTGTGGCATGAGGGTTGCTCGCCTTCGCCCCATGCACCTCGTGACGCTTTTTGTGGGTCTGGCACTGCTCGCCGTCGGCTGCTCGCAGTCCGATGACGCCGCGCCCCGCGGGGATAGCGCTCTCGCCGTCGACTGCTCGCAGTCCGATGCCGCCGCGGCCGGCGGGGACGGCGCTGCAGTGCCGTGCACGGACAGCCCCCCCGGATATGTCTGCCCTTCGACATGGTGTGACTTCTGCGGGCCGGATCCGTGTCCATTGAAGCCGGTCTGCGCGAGCGGAGGCTGCTTCGAGTGCGAAGGCGGTGTCTGGGCGTTCGCTCCAACCTCGTGCGATTGCTGGCCGGGTCCCGACGGTTCCCCGGACGCACCCGACGGCGTGCCGGACGCGCCCGCAGAAGCCGCGTCCGATGCGGCCTGCGGTGCGAAGGTCGACGGCAGCACGCTGCCCGAATGCCCCGACATCCCATGCAACACTTGCCCGCCGGACCCCGCCTGCTTCGACGCTTGCGCTGCCGAAGGTTGCCTGCGCTGCGTGCATGGCGCCTGGCTGCAAGAGGCATGGGACTGCTCCTGCCCGGAAGGCGGATCAGGCTAGGCACCACGCGATCGAGCGAATCTTGCGGCATCTGGCCCTGGCGATCGGTCCCACCGCGATGGACCACCTGGACACCATCGCGTACGACGTCACTGGTGTGCCACCGAGACTGCGTGGACCCTCCCGCGCCTGACGACGGACCCGATGATGAGGTTGGCGTGATGAGGCAGCGGTGTGCGCGCCGATCGGGGGTGAGGAGCGAATGGTCCCACCCACGAGCCGTGCTAGCCGTTGTTCACTGTCGCCTGCCCTGTGGCGAAGTCGGTGCACGACGCGGTGAAGCCCGTGCCGCCCGGCGCTTTGCGCTGGCGAACCACCCAGCGCACGGGCACTCCGTCGTGAAGACGCTCGTAGACCAGGCCAACGGCTTTGAACATGCCCGAGTCCTGTCGGGCGTGTTCATCGGCATGCTGAACGACCACGGGGCGAACGTGCCGGCGCTTGCGATCGGGGTGGTGGTCACCGTAGCAGCGGCAAGGAGCTGCGCAGGCAGGGAGCTTCGCATCAACCGGCTCTCCTTTGGGTCCGAGCCGTTCAGCACGGCCTCAGGCGAAAAGGCGCAAAAAAGCCTGCCGATTGACGGTACCCGTGGTCGCGCTGGGCGGTCAACGCGGCAGCGGGCTCGCACCGAGATGGAAAGGGGATTCCCGCCGACCGGGCGGCCGACGGGAAGATTGGGTTGTTAGAAGGAGGGAGACGGAAGGACTACTGCACGTTGACGGTGCACTGATGTGCGGCGTCAGCCGTGTAGGTCGTCGCGCCGATCGTGTAGGCCGGGACCGCCTTCGCGGTGCCCACGGTCAGACCGGTGACGACGCCAGCGAGGTCGGCCGGGAGGAAGTCGGCAACCGTCGGAGCGGACGAAGTCCACGTGGTTGACGTGGCCGAGGTGACCTCGGTGTTCGTGCCGTCGCTGCTATGCAGGTAGGCACGGAGCTGAGCCTTGTCGCCCGCAAGGAGAGGCACGGTCGCCGGTCCGCACCACACGTACTGCGGCGTGGCGTTGGTGACCGTGACAGTCAGCGAGCCGACGATGGTTCCGATGACGGCCGTGATGTGGGCCGTGCCAGTGTTGACCGCGGTCAGCCTGGCCGGCGCTGCGCCAGACTGCGCGATCGTGGCGACCGCAGAGGCATCCGAGTACCAGGCCACGTTTCGCGTACCCCAGTAGTTCGGAGCTCCAGCGTTGTTGATGGTCACTCGCGCCGCGTAGTCCTGGGTCAAACCCTTGGGAACCGACGTGACGGCCGCGCTGCCATCGGGCGCGATGATGGTGATGCCGGTAACCGCGCCACTCATCACGTTGACCGTGAACGGCGAGGTGACGGTCGTGCTGTTGTAGGTGAAGGCGGCATGCACGACGTGTTCGCCGTTCGGGGTGGTGGCGGTTGTCGTCGCCAAGCCGGTCGGGGAAAGCCCGAAGTTCGACGTATCCGCCGCATCCTTCGTCCAGACAAGGCCCGTCGGGTCGTTGTCGGACGAGCCGTCAGAGTAATCCACCTTCGCATGAAGCTGGAGCGTCCAGCTATGCGGGATGGAGGCGCTGGTGGCAGGTCCGCCAACGAGGTTCGGGTCCGCCGTGATGGTGAGCAGAGTCGGAACCTTGTCGTTGACCGTGACGAGCACGAGCGGGGACGTGACACCCAGGTACGAGGCCGAGATGTACGAAGTGCCGCCCAGCGTGGTAGTCGTCACGTTGCCAGTGCCGTCGTTGTCCGGAGTCGCGACCGCGGTATTCGACGACGCATACGTGGCGATCGGAGTGATCGTGTAGCTGCCTGCACCAGTTCCACCACCGTAGGTGGCAGCGGCCGCGAAGACGGCCTTGGTCCCCTTCGCCATGGTGGCGGGGCCGGTGACCGCGATGCTCTGCAGCGTGGCAGAGCCGACCGTCACGTTCGCGGTGGCCGTCTTGTTGGAGACGCAGGCCCCGTTTGCGACCGTAATGGTCGCGGTGACGGTGCCGACGTCACCAGCCGTCGCGTTGGTCGCGATGCGGCCTTCGCCCTTGGTGGCGAAGGTGCTGTACACGTCTTCGATCACCGTGCCTGTGCGCGAGAACGCGGCCGCCGTGCAGGGCTTCCAGGTCCCGAGCGCGTTCGACATCTCGCACTCCGCGGTGAGACCGAAGGGGGCACCCGTCGGCCAAACGAACGGCGCGTCCTTGAGGCGCACGTCATTGATGCAAGCAGCCGTGATCGTGATCGAGGCGATCGGGGAAAGGATGGTCCCCGACTGCGCACGATACTGCGACGACCCAGTTTTGAGTCCGGTCAGCGTGTACTTGGTCGGATCGCTGGTCGATGCGATCGTGATCACCGTCGGATCGACAATCACCCAGCTTAGTCCGGACGGAGGCGCGATACCGGTGTAGTCGGTCGTGCCGTCGGTATAGACCGCCGAGACGGTGATGGTTGTCGCGCCGCCAGGACCAGCGAAGGTCGAGGCTGCAGCGGAGGTGGCCAGCGACTTGAGCGTGACCGCTACAACCACCAGCGGGTTGTTGGGGGCGTTCGCCGTCGCGCCGTTGTATGTGGCCGAGATGTTCGTGTTGCCAGCCGATACGCCGTGCGCCCGGCCAGGGTTGACGCCGCCCACGGTCTGGATCGTGGCCTTTCCCGAGTCGCTGCTGTTCCAGCTTGCAAAGTTCGTCACAGCGTAGGTGCGCTCGGTGCTGTCACCAGTGCAGGTCGCACTGGTCGCGTACACAGCCGATGCCGTGTAGTCGCGATCCTGGCCGACCGGGAGCTTGCCGGTGCCGGCCGTGGTGACTGTGAGCGCCGGGGCGCCGCAGTTCTGCACGTCGATGCCCAGCGTGGCGGTAATCGGCGGCGTGGCGCTGTTGCCGTCATGGTCGTACGCAGCGGTCACGTCGTCGACGCCGAAGCTCGTCCCTGAATAGAGCAGCCCAGTGGCGCTGACAGTCGGGGTCGCTGCGCCCGTGTTGTTGATGGCCCACGTGACACCCGCAGCCCCAGCGATATCTGCGCCTTCCGTGCCGTCGGTGTAGATGGGGATGAGTTGCAACTGGAAGTGCTGGCCTGCCGGGAACCGACGACGCGTCTGGCCGGCGACCGGCTGGGGACGGATCTCAATCGAGGCCACGGTAGCTGCCTGCACGTTGGTGGCGCGCTCGATGACGATGGTGTTGTCAGCGGTGTTGCCACCTTCGCAGACGTTGGCGCCAGTCAGGGTGAAGGTCACCTTGCTGTTGCCCACGGCGAGCGCGCGGTACCGGTTGACCTGGTTGGGGGCCGTCCCGAAGAGGCCCAGGTTGTCGAGGTACGTGTTGTCACCGCTCCAGGTGCCGGTCGGGGTGACGTTGGTCGTCCCGCCGGCGGTGTTGTGCGCGGTTGCCACATAGTCCTGGGTCTGGCCTTTGGACAGGACGACCGGATCCGCGGTGGGCAGCGTGAAGGACACGGAGTCGATGCAACTCGTGGTCGAGACGATGACCGTATAGTCGCGGTAAACCGTTCCCCTGGAGAAGCGAATGATCGCCGTGCCGCTCGTGGAGGTGGACGTGACGATCACGGCCCCGCTGACGTTCGACGCGGATGCAGACGCTCCGCCGGACTGGGTACTGATGTTCGTAAGCGCGCCGATGTTGAACGACGTGCCGTTGCTGTAGACGCCGGTGACCGTGAGCGGCGCAGTCGTGTTGCGCGGCAGGGTCATCGGCGATGCCGGGGTGAAGTTGATGTCGGACAGGGTCGCGGTGTTGACCAGCGTGGTGCTCGTGCCGGAAACAACCGTTGTGCCCTCCGTGCAGGTTGCCTTCACCGTAACGGTCTTTGCCGTGGTGTTGGTATACGTGTCGGCCACATTGCCGGCGAACGCCAAGTACGTGGTGTCATCCGACGTCCAGGCCAGGCAGGGCGGATCGACCGCGTCTGTACCGTCCGAGTAATGGACCTTCGCCGAGTAGGTGAGCTTGAGCCCGCCGGGAACGCCCTGCGCCGGAACGGTGGGGGTGGTGCCGAGAACGGTCACCGTCGTGGGGACGGCGCCCGTGATGATCAGGTCCGCGAGGCTGGACGACTGGCTCTTGTAGGCCGCGAGCACCTTCGTGGAGCCCGCGACGTTGCCGGTGTGGCTGAAGCGCTCTGCCGGCGCGGTGGCAGCGGTGGCCGGGGCAGCCGCGTGGCTCAGGCCGGCGATCGTCGGCGAGTTGCTCCAGGTGGCGTAGGGCGACACGTTGTAGGCCCCGTAGCCGCCGGAGTAGCTCGCCGTGGCGACGAAGTCAGCGTATCCGCCCTTGGCGATCGTGACAGACGCCGGCGTCACGGTGACGCCCGTGGGCGTCGCGGTAGCGTCCACGGTGACGGTCTTGGTGGCGGTCAGTGTCGCACCAGCACAGGTCCCCGTGCTGAGCGAGTAGGTGAGATCACCCGGGTTGGTCGTGCCGACGCTGAGCTTCCAGGTCGTCGGACTGACAGCCGAGCTCGACCAATTGCCAACTGATCCGGGCGTAAGGGTCGCGTTGGTTCCGTTCGAGTAGTGGGCCGTCACGGTCATCGGGACGACCACGTTCGTGGGCACGACGTTGTTGACGCCGACGTTGGAGATCGTCACGCCGTCGATGCAAGCGCTCGAAACGGTCAGGGACACGCTCGCGGAGAAGTTGCCGTAGCCAGCCCATCCGGTCGTAGAACCAGCAGCCTGGCCGGTGACGACGCCCGGATCGGAAAACACGGCAACGGAGGAGTTTTGGGTGCCCCACGACGACACGTCAGTGAGATTGAACGTGCGCGAGCCCGCGCAGGTTCCGGTCCCGGTGAACGTCCCAGTCGCCGTGAAAGAGGCCGTCTGCCCCGCGTTCATGGTGGCCGAGGTCGGTGAGACCGCGAGAGAAGTGAACGTCTGGTCCGCGACGGTCAGCGTCGCGTTGGGAACGTTCGTCGCTGGCGATTGAACTGTGCCCACCTGCGCGCGGATGACCGCGGTACCAGCCGCAAGAATGCGGAACTTGCCTTGGCCGAGGGACTGCGCTGACGCGGGTGTGCCCGAGCTCCAGGTCGCCGTGTCGGTTACGTCGGCCGTCGTCTGGTCGCTGTAGGTGGCGATGGCCGTGCACTTCGTAACAAAAGGCTGTGTTGTGTAGGTGCCAGCAACCGTCGTGCTCGAGGGGAGGCAGTTCCGCACCGGGCAGGTCACCGCGATCGCGGTGATCGTGCTGTCCGCGATCGTGACTGGCGACTTGGCCTCGACCGAGCCCTTGCGGACGCGGACATAAGCCTTGCCACCCGGCAACGCGACGGTCGAAGTCACGGCGGTTGCGAGCCGCTCGTTCGCATTGGCCGTGGCGATGAGAGACAGGTTGGTGACGATGGTACCAGCCTGGTCCTCCACAGTCCACGTCCCGTCGTTGAGTGGAGAGCTGGTCCCGTCCGCAAACCATGCCACAGCGTTGAACGTGTTGGTTCCACCAACGCTGCCGCTCCAACTGGCCGGCGTGAGAACAATGTACGAAAGCGTGGCCGCCGTCGTGACGGTCACCTGCACCTGGTTCGACACGATCGAGCCCTGCTTCGCGGTAACAACCGCGTTTCCGGGCACGAGCGCCGTCGCGAGGCCGCGCGAGCCAGCCGTGTTGGAGATGGACAGCTTGGTCGGCTGGCTCGACTCCCACGTGGTCTGTGCGTCCGTCGTGATGGTTTGCGTGGTCGCGTCGCTGTAGGTGCCGACCGCAACGAACTGCTTCGTCGTGCCTTCCGCCAGGGACAAGGGGCCTACCGGCGTGATGTTGATCGCGGTGAGCACGGCAGCGGTCACCTCGATGTTGACCGCGTTGCTCGTGATGCCGGAGAGCGTCGCGGTGACAGCAGTGCTGCCGACCGTCACGCCCGTAGCGATGTTGGAGGTGAACGAGAGCACGCCCGCCGGGGTCTGCCCCCACACCACCGTCGACGAAATGTCCTGCGACGTCCCGTCGGTGTAGCTGCCCATCGCGGTCAACGTGGTCGTCGTCCCCTTGGGAATGCTCAGCTTGGACGCCGAGACATGGATGCTGACGAGGGTCGCGGCCGTTACCGTAAGGACCGCCGGGGGGGCAGTGACGCCCTGGTAGCTCGCGGTGATGTTCGTCGTGCCCGCTGCAACGCCGGTCGCAAGGCCCGCGCTGTCGATCGTCGCAGTTGTCGGGTTGCTCGACGTCCAGTCCGCCGCGCTCGTCACATTCTGCTGGGAGCCGTCGCTCATGGTCACGGTCGCCGTGAACTGGCGCGTCGTGCCTTTGGCGATCGAGGCCGTCGCCGGCGTGATCGCAAGCGAGGTCGGGACAGCGTTGGTTACCGTCAGCGTTGCAGCCGCTGAGGTCACGCCGCCATACTCCGCCGTGATCTTGGTCGTGCCCGCAGCGAGGCCGCTCGCAACGCCCGCGGCGCTGATCGTCGCCACCGCGGTGTCGGACGACTGCCACGAAACGCCTGTGGTCACAGGCTGGTTGGTGCCGTCGCTGAAGATGGCGGTCGCCGTGAACGCCTGCGTCTGGCCCTTCGGGATCGTTTTGACCGGAGGATCGACCTGAACCGCGGTAACGACCGCCGCCGTCACGGTCAGATCCGCGTTGCCCGTGATGCCGTTGAACGTCGCGGTGATCGACGCTGTGCCTGCAGCCACGCCGGTCGCGAGACCGGTCGCGTCGATCGTCGCCACCGCGGTGTCGGACGACTGCCACTGCGCGCTGGACGTGATGTTCTGCGTCGTCTGGTCGCTGTACGTCGCGGTCGCCGTGTATTGCAAGGTCGTGCCCTTGGCGATCGACTGCGTGGCCGGCGTGACCTGGATGCTCACGACGACGGCATTGCCGATGACGAAGGAAGCGTCAGCGGTCAATCCGCCGAAGTTCGCCGTGATCGTTGCCGTACCGGGTGCGTGCGGAGTCGCGAGGCCAGTCGCGTCGACGGTGGCGAGAGTGTCGTTCGACGAGGTCCACGTGGCCTGGTCGCTCACGTCGGCCGTGGTGTTGTCGCTGTAGGTCGCCGTGGCGGTGAACTGCACCGGGGCGCCGCCCGCGTTCCCCTGCGCGACCGCCGGGGTCACAACCAGGCCAGTGAGCGTCGCGGCGGTCACGGTCAGCTTCGCCGTGCCCGTCAGCCCGTTGAGGGTCGCCGAGATGTCGGCATTGCCCGCGGCCACGCCGGTCGCCACACCGCTAGCGTTCACCGTCGCGATGGCGGTGGCGCTCGAGGCCCAGGTCGCCTGGTTGGTGACGTCCTGCGTGTGGTTGTCGGCGAAGTTCGCTGTAGCCGTGAATGCTTGCGTGGCTCCCGCAGCGATCGACGCCGTCGCCGGAGTGACCGTGATGCCGGTCATCGCAGCCGGGCTGACCGTGAGCGACGCCATGCCGGTCTGACCGTTGTACGCAGCGGTGATCACCGTCGTGCCAGCAGCCTTGGCCGTCGCGAGACCAGTCGCGCTGATCGTTGCAATGGCCGTGTCCGCCGACGCCCACGTGGCGGTTTTGCTGACGTCTTCGTTGGTGCCGTCGTCGTAGTTCGCCGTGGCGGTGAACTGCTGCGTCGTGCCGTACGCGATCGTCGCGGTCGGAGGCGTCACCTGCAACGACGTCAGGGTCTTGGCCTTGACCGTGAGCGAAGCGGTGCCAGTGATGGTGCCGACCTTCGCGGTGATGGTCGCGGTGCCCGCGGCCACGGCCGTTGCCAGCCCCGTGTCCGAAACCGTCGCGATGGCCGGGTCCGACGAGGACCAGGTGATGTCTTTTGTCAAGGGCGCCGTGGTTCCATCGGTGTAGGTGCCCGTCGCAGCGAACTGCTGCTTGGCACCAACTCCTACGGTGGCGGAAGGCGGGTTGACAGCGATGGACTTCAGCGAAGCTGCAGCGGGCGGCGGGGTGTTAGAACCACCGTCGCTACTGCACCCGATCGAGGAAATCGGGAACAGGACAAGCAGTAGGACTCCTATGAGGAGCCGCGTCAGCGATACCCATCCCACTTTAGTCACGGTCATACTTCACCTCCAAAATGGTTGTTGAGCCCCACCATGAGGCTCGCCCCACAACCCAAACTGCAGACCAGAAAGTCTGCAAGTTGGTCTGAAGCCCACTTTCCCGGCAACGTTGGACCGAACCCGTTCTCTGTCGCCCCCGCCATGCGCAGCCTCCGTCCCAATCGACTCGATCTGCCTCGAGGCGAACGTCCAGGATGCCGTCCTCGACGCCCGCTGGCAGGGTCACAGCCTAATCGGGTCCAGATGTCCTCGTCAATGTGTTTTTTTTCATTGTATTCTGGTCAGGACGGAACAGTTTGCCGCTGGCGCGCCCAACCAGACTCGCACCAACCCTGGCAGCCCATCCGTTCGGACGTCGAACAAGTTCGAACGAAGCCGTCGGTTTCCAGCCAGCGATGACGAACGCCGTTCTCACCGCTCGCAGCTTCGCTCCGATCGAGCCTGCGCATGGGCTCTGCGCACGGAAGCGCTACTAGTACGCACCCATCGACTGCGATTGGTACGATTGGCGTCTCCACCTCCCGCGCTTCGACGGATCCTCGCCCTTCCGTTTCAGGGATGCTACGGCGCGGGGACCGGAGCTTTGCCCCCATCACACCTGAATCGGCGCTCTGCCATGCATCGCGATGACACCCGCCAGCGGCGCGGTCACCTTTTCGCCGGGTAGTGCGCTGGACCCCTCCGCCACCCCCGTGTCCGTGCCGGCGCCTTTCGCGCTTCCCATCCCAGATGTTCAAGAACCCCCTGAGTCTCTGTGATCGCCGTTGCCAAATGGTAGGTGGCGACCGACACCAGGCCAGCTCCGAACACTCGCCCACTTCATGGAGCGAGCGCTGGACGAGTTCCTGGTCGAGCCTGCACAGGTCCGTGCCGGCGGCGAGCTACGACTCGAAGATCTCCCTGTACTGCGGCTGGTCGCCAGCCAGCAGGGCGTTCAAGTGCTGGGAGTAGGCTTGTTCCGAGCCGGCCGCACCGAACTGCGTTGATGGTCACCCGCCACGTGCTGACGCCCGGACGGTACGCAGACGCAGAAGTCGAGGAGGACGGCGAGCCGTTCGAGGAGAACGATGACGCGCCTGGTGGGCAAGCTGCGGGCGCAGTTCGCGGCAGGACGTCGATTGGAGAAGGAGATCGAGAAGAACCTGCCACGTGCATTCAGCCTCGGTCTACCACGTCTTGGCGGTGGGTCCGAACACCTGCAACCCGCGTTGCACTTCACCGAGCCGCCCACACCGCAGGACGTCCAACACGTTGCAGCCACCGTCACCGCGCGTGTCCACCGCATGCTCCGCCGCAAGGGGCTGCAGGGCGAGCCGTCGCACGACTCGAACGAGGCGCCGACGGTCGACGACGCGCTCGATTCGCGTCCGAATGTTGGACGGCGGTCGCGGACGCTTCGAGCACATCCTACGTGCGGTGGGCCGAGCTGCTGCGGTGCTGCCTCGATGATGTGCCTTCCACCGCAATTCGTGGTCGCGGACCTATCGTGTTGTCGGGCGGCAGGTCCGGTGCGCCACGCCCTCCTCTGCATCCCGCCTGCTGCCCGGCAAGGTGTCCTGGATCGGGTACCACCTAGGGCGTGGTACCCGATCCGGAGCCGCGGAACGGGTACCACCCAGGGCGTGGTACCCGATCCGGAGCCGCGGAACGGGTACCACCCAGGGCGTGGTACCCGATCCGGAGCAGCGGGCGGTGTTCACTCCATGACGATGCGGTCGTGATGGTCGCTTCTTTCGCTTATCATTCGTTCCGCCCCCGCGTTGTCGCCCAAGCCCGCCCAGGCGTCCATCGCCGACGCGGAGCACCACCCCAGTCGTGTGGCGCAGGGCAGCGCCAGCACGAGGTCGAAGAGCGCGCGTTCGCCCTCCCGCGCCCAGCGCGCCGGGTTGTCGGTGTAGACCGACCGTCGCGCGTCTCGACGATGCCCTCGAAGGCGGAACCCAGGTTACCCTCGCGAGCGCCTGCGCATCAGGAGCCCCACCGCACAGGCTACGTCGATTGCGCGCAGCGCGCTCGGGATGTCGATGAGACGGGCCGCGGTCAGCGCCATCACAATGTCTTGTTCGGACCGTCCTTCGCCCGCCGCACCCACGACCTTGAGCACCTCCGGCGGCCAGGCGGCCAGCTTCAATCCTTCGGGCAGCTCCGCAAGCCCCACGAGCACATCAGCAAAACCATCCTGATGCGCGGCGAGCAGCTCTTCGTCGCTCCGGGCTACGGCAAGGCCGGCCATCATCAACGGCACGAGATCCAGGTCGAGCGGGAATTCCAGGCGTGTCGGGGTCACCCCGCGGTAAAATGTCAGCTTCCCCTGCTTCCAGCGGAAGATCTCGATGAACCGGTCCTTGCCCTGGTCGCGGATGGCGCGGAAGATCTGCACGGCGTCGACCAGGTTCAAGCCGATGAGCGTGTCGCCCAGGCGTCCGCCAAACCTGGGCAAGACGGCGAGCGCCAGATCGAGCTCCGCCCTGTCGAGCAGGCCGCGGCGCACGAGATACTCGCCGAACAGCTCGCTGGGTTCCGACGAGGCGATGTGGACCACGCGGCCGTGCGCGAGGTAGATCTCCTTACGGACCGAATCGCGAGCTTGCGCGGGACGCTCCGCGAACAGGACGCCGGTTTCGCGACGAGCGAGCATCCGGGCGCAGACATCCAGGAACGGGGTCTGGTCTAGCGAGGCGATGAAGTCCGGGATGCCTGGCCCGGAGAGACGTCCGGTGGGGGCCGTGGAGGACGGAATGTGACGGGCGATCTCGGGGATGTCCGCCACGCGGCGGAAGCCGCCGCCAGCGAGGTCGACCATCTCGTCGGGCGCGAGGCGACCGGTCGCAGCCCATTCGATGACCTTCGATACCGGGAGCCGATCCTGGATGCTGCCGTCGCGCAGCTTGACGCGCGCCAGCCGCGGCTGCGCTGCGGGCGAGAAGGTCTCGGCACCTCCGCCGGAGATGAGGGCGGGTTCGATGGACGAACGCGACGGATCAGTGCGCGGTTCCTGCAACGCCGTGACTCGAAGTCCGAGCTCGTCGCGTGCCCGCTGCACGTCCTCCGCGAGGAATGGAGCGAGCGCACTGGCGAAGTGCTCCGCCGTCGAGAAGCGTTGGTTCGGATCGCGGGCCAGGCCGCGCTCCAGCACCTCCATCAGACCGTCGGGTACCATCGCGCGGTTCGCGTGCAACCTGTCGAGACGGCAGTCACGGATCGCCAGCAGCACCGCGAGCTGCCCGCTGCCCGGAAAGAGCGGCTCGTTGATCAGCATCTCCGCGAGCACCACGGCGAGCGAGAAGAGGTCCGCGCGATGGTCGAAGTCCTCGCCAGCGACCTGCTCGGGGCTCAAGTACGCGTACTTGCCCTTGAGCGGCGATGTCTCGGGCGCGATCGAGGACCGCGTCAGCAGACGTGCAATGCCGAAGTCGCCGAGCTTCACGTCGCCCTTCGAGCTGAGATAAATGTTGGACGGTGTCACGTCGCGATGCACCACGGCCAGCGGTCTGCCCGTGTCATCCACCGCCGTGTGAACACAACCCAGCGCACCGCAGAGGGAGTGCGCAATGAACGCAGCCACGCGAGCACCGATCGGTTCGCCTGTGCTCTGGGCATGGCGCATCAGCCGGTTGGCGTCGACACCGTCGACATACTCCATGGCCAGGTACGGCTCGCCGTCGATCGAGCCGGCTTCGAAGACCTCGACCACGTTCGGGTGCCGAGCGGCGCGATGCAAGCGCGCCTCCATGGCGAACGTGCCGACGCTCTGCGGGTCTTCGAGAACCGCGGGGATCAGGCGCTTGATCACCAGACGGGGGGCCGGATGGGTGCCTTGCGCCGGACGCGCGAGGAACACCTCGGAGCTGCCACCGACGGCGATGCGACGCTCGAGGATGTAGTTGCCAAAGCGGCTCGATGCGTTGACGGCAGCGCCGTGACGGACCGACGGTGGAATCGTGGACGGCATAGGCTGTCGGCCCCCGTGCCTCTCAGGGATGCGGCATGTCCGTCATCTGTCTGGGGTACAGCTCCAGGTACTTGGATGAGCCTCCGTCCGCACCGGGGATGAACAATCCGAACACCCCTGTGATCGAATCGAAGTGAACGACCGTCTGCCCATCGGTGGGCAGCCCGGCGAACGATCCCGCAGGCAGGAAGTAGGGGCTTGCACTGACGACTCCTTCCGGCCCTGCGTCCACGAACGGCCCGCCTGTCTTCCAGAGCCCGAATGTCTCCGTCGGCGAGCCGGGCTTGCCGGAAACGGCCTGGACCTGGACCAGCAGCGGCCCCACCGTGTTTTCGTACGCGTCGACCGTCAGGTCGGTCAACTCGACACCCGTGATCGGCGTCGGGTTGGCCGTTCCTACCGCTTTCGCGCATCCGCGAAGCTGAAGGTTGACCTGCAGCAGCAGCTCGTTCTGGGGCGGATTCACGTTGTACCGCCAGGCGTGCGCGTAGACGTCGACCCGGTCCCCCGTCTGAAGCGAGGTGAAGTGCCCGGCCGTGTTGCCCGACACGAACAGCTTGATCGCGTGATGGGCGCCGTCGGCAAGAGTCGCGTACGTCTCCTCCGTCTGGAGGAAGATCTGGCAGGCACTCCCCGCCGCGCAGCCCCCTTTGGAGATGGCCGTGATGATCGCACCCGGTATCCACACCGCTGTCGGAGTCGACGGATGCTCCTGCCAGATGTCGGAGATGGACTTGGCAGGGACGCCGCTCGGCTGCGCGTCGCATGTCGGCCACGGCTCCTCCACGTCTCCCGTCTGGTCGACGGCCGTGTCTTCCAGTGCGTCCTGTGCCGCGTCGAACGTCGCGTCGGATACCGTGTCCTCGATGACATCCTGCTGGGGAGCATCGGTCGCAACGTCCGGCGCAGCGTCCTGCCCGGTCGCGTCGGTCCCGGCGTCGGCCGCTGGGGGGGCGCTCTGTTGCGTGGTGTTCGACTCGGACCCGCATGCGGGTAGCGACAGCATGCACGGTACAGTGACGGCGAGCAGAGGCAGGCAGCGTGAGCGTGTCATGGCGCGCATTGTAGCAGCATGGCACGTTCAGGGGGCCTCGAACTCCGGGGCACCCAGCAAGTCGAACAACGCGGAAGCTGTGAACGGGCTGCGATGCACGAACTTCAAACCCGCCACCGTCGTCGCGCCCTGGCGGCTCGACCACACCACCCAAGCGTCGAGGACCAACGGATCCCACAGGTTGGGCGTCTTGACCTCCACAACCAAGCTGGATCCGGCCGTGAGCTCTTCCAGACACTCCACGCGAGCGCCGGCCAGGCTCACGTCCACCAGCCGCGCATCCCGCGGGACGGATCCAGAGGCCTGACGGACCCGTACCGGCAGGTCCAAGGCGAAGCGGGCATTGGATCGAAAGTGATCGGTCGCGGCCATCCAACGCCAAGCCTATCATAGGAGGCGCCGTGGCTGGACAAACGGCGCCCCAGGAGGCGTACCTTCGGGGCGTCGCGCAAGGTGCTTGGGTATCCGGGCTGGTCTCGGCTACCATAGCGCCGAACCGTCCAGGTGGACGCAGAAGGCAACCACGCCGGGAGCAACGACGAGATGGTACAGGACACCCGAAAGGACCCGCGGGCGAAGGTTCTCACGATGACCGTGCGCTACAAGAGCGCGACCATCGACGAGTTCATCGAGCACCATTCGCACGACGTGAGCCGCGGCGGTATCTTCATCAAGACACCGTCGCCCTTTCCGCCGGGCACCTTGCTGAAGTTCGAGATCCGGATCGCGGAAGACAAGGCGATCATCGGCGGTGTCGGACGTGTCGTGTGGAAACGCGATGCACCTCAGGCGACGTCCGATCGTCCTGCCGGCATGGGCGTCAAGTTCCTCAAGATCGACGAGTCGTCGCGGCAGATCATCGACCGCATCGTGGAGAACAAGGGCGACGTCCCCTCCGCGTTCGATTCCGACTCTGCAGGTGGGGACGGCGGAGCATCGGCGCCGGCAGCGGCATCGGAAGAAGCGGCTGCAGCCGCTCCAGCTCGTGTTCCCTCTCACAAGGCTACCATGCTCGGTCTTGGTGCGGTTGGTGTGTCGGACCGCGATGTTGCGGCCGCACGAGCCGCCGCGGAGCAACCGGCGCCAGCACCCCAACAAGAGGGAGGGTTCTTCCCGAAGACCGATCCGGTCAAGGACATGCCGCCGCCCGAGGAGCGCACGGTCATGAAGCAAGCGGCGGAGCTTCTTGCGGAAGCACTCAAGGGAGCCGGTGGGTCGCTCGACGAGGTCGGCACGGCTCCCGGTGCACCGAAGCCGGAAGAGGCGCCGGCCGCGCCCAAGCCCGAAACCATGCCCGAAGCCGCGGTCGAACCGCCCAAGCCTGCGGAGCCTGAACCCCCCAAGCCTGCGGAGCCTGAACCGCCCAAGCCTGCGGAGCCTGAGCCCCCCAAGGCCGCCGAGCCTGAGCCCGAACCCGTCCGGCCGGCCGCGAAAGAAGAGCCAGAGCCCAAGGTGCAAGAGCCTCCCGAGAAGGCGCCCGCACGCGAACAAATCCTCTCCGAGCGCCCCAGGCGAAAGCCCGAGCCCGAGCAGGAAGCCGTCGCGCCAGCCCCTGCCGAAGAGCCGGAAGGTGGCGGCGGGCTTCGCATCGTGCTGCTCGTCGCCGCGCTCGGTCTCGTGGTGTTCGCCATCTGGTACCTGGTGAAGCCGGCCACGCCGTCCACCACCGAGCAGCCCGTTGCCACCACGCCCGTCCATGCCTCGACACCCGCGCCGGCCACGACGACGGCACCGCCCGCGACCACCACGGCCGCCATCGCAGAAAAACCCGATGCAGAAGCCGGAGACGCAGCCGCGGCGGCCACGACAACGGCAGCAGCCACGACGACGGCACCCGAAGCGACCACGACCGCCGCGCCCACGACCGCACCGCCGTCCACGAAGACCGCACCGCCATCCACGAAGACCGCACCGCCGGCCACCAAGACCGCGCCACCCGAAACAACGACGGCTCCACCGCCGGCCACGACGCCCAAGCCGCCCAAGCCGCCCAAGCCGCCAGCGGACGACAACCCCTACTGATCCCTCGCCATCTCGGCCAACCGTCGAGCGAGCTTGCGAAGCATCGCAAACGTCGCGCCCCAGACGATCTCCCCATCCACGACGCGGCAGTTCACCGTCCGCTCGAATCCCGCCAGCTTCACCACCCGCCTGTCCGGCACTCCGCCGAAGGCTGCCAGCGGCGCCGAGAACACGCGGCTGACCTCCCCTGGATTCGGCGATGGATCGATCACGTGGTCCAACCAACCCACGAAGGGCGTCACGCGGTAGCGCGTGATGGTAACGCGCTCGTCGAGCTGTCCGAGCATCTGCACTTCGTGCGGTGGCAGACGCACCTCTTCGTAGGCTTCCCGAAGCGCGGTGGCTTGCAGATCCCGGTCCCCGGCCTCGGCCTTTCCACCCGGCAGCGCTACTTGACCACCATGCGGGCTACCGTCGTCCCTGCGGCGCAGCAACCACAGACGTGTCTCACCGTCCTGCTGGAAGAGCGCTACCAACACCGCCGCACGCTGGAATCCCGGCAACGGATATCGTCGCGGTGGACGCAGCCTTAGCGCGGCTTCGATGTGCTCCCGCGTCCACGGCTCGCGCATGTCCCCTATGCCCGCACGAACGGGTTGGTGCGCTTCTCCTCGCCGATCGTCGTCTCGCCGCCGTGGCCCGGGATGACGAGCGTGTGGTCCTCGAGGCAGTACAATCGCCGGCGGATCGAACGCTCGATGGCGGTGGTGTCGCCGCCCCACAGGTCGGTGCGGCCGATGCCTTGTTGGAACAGCGTGTCGCCGGACCACACGATGGTGCGGTCCGCGCCGTGCACCAGGAAGCACACGCTCCCGGGCGAATGACCGGGTGTGTGCATCACGACCAGCTCGATGGACCCGACGCGGATCACCGTGTCATCACGAAGGTCTCCGTCGACGTCCGGGGAGGGGGGCTGCGGCAGCCCGATGAAAGCGGCTTGGAGCCCCAGGATGTCGAGCATGAAGCGGTCGGCCTCGTGGATTCGCGCGGGTGCACCCGTGGCCCGTTGCAGATCGCCGCAAGCACCCACGTGATCGATGTGCGTGTGCGTGTGGATGATCGCCCTGACTTGCAGATGGTGGCGGCGCAGCCGCGCCTGGATCTGGTCGACGTCACCCCCCGGGTCGATCACCACGGCGTCAGACGTGGACTCATCGCCCAGGATGGTGCAGTTGCATCCGAGCAGACCGACAGGGAACGTTTCGATGAGCATGCCGAAAGCGCCTCCGATCCGGTCGATCGTTACCGCGACCAGGCGACGACGCCCATCAAATTGCGGCAATCGCACGCGCGAGCATCTCGCGAACCTGGATGGCGAGGCCCTCGAGGTCGCTGTGTCCCGCGCCGCCGATGGTCTGCACCGGATCCACGGCTCGAACCTCGACCTTGCCGCCTCCCAGGTCGCGCACCACCACGTTGCATGGCAGGTTCACCCCGATCGTCGGATCCATCGTCAACGCCTTGTGCGCCATCTTGGGGTTGCACGCTCCAAGGATCGTGTAGGCCGGGAAGTCGACGTCGAGCTTCGCCTTCATCGTCGCCCGGACGTCGATGGTCGTGAGCACACCGAATCCCTCGGTCTTGAGCGCTGCGGGGATCCGATCGAGCACGTCGCCGAAAGGCATCTCGAAGGTTCGAACGAGAGTAGGCTTCGTTGTGGACATGTGTTTCCTCCGGAGGTTCGAAAAGGTCGGGGGACGTGCCCCGTTTGGATGCCGCTCGGGGGTCCAAGGGTTCACCCGAATCCCCGCCCGTTGCCGACTTTCGGCGTGGAAACGCGACCGAGCTTGCGTTCACCTCCGCTTCGTTGCAAGTCAGACCATGATGAACGAGAACGATTCGGCGAAGGCTGCTGGTTTCGACGCGGACATGATCCGCCGAGCCCAGAAGGGCGAGCGCGATGCCGTGCGCCAGCTTTTCGGCGAGCACCTCGCAACGGTGCAGCGATTCGCCCTGCGAATGTGCCGTGACGAGGACCGCGCCCGCGATGTCGCCCAGGAGAGCTTGCTGACTGCCCTCAAGTCGTTGGATTCCTACCGCGGCGACGCTTCGTTCTCCACCTGGCTGTTCACCATCACCCGCAGCCATTGCGGACGAGCTCGCAGGCGTGCCGATCGCGAGGTCGTCCCGGAAGACGAAACCAGCTCGATCGACCGTGCGATGTCCGAAGCACCAGCGCCGGACGATCAAGCGGCGCACAGCGAGGTGTCGGATGTCGTCGAGCGGGCGCTTGCCTCGCTCGACCCGGACGACCGGGAGGTCGTGTTGCTCCGCGACGTGGAGGGCATGAGTACCAAGGACGCCGCGCAGGTGCTGGGCCTGTCCGTCGCGGCGCTCAAGTCACGGTTGCATCGCGCAAGAACGACGTTGCGGTCGCTGGTCCGTCAGATGGTGGACGCCGAGCCGGAGGTCACGCCGGACGGGTGCCCCGACATCCTGCTCGAGTTCTCCCGGAAGCTCGAAGGCGACCTTTCCTCGGATCATTGCGCCCAGCTCGAGGAGCACCTGGCGAGTTGTCCGTCCTGCGCCGCTCGTTGCCGGTCCATCCAGGATCTGCTCGGGGCCTGTGCCTCGTTGCGTGCATCGGTCCCCGCAGCCGACGTAGGCGTGATCATCGACGGTACCCTCGCAGCGATGCGAAGCATGCAGGGGGTCGGTTAGTTGCTCCGCGCATCGTGCCTTGGTATCGCGGCTGGCTGGCGATCCCGAGCGTGTGGATGCATACCTCGAGACAATTCGCGCGGACGCTTCCGCGCCGACGCTCTCCAGGGAGAACCGCCTTGATGTCACGACCTGCCGGCGAGTCAGCCTCGCGAGTCCGCCCACCGATTCGCCGCTTCCATCTTCGTGCGCGTGCAGCGCGCTGGCTGGCGGCCCTTGCGTTGCTGGCGATTGCCACCATCGTCGCGGGCCACGCCCGCGCACAAGCGCCCGCTGACCCCGGAGGATACGTCGCGGGAGAGAAGACCCTCGAAGGGCGTCTGCTCGCTCCTTGCTGCTGGGCCCAGACCCTCGACATCCACGAGTCGGAGATTTCCAGCCAGCTTCGCGCCGAGATCCGCCAGCGCCTCCTCCATGGCGAGTCGCCCGACTCCATCGAGCAAGACATGGTGGCTCGCTACGGAGCGCGAATGCGCGCCGTGCCCGCAGGCAAGTCCCTCACCAGCATGGGCGTCTGGCTGTCCGTCCTGTTCGGCCTCGGCGGTCTCGGCGCGACCGTGCTGGTCGTCCGCTGGGTGCGCAGGGCGACCCCACGCGCCCGGGGAAGCCGCGACGATGGCGTCGCACCCGAGACCCAAGAGCGCGAGCCCGCACGGGACAAGTGGGACGATCGCCTGGATGACGAGCTGCGCGACGTCGACGACTAGCAAGCCTGCACGCACTACCGGTGCTGCCTGCTCCGCCCCGCGTCCGTGGCTCGCTTGATCAGCCCGAACCGGGCGTTGACATCCACCCAGGGAAACACGTGGCGGTCCTTCGGAGAGTCGTATACCCGGCGCTCCCTGTCGCGTTCCGTGGTCACGAACCTTGTCTCCTTCAGCAAAGGCGACCAATGATGAATGGCCTGGCGCAACGAGGGCATGTCGCAGCGTGCCAGCAGCCTGGTCGCATCGTTGAGCACGCGCGTGGAAGCGCCGATCGCGTCGGCGGCGAGCACCTGCGTGTCTTGCTCGGCTCCTGGCTTCATGTGACGCAGGGCGTACCAGGTGAGCTCGAGCGTCTCCGGAAGGTCGGGTTCCTCGACGACGCCGCGGATCGTGGAGGTCGGGGCATGCTCGACGATCTGCATCTCCCGATGGAAATCCTTGGCCCGCGCGGGCGTCAGGGAGTGCACCCCGGCGAGCACGCGCACGAACAGGGGAGAGTCGAGCACGGCCCGAACGATGCGCAGGAAGGCACCGACGACCTCGGACGAGTACCGGACCTGGTAGTGCTTGAGGAACCGTTCGCCGTGGATCATCGCCTCGACGAACTTCTGCGCGGCGAACGTGCCGTGCGCGGAGCCGTTGAAAGCGCTGAACAGGAGGTTCCTGCAGACAAGCCGGTCGAGCAGCGTCTGCTGGTCCGGTGTCCCGCCGCGCAGCAAGCTCTCCGCCGCCAACGCATTGGCGCATCCCTGGCTGTAGCCCAGCAGCCCGTACGGCCCCTCGACCTGCCGTATCGAGGCGATGATCCGGCGGGCGTTTTCCTCCAGCGACATCGCCGTGCCGGTGGGAGCACGAATGACACGCACGCCGCGCTGTTCAGTCAGACGCCGGAATGCATCCTCGAGCTCGGTGCCCTGCTCCCCCTCCGTGATCACCCCCATGCAGCTCACGATCGTGAAGTCGACAGGATCCGGATCCGGGTCGATCAGAAGGCGAACCAGCGGATCGGCCATCAGCTTCTTTCGATCCTGGGGATCGTAGATCAGCGTATGGACGACCCCGCGCAGCAGCTCCTGCTCGTCGTCGAAACGATCGACGCCGGTTCTGCGGTGCAACCAGGATCTTACCTCGTCGACGTCTTGCTGGTAGCCACGCACCACGGACAACGCCTTCAGCGCTTCTTCGTTTCGGGTCCAGAAAGCCTTGAGCCATGGGGACTGGAAGGCGGTGCGGTCCTGGGCGAGCAGCTCGCTGCACCGAGCGAAGGCCGTGCGATACAACGCGGTCACGCGCTCGCGATCCCGCGCGCCCTTGCGGCCGAACGTGCATCCCGCCGCCGCTCGGTCGGCCTTGCGAATCGCCTCCCTCGCAGCGTCGGCCAGCGTGCGATGCCGCGGGCGGAGCCGCCAGCGCGACGGGACCGCGTGACGCTGGACCTGCAAGTGGCTCTTGCGAGCAAGGTAGCCGAGCGTCCGCCCCATCACCGCATCGGCCAGGCTGGTCATCGCCTCGTAGAAGCTGTCCGGCGCCCGCCGGCCACCCGCCATGAAATCATGCCTGCGCGGTACCGGGAGGCCCAGCTTGCGCTCCAGAAGCGCGGCAAGCTCCACGGGAACACGCATGTGGTCCTGCTCCTGGTCCAACAACGCGAGGAGCACCCCCGACAGCGCGTTGGGATTGTCGAGCCCGATCTCCGCAAGCACCTCGAGCGCGAACTGCGATGACCTCCTCTCGATCAAGTCGATCAACATTCGATTGTTGATTTGCGTCTGCCGGCCCTGGCGTCCGAGTGCGAGCCCCGCTTTCAGCAACGTCGCAACCTCGTCGGGGCCGAGTGCGCACGCCGGCGGCCACCGGCCCCCTTCGAATGCGCTATCCGGCACGAGCGCCGGATCCGAGCCGTCCGCGATCGCCTCCCCCAGCACCGTGGCGATGGCCGAGCCTTGCAGCGCGTACTCGATTCCCCCGTATGCCGCCGCGAAACTCTGCACCCGCTTCTTCACAGAACGTACGTAGGCCAGCCATTGCACGTGCGTCGTTCGCCATGTGCCGTCGCGCAGAGCCAGGATGTAGTCGAGCTGCTCGGCCGTGAGCATCACGGCCAAACGGCACAACCGAAGAGTGAACTCGCTGTCGACTTCGCGCCTCTGAACACGACGATAGATCTCCGCGGCAGACGGCAACCCCGATACTTCGTCGGCAAAGGCGGGGTCGAGCGCTAGCGGAAGCAACTCTACCGGTGGTTCGTCCGGGATCGGCGCAAGCGGACGCATCAGACGTTCGAGCCAGCGCACGATGCCGTCGACCTCGTAGTCCACGTCGAACTCGTCGAAGAAGGGCCGGAGGATGTTCTTGACCTCGATGACGTCGATTCCCCGCGACTCGGTGGCACGCTTGATCTGGACCGCGATGCGGTCTGCGAGAGACTCGTCGCCCGCAAGCAGCAGGGACATGAACCGTGCCATGCTCGGTCTCGGGATGAAGTGACGCAGCTCGCGGATTCCCGCGCGCTGGGCGATCGTACGAAGTCCCAGTACCAGGTCGCGCAGCAGTGTCGCCCGGTCCGCCAGCTCGGGTGACACCAGCTCCAGCGCAGAAAATACGTGCGACAACGCCTCGTCGGAACGCAGGATCTCGAAGAGCTGCTCCGGGTCCGCCGCCGGGTTGAGCAGCGTGTTGAAGTATCGGATCCCGTACAGTCCCTGGCGCTCGCCGCTGAACCACAACCTGCCCTCCGGCGCGAAATGCACCGTCAGCTCGCCCTGACGAAGATCGGTCGCCAGCAGCGATGCCGTCCTGCCGCTGGCGCGCAAGATCGTCGGCTCGCCGTGCATGTCCCAGCCGACGTCGAACGCCAGCTCCCCGAACCCCGAGGAGGTGACCCCCGCCTGCCTGGTGCGCAGGGTGATGTTGGTCCCGGATGGAAACACGATGCTGCGGTCCTCCAGCCCGACCTCCGCTCCATCCAACGTCGCCGCCACCACGCCCTCGGTAAGCGTCACGTCGAACGCGTTGCTGATCGCGAAGTCCGCGTCGGCTGCCGCTCGAACCTCGAGCTTCCCCGCCACCTCTCCGACCAGGTCGCCGCCTTCGATCGCGAGCTCTGGGATGCACGGCATCTTCTTGATGATTCGCATCGCAAAGCCTGCGCTTCCGCCCAGCGACAGGTGCCACAGCCCATCCTGGCCGAGCTCGACCGAACCCGTGCAGGTTCCCTGGGGGACGCGCACCTCCCTTCGCAACCCCACCTCCTCCAAGACCAGGTTGTGGCTCGTGCTCAGGTCCGTGCGGAACTCCACCTGCCGGCTCATGGGCCACAGCTCAATGCTCTTGCCGTGAATCGACAGGCCGCCAGCGCCTCCGTCCACCCGCACGTTCTGCAGGCTCAACGACAGCCTCGAGCTGCCCGTTGCGAGGGGGTGCGAGGTGGCGACCTCGAGGTCCACGCGCGGAATGGCGGAGCCACGAGCGACCTTGTTCTCCAGATGCACGAGCAACCTGTCCGGGAAGCGCCCTCCGGATGGGCCCGGATCCTCGACGAGTGCGCGGACGGACAGCCGCAAGCTCGGTTCTGGAAAGCCCACGACGACGTCCTCCAGGGCAAGCGACAGCGTGTCGTTCTGCAAAGTGCCTTCGAGCCGGCCTGAAAGGGTCATGTCCGGCGGCAGCGCGGCTGTCACCTCGACTTGGGTCCGGTCTACCAGGTCGAATCGCAGCTCGTGGGTCGGCAGCTTGGCCGAAACCTCGAAGCGCCCATGCACGGCGGCAAGCATTCCGCGCACCCCTTCCACGGCTTCGTCGACCCTGACCCGGTCCCTGCGCAGGTCGGCGGACGCCAACGGCGCTTGGGACAGCAAGTCATCCAGCGTTGCATACGGAATGGGAAGGATGATCGCGGGCAGGACGACGTCAGCGAACGGGATCGGCGGCACGCCTCCTGTGAGCTGGACATGACCCGTGAACGAAAGGCGGAGATGCCACTTGCCGCTGTGGGGGTTGAGCTCGGGCTCCGCACGCACATGGCGCAACTCCACCACGCCGAGGCGGTTCGCCGTCGCAGCCGCCGCATTCAGCGTCTCGAGCAAGCGGTCCAGATGCAGGGACCGGGACAGGCGGCTCGTGCGTCCGGCGAAGCGGTCTCGAACCACTGCCCCCAGGGCTCGATCGCGAAACAGCGCCCGCACCTCGAACAGCGTCGGAATCACGTTCGTCAAGACGAGCGGCGGTGAGAACGTCAGTTCCACGCTCCGCACGACGGGCTTGTCTGCCGCGTCCGGCGCGCCGTCCGTGCCCCCGAGCAGCCGGCTCGTCAGCCCATGCGCCAACGTCGGGTGCTCCGGCGGCGCTCCCGCTTCCATCCGCACGTAGGCCACCGTTCCTTCCGCCACCTGCACTTCGAAGTGATGGTGGCGAGCGAGCGGGAAGCGATGCGTGCCGCGCACGAGCTCTGCCTGAAGCTCGGCACGAAGCCGGCGGATGAGCGACGCATCCACGTCGCGAAGCGTGATGTCGACCCGTTCAGGAAGGCGAAGCGGCGAGAAGGGGTCGATGTCCTCCACAGGGTAGCTGGCCTTGCTCAGGTGCAAGGCAATCCGGGGCGATCGGCCATTGCGTGGCGCGCTGGTGTCCACGTGAATCTGAAAGCCTTCGAGGGAAAGGCGCGGCAAACCCTGGGAAGCCATGCGTGCACGATACACAAATCGCCTCTGCGCCATCCACGAGAACTTCGGAACATCCGCGTGCCGGGCTTTGGCCACATGCCAATCAAAAGGCTCCGCGACGTGCTGCATCCTCGCCCCCATTGACGATGCCTGCATCATCAGGCACGCTTTCTTGATGGCGCGTCGAATCGCTTCGAATGCTGTAGCGCTGCCGACCCTGCTGGCCATGACCCTGGTGTCCTCCTGCGCGGCCCACGGAGAGACGGACCCTGCTGGTTACGATCCGGTCCAGGAAGCGACGGGCGGCAGCTCCGACGACGGTGGGCTTGGAGGAACCGGCGGCTCGCCGGCAACAGGTGGTTCGGGCGACGGCGGCACCGACGCTTCGGGGGGCGTGGGAGGTTCGCAGCCCGATGGCGGTTCGGGCGGCACCGGCGGTGCGTCAGGAGAGGGAGGCGCCGGCGGCTCGGCCGGCGACGCGGGGACTGGTGGCGATGGAGCGACAGGCGGAAGCGGTGGCACCGGAGCAGCGGGTGGATCAGGGGGCGCTGGAGGAACCGGCGGGACTGGTGCTGCCGGGGGAATGGGAGGAACGGCAGGAACGGGAGGAACCGGCGGTGGTGGGGGGACAGGAGGAACAGGTGGTACCGGAGGCGGGGCGCTGTGTTTGCAACAGCCTGACAGCGAGCCCAACGACACGCAGGCGCAAGCGCAGGATCTGGGGACCATCGACGACTGCGATTCGAGCGAGTCTGAAGTCCAGGGCAAGCTCGACGGCGGCTCGGACCGCGACTGGTTCACCTTCGGTGGCAAGGATACCTTCGGCTGCTCCGTCAACCCGACGTTCCACGTGATGTCCGCCAGTCAGGTGCTGCTCTGCGTTTACTTCGCCTGCGGTTCCGGCGGCACGACGGTATCTTGCGCCTCCGGCGACGTCTACGATCAGCTCTCGGGGCAGTACCCCGGGTGTTGTACGTCGAAGACGAGCATGGCGCCGAGCATCAACTGCTCCGGCCTCGACGACTCGTCGCAGGTGTACATGCTGGCGTATTCGCCCACCAACAGTAGTTGCCAGTCGTACGCGATCTCCTATCACTACTGACGCCGTGGCGCGGCCTCGCGCGCCTGGGGTGGGCGCCTGCGGATCGTTACGAGGCGCTGCTCGGGGCGATCACACCCAGGCCCGTGGGCGCTGCTGCAGGTGGAGCATTCGTCGCGGCAGCGGGGCGCCTTCCAGGCGACCCACATGCTGCGCACCAGGAACGCGGCTGCGGCTCCCACGCAAGCGATGACGATGATCCACTGCCAGTCCATCGGACCCTCGAAATCAGACCAGGAGCCGCCCGACCTGATAAACCAGGACGGCCAGCGTGAACGCCAGCAGGAGTGTGAAGCCTGCCATGAACGCCGGCCACTTGAACGAGCCGAGCTCTTTGCGGGTCACACTCAGCGTCGCCACACAGGGCACATAGACCATGACGAAGATCATGAGGGCGAGCGCTGCTGGCGGAGAGTAGGCGCGGTCGGCGCTGAGGCGTTGGCGCAAAGGCGCTGGTGCGCTGGGCGAGGACTCGTCGTCCGGGTTGGTGTCTCCGACGCCATACACGATGCCCATGGTGGAGATGATGACTTCTTTAGCGGCAATTCCGGAGAAAAGCGCCACATTGAGTTTCCAGTCGAAGCCGGCCGCCGTGCTCACGGGCTCCAGGAACCTTCCGAGCCGGCCGGCGAAGCTCCCGCGCGCGGCTTCGATCCGCTTCTCTGCTTCGATCGCCGCCAGGGCGTCGCTGCGTTTCTTCTGGATGAGAGCCCGCGCTTCGTCGGCAATCCCCGGTGCCTCAAGTGCCTGCCGTGCCCGTTCCTGCACCGCGGCAGCTCGAGCGTCGTAGTCCTGCGACCACGTGCCGACCTTGGGGTAGTTCAGCAGCGCCCAGATCACCATCGAGGATGCCAGAATGAACGTGCCCGCCTTCTTGACGTAGGACCACGAGCGGTGCCACATGTGCTGTGCGATGCCGCGGACTGTGGGGAGCCGATAGGGCGGAAGCTCCATCACGAAGGGCGAGTCTTCCCCCCGAAAGAGCGTCTTGCGGAATGCGAAGCCCAGAACGAACGCGAGCAGCCAGCCGAAGAGCCACACGCACCAGAACAGCAGGGCCGCGTGCTTCGGAAAGAATGCCGCGCACAGCATCGCGATCACCGGCGTCTTGGCGCCGCACATCATCAGCGGTGCGATGAGGACCGTGAGAATCCGGTCCTTCGGATTGACCAGCGTGCGCGCGCTCATCACGCCGGGCACCGCACAGCCCGTCGACACCATCAACGGGATGAAGCTGCGTCCGTGTAGCCCGAACAAGTGCAGGAACTTGTCCATGACGAACGCCGCCCTCGCCATGTAGCCGACGTCTTCCAGGAAGGACAAGCCGAGGAACAAGAGCACGACGATGGGGAAGAACGTCAACACTCCGCCGACGCCCGCGATGATGCCGTTGACGAGGAAGTCTTGCAGGATGCCTGGCGGCAGCAGCGTGGTCGCCAGCTCGCCGAGCCAGGCGAAGAGGCGCTCGACCAGCGTCGACAATGGGTTTCCCACCAGGAAGGTCAACGAGTAGACCGCACCCATCACCGCGAAGAAGATCGGTACGCCCAGGTAGCGGTGGAGAATCGCTGCGTCCACCGTGTCGGTCGGGTCGCGTGCCCCCGACGGCTTCGGGTCCGTTCTGACTGCCTCGCGCAGCGCGCCGCGTATGTAGGCGTAACGTTGCTCGGCGATGACCACCTCGGGATCCTTGCCGAAGTGCTTGCTCACCCAGTCTGCAGCACGCCGCGCCGTGTCCAGCACCAGGTCGGCATGAGCGTGCTCCTGCCGTACCTTGGCCACCGCATCCTGATCGTTTTCGAGCAGCTTGATGGCCGTCCAGTGGAGCCCATAGCGCTCCGAAAAAACGGCGTCCGATCGCAGCGCCTCCACGACCTCGTCGTGGCGATCTTCCAGCTCGGGCCCGTAGTTCAGGTGTCGCCCAGCCGTGTCGACTCGCCGCTGCACGACGTCCAGCACTGCCTGCAGCAGCGCATCCTTGCCCGTGCCCTTGCTCCCCACGGTCGGCACCATGGGAATGCCGAGCAGCTTCGACAGCAACGGCACGTCGATGTGGATGCCCTTGCGCTCCGCTTCGTCCGCCATGTTCAGAGCGCCCACCACCGGCACGCCCAGCTCTTGGAACTGAAGCAGCAGGTACAGGTTCCGTTCGAGGTTGGTCGAGTCCACCACGTCGATGATGACGTCGGGCTTCTCCTTCAAGACGAAGTCGCGCGTGACGATTTCTTCCAGCGAGTAGGCCGTGAGGCTGTAGGTGCCAGGCAGATCCACGATCTCGAGGCGGTGACCTTGGATGGTTGCGAAGCCGGAGATCTTGTCGACCGTCACGCCGGGGTAGTTGCCGACGTGCTGGGCCTGGCCGGTCAGGGCGTTGAAGAGGCTCGTCTTTCCCGCGTTCGGGTTGCCGGCGAGGGCAACGACAGGGGTGGGGTGGTGGTCAGGCGGGGGCGTGCTACGCATCGCGGCCGGCCACGACGATCTGCCGTGCTTCGTCGGAACGCAGGGCGATCCGGTAGGCGCCAAGCCGGAGATCGAGAGGGCCGCCAAGCATGGCGCGCCGCAGCAGCGTGCCCGTGGCGCCGGAGATGAACCCCATATCCACGAGGCGCTTGCGGATCTCGCCGACGGCCGTGACGTGGGAGATGACAAACGAATCGCCGATACCGAGTTGGTCGAGTGTCATGGGTCCTCGAAGAGGAAGGCGGAACGATGGCCTTCGAAAGAGGATCTATCGCGCGCACCCAGCCGTGTCAAGCGGAATTAGTCTCGGCTAACGATGCGGCGGACCGGTCCGATTCAAGGGTTGTTCGCAGGAAGACCGGCGCGGAGGCTTGCCGTCTCCCGTGCCGCTGGTAGGTTGGGCCGACTTGGCTGAATGGGTCACCATGGCGACGTCTTCGGAAGAACGACAACTGGTC
>Ga0272446_1000364_pt1 | contig 71855 bp, 64 predicted proteins | sample YNPCB0061_FD_194587 | JGI IMG/M metagenome (GOLD analysis project Ga0272446, IMG submission 194587) | Hot spring microbial mat communities from Yellowstone National Park, WY, United States - YNP-CB-006-1 | ecosystem: Environmental > Aquatic > Thermal springs > Hot (42-90C) > Sediment | place... | reverse complement strand
CCGATGGTCGCCGGGGCGGGCGTCCACGACGGCTTGGCCAGCGAGTCATACCATTCGAGCCACGACATCCGCTCCCCGCCCTCCCGTCACTTGATCCCCTTGATCTCGGCGATCCGGCCCAGCAGGTAGCCCACCTCGTCCCCGTCCAGCCCGGCGACCTCGGCGATACCGTGGACGTTGCGGATCAGGTCGGCCTCGGCCCCCAGAAACGCCTTGAACGTGGTCTCGCCCTCGACCCGAGCCAGCAGGCAGCGGTCGGGCGTGATCCGCATCTCCTCGATCCGGGGCGTGCTCCAGTCCTCGCCCAGCAAGCAGCCGAGGATGGCGGTGAACATGTCGCCCGTCTCGACGGAGCGGAGCTTCCGGGCGCAGTCGCCCCGGATCTGCTAGGGTTCTCGAATCGTTTCGTCCGCCATCGCCCGTTCCCGTGGACCTCGTTCGTCTCGGCGTCATTTTACGGTTTCAGCAGACCAGCCGCACCTCGGCGACTCCCGGCGGAAGTAGCGGACACCGCCTCGGTGAGTGTGACGAACAACACCACTCACCGGAGACGACCCGATGTCCGCAGCCTTGCGAGAGAAGATCACCCAGCAGATCGTGACCGCTCTGGAGAAGGGCGGCTTGCCGCCTTGGAAGCGGTCTTGGGCCGCTCACCCGAACGCCTGCGGCCTCCCCGCCAACGCCGTGTCGAAGCGTCGGTATTCGGGCGTGAACATTCTGCTGCTTCAGTTGCACCAGATGCGTCACGGCCTCCGCTCGAAGTTCTACGCCACGTTCAACCAGTGGAAGGACATGGGCTGCTTCGTGAAGCCCCGCCCCAAGGACGTGCCGCCCAGCTCGTGGGGCTGCGGCATCATCTACTGCGCCCCGGTCAAGAAGAAGGTGGAGCGCAGCGACGACGGCGAGGAGCGGGAGAAGGAATACCTTTTGCTCCGCAGCTACACCGTTTTTTCAGCCTGTCAGGTCGAAGGCGCAGCCGCCGCCCGCTTTCAGGTCGATGACCTCCCGGCATCGTCCAGCTTCATCGACTACGAGCCCGCCGAGCGAGCCGTTGCCGCCGCCAACCCCGACATCCGGTTCGGCGGCGACCGGGCCTTCTACCGGCGACCGTCGCCGGGCGGCGACGGCGACTTCATCCAGATGCCGCACAAGCACTATTTCGAGAGCGAGAAAGAGTATTACTCCACCATGCTGCACGAACTGGCCGGGCACTGGACCGAGCACCGGCTCGGGTGGACCGGCAGCTACGCCGAGGGGGAGTTGCGTGCGGAGATGGCCTCGGCCTTCGCCCTCGCCGAACTGGGCGTGCCCCAGAGCGACGACCTGACCAACCACCAGAGCTACCTCGCAAGCTGGTTGCAGGCCATGCGGGGCGACCCGAAGTTCGTCTTCCGGGCCAGCACGGAGGCGAGCAAGGCGGTCGAGTTCTTCCTCGGGTTCAGCCGCCAGCCGGAAGGCACTGCCGAGACCGAAGAGGCGCTCGTCGCCTGACCTGCGAAGCGGGAGGGCAGAAGTAAGCCCTCCCGCTTCTCGCTTCGGCACATCCCATCTCGGCCAGCACCGCAGGAAGCGGACACCGGTTGTACCAGCGTCCTGATCGGGACGACCGGGCGGGGACGCCCGAGATGACCGCACCACCTTCTTCACTTCGACACCTCAACGGCAGCGGCAGGCCGTCCTCCCGGCTGGCCAGCGGCGGGGCGGGACCGGCTGCTCTGCGAAGGTGAGAGGTGCCCTCGGTCATCGACGGCGTTCCCCTTCCGGCTCTCGTTCCTAGCGGACACCGACTCGGAGGACATGAGCAACCGAACCACTGGAGACACGAGCATGTCGAGTTTGGGCACGATGGACCTCGAAGCTGCGGCGAAGCAGCCGGCAGGGAACTGGCGGAAGTTCGAGTGCTTCGCATGGCACCGGGCCTACGACCTCGACGACGCCGACAGCTTCGCCATCATCTACACGCACCACCGGGACAGCGGCTTGTTGGACCAGTCGAACGCCGAAGCCATCCGCAAGGCGCTGGAGCCGTTCACAGAGGGCGACGACCCGGACGTGATCGAGGAGAGTCATTCGAGTTGGCTAGTCGGTTGGATTGACGGCTTCGCCGTTCGTGTCTTCCGAGATGGCCAGATAACCGAAGCGTTCAAGGCGTACCACGAGATCGCTGAACGGCTCGCCGAGTATCCCGTTCTCTCAGATGAGGATTACAGCCACCGAGAGTACGAAGCCACGCTGGAGAACATCGCCGACGCCGCCCGGAGGCTGCGGCACGACTACGACCTGCCGGACGGCTGGGAGGGCGAGGTCTTCTCGTGGTTCTGGGAGCACAACCAGCGGGCCGTCGAGAACAAGGACGATCAGGGCGGCTACCCGAGCGAGGACGACCTCACCGAAGCGTTCGACGCCCTCGGGTACGCCCGAGTCGAGTGACCCGGCAGTGCAACTTTTGCAGCGGCGGCTGGGCTACCTCAGCCGCCGCTGTCGCTTGTAACGGACACCGGCTGAACCAGCGAGAGGAGGAACGACATGAACGAGGAGCACAACATGAGCAACGAGACGCCCGCCGACCTGCGGGACGTGCAGCCCACAAGTTTCTCGCACATCATCGGCCAGCGGCACGTCGTCGAGGCCCTCCGAGTGGCCGTCGATGCGAGCTTTCAGGAAGGCAAGCGGCTGGACGAGATCCTGCTCTGCGGGCCACCGGGCTTGGGGAAAAGCGCACTGGTCGCTGTGCTGGCACAGGAACTCGCCGTGCCGTTCACCGAGGTTCTGGCCCAGAGCGTGACGAACGCCGCCGAATTGAACGCCGTGCTGCTGTCGGCGGCGGAAGGGATTTTGTTCCTTGACGAGATCCACCTGCTCCACCCCGTCCAGCAGCACGCCGTCCTGCAAGTCCTCGACAAGCGGCGGATCTTCATCAGCGGTGGCAAGTCGGTCCAGTCGATCCCGGTCGCCCCGTTCACGTTGGTCGGAGCGACGACGGACCCGGACGGCCTGATCGCCCCGCTGACCGACCGCTTCAGGATGGTGCTGCATCTGGACTACTACAGCCACAACGAACTCGCCGAGGTCGTGTGCCAGCGGTGCCGGGCGATGGGCTGGCAGTTCGACCCGCTGCTGTTGATGCAGATCGCCAAGCGTGCCCGGCAGACGCCACGGATCGCTCTACGCCTCCTCCAGAGTGCAAGGCGCTGCGCCGTCGCCGAGGGGTCCGACGTGATCGGCGTTGAGCATTTGGAACAAGCGTGCCGCATCGAGCGGATCAGCGCCGAGGGGCTGGACAACCTCCAGCAGAAGTACGTCGCTCTCCTCAAGGGCGGTGCCCTGCGGTTGAACGTGCTGGCGTCGGCGCTGGGCGTCTCGCCGAAGGTGCTGACCAAGACGGTCGAGCCCTACCTCATACGGGTCAACTACGTCGTGAAGGACGAGGCTGGTCGGCGTGCATTGTCGGACCTTGGCCGTGAGATCGTGGGCAAACCGAGCAACCTTGACCACAAGAAGGGAGAAAACTCGTGACCAACTCCAGCAACATTCCCGGCTCGGGCAAGGCGGCGATCAGCATCAAGGAGATGGCCGGGGCGTGCGGGCTGTCCCGGCAGCGGTTCATGCAGTTGGTCAAGGCCGGGGTGATGCCCGAGCCGCTGCGGGATGCGGACACCGGCAGGCCCTACTACAGCGAGGAGCTTCAGGCGACCTGCCTCGAAGTCCGCCGCCGCAACGTGGGCGTCAACGGGAAGGTGGTGATGTTCTACGCCCGACGCACCCCGGCCCCGGCGCAGGCCAGCCGACCGATGGCAGGGAAGCCGCCCAAGAAGCCCCAGACCGCCGACCGCCACGCCGACATCGTGGACGGCCTACACGGGCTCGGGCTGGCCACGGCGACCGCCCAGCAGGTGGCCGACGCCGTGGCCGAACTCTACCCACAGGGGACCACTGGGGCGGACACCGGCAGCGTCATCCGGGCAGTGTTCCTGCACCTGCGAGGCAAGAACTCGGCGGAAAAGGTGGGCGGTAAACAGTGATTTACCGACCCAGCGGCGACAACTTCCAGCAACATTCCCTGACAATTCGAGGACAGAAGCGATGAAGAACTGGGCGGAAAATGTGTTCGACGGCATCCCCACCGGCCCGGACGAGGCCGATCTCGTGCGGGTCTACATCGCCACGACGGACTGGGCACCGGGTTCCCGGCGTGGCTTCGCCTTCGACCTGCGAAAGCTGGCGGCGTGGTTCGTCGAGTCGAACAAGGAGCCGTTCCGGGTGGCCCGAGTGACGACCCGAGACGTGACCGACTTCCGTGAGCACCTGCGACGGGACAAGGGCCTCGCCGTGGCGACGGTGAACCGGGCGCTAGTCATGGTGCGGCGGTTCTTCGGCTGGCTGTCTGAGCAGGGGCACGTCCCGGCGAACCCGGCGAAGGCCGTCAAGGAACTCAAGCGGGTGCAACCGGCACCGAAGGGGCTGGAGAAGGCTCAGGTGCGGAAGCTCCTGCGTGAACTGGAACTGCGGGGGGACATCCGGGCCAGCGCCGTGTTCCACTTCATGCTCTACACCGGCGCTCGGGTCGGCGACGTGGTGAACCTCGAACTCGACGACCTGCTGCTGGGCGAGCGGAGCGGGTCGGCGGTGCTGCGGCACAGCAAGGGCAACAAGGAGCGCAGCGTACCGTTGCCGCTACCGGCCCGGCGAGCGCTGCAAGCCTACCTCGACACCCGGCCCCCGGTCGCCTCGAAGAAGGTCTTCGTGGGCGAGCGAGGAGCTTGGACATCCCGAGCGGTGCGGGCGCTGTGCGGCAAGTATTCGGCGGTCTGCGGCTTCCACATCCACCCGCACCTGTGCCGCCACACAATGGCTCACCAATTCCTTGAAGACAACCCCGGCGAGTTGGTCTCGCTGGCTCAACTGCTAGGGCACTCGAATATCCAGACGACATCCAGATACGTTCAGCGGACCCAGCACCAGTTGGGCGAAGCCGCCGAGCGGATCAACTTCTGAGCCTACCGGACACCGGCTCCCGAGGCAGTCAACCACCAACCCCACTACCTCGGGAGCAAGCCATGTCGAAGCGCACCGCAACCGCCAACGGAGCCGATCCGGTCCAGCAGCAAGCCGCCCGTGACGCCAACGCCGTGCAGGGCGGCTGCAACCTCGTCGCCATCGCCGGGGCGTTCCACCGGCACCTGCTGGCCCTGCACCGGGCAGGAGTCTGCGGTGACGACCTCATCAGCCACCCCGTCGCCTTGGCCTTCGTGAGTAAGCTCAACTCGCTCTGCCGCATGACGCTCGACCGGGAGATGGCGGCGCTTCAGGCCATCGACCGGATCGAGCAGGGGCAGGCCGTCGAGTACGAGGTCATCCCCCTGTAACGGACACCGGCTTCGGGAGCGCCGGGGCCGACCGATCAACGGCGCAATTGCGAGCTTGGTCGGACGGGTGCGGGGCACGTCGCCTCGCACGGCCTCGGCGCTTCTCAACGAGGAAGTCGATGAAAACGTGGTGCGAGCGGCAGGGTCAGGTCGAGGTGGGGGTCATCGAGCACGAGGGGCGCACCTTCGCCGCCCTCGGTGCGAGCGTCGTGGGCCGACATGTCACTGGCTACACCGCCCTCAAGACGGGCGACATCTATCTGACAAGTTGGTGCGGTCGGACCATGCTCGCCTGTCGGTCAGAAGTAGTTGAGGAATACCACGACGGGTCTCTGCTGCTACTGTTTCGTCTGACGCAGGGCCGCTTCATCGTGGGCTACGCCCTTGGCGAGAAAGGGATGTTGTTCCGTGGGGAGCTTCTCTCTGGCTCCACGGACGATGAGGCCCGTAGGTGCGCCCGGCAGATCGCCGATCACTTCGCAGAACTCGACGCACAGGACGAGTACGAGGCCAGCCAGAATAAGGACGAGGCGCTGCTCGACATCGAGTACCGGTGCCCGGAGTGCGGGGAAGAGTGGACCGAGCAGTGGACGAGCGCCTGCGACTCCGAGTGCCCGAACTGTGAGACAGAGAACATCACGGCGTTCGACTGGAACGAGCACCGAGACTGACGGCAGCGGAAGCGGCGGACACCGGCTGCAAGGGCAGGCAACAACCTTTCTTTGCAGCGGAGATCCGATGAGCAGCGACATCAAGGCCCGTGGCACCTTCGCCGGTCAGGAAATCAAGGACATCATCGTGCTGAACCCCGGTGGCTGGTTCGGCAAGGCGTGGCTGCTGGAGATCGGCGGCTCGTACTGGCCCCTCTTCTTGGTCGTCGAAAGCGACTCGATCAGCGATGCGATTGACGAGTTGGCCAGCGACGAGAAGTACGGCCACCACATCGTCGTCCCCGAGGAAGACCTCGGCGACTACCCAGAAGACGAACGGCACTACTCAGGGTCAGGTCTGGTGATTGATCTCGATCACCTCATGATCCACGGGCAGGAAGGGGCAGACTGCCCGTGGCCCTGCACCTACCACGGTGAGGCCCTGCCGCCCGAGGGCGTGAGACCGACCGAGTTTCGCTGGGAGGATTACGAAAGCTGACCTGCGGACACCGGCTGCGGTGGCGTGGCCGCTCCCGTTGTAGTGACTGCGTATCGAGAAAGCCCCGGTTCATCCGTTGAACCGGGGCCTGTTCTTCAGACAACCTGTTCGGGAGTTCGGCCATTGCGAACTCCCACTTGTCGCCGACCTTCACGTAGGTCGTATCGTCCACGTAGCGGGTGCGCCTCCCCCGCTTCTGCTCCACAACCCAAACGATCTCCTCCGGGTCGCAACCGTGCGTCTCTCGAATGTGTGCGGCCAACTGTGCTGGCTGAGTTGATCGGTCGAAAAACTCGGGCAGGGTGGCAAACACCGATGACTTGAGCCCCCCGGTGGAGAGGCGGCATTCCCAGTGTCCATTCATGATGGCATCCTCCTTGATGCGCTTATTGTTGGTTTGGGGTCGAAAGTTGGTGGTCGGCACACTTGGCCAGTGCCCGACCCTTTCGAGTTGAGCGAGTCGGCATACTACCAGATCGAACGCAATAGCGCAATAGATCGGCTGGGTGTTGAAGCTGAACCGCACGTGAAAAGTGTTTGCAATAATGCGAGAAAGTTGACTATATTATTGTGCCAATCTGAAGGGCGGGATCGGTGCCGCCGTCAAGTCTGCGGACACATCGGTAGCCTTGCAACTGGGGCGTCGTGGCAGTGATGGATAGTGACGGGTTCAGGTGTCCGACGTACAGACCCGTAGCGTAGCCGGCGAGCTACCTTGTCCCGCAGTGGTGGGGTCCACCGAGCCAAACTGCGTAACCAAAACCAAGGCACGGCGTTCGTCTGTCCCCCCGTCCTGCGGATGGGGTCGGTCTGTCCTGCGAAGCTGGACAGATGCTCGGGACTGAACTTGCGAAGCCCGCAAGTTCAGTCGGCCATCGGGCCGCAGTGAGCGAGCGGAGCGAGCGAACGACCAGCGGCCCGATGGCCAGATGGTCCGAGCGAAGCGAGGACCATCCCGAACGCTGGACAGAGAAGGACCAAGCAGGTCTTACATTTACTTTAACTAACATTTAGTAGGGCGAAACGGCGGGAAAACGCCGTCAACGGACCCACAGTTATCAAGACCGCTCGGGTAGGTCAGGTTACGTCGGACCTACTGCCCGAGCGGTCTTGCCACGTAGTTCTCTGGAAGTGCGACCGTCCGATTGGGCATCGTAAGTTGGTCCTGTGGCAACTGGAAGTTTGTGGTCGAAAGTATGCGACCGCTGCCAGAGCCGATGTCCTACTGCCCTTCCATCATGGCATGTCGGGGCTGCGCCCCGACATGCTAACGGCCCGGCTGGGGCCGGGCCGTTGGACATAACTTGTAGGCTTCGCCGTCCAGATCCTCCGCAGTCCTGCGGATCTTCGCACTAGTCCTGTCGTCCTACTGCACCCTTGACCTGCCGATCCCCGCTTTGCGGTTGATGCTGCCGTCCCACAGTGTCGCTGTCCACCTACTGCGACGGTCTTCCGTGTTCCCACCGCTTCCCGCCAGCCCCACCCCCCAGTTCCGCTGGCCCCCTCCCCAAACCGATCCCGTTCAACTGACAGCCTGCGTCCTGCCGGACACCGGCTGCGGTGGCATACCCGCTCCCAATGTGGGAGCCGCTGAACTCCAGACCGAGGAGCCACCGTCATGCTGTTCTCCGTGATCTACAGCGTCGATACTCCAGCCGACGTAAACCCGCTCGACTACGCCCCGCCGCAGATCGGCGACCTCTGGGACGAGACCGAGGACGACGACCAGTTCGAGTACGGGTATCTCGAAGGCCGCTGGACTGGAGGGCATCACCGCAAGTGGTGCGCCGTCCTGACACGTGACCAGTTCGACGAGTTCATCCGTCGCACGGGCCTCCTCGCCGAAGATGTTCAGACGATGGGCAGCATCGGTGCGCCGGGGTTCGGGTTCGGCTGGGCACCGGCTATCTCCTTCAACGGCGACGCCCCCGACGCCATTCAGTCGGCCTACGTGACACCGATCCCCGAGATCGAGAAGGACCACTTCGACGACCGGAACTGGGAGCGGGTCAGGAGCGCAGTCCTCGCCGTCTACGGCTGAGCGCCGATCACCGAGGCCCGCATCGAGTCGTCGATGCGGGCTTTCAGTTCATCAGACACCGGCAGCAAGGCCAGAAAGGAGGTCCGCCAATGACCAAGCTGTTCACCGTGATCGAGTACACCAGCTTCTTCTGCGTGCGCCACATCCCCAGCGGTGATGAGCACCCGATGGGCGACGGCGTGGACACGCTCTTCGACGAGGACGGCAGGGCGCTCGTGCCCGGCACGCCCGGCTTCATCGAGATCTGGGAGGCCGTGCTCAACGCCGACGCCCAGACAACGCTCGAAGCCTACTTCCCGCACCATCTGGAGGACTGACCGATGCAGCAAGTTGCGGTCGTCTTCCGCAAGTGGAAGGACACGGGCAATCTGATCGCCCTGTTTCCCGAGCTTCCGTCCGACATCCACGGGCGGTACTGCGACAGCTACATGCACGTCGGTCAGCACGGCGGGGCCGACTACTACGGCGTCATCCGCCAAACCATCCCTGCCGCTCCCGCCGAGTGTGCTGCCCTTTCAGTTGAACTGAGGCGCATTGGCTACCGGCTCAAGCCGCTGAAGCGGGCCTCGTGGCAGCACCATGAACGGCGGCGTGTGGCGGCGAGGACCTTTCGCTTAACGGACACTGGTTGTGGAGGCGGGACGACATCACGGACCAAGCAAGAAGGAAAACCATGACAACGAAGAAGCCGCTGTTCAACCTCGGCGCTGTGGTAGCAACCCCCGATTGCCTCGACCTCTTGTCCTCTGTCGGCGTGGCTCCACGGCAGTTACTCGCCCGGCACATCGTCGGCGATTGGGGCGATCTCGACCCCGAAGATGCTGCCCTGAACGATGCCGCCCTCAAGGACGGCTCACGCATCTTCTCGGCGTACACCCTCAGCAACAACGAGCGGGTCTGGGTTATAACCTCGGCGGTTGGCGATGACGGCCAGCGGGCCTCGACCTGCCTGCTCCTGCCCGACGAATACTGATCGCCTTGGCCCGACCGGGCCGCAACCAAGCTCCATCGCATCACGGGACGGCTCCCCAGCCGTCCCTTTCCATTTCCACCTTCAACGGCCAGCTACGGGACACCGGCTGTGTGGGAGTGAGAACAACCACACATCTGAACTGGAGGACCACATGAGCTTCACCATCAACGCCTTCAACCACGCCGAGTGGCAGCGCCTCGGGCTGGCCGACTTCGCTGAGTTTGCGGACAGGATCAACGAATTCAACAACGTCGGCGAGGACAGCTTCAGCGGATACGGCGAATGGTTCTACGTGCCCGACGAGCCGCTACCGAACGGCGACCGGGTGATCTACTTCGGGAGTTGGGGCAACGATCATAGCCCCGGCGCTTCGATGTACACCCACGCCACGATCTTCGACGGCACCGACCCCGACGAAATGGCCGACTTTGCCCTGCGAGTGCGGGAGTTGGAGTCGCAGCCTGCATACGACGACCAGCCCGACGACAGCGACGACTGAGCGTACATCACCTCGCCCCGCACGGCTACCGGACACCGGTTGGACGTGCGGGGCGATCAGTTCAACACGACATCGAAAGCACGAAGGGAGGAGACATCATGCACGACGACACCGAGGCCGCACGCCGCAAGCGGCTCGCCGAGATCACCGCCCAGCCCAAGGAGCGGGCGGAACTGGAGGTTCTCTACGGACAGGTCTGGGACACGAGAGAGCTTGCCCGAGACTTCATCGTGCTCGGGTTTCTCAGCCCCTACGTCGTCGTCCAGCGGAAGAGCGACGGCGTGAAAGGGTCGCTCGAATTCCAACCGACCCCACGCTTCTACCACTCATTCACAGAGGACTGAGCCAGCCGCAGGCGGTCCCCGGCCTCGACTAGCCGGGGACCGCCTGCCGCCTTCAAGGAGATGCACCATGACCGAACCGCATAGCCCGTGCTCGACGACGCTCAGAGACGCCCACCCGGATCACGACGGGAAGTTGCCCATCCGCCTCGCCGTCTCGCCGAACGGCGTGTCGCTCTACGCCGAGGGCTACGGCGACTGCGGCAGCGCCGAGGGCCACGGCACTCCTGTCTTCATCGAGTTGTACTGTGGCGAACTCAGAGTGCTCGTGTGGGCCGACATCAATCGGGAAGACCCGACTCACATCATCCCGCTGTGCGGAGCACTGGAGGACCGACGCCAGCCGGACGGGTCGAGCGGGTAGCGGACACCTTCTCCTCGGCTGTGGAGATAACCAACACGCAGTCGAGGAAGAAGACGATGCAGACGACGAACCACAGGCTGAACGGGCAGGTCCAGCACGCCAGCGGCACGATGGGCAAGGGCGGCAAGGCGAAGTGCAAGCAGCAGAAGCGGAGCCGGTCGAAGAAGGGGCTGGGGCCGAAGCAACGGGTGGCGGTGCTGCTGGGTGGCGTGGCGGCGGGGCTGGTGTTCCTGAGCGTGTACCACCTAACCTGTGCAGTCTCGACGTTGACCGGCTCGCCGCTGGTGCTGGCCGTCCTGCTGGCGGTCGGCATCGACCTCGGCCTCGTGGCGAGCGAGGTCGCCGAGATGATCGCCGAGGACAAGGCCGTGCAGCGGTGGAGCCGGGTCTACATGGCGATGGCCACTGTGCTGTCGATGTTCCTCAACGCCTACGAGTTCGCCGCCCACGCCCCGGAGGGCCTGCTCTCCAAGGGCCTCAGCATCGGCTTCGGGCTGGTGCTGCCGGTGATGGTGTACGTTCTGGCTCGGCAAGCCGGTGGGCTGTGGTCGAAGAAGTAGTTCAACCAGAAGCACGACGGGGCGGCGTCGAGGATACCCTCGACGCCGCCCCGTTTTCTTTTCCATCCTGCGTTGGTCCGGTCGGCGACCCGAGCGAGGTCTCGGCATGAACGACCTTGTTGCAAAAGTTGTTTTTGTCTTTCTCCCGAGCGTTTCTCCCCAGTGCGGCTTCCCCGATGGCCTCTTCCTGTCGATACCTCGACCACCTTTTCTTGTTACTCCCGAATTCACCGATCCCTAGCCCCACGCTGACCTCTCCTGCAAAACAGCTTGTCTTTTCCAGCACGCCGCCGAATAAATCGCCGGGCCGCTTGCGCTCGCCCGGCTGGACGTGCTCCCTCACTTCCCCTTCGTCCGCACGTGGACGACGGCCCGTACTGCCGTGACCGGGATGCGGGTCTCAACAGCACCGGGCTCGTCATGAAGCACGATGTAGTCCTCGCCTGCCTCGACGACCTTGTGCGTCTGCGGGGCCTCGTCGTCCGTGGTGTGGATCTCCCACGCCGCCCCCTTATCCTTCAGGGTCACGGACTGGCCGACCTTGAGGGTTGAGAAGACGGCCTTCTTCTGGACTGGCGGGGGCTGCGAGGCCCCGGTCGAAAGCGTCATGGCCAGCGTGACCACCGCCAGCATGCCGAGGACGAAGGCGGCTGAGGCCCTACTCATCCTTCACCTCCTCGATCTCCCCCCACTCGATGCTCACCGTGCCCAGTGCATTTTTGCAAGGACCGTTGCCGTGGTCGTTGTTGTTCAGGAACAGCTTCGACACCCGGACCAGCCAGCGGATCAGCTTGTCACGGGGCACGTCCTCGTCGCACCAGAGGTCCAAGTACACGCCTGCCTTGAACCGCCGGTGCTTCTTGTCCATGTATTCGAGCATCAACAGCCTTTGCGCCTCGATGCAAGCGTCATTGCTGTTGGCGTAGAGGAGGCCGTCCTGTTCATTCTTGGACCAACGCTCGCCGGTCCAGTAGCGTTGGTCACTCGATGCCACTCGGTATCGTGGTGCGAGCGGCGTCCCGGCTGGGATCACAGACAGGATGATCGGGGGTTTGTCGGCCATCTGGTTCTCCTCGTGAAGTCGGTGATCGCTGCCCCGCTCAGCCTCCGAAGGTCCGAGCAGGGAGCAACCCCGCCAGCCAGCCGGTGTCCGTTACGGCTTGCTGACGGGCTCGCTCGGAAGTCGAATGTGGGTCGTCGGATCGCTCCTACCACCCCCAGCGGCTCACCGCTTCGCCGTGATGAGCAGCGTGCGGTCCTGCGTCGGCTGCACCCGCAGGTCGAGCGTGCCGTCTGCGAGGTCGTACCGCCAGCGGCGGTACTGGCTCCGCACTGGCGCTGGCACGCTCAACTTTTCGGGGTCTTGGATGTCGCTGGCCGGTCGCCCGAACAACTCGAAGAACTGCTTCTCGCTGTCTGCCACGAACGTCGCTATTCCGGCACGTGGGTCGAACTGGAACTTGACCTGCGGGCGGGTTCGCATCGCCGTGTAGTGCATCTTGGCGATGAACTCGGCGACGGTGCCGCCCTTCCACGGCTGGTCGTCTACGTCGAGGTAGTAGCGCTTGCCCGTCCCGGCCTCGATGTAGGCGAGGCGGTGCTTGCCCACCGGTCTGCCGTCCTCGAACAGCCCGTATGCCCCCTGCTGGCCGTCCCGCTCCCAGTCGGCGTAGTGGCCGTGCCGAGCCCCGCTCTTGTGCGGGTCGTACCGCTTGCGGCCCCCGTTGTCCCACCACTCCTTCTGCGGCCCGTGCTTCTGGCCCTCGACCCACGTGTACTCCCACTCCTTCTGGCCGTTCTCGTACCACCCCTCGGATCGCCCGTGCTGTTTGCCGCTGAGGTAGTGGAGGACGGCCTTCGGCTTGCCGTTCTCGTGCCACGACCGCCAGACGCCGTGCTCCTTCTGGTCCACGAAGCTGATCTCTTGGGACTTCGACCCGTCCTCGTGGTAGAAGGTGACGACCCCGTGCGACTTGCCGTGCAGGATCGTCCCCTCCCGCAGCTTCCGCTTCGCCGCCTTGTCGTACCACGTCCAGAACTTGCCGTGGGCGATGAACTTTCCCCCGGCGTCGATGTACCCGTCCTGCGTCTCGACCTTGCCGATCAGGTCTTTCGCCCCTCCCTTGATCTCCCGGTCCCTCGTCGTGCGGCGTGCGCCAGTCGGGAGGGTGTCGTAGTCGTCCTTGGAGAAGTCGTAGGTGTAATCGACCTTGGAGAAGTCGGGCACCTCGACGGCGTAGCGGGGGTCGTCGGCGGGGAATTCACCGCTTGGCCTGTCGCCCGCCCCGCTGTTCTGTCCGGGGGCAGGGCCGGGTTTCTCGCCGGTGCCTTGCCCCGTGGCGGCACTCGTCGTGTCGGGCTGGGCGGCTTGCCCATCCTTCGTCTTGCCCTTCTTCGCCAGCGCCCCGATGACGCCGAGGCCGACGAGGAGAAGTACGAGGCCACCCGCCCCGACGAGCAGTAGCGTCTTCGTTCTGGAACCTAACCGGCCCGCTGGGGGAGCGGTCTCGACGGGCTGCTTGGCCGTTCGGGGCGGTGCCGGGCTCGCCTCTGCGGGAAACAGGCCCTTGATCTGCGCTGCGGGGCGTGCGGTCTCCACATCACCTCGCCGCACAAGGTCGGTCGGTTTGAGGTTGCCTGAAGCCGCCATCTCTTTCAGGGCCGTCCCGCTGAACGGGCCTTCCTCCCCGTCCCCTCGCACCACGAACCACTGTTGCTGCGCCATGCGTCCCTCCCGTGCTGGTGTCACTTGTTCTCGGGCTTGCGTTTCGGCTTGACCTTCGGCTCCGGTTCGTCCGGCTCGTTGAGCAGGGCGCTGGTCTGGAACAACTGCGACAGGTCGTCGTACAGGCGGCGGGCCTGCGCCTTGCTGATGCCGAAGTTCTGGAACCGGAAGGAGTTCTCGGGGTCGGGACGGATGGCGAGGATCAGGGCGATCCTACCCTCGATCCTGCCTACGCTGGTCGAGAGGAGTTCGACCTCGCTGACCATCGCCGTGCCGCCCGGCACGGTCTGCTCGTCACGCTTGTCGCTCATGGGCTGTTCTCCGTTGTGGTGGTTGGGGGTTCGCTCTCGTCCCCGCCGATGAGCGGGGTCACGTCCCAGATGCGCACTGTGCCGTCCTTCCCGCACGAGGCCAGCCGGTGGCCGTCCGGCGAGAAGACGACATCGAAGACCGCCCCCTCGTGCCCCCGGCAGACGCCCAGCAGATCCTCGTTGGCCGGGTTCCAGACCTTCACCGTGCCGTCTGCGCCAGCCGAGGCGAGGAGTTTGGCGTCGGGCGAGAAGGCCACGCCCAGCAGTTCGCCCTGTTGGGCCTGCCAAACATGGTGCGGGTCATGGTGAAGTCGTTTCTCGATGCCCCAGACCCTCAGCCGCCCGTCAGCGCTGGAGACGGCGGCGTAGTGCTCGTCCACGGAGGCGGCGACGTGACGGATGCCCCCGACCTGCCGGATGAGCTTGGCCGAGTCCTCGGCCTTGTGGAGATCGGCGAGCAGGAAGTAGTGCGGCGGGTTCTGGCGTGGGGTGACGGCGAGCCAGACGTGCTGGCCGTCCGGGTCGAGGCAGAAGTGGCTGATCGCCCCGTAACCTGAAGCGACTCGAACCCCCACGCCGGTCGCCGTGTTCCAGATGCGCAGCGTGCCGTCCACGCCAGCGGTCAGGAGGAAGCTGTCCCACATGTCCTTGAGGACGCTGGTCCAGTTCCCCTTGTCCGACAGGTAGGCCACGCAGTTCACGGCCCCCTCGTGCCCTTCGAGCAGGTGCCGCTGCTTCTTCGTGGCCATGTCCCAGACGCACACCCGCCCGTCCCAACTGCTCGAAGCCAGTTCTCGACCGTCCGCCGAGAACGCCACTTGGCTGACCGTGCCGCCGTGCCCTATCGGTCCCGCCTCGTCGTCGAAGCCGGGGTGAAGGTTTGCGAGCATGTGCCCCGTCTGCACGTCCCACAGGCGCACGCAGCGGTCGAAGCTGCCGGTGGCGAGGCGGGTGCCGTCCGGGGTGTAGGCGAGGCACGTAACCCCGTCGAGATGGGCGGCAATCGTCACTGCGGGCTGGAGCGTAGGCGACGAGTTGCGAATGGCGGCTGAGACGGCCCAAGGCTTGTCGTCGCCGTCGATCACGCAGTCACCCTCTCGAAGCCGCCCGTCGTGAAGCATCTGCCGAAGTTGCTGCACGGTGAACGGCCCGGCCAGCCGATTGCCGCCCCCTACGACCCGCCACGTCGGTTCCTGAGTCATGTGCCCCTCACCGTCTGAGCGCCCGTTTCCGCCAAGGCACGTCCTCGGTCATCCATCCTGAGCGAGAGTCGCCCCGAATCAGGCTCACAACCCCTCGTCGGTGACCCGGTGTCCGCTGGCCGGGCCGTCCCGTGAGCCGGTTTTCGTTCGACTGTCGCTCAGCCGGGTTGGGAGAAGGTGCGCCGAGGGTCGTCGGGCTTCAGATCCAGCCTCTCCCAGCCGTCAGGGGCGACCGCCGTAGCGGACACCGGCTGCGGCGGAAAAACGGGAGCGGCATGGGGCATACGAGCGAACTGCAAGACCTGCTCGACCGGTTCCGGCGAGGCGACCCGGACGCTCGCTGCGGGGTGATCCAGTGCGCTGTGGATCGCCTGAGAAAGCTGACCCGGAAGATGCTGCGTGGCTACCCGAGGGTGAGGCGGTGGGCCGAGACGGACGACGTGCTGAACGCAGCCCTGCTAAGGCTGCACCGCTCGTTGGCCGACCTGCGGCCCGAGACGCCCCGCCAGTTCTACGCCCTTGCCGGTCTTCAGATCCGCCGTGAGTTACTCGACCTCGCCAAGCACTTTCACGGGGCACAGGGCATCGGGGCCAAGCACCACAGCGACCGAGGCCGGGCCGCACAGCGACAGCCCGCCGACCCGCTCGAACCGGAGACGCTGGAGGCGTGGGCACGCTTCCACGAGACAGTCGGGTGTCTGCCCGATGAGGAGCGGGAGACCGTGGCCTTGCTCTGGTACGAGGGCCTGAAGCAGCCGGAAGCGGCGGCGGTGCTGGGTGTCTCGCTGGCCACCTTGAAGCGGCGCTGGCAGTCGGCTCGGCTGCGGCTGTCTGAACTTTTGGAAGACTGGAGCGTGGAGTAGGCCATGACGATTTCCGACGACACCATCGCCGACCTGCTCGCCAAGTGGGAGGAGGCGTGGGAGCACGGCACCGACATCCCCGCCGCCGAACTCTGCGCCGATCACCCGGACCTGCTGGAAGCCGTCGAGCGGAAGATCGACCGCCTGAAAAGGATGTCATGGATGGTCCGCAGCGACAGCGGCGACAGCGACGGCGAGGAGGCAGGCTGCGTCGTGCCGGACCAGATGATCGGCACGACGCTGGTGGGCCGCTACAAGATTGAGGCGTTCGTCGCCGAGGGCGGCTTCGGCAAGGTGTACAAGGCCACCGACCCCGAGCTACAGCGGCCTGTCGCTGTCAAGGTCGCTCGCAGCGGGACGGCCAGCCGTCAGGCGAACCTGCTCGACGAAGCACGGCGGGCGGCGAAGCTGCGGCATCCGGGCATCGTGCCGGTCATTGACGTGGGGAGCGACGGCGACCGGGCGTTCGTCGTGTCCTCTTTCATCGAAGGCCCAAATCTGGCCGAGGTCATCGAGAAGGACCGCCCGTCACCCCAAGAAGCCGCCCGCCTCGTGGCCGACATCGCCGAGGCGCTGCACCACGCCCACCGGGAGGGCTTCGTTCACAGGGACATCAAGCCTGAGAACGTGCTGCTCGACAACGAGCGCCGCCCGCTGCTGACCGACTTCGGGCTTGCGGCTTCGTTCGAGGAGGTCGTGCGCAGGAAGGGGCTGCGGAGCGGTACGCTCATGTACATGAGCCCGGAGCAAGTGGCCGGTGAAGTTCAACTGATCGGTCCCCGCTCTGACATCTACTCGCTGGGAGTCGTCTTCTACGAACTGCTGACTGGGCGGCTTCCGTATCAGGCACGGACGCCGGGGGCCTTGAGGGAGCAGATCCTCTTCCGCCAGCCGGTCCCACCACGGTCGCTGAACCCGCACGTGCCCGAACATCTCGAAGGGATCTGCCTGCGGTGCTTGGCGAAGCTGCCCGCCGACCGCTTCTCGACCGCCGCAGAACTGGCGGCGGCACTTCGGGCCGCACCCCCTCGCCGGTGGCTGCGGCTCCCTCTGCGATGGGTCTGGCTGGTCCTGCTCGTGGTTGGCCTGTTCATCGCCGGGATCGTGCTGGGGATGATGCTGTCGTCCTCACCCAAGCAAGACCAGCCCAAGGCGGAAGCCGTCCACGAAGAGGGCGTACTGGTATTCGACGGCCAGAGCCGGATCGTGACGCCGCTGGAGCGGTTCGCCCCCTGCACGCTGGAGGCGTGGGTGCAGCCGAAGGCATACCCGGAGCGGGACAGCCAGTTCTTCATCGGGAGCGACATCCCGACCAAGCACGGCCTGAGCCTCGGCATCAGCGGGGCCGTGCTGTGCGCCGAGCACATCCCCGGCGTCACCTTTTCCGAGGCGGCGATCCCGCTGAGCCGCTGTAGCCATGTTGCCGCTGTCTTCGGCGAGGACGAGACGAGGCTCTACCTCGATGGGCGCAAGGTCGGCGTCGGCCCGACCACGAGGCGGGACGGCGGGTCGGCGTTCGTCGTGGGAAACGTCGGGCGAGGGAACCCCATCAACTATTTCGTCGGGAAGATGCGCTCGGTGCGGATCTCCAAGGGCGAGCGGTTTGAGGGTGACTTCGTGCCCGACGAGGTGTTCGCCAAGGATGCCGACGATGCCCCGGTCAGGGCCGTGCTGATCTACAGCGGGACGGCGGTGGAGGGCGACCGGGTGATCGACCTCAGTGGGGCCGGGAACGACGGACGGTGGGAGCGGGCGAGGCCGTAACGAGTGATTCGCCGATCTCCCGTCACCGCTTACCGACAAAGCTGCCTTTCTCCGTTAGCCAAGTTGTCGGCACGGCGGGACGGTAAGCAAAGCACCGGGCCTCGGAGATCCACTTCACCGAATCCACAAAATGGTCAGCCAGTTCGCTAAGACCCACCGCCCGTAACCGGGTGTACTGTTCGTTCAGGGCACACCATACGGCCTTTCGTGCCTTCTCTTCTTGGGTCGTGCCCAGCCTTCGTGGGCGTCCGTGGTCATCGAAGTCACGGTCCAAATGCCGTTCCAGCGCTCGAAGTTCCCGCTCAGCCCCAACTTCTGCGGCTCGGTCTCCAGTCTGTTTCGCTGCTTCGACTCGCCTGCGGGCCTCTTCGATTGCGGTACGGACTTGGGCGACCGCTTCCTCGTCCAGTGTGACCTCATGCTGGGGGCTACCGAAATGGAACGGGAACACTGGGTCGCCGGTGTCGTGCGAACCGACCGTGCCAGTCGCATCGTCCTCCATGACTGTTGACGCAAGCGGGCGGTTCCCGCTGGCCCTCCGTGCCGTTCGAAACTGTAGCACGTGTACGCCCCGGCCCTCGCTCTCGATGAGACGGGTGAGGTGGTCACACCCGAGATGGCGGGAGGGAATCAGCACCGGCCCCGTGCCCGCCCAGAATCGCACCTCGAAAAAGCCCCCCTTCCGCCACCACAAGTTCGGACCAGACGAGGGAAACGCCATTCCTTCAGTTGAACTGATCCGCTCGCACGTACCGGGAGCGCCGTCCCGCACGATGTTCGCCGGGAACCCTTCGATCCCGTCTTGCCATGTTCTCGTCCGCTCGGGTCGCAGTATCGCCCGGAGCAGTGCCGCAGAGGAGGTGAAGACGTTGTACTTCAGCCGGTGAACGAGCAGGTGGGTGGGGAGCCGCACGCTTCCAGTCGAGCGCCAACCGTACAGGAGCGGAACCCCGGCTTGGTCCTGTTCCGGCCCGACACCCCAAGTCGTCGTTCCCACTTCCAGCAGCATCGACGGGTACAGCAAGGCGGTCCTGTGGAGCAGGTGAAGCCAAGCGTCGTAGCCGCCCGCCCCAGCGACATCAGCCGGGGCGACCTCGGACAACAAGGTAGCCGCCGTGTTCGACAGGTCGAGGAACTCCCAGAGGCCGTCCGGGGAGCCGGTGAACCGGCCCATCAACTCCTCGTCCTCGGAGATGGCCCAAGGCCCGTCCCATCGCCACCACCCCGAACGCACGTGAGGGGGAGGTTCCGGGTGCAGAACCGAAAAGGCTTGCCACTGTTCTGCCGTCAGCAGTTCGTGCCCCCGGTCAGACCATGCCACGACCCGCTCGTGAAACAGCGGCGGGTGGGTTCGGGCACAGCGGTCGTACTCCGCTTGCAGCAGTTCGAGATCGTGGATCGCCGAGGTCGTCACCGCCATTCCCAACTCCTTTACTTGTCATTCTCCTCAAAAAGCACCTGATTCTACGCAGGTCGAACGAGCCGGGAAAATTGGAGGTCCAACTCCCAAGATTCATTCCGCTTCTAGCGGCGCTAGGCGGTTTCTGCTGCGGGACTGGTAGCGGCGGCGATGGGCGCTACCGCAGGTGAACCAGTTTCAGGCAGCGACGACGGCGCTGACGGGGCGATGAAGCCGGACGGGAAGCAGGATGGTGACGGGGGCGGGCGCAGTTCAAACGAGCGTCCCGTGTGGATCACTGACGACCTCGTAGCGGATACGCTGCGGGTCTGGCGTGCCTGCACGAACAAGCCTCTCACCGAACCCGAGGCGGTCAGTCTCATCTTGCAATTCGGCAATCTCCTCGACGCCACTGGCCTGATGCGACAACGGGAGGCGAATCATGAACCGGTACATGGGGCTGGCTCGGGTGAGCAGTCGTGAGCAGGAGCGGGAGGGGTTTTCCCTCGACGTGCAAGAGGCAGCGTTCCACGACTATGCAAGGCGGCGTAGCGGGGTCGTGGATAAGATGTTCAGAATCGCCGAGACCGCCACGAAGCACGAGCAGCGGAAGATCTTCCGTGAGGCGCTCGAATACGCCAAGCGACACGCCCACGAGTACGCCGGGATGCTGTTCTACAAGATCGACCGGGCCGCACGGAACATGCAGGATCTCGTGCTGCTGGAAGAGATCGAGTCCAAGTTCGGCCTGCCCTTCATCTCCGTAACACAGCCGGTGGACAACACGCCGACCGGTCGAATGGTCCGCCGCACGCTCGCCACTATCGGTGCCTTCCAGGCGGAGCAGCAGTCGCTCGACATCCAAGAGGGGATCGCCGAGCGGGTGAAACAGGGGTGGTTCCCCAACCGCTGTCCCTACGGCTACCGCAACGTCCGAGTCCACGGGCGGGCGGTGGTCGAGGTCCACCCGGAGAACGGCTCCAAGGTGCGGCGTTCTTTCGACCTCCGGGCTTACGAAGGTCTCCTCGTCGAGCAGATCGTCGAGCGGCTCTACAGCGAAGGGCACTTCTACACCCCGTCGAAGCCGAGGTTCCCGGTCAGCAAGATGCACGCCATCCTCGGGGACGTGTCGTACCTCGGGTACGTGCGTTTCCGGGGCCAGTGGTTTCCGGGCCTCCACGAGCCGCTGGTGGACCAGACGACGTGGGATCTCGTGCGGTACTCCTTCGGCGAGCGGCGCTATCGGTCGCACGAACTGGTCTACGGGAGCGAACTCATCCGCTGCGGGTACTGCGGCTACCCGGTCACGGGGGAGGAGAAGGAGAAGCTGACTTCAGCGGGGCCGAAGAGGTACATCTACTACCGCTGCTCCCGCTACCAGCGCCCCGGCCATCCCCGCATTCGCTTGCGGGAGTCGGAATTCGACAACCAGATCGAGGGGCTGATGGCGGACTTTCAAGTGCAAACCTCGGAGGTCGAGCACTGGATGGTCCGGGTCGCTCTTGAGCGCCTTCGGTACGACAGGGCCAGTTCTGAGGTTCGCTCGGAAGAGGTCAAGCGGCAACTCTCGCTCATCGAGGCGAAGCGGGACGAGCTTCTCAACCTGCGGCTCGCCAAGGCGGTCTCAGAAGAGAAGTTCGTAGCGAAGCAATCCGAACTCTCGGAACGTGAGAGCCTGCTGCGGCGGCAGGTCGAGTTGGCCGAGGCCCATCGAACCGAGATCGAAGCGCTGGCGGTCCACGCCCCCGAGGTCTTCCGGCTCGCCCGCCAAAACTGGGCCACGGTGGACCGGGGGGCGAAGCACCGCATCCTCAAGCTCCTGTTCGGGGGGTTCGTGCTCGAAGGCCAGCACCTCGTGACTGCCAGCGGGACACCGTTAGAACTATTTCGAGCCGGGGTCATCATCCGTGGTTGATCCAGCATAGAACTCGGCGAAAATGGCCCTTGCGGAAGTTCTGCGAGGGCCGTTTTCGTTCGGGGGTCTGGCGACGTGAAGAAGGCGAAGAAGCGGTACGTGGCGCTGGCACGGGTGAGCAGCCGGGAGCAGGAGCGGGAGGGCTTCTCCCTCGACATCCAAGAGGACGCCCTGCGCCAGTACGCCGAGCGGAACGGCGGCGAGATCGTCCGGCTGTTCCGCATCGCCGAGACCGCCTCGAAGGTCGATGAGCGGAATACGTTCAAGGAGCTTCTGGCCTTCGCCAAGGTGAACGCCCACCGCCTCGACGGGCTGCTCTTCTACAAGGTGGACCGAGCCGCCCGCAACCTGTTCGACTACGTGGAACTCGAACGCCTCGAATCCGAGTGCGGCATCCGATTCATTTCTGTCTCCCAGCCGACCGAGAACACCCCGGCTGGCCGAATGCAGCGGCGGATGCTGGCGAGCATGGCCAGCTTCTACACCGAGCAGCAGTCGCTCGACGTGCGGGAGGGGCTGGCCCGCCGTGTCCAGAGCGGCCTGTTTGTTGGCAAGCCGCCCATCGGCTACCGGAACGTCCGGGTCGAGGGACGGAGCGTCGTCGAGATCGACCCCGACAACGCCGCCAAGGTGCGGCGGGCCTACCACCTCTACGCCTACCACAACCACACGCTCGACACCCTCTGCGACACCCTGCTGGCCGAGGGCGTCCACTACAGCACCAGCAAGCCGAGGTTCACCCGCAGCAAGCTGTACGGCGTCCTGACCGACCGGGCGTACATCGGCGAGATCCGTCACAAGGGGCAGTGGCTCCCCGGCACGCACGAGCCGCTAGTGGACCGGGCGACGTGGGACCGGGTGCAGTTCCTCCTCGGCCAGAAGCTCTACAAGTCGCACCAGATGACCTACGCCAGCGAACTGATCGAGTGCGGGCACTGCGGGTGCCCGATCACCGGCGAGACGAAGACAAAGAAGACCAAGAGCGGCGACCGGGAGTACGTGTACTACCGCTGCACGCAGTACCACAAGGGCGACCACCCCCGGACCCGGCTCACCGAGGGCGAGATTGACGCCCAGATCCTCGGCCTGTTCGACCGGCTGCGGGTCGGGGGGAACGAGTTCCGGCAGGCGTTCGTGGAGGAACTACGGCAGGCGACGAGCGGGGAGTTGCGCCGGTCGTCGCAGGAGGACGGCGACCTGAAGCGGCGGCACTCCGAGGTCGTGCGGCTTCAGGGGCAACTGCTGAACCTGCGGCTGATGGGCGAGATCGACGCCGAGACCTTCGCCACCAAGGGGCAAGAACTGCGGGACGAGGAGGCGGCGTTGCGGCTGAGGATCGAGGCGTGCAGTCGGGGGCGGAACGAGACCATCGACCTCGCCGTGAAAGCGTTTGAACTTTCGCAAAACCTGCGGGAGAAGTGGTTTGCGGCGGACTACGCTGCGAAGCGGCGAATCCTCGAAATCCTCTGTTTGAACTGGAGGCTCGTCGGCGTAAGTCTAGTCCCTGAAATGAGAAAGCCCTTCGACCTGCTGGCCGAAGGGCTCCTCAAGAAAGACAGTCGGGCCAAGAGGATTTGAACCTCCGACCTCACGGTCCCGAACCGTGCGCTCTAGCCAAACTGAGCTATGGCCCGCTTAGGTCAATTTCTATCCTATCGTCGACTTGCGATTTGTCAACCTCGGTTTGCCCCTCCGCTAAGCATTCACCTCCTCGCCCGAGCGGTGCCTCAGCCGCTGCAAACGGATTCTGTTCCGAGCGTTTGCCCTCGTGGGCATCGGCTGCGACCCTATCCGGGCCACTTTCACGCACGGTGGCGTCTAGGGAGCGGCAACGAGTAGGGGCAGTCTAGTCTGACCAGGTGCAAGCGAAACGGCGGCCGTGGGGCCGCCGTCGTGCGAGCAAACGGAATGTGAGGCCGTGCAGGATTTGGCGTTAGGCGTCGCGGAAGTCGCTGTGGCAAGTGTTGCAGGCATTGTTGACTTCGATGGCGGCCTTTTTCAGAGCGGCGGGATCTTCCTTTTTGAGAGCATCGATCATCTCCTTGGTGCCCTTTTCCATATCCTGGGTGAGCTTGGTCCATTCCTTGGCTCCCTTGCCGCCTTTGGGCTTCTCGGGGGCGTATTCCAGCGTAATCTTAGCCATAGCCAGATTGACATAGGCTGCCTTGAGCAGAAGCTCTTTCTCCTTTTTCAGAGCTGCGGGGGCCAGGGCCGCCTTGGTGGCCAGGCGGCTAATGCGCAGTTCTAGGCTATCGAGCTTAGCATCGGCCTTGGGATCGACGCCGACTCCGCCACGCATCCGAGGTTTATAGGTATGCATGACTTCGTCGAGGTCGTCATGTTTCTTACGGAAAGCCTTGACCTTGGCGGTCACATCCTTGCCCGCTTCTAGGTCGGCAGCGATTTCCTGAATCTCCTTGATGACGGGTTTCGGACCTTGAGCAAGCACGTCCGGTGTGGCACAGGCCAGCAGACACAGACCCACCATCAGGGCCAGAAGGCGGATACATTTTGGCATCGTGAATCTCCGTAAGTCGAATAGGCGTCAGGGAGGTCCAACAGGCGGTTGGCGTGAGCGAACTGTATTCATCTTAGGATCGGGTGCGGGACGATCAAGAGCCGGCCCCACAAAGACTCCGACGAGAGGCCACCGGGCGAAATTGGCCGCCGCCGGATTTGTAACCTAAAGTTGCATAACCAAACGACTGCCATCTAAGGACTGCAATCGACAGATTGCAATCCAGCCCAGGTCATGCCCGGAGGACTGCCTTTTATGCAATCGCTCAACCGAGCCGCCCAGCCCGGACGGGTGCCCCTTCCTCCCGCTGCCGCCGCGTTTTTAAGCCATCTATCGGCTATGGGCTTGATCGACAACGAACAACGCCAACAATTCCTCAACGAACGACTGGATCGGCTGCGAGAGTACACCTCAGAAGAGCGACTGGGCCACGCCCTGATTCAAGCCGGCCTGCTCACGCCGTATCAATTTCGCCGCGTCACCACGGGGATGACCCACGGCATGGTGCTGGGCAACTATGTCGTACTGGACGAAATCGGCAAAGGCGGCATGGGCGTAGTCTACAAGGCGGAGCACCGCCTGATGCGTCGCAAGGTAGCCATCAAGGTCTTGCCGCTTGTGGATGATTGCCCCGCCTCGGTCAAACAACGTTTTTTCGGCGAGATGCGCGTCTTGGCCGACCTTTCCCATCCCAACGTGGTGCTGGCCTACGATGCCGGTGAGGTCGCCGGTAAAGACCACCTGGAGCCTTTGCTGTATCTGGTGACCGAGTTGGTCGAAGGAGGCGACCTGGAGAAACTGGTGCTGGCACGCGGGCTGCTCTCGATCCAACAGGCCTGTCAGTTTATCCGTCAGGCGGCCTTTGGGTTGCAGGCGGCCCACGATCGGCACCTGGTCCACCGCGACATCAAACCGAGCAACTTGTTGCATGCCAATGGCCAAATCAAACTGGTGGACTTCGGGTTGGCTCGGCAGTTTGCCAGTCGACTCACCGATCAACGGGCGTTGCTTGGTTCGATCGAATTTATGCCGCCGGAGCAGAGCCATGATCCCTCGGCCGTGGGACGAGAGGCGGATATTTACTCGTTGGGAGCGACGTTGTTTTGGCTGCTAGCGGGGGAAGGGCCTTATCCTTATCAGCCGCACGTCGGCTTGGCGTTGCGGCAGTTGCAGACGCAAGAGCCACGGCGGTTGCGGCAATTTCGTCCCGATGCGCCACAGGAACTCGACAACCTGATTGCCAGCATGCTCGAACGCAACCCGATGAAGCGGCCCAGCTCGGCTCTGGCGGTGGCTAATGCGTTGCAGCCACTCGTGGCAGAGGAGCCTGTGGCCGCGCTCCGGCCGGGGTCGTGGAACGAGTTGGCGATGTTTCGCGTGCTGATCGTGGATGACGAATGGAATGCACGCGTGCTGATGCGGACAGCCATCGAACCGTTGGGCTGCGAGTGTCACGAGGCACGCGATGCGCGGACGGCGTTGCATCTGACTACGCAGCATAGCTATGACTTGATCTTGCTCGACCTGGGCTTGCCAGACATGGATGGTTATGAAGTGGCTCGGCAAGTGCGTCAGCAAGATAGTAATCCGCATCTGAAGATTTTTGTGGTTTCGGGCCGCAGTGATCCTTCGGAAGCCGCAGTGGCCCTGTCTCGCGGGGCGGACGAGTACATCAGTAAACCTTTCAACACCCAAGAATTAGTGAGCAAGGCTCGTCTAGCGCTGATGCTGAAAACCGCCCAGGACCGAACCGTTCGCCTCAACGACCAATTACTTAAGCTCCATCTCCAACTCGAACAGGCTGCCTGCAACCATTTGGCCGACATCCGCGAAGCACATAATGCCCTGTTGTTTGCCCTGGCCAAAATGGCCGAATCACGCGACGGGGAGACGGCCGGACATCTGCGGCGGATGCAGCTGTATTGCCAGGCGCTGGCGAAGCAAGCAGCGCAAACGCCCCCGTGGCAAGGGTTGGTGGACGAGCGATTTTTAGCGCAACTGGACCGTTGCGTGCCCCTGCACGACATTGGCAAGATTGGGCTGCCCGACGAGATTTTGCTCAAGCCAGCCTCACTCACCCCACACGAACGTAGTCAGGTCGAAGAACACCCGCTCATCGGTGATCGCATGCTGGAGGCACTGGGGCAGCACTACGGCCAAACGCTGGATTTTCTGGGGATGGCCCGCTCGATCGTGCGGCATCATCACGAGCGGTTCGATGGCCTGGGCTACCCTGATAAATTGCGTGGGGATGCCATTCCGCCCGCCGCACGGATCGTGGCTGTGGCCGACGTTTATGATACGTTACGGCGGATGCGATTGTACAAGCCGGCCCTGTCGCATGCTGCCGCCCTGAATCAGATGATCGAGCGGAGCCCGGGGCAATTCGATCCAACGTTGATCGTGGCGCTGAAGAATTGTCAAGGGGAATTGGAACGCATTTACCGCGAGAACGAAGATTGAGGCGGACCAGAACGGATCGCTGGAGATGGAACCGGGCGTTGGGCGATCGTCTGTTCAACCATCTCCGCACTGCAACACTGGACATGGACCCCTTTTTCTGCTATGGATTCTTACGGTATGGTCGACCTGAGGTGTCGACCCACTAACTCTTGAAAAGCAAAGGATCTTCGATGACACACGTCGTGTGCCAACCGTGCTACGACTGCAAGTATACCGACTGCGTGGCGGTGTGCCCTGTCGAGTGTTTCTGGCAAGATGAAAACATGCTTTACATCGACCCGGCTGATTGTATCGACTGTGAAGCGTGTGTGCCGGAATGTCCGGTAGAAGCCATCTTTGCCGAAGCGAACGTGCCACCGACCTGGGCCAGCTTTACTGCCCTCAACAACGAGCGGGCCACTGCTCTGAAAAAGGCCAGTCAGGGCCACATCACCGAAAAACAAGACCCCAAAGAAGGCCCGAAGTGCCGCAAAAGTTAATCCAGTAGCACACCGGCACGCTGCGGAGCGGCCGAATCGTCCTACCTCCGATGACAGCCGGTGTGCCTTGACGGCACTAAGCCTGCTATAACTAAGAGAGTCGAGCCCATCTGCTCGGCTCTCTTGTTGTTTGCTGGTGGACCCTGCTCATGCCGAAAACTGCCATCCTCCTCATCCAATTAGGCACCCCGGATGCTCCCACGGCCTCGGCTCTACGGCCGTATTTGCGGCAATTTCTCGGCGATCCCCGGGTGATCCATTTCCCCGACACGGTCCGGCAAGTGGTCTGGTGGTTGGTAAAGAATTTGATCGTCCTGCCGTTTCGACCCGCGAGTTCGGCAGCAAAATACGCCCGAGTCTGGGACAAGGAAACCGGCTCGCCGTTGCTCTACTACACACGTCGGCAAGTGGAGGAGTTACGGAAACGGTTTCCGGAGACGCTCATCGAGTTTGGCATGCAGATTGGCAAGCCCTCGGTGGCGCAGGTCGTTCATCACTTGCTCGATCATCAGGTCGAACGCTTGGTTGTCTTGCCGATGTATCCGCAATACAGTGCCACGACCACGGCCAGTGCTACCGACGCTCTGTTTGCCACCCTGCAAAAGGTAACGCGGGTGCCGGCCGTGCGGCTGGTTCCGCCCTATTACGACGACCCCGGATACATCGACGCTCTGGCCAACATCATCCGCGAACAACTCGCCCGTCTGGACTGGGAGCCGCAACACTTCCTCATCAGCTATCATGGCATCCCGCAGCGTTATGCCCAAGAGGGCGACCCCTACGCGACGCATTGCACCCGGACCACGCGGCGACTCGTGGAACTGATGGGTTGGCCACGCCACCAATGGACCCAATCGTATCAATCGCTCTTTGGCCGGGAGGAATGGCTCAAACCTTACACCGAGCCGACACTCATCAAACTCGCGGAGAAGGGGATCAAACGCGTTTTCGTTGTCACGCCGGGTTTCACTGCCGACTGTCTGGAAACCATCGATGAAATTGGCCACGAAGCGTGGGAGGTATTCAAGGAGCATGGCGGCGAAAAGCTGCACCAATGCCCCTGCCTGAATGACCATCCGGCCTGGATTGATGCCCTGGAAAACCTGCTACGGCGGGAAGGAGTCGGCTGGCTGCCGTCAAGCCCCATCGAGGTAAACCTTGCCGAAATGCAAGCAGTGGGATAAGTTGAGGGTCAGACGTTTCGTCGGACCCTCTTCTGGGGAGATCAACCATGCTCACCCTGCTTGTGATGCTCTGGGCCGCTGAGCCGAACCAACTCGAGGCCTTGTGGAAAGACCTAGGCAGCGACGACGACTCTCGCGTCGCCCGAGCCACCCTGCAATTGGCCAGCAACAAGCAAGCGCTTGCCTTCCTGAAGCAACGTCTGCGTCCGGTCAAGGTGGACAAAGCCCGGCTAACCAAACTCTTCGAGCAACTCGACGCCGACGAATTCGAGGAACGCCAACAAGCCATCGAAGAATTGCAACATCTGGAGCGGTTTATCAAGGAGGACCTCAAGCAAGCCCTGGAGGGGAAATATTCTCTAGAGGTCAAAGCGCGGCTCAAGGAGTTGCTCGCCCGCGTCGAACCCCCCGAAATCAAAAAACCTGCTCTGGGCCTTGGTGGCTTGCGTATCACCAACATCAATGGCAAAATGACCATCAACGGCATGACCTTGGAAGAGATCGGCAAAGCCTATGCCCCGCCGATGCCTCCCAGGCCACCGGTTAGCTGGACGCAAACCGTGCGCGCCATCGCCATCCTGGAGCATCTGGCCCATGCCGAGGCCCAGCAAATTCTGGAAAAACTGAGTCAGGGCGAAGCCGAGGCGCTGCCGACCAAAGCTGCCCAAGCTGCCTTGGAGCGACTCAAGAAAAAGGACTAAGCCACCCCCCCACGCCGAGCCCTCGCTGGCCGAATCGGCGCTTGGTATCCTGTTGCCGAGGGGGCTAATTCCTCGGCGTAAAACGACGAATCGCCTGACGCAGCCGCTCCTCCAGGGCTGCGTTCTCCGATGCAAAGACCACTCCACGACGTTGTTCCCGTTCGCGCCAGTGGGGATAGTCTAACTCTTCTCGCAGACGCTGCAACAACCCGGCCAGACGCGTGCCTTGAGGAAGCGGCGGCCGGCATTGCAGATGCTGATTGAGAAACCGCCTCAAGCTATCCTGAACTTGCTCCAGGTCGTCATAGGTTTGCCCTGCATCAAATGGGTCCCGAGGCAGCCGAGCCAAAAACGCATTGGCCGAATGATCGAACTCTTCACGCGGCGGCAGACCGCCCGGACGCGTGAGAGTCTCGAAAAATGCCTCGATCTCCTCAATCGCCGTCCGACAGCGCGTCGCGCCGGGTTCCAGTTCCCGACGTAGTTCGCCCAGACGTTGACAGGCCGCCTCCAAGTCGGCGGGCAACACTCTCCACAGAGCCACCCTTTCGCGTAATTGGCGCGGCAGCGGATGCTGAGCGGCCGTAAAGGAATGGCTCTGAGTGGCCCTCCAGTCGTCATAAGACCGTTCGTTGGTTTGCCGGGAGCGGCTCAAGGCCTCGGGATGATGCAGCAAAAAATGAATATACGGATGATCCACGGCTTCGTAGCGGCGCAGCAACGCCAGCCGCATCTCCGGCGAGGAAACAGGCGGTGCGACCTCTGCCGTCGGGCTGGGAGAGTTTTCTCTTGTGGGCAACTGTTGTTCCTTTCGCAACCCTAGCAGCAACGCTATCGCCCCAGCCAAAAAAACCAGCGTCAGGCATCCCCCTACCCACCATCGTCCGCGTCGTGGGCTGGCCGAGGCCGCTGCCGCATCAGGCCGAGGCGGTAGGCAGAGCTTGGGGTCCAGGGGAAGCTCACAGCGGACGATCAGTCCCGGGTCAAGGCCCGGAGTCTGCGGCAGTGGCACCTTTCGCAACGCCTCCAGGAACAGCTCCTGAGGCAGTGGCCCACCCTGTCCAGGCAACTGCACTAGGCGGATGATCAACGGGCGACGAGCCTGAGCGCGACTATCAAGGCAGTGGGTGTCTTCATGCATCTCGCCCAGAATCTCACCACTTGCTAGGCTCAGTCGAAACGTCCCGAGTTGCCGACTCTTCAGACGGGCATCAAGCAAGCGGACGATCTGCGGCAATTGCGGGGCTAATTGGGGGTGAACGGCCCACTCTTCGCCGCGTGCAAACCAGCGATGGATAGCAACGGGAAACTGTCCGGGTGCCAAAGCGGGGAACATGCTCAGGGTCTCCGGTAGGGAGGCAGATCGGGCGGTAGCAGTTCTTTGCACGACAGCCGCACCCGGACTTCGCCGTTTTTATCACAGCGAGCAATCAGGGTGCTGTTGGCATGGGGGGCGATGTGACAGGGATCGCTGTACTCGCCCAAGGCCCAGGGGTTTCGCACCAAGTTACGCTTGGCCTCCACTCCCAGTTGCAACAAACCCGGCTCGCCAAACTTCACCGGAAAAGGCCCGAGTTTCTGGCCGGGCGTGGTGTTGGAACTGCCCAACCAACCTGAATAATGCGTCACCTTGTTCAGGGTTAACCGCACCCGCGGATTGGTATAGCCGACGGTCGGCCGCAGACTGCACTCCGGGCGGACATCGACTCGTTCTAATATCACATAAACATTCATTCCTCGACGCAACTGCTCAAACCATTCCTGAAACCGGCTCACTTCGGCACGCATGGCACGCACGGGATGACGGCTTTCCAAGTAAGCCAACGCCTTGCGTCCCGCCTCTTCTAAGCTGGTGCTGCCGCCATCCTGCACCAAGAGCCGCAACGTTTGGTATTCGTCGGCGTCCAAGGCTAGTCGAGCTGCTTCGCGGGCCAGATCCTGAAATTCCTCGCGATACGGCGAATGCGGGTGTTCTTGGAGATAACGTCGATAGAGCTGCTCAGCCTGGAGGAAACGTCCTTGGCTTAGCAGGGCGTGACCGTTTTGTAGGGTCTGTTGTCGAAGGCGTTGCCCTTCAGCCAGTTCGCGACGCGGTAGCAGCTCCTGGCACAGCGGACAGTCCGGGTAGCGTTCTAAATAGTTCTCAATCCGCTCGCAAACCTCTTGCCAATTTTGCGTTTGCTCGCTGGCTGCCAACTCACTTAAAAACGTCTCGCGTTCTTGTTGTTCGGCCACAGCCCGCTGATCGGCCTGGGCAAGCAATTCGACTTGAGAACGCAAACCTGGCACGAGCCAGGACGACCAAGTATGCAGAAACGCTTGTTCCTGCGCTAGACGTTCGGCCGCCCGGTGGTAGCCAGCGGCCGACTCTTTAAGGGTCAGGACGGCTCGGGCCTGAGATTCGGCATTCTGTTTAGCGTACAAGCCGCCCAGCGTGAGCAACCCTAGCAGCCCCGCCAAGGGGAGGAGCCTCTGGCTGAGAAAGCGTTGCCGACGGATTCGCAGCCATTGTCGTTCCAAGGTGATTTCCTGCTGCAAGGAGAGTAGTTCCGGGGCCAATTGCTCCCATTCGCGGTCCGCAGCCTGGAAATCGGGCCACCAGCCCTGGAGTTGGCGTTCGATCCGCTGGCGTGTCTGTTGCAGCAAGACGCGATCACTGCGTTGGGCGGCCCAGAGCAACGGAGCGTACAGATGGCAGGGGCGATAATCCCGCAGCGACGGGGGATTGCTGCCACAGGCGGCATTACCAAACGAAGACAAGGGAAACAGTGCGACGTGATTGCCCTGAGCATCGCCGAGCTTGGTAAAAATTTGTGTGAACACATGATGCTCACGCAGAAAACGCCGCGCCCGCTGCCGTTCTAATTCTAGATCGTCGCCGATCGTGCCCTGCTGGTCCCACTTGGTCAAGACGATGGCCAAGGGTCGATTTAGCCCCAGCAGCTGATCGCGACGCAGTTCGGTCAACAGCAGATCCAGGGCATCGAGTTGCTCCATATCCGGCTGCGTGCTATCCACAAAAAGCAGCACAACATGGCAACCGCGTAGCCACTCCCGCACCACCTCGGAAAGTTGCTCGGCCGTCGGGCTGGCTTGTTCGTCCTTGGCTTGCACCAACGCGCCGGCATAATCGCATAGCTCCAACGGCGTGGTCACCTCGTCCTTGGTCAAATCCAAACGTAACGTCTCGGGCAAGCTCAATAAGGTCGCTCCCGGCGTGCGCGCTTCGCTTAGCTCCTTCCACACCCCGGCCAAGTAGCGACACGAAGCATCATCGGCCACATCGATCTTGATGGTTGGCGTGCTGCGAAAGCCATACAAAGTGCCGAACCAACTCGTTTTGCCCGCGCCGCGGATGGCGTGGACGCCGATTCGTCGAGGACGTTGTGTCGTCATAGCGCAACCCTAACAAGGCTCGAGGCGAAGCAACTCGCCAAAAGATGTTTCGCTCCGTGCGACGCTTTCTTGTCATCAACTGATTGTACCACTAAGTCGAGCATCGCCGTCAGGCTCAACCGTCTACCAGCCGGACTTGTTCCCTGGCGGGTCCAGAGCGTAGGATGAGCGTTTAGGTAACACGATTCCGCCAGGGAGTTCATCGGTTCAGGCAAGGAGTCCGTCGATGGGGCGGTGCTGGCTGTTGTTGGTGGTTCTGTCTCTGGTCGGCTGTGAGCGGGCGCGTCCCTATTCTCCCCATCGAGCGAACCCAGCGCACGCCGAGCTTACCCAGCACCCGGCGACGCGTCCGGTGCCTGAGGATTGGGTATGGCAGGATGTCGGCCGCTCGCCCTGGGAAGGCAAAACAGCGTTAGAGTTTGTCACTTTCGAGGCCAAGCCTCAAGAGTGGACCGAACTGAAACAGTTTTGGAACCCACCTCAAGGCGACGGTCAGCCCGTGCGCCTCAAGGTGCCGCGAGGCCTGGATGATCCGACGGGTTACATTCCCGACAGCAACCCGCCGACGCTAGACAAGTGGCAACTGGGCCGTGATCTGTTTTACGCTAGGGATTGGCTCGATGAATCGGGTCAACTTTCCTGTGCCCGGTGCCACGACCCCAATCAAGGGTTCAGTGATGGAAGGCGGGAGTCGGCGTGGGGCAAAAACACGCCCACCCTAGAGAACATCGTCTACGCTCGCAGTCTGTTTCACGATGGCCGAGCCAGCTTTCTCGAAGAAGTCGTCCAGCAACGCCCGCAAGACGAGGTGGAAGGTCGGCCGCACGCTTGGCCTGGGGTTATCCGCCGCTTGCGAGCCAGCCCCCAGTGGAAGAAACGCTTCGAAGCGGTCTTCGATTTTGAGCCGACTCAGGATGCTCTGGGGCAGGTGATGGCAACCTATCTGCGAACCTTGCTCAGTGGGGATTCGCTAGTCGATCGCGCCGTGGGCTTAGCGGGTGGCGTGGCTCCTGAGGCCAAACACTTTCAACCGCTGCTCGACAAGGCAAACCTGCGTCCACTCGGTTCTGCCGAGGCCAAGCCCGCCGAGGTCGCCGCCCAGTTGGCTCATGCCTGGAAGCTGTTTCACGGGCCGGCCGGCTGTGTTGCTTGTCATCCTAGCGGCCACACCCTTTGGAGCGATGGACGATACCACAACATCGGCATCGACGGGACAGGTGAAGTGTTGAGCGATCCGCCGCGTCAGGGGCGATTTCGCGTGTCTCCCCTGGGCGAAAAAAATCGCTACCTGCTGGGAGCCTGGCGTACACCAACGCTGCGGTCCTTGTCCCGCACCGCTCCGTATTTTCATAACGGCGAGCAAGCCGATTTGCAGGCGGCAATCGCTCGACATGTGCGACCGGAGCCATTTCCTCGCGAGCGCAACTACTATTTGGCCCCGAAATTAGCCAAACCCGATGGCAGCCGACGCCTGTTTGACGTGAGCGATCAGGACTTGCGTGCCCTGACGCTTCTCTTGCAGGCCCTCGATGGGGGACCGGTGGATGCGGCCGTGGGTCCGCCAGCACAAGAGACGCCGACGCCGCCACCCATGAGCAACACCCCTTGAGGTCTGGCGATGAAGGCCGCATCTCCCAGGGCTGGTATGGTCCGAATCCGGCGGCTGGGTTTCTTGTGCTGCTTCACCGTTTCCCTTCGATTGGCTGTGTGCTAACATAACTCCTAGCCCGGCGAGGTCTGATAGTATCATGGCCGCGACCCTGACCCCCAGTAGCAACGCGACGACAACAACGGCAGCAATGCCTTGGTTTGATTTCCACCCCCTCACCCGTGTGGTGTTTGGCCCCGGCGCGCTGGCCAAGCTCGGTGGCGTGGTCCGCGACTTGGGGGGCCGACGCGTTTTGCTCGTTACCGATCCCGGCCTGAAAGCAGCCGGTCATCCATTGCGAGCGCGTAACTATCTCGCCGAGGCGGGGGCCGAGGTCTTTCTCTTCGATGCCGTCGAAGAAAACCCCACAACCAAACACGTCGCCCACTGCTTGGAATTTGCCAAACGCCATGCCATCGACTTCATCGTGGCCGTCGGCGGCGGCTCGTCGATGGATTGCGCCAAAGGCGTCAACTTCCTGTTGACCAATGGCGGACAGATGGCCGACTACAAGGGGTTTGGCCTGGCCAGCAAGCCTATGCTCCCCTCGGTCGGGGTACCGACCACGGCAGGCACTGGCAGCGAGGCCCAATCCTATGCCCTGATTGCCGATGAAAAATCGCATCTCAAGATGGCTTGCGGCGATCGCAAGGCAGCTTTTCGCGCCGCGATTCTCGACCCCGAACTGACTCTCTCGCAACCGCCGCAAGTCACCGCGGTGACCGGCATTGATGCCCTGGTGCATGCCGTGGAATCGTATGTCTGCACGCGTCGCAATCTGCTGTCGCAGGCGTTTTCCCGCGAGGCGTGGCGTTATCTCTCGAGCAGCTTCGAACGCGTCTTGCGGGTGCCCCACGACCTCGAGGCCCGTGGCCGGATGCAGCTCGGGGCCCATCTCGCCGGCTTGGCCATTGAAAACGCCATGCTCGGGGCCGCCCACGCCTGTGCCAACCCGCTCACCGCCCATTACGGCATCACGCATGGCATTGCCGTTGGTATCATGCTACCGCACGTCATTCGTTTCAACATTCCCGCTGCCGGCGCTTGGTATGCTGATCTGGCCCATGATGCCGCTTTGCTCAATGGCGATGCGGGAGCGGCGGGCGAAGCCTTAGCTCAGCAGATCACCTTTTTGCTTCAGACGGCTGGACTGCCCACGCGTTTACGCGATTGCGGTGTGCGTCCGGGTATCTTCGAAGTGCTGGCGGAGGAAGCCGCCCAACAATGGACCGGCAAGTTCAATCCGCGTCCCTTGAGCGAACCGGACATCCTGGCTCTGTACCGTGCCGCGTTTTGAGAGGGAGAATCGCAGCATGCGCAGTTGGTTGTTGCTTGTGGCGTTTTTGCTCACGCCCTGGTCGCTTGACGCCCACTGGCTCACCTTCCGCGGCGATGCTGCCCAAACCGGCCTGGCCGGCGGCAAACTCCCCGACCGCCTGGACATCCTGTGGAAGTTTAGCGTCGAAGAGGGTTTCGAGAATGGCCTGGCCATCCTCCAAGGGCTTGTATACGCTCCCTGCCTCGACGAACATCTCTACGCCCTGGACGCTGCCACCGGCAAGCTACGCTGGAAAACCAAAGCCGGCTCGTTCAAGGCTCCGCCCGCCGTGCAAGGTGACCGGGTGGTGGTCGGCGACATCGACGGCAACATTTTCGCCTTTGAGCGTTTTGGCGGCAAACAGCTGTGGAAGTTCGAGGCACGCGGCGAAGCCGGCGGTGCAAATTTTGATGGCGAGGAGGTTCTCGTCCCCTCTCACGATGAACATCTTTATAAAATCAGCAAACAGGGAAAGCTCGTCTGGAAATTCAAAACCGAAGGGGCCATCTACGGCTCGGTTTCTCTCGCCCAGGGTAAAACCTTCTTGGTCGGCTGCGATAGCAAACTGCATGTCATCGACACCAAGACCGGCAAAGCCGATCGCTCTGTCGATCTCGACGCCCAGACGGCGGGCACGGCAGCTGTTTGGGGCGATCTGCTCTACGTCGGCACCATGGGCAATGAAGTCAAAGCCATCGACTGGAAAAAGGGTGAGGTCGTCTGGACCTACAGGCCACGCCGCGGCGACGGTTTCTACTCCTCGCCTGCTCTCCATGACAACTATGTAGTGATCGGCAGCCGGGACAAGCGTTTGCACTGCCTGGACCGCAAAACCGGCACGCCGGAGTGGACGTTTTTGACCGGCAACAAGGTGGACTCCAGCCCGGTGATCGTGGGCGACCGCGTGGTGTTCGGCTCGATGGACGAGCATCTCTATGTGCTAGACCTCAAGAGGGGCAAGGAGTTGCAAAAGCTCCCGCTCGACGGCCCCATCAGTGCCTCTCCCGCCGTTGTTGACGGCAAGGTCTACATCGCCACGCAAAAGGGCAGCGTCTACTGCCTGGGAGCGAAGTGAGTCCGGCGGCGGCGTGAGCCGTCAGCCTCTTTTAAACTCACGTCGAAAGGCTTGATCCGTAGCAGAGGGATTCGTTTCCGATGATGCGACGCGTTGACAACTCCGTCATCACTCCCTTCATCCCAAGCACTCTTTTCCCTTGGAACGAGGCATTGCCTCTTTCTCCTGCCTGATTTTACGTCGCTTGTCCTGCGTACTGTTAGAATGGAATCGCCTACCCTTCCCCCGCACACCTAGCAGCGTGTATCCTATCCTTGTCCCGCCCCTTGCTTCCGGAGATGCTCGCCATGGACCCACTTGCTCAGGCTTCGCTCGATCTAACTCGTCGGCACTTCTTCTCGCACCTCGGACTGGGCACCGCTGCTCTTGCGACGCTTCTGGGCCGTGAGTCGGCCTGGTCCAAGGGCTTGCCCGGTGTGCCGCACTTCGCGCCCAAGGCCAAGCGGGTGATTTATTTGTTTCAGGGCGGTGCGCCCTCGCACGTCGATCTGTTCGACTACAAACCGGAACTCTACAAGCGCAAAGGCCAAGAGCTGCCCGCCAGCGTGCACAAGGGTCAACGCCTCACCACCATGACGGCCGGCCAAAAAAATCGCCCTGTGTTGCCGGGAATCACCGGATGGAAGCGGTACGGCCCCAGTGGCATTCACCTATGCGATTTCCTGCCGCATACGGGTTCCATCGCCGACAAACTCTGTTTGATTCACTCGATGACCACCGAAGCGATCAACCATGCGCCCGCGGTGACCCATTTTCTCACCGGAGCCGAGATTCCCGGTCGGCCCAGCATGGGGGCGTGGATCAGCTACGGCCTGGGCAGCCTCAACGACAACCTGCCCACTTTTCTGGTCCTGACCAGCCGCGACAAAGAGGCCTCCTGCGGCCAACTCTTCTACGAGCATTACTGGGGCACCGGCTTTTTGCCTTCGCATCATCAAGGAGTGAAATTGCGTTCCGAGGGTGATCCGGTCCTCTACCTGAGCAATCCCGCCGGGGTGAGCCGTGAGCTGCGACGCAACATTTTAAACGATCTGGCCACGCTCAACGAGATGCGCCACGAAACCGAAGGCGATCCCGAGATCAAAACCCGCATCGCCCAGTACGAGATGGCCTTCCGCATGCAAACCAGCGTGCCGGAAGTGGCCGACCTCTCCAAGGAACCACGCAAGGTGCTGGAGAGGTACGGGCCGGATGTGCTAAGGCCCGGCTCATTCGCGCGAAATTGCCTGCTGGCGCGACGCTTTGCCGAGCGGGGCGTGCGCTTTATCCAACTCTTCCACGCCGGCTGGGACCAGCATCAAAACTTGCCAACACAACTCGAGATTCAGTGCCGCGACACCGATCAGCCCTCGGCTGCACTCGTCAAGGACCTAGAGGCACGCGGCCTGCTCGACGAAACGCTCGTCATCTGGGGCGGCGAATTTGGCCGCACGACTTTCTGCCAAGGCGACATGAACGCGAAAAAATATGGCCGAGATCATCATCCTAAAGCGTTTAGCATCTGGGTGGCGGGTGGCGGCATCCAGGGGGGCATCCGCTATGGCGAAACCGACGATTTTGCCTACAACGTCGTGAAAGACCCCGTCGATCCCCACGACTTCCAGGCGACCATTCTCCATCTGCTCGGCATCGACCACACACGCTTGACATTCAAATATCAAGGCCGCCACTATCGCCTGACAGATGTTCATGGCAAAGTGGTCAAGGGGATCTTGGCCTAGGACCGATCGAACCGGCTTAGGGAGCCAGTCGATGGGTGACAGCGGGGGACTTCCCTAGAATGACAGCACGCCCTGGGCTTGGGAGTCTCACGCATGCGTGTGGGCATATTCGGCGGCACCTTTGATCCGGTCCACCTGGGCCACCTCATCTTAGCCGAGCAGGCCCGCGATCATCTCCAACTCGATGCGGTCTGGTTTGTGCCCGCGCTGCGGCCGCCGCAAAAAGAAGGCCAGCCGATCACCCGCTTCGAGCAACGCCTGGAGATGCTTGAACTGGCCATCGCGGGACATCCCGCTTTCCGTATCGACCCGCGGGAAGGCAGCCGGCCCGGTCCGAGCTACACCGCCGACACCTTGGATGAGCTAGCAGCGGCCCATCCAGAACACGAATGGTTTTTGTTACTGGGTGGCGATTCGCTTGTCGATCTGCCACGCTGGTTCGCTCCACAACGCATCGTTCAGAGGGCTACCTTAGGGGTGATGGCCCGGCCCGGCACGCCTCTTCCCCAGGAGATCGATCTCGAACGAACCATCGGAATCAGGCCAAATGTGAAGATTGTTCCTGCACCACAAATAGATATTCGTAGCCGTAATCTGCGTCAACGGGTACAGCAAGGCCGTAGCATTCGCTATCTCGTGCCGCGGGCCGTCGAGGTTTTTATTCAACAGAGAAAATTGTATTCGCATGAAAATAGTCCTTTATCTTCTAGCTCATCTAGCTGATATGTGAGAGGAATATATCAATATCAACAATTTTTTCCTCTTGTGTGTCGCAGGGAAATTCATCCTCCTGAGACAGGCGGCAAAATAGCGCATTCATCCCCCTCATGCAATCGTTCGCTTGCAGCCGCCACCACGCCATTCCGCGCGATCTGACAACGTGGCAAGATTTCACCCAGCCGCGGATACTGTTTCGTCAAATATCCGCATAGCTCTGCTACTGTTGCCGTTGGCTCCAACTCCACGGTCCGTTCTCCCCTTCCGACACGCTCTCGAGCCTCGGCAAAAAACAGCACACGCACGGTCATTGTTAGCTTCCTCGCATACAATTTCTGCATGGAATGCCTTACGTTTCTCGAACGTCTCGACAAGCTCGATCCCCAGCCGCTTTATGTGCTGCATGGCAACGAGCCGTTTCTGGAGCTGCAGGCCCGCTTGGCCTTGCGGAAGCTCTTGCTGGGCGCGGCCGACGACGCCTTAGCCTATAGCGAATACTCCGGCGACAAGGTCTCTTGGGCTGCGGTTCTGGACGACCTGACAACCTTACCCATGCTCGCGCCACGCCGCGTCGTGACGATTCTGGAGGCCGACCCTTTTGTTAGCCGCGAACGTGCTAAATTGGAAAAACTGTTTGCCGAACGGGTGGCCTCGACACGCTTCACCGGCGTACTGATCTTGTGCGTGCGAACTTGGGCCGCCAACACCAAGCTTGCCAAACTCCTCCCCGACCGCATGACCATCGTCTGCAAAACCCCCGAAACCTACACGCTTCCCAACTGGTGTGTCTCGTGGTGCCAAAACACCTACGGCAAGACGTTGCCGTTGAACGCGGCTCGTCTACTGGTGGAATACATCGGGCCTCACCTGGGCCTGCTCGACGCCGAACTCGACAAACTCTCCGTCTATGTTGGGAGTAGTCCAAAAATCGAGGCTCGCGATGTCGATACCCTCGTCGGAGGTCGGCAAGCAGAAAACGCCTGGAGATTATTTGATCTCCTTAGCTCAGGTAAATCCTCAGAGGCACTTACTTTTCTAGAACGCCTGCTCGATCAAGGCGAAGATCCTCTCAAACTTCTTGGTGCTTTCAGTTATCGCTTTCGTCAAGTTGCTCAATGTGGCCGACTGTTGATGCAAGGCGTTGCCCTGCCCGAGGCGATGAAACGCGTCGAGATTCCACCTCTCGCGCGGCAGAGCATCGAGGCCCAACTCCGCCAACTGGGCCGCTCTCGCCTCGATCGCCTGTATGATTGGTTGCTCGAAGCCGACCTGGGCATGAAGGGCGGCAGCCAACTAACGCCTCGCCAACTGCTAGAGCGTTTGGTGGTGCAACTCGTTCGGGAGCGACGATGACCGACTCCGACGATCGACCGCGTTTGCTTTTTACCTTGGGCGATGTGGCTGGCATCGGCCCCGAAATTGTCGTGGCGGCCTGGCCGACCTTGGTCGCTTTGTGTCGGCCAGTGGTGGTCGGCGAGGCTTCGTGGTTACAGCGCTACGGCGAGCAAAAAATCGTCGGACCCGAGGAACAAGCTACCCCAGAGCAGATTCCGCTCCTAGAGGCGGCAAGCGTTTCGCTCGACAACGTGATGGTCGGTCAGGTCAGTGCGGCAGCCGGTCGGGCCGCCTACGATTTTCTCTGTGCGGCCATCGACGAGACCTTGGCCGGTCGGGCCGCGGGAATCGTGACCTGCCCGCTCCACAAGGAGGGGCTGCGAGCGGCAGGGCTAGCGTATCCCGGCCACACCGAGATTCTGGCCCAGCGATGCGGAGCTGCTTCTCATGCCATGATCCTGTATGGCGATGGGGTGGCCGTGGCTCATGTCACCTTACACATGGCCTTGCGTGATGTCTTTCAGCACCTGACAAGTGAAGCGATTTTTGATAAAATGGAATTACTCGATCGTCTCTTACCTCGATTGGTAGCCCGACCCGGTCGAATCGGTGTGGCCGGTCTCAACCCGCATGCCGGCGATGGCGGCCTGTTCGGCGACGAGGAGACACGTCTGATTGTCCCCGCTGTCGAAGAAGCCCGCCGCCGCGGCATCGACGCCAGCGGTCCTTGGCCGGCCGACACGCTTTTCGTTCGGGCGGACCGCGACGAATTCGATGGCATCGTCGCTATGTATCACGATCAAGGACACATCGCTATGAAATTACGTAGCGGCTTGCGTTGTGTGAACATCACGGCAGGATTGCCGATTGTGCGTACCAGCGTAGCGCATGGCACCGCTTACGACATCGCCGGCCGTGGCCTCGCCGACCCCGCCAGCCTCATCGCTGCTACGCAAGTGGCCGTGCGCTTAGTGGGATGAAGGGTGTATCGTTGTTCAATCTCTTGGTTCACAACTAATCCACGTAAGCAAACTCGTTGGTGTTGAGGGCCAAGAGGCAATAGAGCGCCATTGCTCGGTCAGCGGGTAAGTTTTCTTCCTTGATCAAACGCTCCAGAAACGCTACATCGCGGCCAATCTCGTCAGCGGTGGGGTGTCGGCCGGTGGTCAGGCGGATGACCCGCCGCACCTGATCGATTGGGTTGTCAAATTCCTTACACACACGCTCGGCCATGCGTGACGCTTGCTGATTGGTAAATTCTCCATTGAGCAGGCCCAACGCTTGGGTCGGTACCGTGGTCGTGTACCGCACCGGACAACTGCTATCGGTGTCCGCGGCATCATGACTCTGCAGGATCGGCACCAGCAGCGACCGTTTGACGTGAACGTAAACGCTACGGCGTATCTGATCGATGGGTGCTGATGTCTTCCATCCCGAACCGGGTACGGACTGACCGGCAAGCACCGCGGGAGGAATCTTCGGGAAGACCGACGGGCCGTGCATCGTGCGATTGAGATCACCCGAAACACTCAAGATTGCATCACGCATTTCCTCGGCTTGTAATCGTCGCATGTTAAACCGCCAGAGCAAATGGTTGGCTCCATCGACCCGCAAAGCCTCTGCTCGTCCTACTGAAGATTGCTTGTAGGTCGCACTGTTGAGAATGAGCCGATGCATATGCTTTAAATCCCAACCACTCTCACGCAATTCCACAGCTAGCCAATCCAGCAACTCGGGGTGCGATGGCATTTCGCCTAGCTTGCCAAAATCATTCGTGCTAGCCACAATTCCTCGGCCGAAATGATAATGCCACAGGCGGTTGGCCATCACCCGAGCGGTAAGCGGATTGTCGGATGCCGTTAGCCAGCGAGCCAGAGCGAGCCGGCCTGGGCTACGGAACGTTTCGTTGCCCAGCACTTCCGGAGCACCGGCGGAGACTTGCTCGCCCGGAGCGTGGGCATTGCCACGAATCAAGATATGCGTCGGAGCAGAACCTTGCTCCGACACGCACATGATTTCCATTCCCGCCGTCGGCATTGGCTCCTTGGCCCGGCGGGACAACTCGTTGCGCAATCGGGCCATTTCGGCCGCTTCCGCCACAGAGAGACGGCCCGCGGTGGGAGTCGCGCTGGCCGGCACACCCACCAGCCCAACATCGATATATTGGCCACCGACGGTCTGCCTGCAATGGACAGCCAAGACGTTCTCGCCGATCCGCAACGCTTTAACAGCCTCGGGACCGAGCAGCACACGTTGATAGTGAGTCGTGTAACCTTTGGCCGCATGAATCCGCACGCCATTGAGATAGACAACGACATCTTCATCATGATGAAGATAAAGAGCCAGCTTTTCAGGAATGCGATCTACCTGAAAACGTGTGCGTAGCCAGATAGCTTCATGGGTCCATTCCGTGCGCACAACAGCACCGGGCGTGCCGCGTCGGCCGAAGCCTCCTTGGCCGCTGGGCCATTTGTCGTCGAGGAATTCCGGCCGCGTCCAGCCTGGCGCGGGGGGCATGGTGGTGTATTTCCACGTCACCGGCTTGTCGCGGCTATCGGGCAGCAACACGATTTCGTTCGGCTTCGAAGAAAGCGAACGCCGTTGCCCCTCGGGGGTGATCCAAGCCACGTCTAGCACGGCCGGAGTGGTGGTGTTGAAATATTCCAAGCGTAAGGCATGTTGTCCCGCCTGTAGCAACACTTGGCCGGTTGCTTTCTTACGTCCCTTGCCATCACGGTTGATGATCCGTTTGCCATCGATGAATAAGCGTACACCATCGCTAGAGTCGATCTCGAAAGTATATTTGCCTTTTTGAGCGACTTGCAGTTTACCCTCAAACACCAAGCCGATCGAATCGGTGCCTGGGGCGGCGGCCAGGCTGATCCGGCCGTTGGGAATATCGCCCTGGGTGATGGGGGTGATGGCCTCGAAATCCGGCAGGGCGTGCCAGGCGTCGCGGTAGTAGCGGTAGCGCAGCCTGATCAAATCGCTGTTGCTGTTGGTGTCTAGTTTCTGTTCCAGGGCAAATAGTTGAGCATATAAAGCGGCTGTTTCTGCTTGGCGCGCTTTGATCTGAGCCACGAGTTGGGCCTGCTCTTGGGGAGTGGCCACCTTGCGGAGATTTTCGCGATTCATGTCGGTGAGGTTGCGAAACACCGCCAGCAGTCGATAGTAGTCACGTTGCGGCAGAGGGTCTTTTTTGTGGTCGTGACAACGTGCACAGCCTAGCGTCATCCCGAGAAAGACATTGGCCGTGGTGCTGACGATATCGTCGAGAACATCGAATTTGGCCTGCAAACGATCGACCGGCTCGTCATCCCACAGCCCCAGTCGATAGTAGCCGGTGGCGATGAGAGCCTCCCGATCACCGTCCGGCAACAGATCGCCCGCCAGTTGTTCATGAATGAAACGATCGTAGGGTTTGTTGCTGTTAAAAGCTTGGATGACATAATCGCGGTAACGCCAGGCAAACGGCTTGGCACTATCGCGTTCGTAGCCGTGGGTCTCGGCGTAGCGGACCAGATCAAGCCAGTGTCGGCCCCAGCGTTCGCCATAGGCCGGACTGGTCAAGAGGGCATCGACAAGACGTTCGTAGGCATCGGGGCGAGTGTCATTCAAGAAGGCGTCCACTTGTTCGGGAGTCGGGGGAAGTCCGGTGAGATCCAAGTAAAGTCGGCGGACCAACACCAAGCGAGACGCTTCTGGGTTGGGCGAAAGCCCCTTTTTGTGCATGGTGTCGCGGATAAACGCATCGATCGCACTGGGAGCATGCGGCACGGATGGTACGGTTGGTCGTTGCAGGGGTTTGTAGGCCCACCAGTTGCGGTCGGCCTCGGTCACTAGCAACTTGCCACGCTGGGGCGTTGTTTTTTCCGCGTTGTCCGGGTTGGGAAACGGCAACCCCATCTCGACCCATTTGCTCAGCAGCGCGACCTGCTCGGCAGGCAGCTTCCCGGCCGGCGGCATATTCATCTTGGGGTCTTTGTCGTAACTGTATTGCACCGCTTTGAGCAACAGCGACTGCTGCGGCTTGGCCAGATCGACGGCGGGACCGTGGTCGCCACCCTCCAGGACGGAGCGGTAGCTCTCCAAAGACAGGCCGCCCCGCTTTTTCTTGCCCGAGTGACACTTCAGGCAGTTGTCACGCAGGATGGGGAAGACTTGCTTTTCGTAAAAGGCGACCTGCTCGGCGGTAAATTTGGGGGGAGCCGGCTCCGAAGCCAAGCTGTGCGAGACTAGCACAACCAGGGCGAGTAGGAGGATGATACGCATGATGATGAGTTCCTCGCGCGGATTTACTTCCCCTCGACGGTCACCGCCACGATGATCGGGGCGGTTTGATCATTCCCTTTGACAAATTCGATTTCCTTGATGATGGCATCGCGTTGAGGCTTCACGCTCAGGTAGCGCACCTGCTTACCCTGCAGGTCGAAAGCAAAGGTGCTGCCCGGCACGTCGACTCGGCGGATGTAGTCGGCAATGTGTTCGCCGTTGCGTAGCGGATGATCTTCGGTTTTGCCATCTTCGTAATGCAGACGCACGATGAGCGAGACACTGCCCTTGCGGCCGATAGGCGACCCCCAGCCAGCGATGCCGCCCAGCAGGTGGATCGCTTTGGCCGAGGTGTTGCAGGGCAATTTGACGGCCTTGGGCATGGTGGGGGCCACGCTGCCGTTGGGGCCATACAGTAGCACGACGTTGCGGCGGGTGTCGCCTTGCGGATCAACGAGATGGAACGGCACTTCGCCGACCTGTTTCGGTTTCCAATCGGCGAAGATCAGACGTTCGACGGTTGATTCCGGCGCGAAAAACATGCCTCGGGTGCTGACGACGGTGGCCACGCGGTCCAGCGGCAGGGGCAGATATTTGCCGCGTGCGGTGAGAAATTCGAGCAAATCCACCAGTTCGGCGTGGCTGAGTTGTTTCTCGAAGCCCTCGGGCATGAGCGACTTGTTGGACGGTTCCAAGGTTTCGATCCGCTCGCGACGGATGATGCTGCGTTTTGCCTCGGCGTCGATGATTTCCACGGTGGTCTTGGTTTCCGAAGCCAACATGCCGGTGTAAGTGCGGCCGGTGTTGGTAACAATATTCCAGACGCGGAAATTGCCCTCGACGCTGCGGCTGGGGTCCATGATGTGGATCAGCAGTTCGAGCTTGGGATGGCTGGCCATGCCGGTCAGGTCGGGGCCGATGTCGACGCCTTCGCCGCCGTGTTTGTGGCATTTGGCACACTGATTTTTGAAGACCAACTTGCCTTTATCCACGTCGCCTTTTTGCTTCAGCAGGGGCATCAAGGCATCAATCACCTTTTGGCGATCGGGAGTAGGCAGCTCGCCTCCTTTGGCCAGCACCGTCTTAGCCCGAGAGCGGACGCGGGCGTCGGGATGGCTGGCCAGGGCTTGCTTTTGATCCAACGACAACTCACTGAGCCGCACTTCCCCGTTATCGGCCGCCTCCAGCAAGGCCAAGGCCCATTTGGGCTGACCGAGCAGGGCACGCAGGGCGGCGGTCTTGGTGGCGGGCGTCCAGCTGGGTAAGCGTTGCAAAATCAAGTGAGGGGTAGCAGCGGCCCGGCTGAGGGTCAAGGCGTCGAGGAAACCGCTGGCCAACTCCGGTGAACTGCGGGCGTCGATGCGTTCCACGATCTGCTTGGCGAATGTCTCCTCCTCGGGCAGTGTTTCCAGGAGACGTTGGGCCGCGGTGATGCGTGCTGCGTCGCTTTGTTTGCCATCCTCCAAGGTGGCAAGCAATTCACGGGCAATGTCGGCGACATAGGTGCGAAGTTTCTCGGAGCGGACTCCCAACGCGGGCAGAATCCGTACCAAACTGGCTCGTCCGGAGGCTCCCGTCGATCCCATCAACTTCAGAAACGCCTCTTGCGTGCTAGCACTCAAGGTCACTTTGCGGCCAGTTTTCCAACCCCGCACCAGTCCAGCCAAGGCCGGCTCAGGAGATTTCAGCTTGGCCAGAGCAGCAAACATCCGCTCGGCGTCGGCCGCGTCGCCCCGTGCCCAGTGTTCGGCAACGATGCTGGCCACCTTGGCTGGGGCATTCGGGGCCGCTTCGAGGTAGGCGGTGGCATGGGCGGCACAAGCGGCAATGTAGGCGTCCAGCAGCCAACGGTCCTCCAGCGGCGGGGGCATCTGGGCCAAAGCCCGCCCTGCTTGGTCGTTGGCTGGTTTCTCAGCCAGAGCCAATAAGGCGGCCATCCGCACTTGGGCGTCGTCGTCTTTCAAGAGTGGCAACAGGGCGAGGGTGTCGGCGGCGACCAGAGCGGCATTGCGGCGCACGCCGGCCGAGGGATGTTTCAAGGCGATGAGCATACGTTCATCGATCGCGTTCAGGCCGTGCAACGTCCACAGGGCATGGATAGCGGCGACATTCAGGCCGATCGCATCGACAGAACGATCTTGGAGACGTTTAAGCAAATCGGGCACGATGTCGGTCTTGCCGCGCTCCACCAGCAAACGTTGGGCATGCAAGCGCCAAAACATGTTGTCATGGCTCAGGGCCGCGAGTTGCCCCGCGACGGTGCTTAGATCCGGTTGCTTGCTCGGTTTGCCCGCCTTGTACACCACTCGGTAGATGCGCCCATGCTTCGTATCACGCAGGTCGGTTTCATAGGCGTTGCCCTTGCCAGTCTTGTAGCCGGCCGGCGTGGGATTGTGCTGGACGATGATGTTGTACCAATCGAGAATCCACACCTGACCATCCGGGCCCACCTCGGCCAGGATCGGGGCACACCATTCGTCCTGGCTAGCAAGCAAGTTCCAGGGGTTACGCGAAGTGAAGTCGGCCCCCTTGGGCGTGATCACAAAGGTGCTCACGAGGTGTCCGGTTGGCTCGGCCACAAACGCCGTGCGGTTCCAATACTGCGGCGGATAGGTGCGTGCGGTGTACAGGGCGTGGCCGGCCGCCGCCGTGAATCCGCCGTGATGATCGACCTGGCGGACCTTGTCGGTGATGGGGGCAATCTTGGCTGGTCCGGCGATGCCACCTAGCACCGTCGTCGACCAGCCGCGTACGTTCTCGTAGTAGCGGTTGGGGATCGGCAAATAGACGCTGGGGTTGCCGTTGGCTGTCGAGCCGAAGTGGAAACCCTCCTCGCTGAAACCAACGCCCCAAGAGTTGTTGTTGGTGTTGCGGAGGAACTCCAGGGCCGAGCCATCGGGCCGCATGCGGAAAAAGCCGGTGCGGAAGCTATGTCGTTCCTTGCCGACAACCCCCTCGAAGCCCGCATACCCGACCATGCCGTGCAGCCAATTATCCAGGCCGTAGCGGAGATTGCTCGGTCCAGCGTGGGTGTCGTAGGTGAGCCAACCCCGGAACAACACGGTGCGTTCGTCGGCCACTCCGTCGCCATCGGTATCGCGCAAAAAGAGCGTTTCGGGAGCCTGCAAGACCACGACCCCACCGCGTGCGAAGAGGAAAGAGGTCGGGATGCTTAACTGCTCCGCAAACGTTGTCACTTTATCGGCGCGGCCGTCGCCGTCGGTGTCCTCGACGAGGAGGATGCGGTCGCGGCCTTTGCCCTTGGGTTGCAGTTCGTTGGGGTAGTCGCGGGTGATGGCGACCCAAAGGCGGCCGCGTTCGTCCCAGTTCATGCAGATGGGTTTGCCGCCCAGAACGGTTTCATCGGCAAACAGTTTCAACTCAAAACCTTCGGGCACGCTAGCATGCTTCAGGGAGTCCTCGGCCGCGAGCGGTTTTTGCATGGTGGTGAGAGGCTCGGCGGTGGTGCCCCAGCGAGCGCCAGCGGGATAAAAGGGAATCTTGGCCGGGACATACTCCAACTTGGGGGCATCCTTGGCGATGGGAGTCATACGCGGTGGGCGATCGTCCCACGGAGCGACCAGAGTCGGATCACCGCCGGTGGCCCAGCGGATGCCCCGTTCCACCAGGTTGGCGAAGCCGGGGTGCGTCCAGGTGCGGGAATCATGGCCCCAGGCGGTGTAGAAGACGCGGCCCTTGCCGTGGGTGCGGACCCAGGTCCACGGTTCGCGATGCGTCCCCTCGACACGTTCCTCCAGCACGGTACGATGTTTAGGGTTGTGTTTGTGATGCCGATACGTTTCATCCCAACTCTCGAAGCCGCGATACCCGCGCATCAGGGGATGGTCCGGGGCCACTACCGTGGTGCGAAAGATGCCCGCATCATGGCTACGAAATTGCGCCCCGACGAGTTCGACGTAGGCCTGCGAATTGAGAAAGCAGAAGCTCGCGCAGTGTAGGGCGATCAGCCCGTTGCCCCCCGCGACGTAATCTAGCAGAGCCTTCTCCTGCTCGGGAGAGATCTTCGGATGGTTGGCATAAATGATCAGGCCGGCATATTTTTGTAGAGTGGCCGCGTTTAAGTCGGAGAGTTGGTCGGTGTAAGTAAGGTCAATACCGCGTTGCTTGAGGACGGGGGCCAACTCGCCGAAGCGCTCCGCGGGGCGGTGGGCGGCGTTGTCGCCCAGAAACAACAGCGATAGCCGGCCAGGCTGAGCGTGGGCGACACTCCCACTCAGCAGCATCAGTCCCAGAGCCAAAACCCAGCCGGCACGCCAGGGCAAACGGCCTTCAAGAAGAGAAAAAGGCATCGTGAACCTCCACAAGCCCCACGGTGGGGGAATTCCACTCCAGGGCATCGGTAAAATGACGAATGATTCCTGCTAATGCACCAGCATATTTTGGAGCAACGGCCTGATGAATCTCGCAGTCCTCGAAACTCGGTCGCAAGGTCCGCTCTCGCACCCGCTCGATGGTCCGTGCAAAGAGCTTCGGGTCGGCCTCGAACATCCGCCCATGCACAAACAACCGCGCCGGGTTAAACAGATTCACCACCGCGGCGATGCCGATCGCTAGATAATCGCTGACCTCGTCCAGTTCACGCGATAAATCCTTCCCCTCTCGGGCCAAGCCGATGACTTCCTCAATGTTCACGGTTCGGCCGAGTTTACGGCTGACGCGCCAGGCCAAGGAGGTGTCGCTGGCGACGGTTTCGAGGCAGCCGCTGTTGCCGCAGCCGCAGCGTCGCGCTTGACTCGCATCGGGCACCACGGTGATGTGGCCGATTTCCCCCGCCAGGCCGCGATGACCGGTCAGGAGTCGGCCGCCAGAAAGGATGCCCAAGCCCACGCCGGTATGCACGTCCAACAGGGCAAAATCACGCAGCCCCTGAGCGAGTCCCTCGGCCTGTTCGGCCAGACACAGGGCATGCGATTCCTGCAGCAGCAGGCAACGCGTCTGAAGCCTCTCCGCCAAATCCTGCGCGGGCGATCGACCGTTGGTCAGGGGCAAATTAGGCGAGAGAAGGCAACGGTTGTCGCGGTAGTCGATGAGACCGGGCACGCTTAGACCGATGCCCAGGAGTCGCACTCCGGGGCGTTGACACTGCTGGACCAAGCGAACCACCGTGTCGAGCAACGCTTCGTAGCTCGCCGGTGTGGCAAAGGAATGCGTCTGCCGCCGTGCTTGACCATCCAGTCCCGCAGCCACCACGGTGCAGCAGTCCGCATCGAGAGTCACACCCACCACCTGAGCCTTGGCCGAGGCCAAACGCAACAGCGGAGCCGGTCGGCCGCCGGTCTGATGAGGAGCAGCCGATTGTTCCAGCAAGCCAGCTCGCAGCAGAGAGGCAACAGCGCGGGAAACCGCGGGGGCACTCAGCCCACAGCGACGAGCCACCTCGGCTCGGGACAGCGGCCCCGCCACACGAAGCAGCCGCAGCACCGTGCGTTCGCTCAATCGACCTAGCAGGCTTGGTTGAATCCGCGCGTTCATACCATCCATCCTAGCCGTCACGATTCCCTTTGTAAAGGAACATTACAAAGTAAGCACGCCGACCGATGGCACAGTGCGGCTAAGTCCTTAGACCCTTCGCCGCTCACAGACCAATCGCCGCTCAAAACCGCCTTTGCCTTTGAATCAAATACTCCAGCAAGGCTTTGTCGAAGCGGACGCTGGTGTCCATGGCGACATAGTCGGCCCCGCAGGCGTTGCAATCACGGCGGAAGGTCTCTTGAAATTCCCGCAAGGCGGCCAGGTAGTCGTCGCGGATGCCGCGGGCGTCCAGGGTCAGCTCCTGGCCCTGTTCGGGTTCTTCGAATTGCACCACCCCTTCAAAGGGGAAATGCACTTCGGCCTCGTCTAAAATGTGAAACAGAATCACCTCGTTGCCCCGATGTCGCAGGTGATGGATGGCCCGCAGGACCGGTTGCGGCTCGCACAACAGATCGCTCAGTACGACCACAAGGCTTTTGCTGCGGATCATCCCGGCCAACTGATGCAGGCAACCTGCCACATCAGCGACGCCGGCCGGCTTGGCCCGAGCCAGCAGCGAAAGCATGGTGCCCAACTGTGTCCGTTTACTGCGGGGAGGCACCACCGTGCGTAACGCCTGGTCAAACAGCACTAGCCCGACCGGATCTTGCTGCTGAATCATCAAATACGCCAGTGCCGCCGCCAGACAGATGCCATACTCAAACTTCGTGAGTTCCTGGCGATGCGTGTAAGCCATCGACGCCGAAAGGTCCAGACACAGATAGCCGGTGACGTTGGTCTCGGCCTGAAACTTCTTGACAAAGTAGCGTTCGGTCTTGGCGTAGACGCTCCAGTCGATCGATTTGATGTCGTCGCCGGGGGTGTACCGACGGTGTTCGCTAAATTCGACGCTGAAGCCCTGAAAGGGGCTGGCGTGCAGGCCCGACAGGAAGCCTTCGACAATAAACCGCGCTTGCAGGTCCAAGCGACCTACTTGGCGGATGACTTCCGGTCGCAGATATTTCTCAGCGCTGGCCATCGCTTTGCATTGTAACGAGGAACCGAATGTTTGACGATAGTCCCGACGAACACTTTTTGCTTCCCGATGATCGTTATCCTGCTGTTTGCCTTGAACCCGATGGCCGGTGTCGGCTCGACAGCCCACGACCGCCCTTGCTGGTGTGCGGCTCGTTCAACCCCTTGCACGAGGGGCATCGGCAAATGGCACAGCAGGCGAGTGAGCGATTACATCTGCCGTTCGCCTTCGAGTTGAGTTTGCTGAATGTGGAAAAACCGGCCTTGGAGCCGGCCGAGGTTCGACGGCGAGCGGCTTTTTTCCGCGGCGTCGCTCCGCTGTGGTTGACCCGTCTGCCGACCTACGATGCCAAGGCACGGGTGTTTCCGGGTACGGTGTTTGTTGTCGGGGCGGACACTGCACGCCGCATCTTGGAGCCTCGATTCTACTCCCAACCGTTGCATGAAGCCCTTGAAGCGATCCGGCATCAAGGTTGCCGCTTCGTGGTCGCCGGCCGAGTCGATGCCTCGGGACGTTACGTGACTTTGGCAGATTTGCCGGTGCCAACACGTTTCGAGAAGATGTTTCTCGAATTGCCCGGCTTTCGCTGCGATGTCTCTTCCACTGCCCTGCGCTTGGCGAACGACGCGAGGGAACAAAAGAGAGAAGACGGCTAGCTGTGCCACCTCTCCCATAGCACAGTAGCCGTCTTCGAGGATCGTCTGAACCCTCTCTCCCAAGGCCAGACAATGAAACTAAAGCATGAAGCATGCCAAAGCTCGCCACTGAGCGATTATTTCTTGAAGAATGTCCTAAGAACCGAAATTCCAGGCAATTACGGCCGGAACGCTTTCTGAGGCAGGACCGGCGGGGTGAGCACGAAAGCCAGTCGGTTTGCCCACAAGCTAGGCAAGGCTGCTCGATTCCGGGCAAGGAAGCTAACCATTCCGCAGCAAACCTCTGCAGACCGATTCCTTCCCCCTCAACGCTCGTCCCCCTCAACGCTCGACGCGGTTGGTCGCCCTTTTGGCTAATGCTTTGGCATTACGAGGCATTGGCCGCTCGATCTAGATGAACGTACCCGCCATCCACATGCAACAGTTGGCCGGTGATATGACTGGCTGCCGGCGAGAGCAGAAAAACGGCCGCTCGCGCGATCTCCTGTGGGGTGGTCATGCGGCCACCCAGCGGGATACGCGATTCGATGCGGGCGCGGGTCGCCTCGGGATTCGGCAAACCGGCGAGCCACTCGGCATACATGGGGGTAAAGCATTCGGCCACGACCACGGCATTGACGCGAACGCCCAGGGGAGCTAGTTCCACGGCCCATTCGCGCGTCAGGGCGTTGCGTCCGCCATTGGCAGCGGCATAGCCCGAGGTGCCCCCCTGGCCGGTCTCGGCCACCTTAGAGGTGATGTTGAGGATAGCTCCACGGGTGACAAGCAGATGGGGCAAGGCCGCCTGGGCCAATTCGTAGTAATGCAGCAGATTGGCCCGAATCGACTCTAGAAAACGCTCGGCCGTACCCGAACGCAGCCCCACGCCATCGTTGCGCCCGGCATTATTGACTAAGCCGTCGATGCGGCCGAATTGCTCCACGATGCGATGGATGGCTTGGGCGCAAAAGCCGGGTTGCGTCAGGTCGCCGACAACGATGGCCCCGACCTCGCGGTCAATCGTTGCCACGCGTGCGCCTTCGGCCTGGAGAGTGGCGACAATGGCTGCTCCAATGCCACGCAAGCCACCCGAGACAACGACTACTTTGTCGGCGAGGTCCAGGTCCATGAGGAGAGGTCCATCGGCGTTGAGGACAGATCAATCAGCATTCATGCTTTCATAGAGTTTACCCAAGGCTTCGCTCTCGATCTGACGCACTCGCTCGCGGGTCAAGCCCAGGCTTTCCCCGATTTCCTTGAGTGTCTTTTGCTCGCCGCCGTCCAGACCAAAGCGCATACGCAGCACGGTGGCCTCGCGACTGTCCATGCGGTCGAGCAGTTGCATGACATGCTTCAGCACGTCGGCTTCGACCATTTCCGTGTCGGGAGCCTTGGTGTTGCCATCCATGAGCATCTCATCCAGGGACCACCCCGAGTCGGCCGCGTCAGTCTGCGGTGCGGAATTGTAAATGCGGATGGCTTTTTTGATGATGTTGAGTTTCTTTTTGGGCAACTCCAGTTCTTTGGCTACCTCTTCCTGAGTGGGGGCACGGCCGAGTTCTTCCTGGAGCTTGGAGGTTGCGCGTCGCCACTTGGCCAGCAATTCGACCATGTAAGCGGGGATGCGGATGGTTTTGCCGGTGTTGACCAGAGCGCGTTTGATGGATTGTTTGATCCAGTAGCTGGCATAAGTGCTGAAGCGGGTATCCATGTTGGGATCAAACCCCTCCACGGCACGAAGCAGGCCGAGGTTGCCTTCCTCGATCAGATCTTGCAGGGCCAGGCCCTTGCCGGTGTAGTTGCGGGCGATGTTGACAACCAATCGCAGATTAGCCCGAACCATCTGGTCGCGAGCGGCATAATCGCTGTGATATTTGACGCGATAGGCCAACTCCCGCTCTTCTTCGCGCGAGAGCAGAGGAGTCTCGTTGATCTCGCGCAAATAGGTTTCTAAAGGCGACTGGACGGAATCATTCCGCAGGCGGCGAGGTCGTGTCATGAAGGAGTTCCAGCGCTTGAGGGTGACCCTATCCGTCTCGGTTAGCTTAGAACGTGGAGCTTTCCTTGCCAATCCCGAGGCGGATTCCGGTTGGGTCTTGACTTCTTCGACGCTTGCGTCCACGTCGAGTTCCACCGTTTCCGGCACACCAACCTTATCGTCTGGTCTGGCCTCAGAAATCCCGTCGGGACAAGAGACTGGCATCCTTTCCATGCGCTCCGGTCACGGCAGAGCCACCAAGATCCGAGTATCTCGTGTGGCCCGACTACCCTGAATCATCGTGAAAAGGTAGCGCGAACGGAAATTTCTTGCCAGAAAAGGGTTCGGCGGCGAAGGGCTAGTTGCCTCGACTCGGCTTTCGCCGCCTTTGTCTTTTTATCTCAGCGAAATTATTCGGGCAAGTCGATCAGGTTGCCGCTTCCCGAGGAGGTACCGCCCCGCAATTCCTTTTTGCTTTCGCGGGGCTTCTTGGCTTCTTCGCCGTTGCTCTCGGCCTCGGCAGGCACTTCGTCCTCCTCGTCGCCTACCTTTTTGCGGCTCAGGCCGATCTTGCGTTCGGCGACATCGACGCGCAAGACTTTCACTTCCAATTCGTCGCCTACCTTGACGACATCTTCGGGGGTATCGACCTTGTGGTCGGCCAGTTCGCTGATGTGCAACAAGCCTTCCAGACCGGGTTCCAGTTCGACGAAGACGCCGAAGTTGGTAAGTTTGGTGACTTTGCCAACCTTGGTAGTGCCCGGGGTATAGCGACCAGGAATGTCGCCTTCCCAGGGGTCGTTGTTCATCTGTTTCAGTCCCAGGGCGATGCGTTTGCGTTCTTGATCGACGTTGAGCACCACGCAAGTGACTTTGTCGCCCTTGTTGACGACCTCCGAGGGGTGGGCCACCTTCTTGATCCAGCTCATGTCGCTAACGTGCAACAAGCCGTCGATCCCTTCCTCGATTTCGATGAAGGCCCCGTAGTTGGTGAGGTTGCGGACCACACCCGAAACCACGGTGTTGGGCGGATAGCGTTCGGCGACCTTGTCCCAGGGGTTGGGCTGCACCTGTTTCATGCCGAGGCTGATTTCTTGCTTGTCTTTGTTGATATTCAAGACTTGAACATCAATAATGTCTCCGACCGAAACAACCTCGGAGGGATGATTGATGCGGCGCGTCCAGGACATCTCGCTGATGTGGACCAACCCCTCAATGCCCGGTTCGAGCTTCACAAACGCCCCATAGGTCATCACGTTGACCACTTCGCCGCGGTGTCGGCTGCCCACGGGGTAGCGGTCGGCAACATTTTGCCAGGGGCTAGCGGTTTTCTGCTTCAGCCCCAGGGCGATTTTTTCTTTTTCCTTGTCTACCGAGATGATGTAGACATCGAGTTGCTGGTCGATGTGGACCATCTCCCGCGGATCGTTAACGCGGCCCCAGCTCATGTCGGTGATGTGCAGCAGGCCATCGATACCACCCAGATCGACAAAGGCACCGAACTCGGCGATGTTCTTGACGACACCCTTGCGAACCTGCCCGGGTTGAATCTCTTCGAGCAGCTTCTTCTTTAGGGTGTCGCGTTCGACTTCGAGTTTTTTACGCCGGCTAACTACGATGTTGCGTCGCGGCTCGTCGATCTTAAGGATCATGCATTCGATGGTTTTGTTGATGTACTCGGCGATGTCTGGTGGTCGGCGAATGTCGACCTGAGAGGCGGGCAGAAAGACGTTGACCCCGATGTTCACCAGCAAGCCACCTTTGATCTTGCGCGTTACCACACCGCTGACGATGTCGCCTTCCTTGTATTTCGAGATGACCTCTTCCCACTCTTTTTGCCGCTTCGCCTTGCGATAGCTCAGTTGGATTTGTCCGGATTCGTCCTCGGCCGCATCGAGCAATACCTGAATGGTATCGCCGACGTTGGGGGGCACGATTTTGTCCAAGCCCTCGTCGTACCATTCTTGTAAGTCGATCACTCCTTCGGACTTGTAACCGATATCGACGACCACGCTGTCGCCAAGAATGTTGACGACCTTGCCGGTGACGATCTTATTGACCTCAAAGTCCTGGGTATCTTTGAGATAGTAATCTTCGAGTTCCAGTGCCGAGGAGCCTGCCTCTTTCGGAGCCAGAGCCTCGGCCATTTGTTGTTGCAGTTCTTCTTCGGACAGATCGAACTTGCTAATCAGGTTACGATTAACCACGGGATCTCCTGAGAATGACCGGCACGCCCGGCCAACCAGCGCGAAACGGAAAGAGCCAGCAAACGGCCTGTTTTTGCCCGTCAAAAACAAAAAAACCGTTCGATTCCTTTCGGATTATAAACGGTTCTGCCCTCAATACAAGTCACTCATGGAGTTGTACCTTGCCCGTATGAAGTTCACCCGGCGAACCGTTCTCGAAACAAATAGCTGAAAGTTGCTCTTTTTTTTCTTGTCGTCCGTTGCTAAGCGACTTCCACGTTTTCACAACCGATTTTCCGCCACACGCGGGATTAACCCTCTGGAGAGCATGACTATGCTCGGGAGAACGCTCTTTCTGTCTCTGATCGTCGCTTCGGGGATGGCCATCGCCCAGGTCCATTTGCCGACGGCCGCTCCCCCCGCCACGCCAGCTACTGGATCAGAGAGCGTTGCCCCTGCTCCGCTGGCTGCTCTTCCCGCCAAGACGTTGCCGGCCGCTGCCACGCCGCAACCGGTGATTTTGCCCTATCCGGCCCCGGCACGTTTGCCGGCTTATGGTGGTCCGCTGGACGACACGGCTTATACCCCGGTGGTGGCCTGGGCGCGGGCCGAGGCCTTGTTGTGGTGGATTCAAGGTCGCCGTCTGCCGTCGCTGCTCAGTCAAAGTCCAACGGGCACCCCCCTCGATCAGGCCGGCGTCTTGGGGACGCCCGGCACCCAAACGATCTTCGGCGGCGGGGACGGCACCGGTGGCCTGCGTCTAGGTGGCCGCTATACCCTCGGTTTCTGGGTCGATGACGGCTGCAAATCGTTCGGTCTGGAAGGCAGTTTCTTTCATCTGCCCAGCTTCACGGATAGTGGCTTTGTCGGAGGCGATGGCATCACCGGTCGCCCGTTTGTCAATGCTCTAACCGGTTTACCCGATGCGGAACTGGTCTCCTTCCCCGGTGTCCTGGCCGGCACCGCCACGGCCGATCTCCGCTCTAGCCTGATGGGAGCCGATGCCCTGCTGCGCTGTCCGTTGTGTTATGACCCCTGCCAAACGGGACCCCGCTGCGACCTGTTGGTCGGCTACCGCTGGCTGCATTACGGCGAGGATCTGACGGTTCGCGAGAATCTCTTCCCCCAGGGACAAGAGTTTGTGCCCGGTACCAACATTCAGGTTTTCGATTCCTTCCGCGTGCGCAATCAATTCCACGGTGTCTTCCTCGGTTTGGCCGGCACTTGGCGTCTGGAACGCTTCACCCTGGAAGCTATGGGCCGTGTCAGTGTCGGCCATCTGCATCGCAACGTGCAGATCAACGGCCAAACGACCGTGCTAATCCCTGGAGAAGCAGCAGTGGTCAACAAGGGGGGACTGTTGGCTCAACGCAGCAACATCGGCAACTACGATCGCAGCACCTGGACTGCGATTCCCGAGGCGGATTTGCGTCTGGGCTACGACCTGACGGATCATCTGCGACTCTTTGCGGGCTACTCGCTGCTGGTTCTCAATGATTTCTACCGGGTTGCAGATGTGGTTGATACCACGATCAATCCGAATCTGATCCCGCCAGGAACGGGAAATGGCCCGCTCCGACCCGCTTTCCAGCCCAACTCCGGAACGATCTGGGTGCATGGTGTCACCCTGGGTGCCGAACTACGCTTCTGACTTTTTTCCGATACTGCATGGGCACGCCTGTTCGGGTTCAGCAGGCGTGCTTGATCGTCGGGAATAAACGGCTCGGAGGAACTCCCTTGTTAAGCACCGCGTGGTGGCATGGGCTGTTTGGCTAGTTTGGCGCGGAGATATTCCAAGGCTTTGTTCAGGACTCGATCTTCAAAAGGTTTTTTCTCTTTTGGATCGGTTTTGGGTTGTGGACGAACGACATCGCGTTCGTAGCGGTCGGTCAGATATTGCACACGCTCTTCTTCACTTAGCTTGATCTCAAACCCGGGATTGGGGCGCACCCCCCACTCGTCCGGGTCGATCTTCGCTGCCGCAAAATCTTCCAGATTGCTGTAGCGGTGGATGTTCTTGCCGCTGGGTCGCCAGTAGCTAGCGGTGGTCAGCTTCAACGCGCTGGTATCGTTTTCCATCAGCACGATATTCTGCACACTGCCCTTGCCGTAGCTCCGCTCGCCGATCACCACGGCTCGGCCATGATCTTGCAAGGCGGCGGCAAAAATCTCGCTGGCGCTGGCACTAAAGCGGTTGACTAACACCGCGATGGGCACCTCCTGACCGGGGACACTCAACAAGCAGTTGTCCGGCCGGGCACGGTACACCTCGTCGCGGTGGTTGCGTCCCTTGGTCGTCACGATGATCCCTTCGCTGAGAAAGAAATCGCTAATCTCGACGGCCGACTTCAACAGCCCACCGGGATTATTGCGTAGGTCAAGGATCAGCCCGCGCACCCCATCACGTTCGAGCTGTGTCAGGCAGTCGCGGAGTTCCGCCGTGGTCGTGGCAGTAAAACTGGTGATACGTACATAAGCAATGTCATGTTTTTTATCGATAAACCATTGCCATTCTTTGGGATCATCGGGGGAACGGCGATCGCCCAACACACTGGGCACTTTGATAAGGGTGCGTTCGATCTCGTAGTCGCGTGGCTCTTTTTGGCCTTCGCGTTGGATGGTCAGCCTCACCTTGGTGCCGGGCCGGCCCTGGATCAGGTCGATCGCTTCGTTCAGCCGCAGCGTTTCGGTGTCTCGCCCGTCGATCTTGAGAATGAGGTCACCGGCTCGGAGACCCGCCTCATAAGCAGGCGTACCGACCAAGGGGCTAATAACGCTCAGGCGGTTGGTCTGAGTCCGATCGTAGCCGACCTGGATGCCGATCCCGCCAAACTTGCCCTCCGACTGCCGGGTAAACGTCTTGTACTCCGAAGGATTGATATACATCGAATGCGGATCAAGGCGTTCGAGGCCACCGTTGATCATGTCCTCTACCAGTTGGCGTTCCCGGTCGGGAGAGATTTCGACCACGTAACTAGTGCGCACCTCGTGCAGCACATCGACAAGCAGCTTGACCAGCTCGTAGTCCTGGTCTTTCTCGCGTGTCGGGGCCGAGTACGACACTGCTAGCCCCAAAAAACTCAGCGAGGCAATCGCCAATATCCAAAACAGATTCCGCCGTGACATGAGCCACCTCCGCCGCGAGAAGGAAAAACCTGTTTGGATCTTAACCCACCTACCTTTCTGGTGCGATAGGAACAATCGGCAGAATCGGCTTCTTTTCCTTTGCACAAAGCATCCAATTTGCCCAGATTGCCTTTGACGCCTGTTCCTCTAGCTTTTACTTTGTTACTCGGTGGCGCGAGGCAAACGCTTGTAGCAAGTTTCCTCGTTGCCCTTCTCTTGAGGAGGGTTTCCCATGTTTAGCGTGATTCTCGCAACGGCTCTGACGGTTGGTGTTACGTCACCGGCCACTCACATTCGCATCTCGTTTGGCTGTCACGGCTGCTATGGCTGCTATGGCTGCTATGGTTGCTATGGTTGCTATGGCTGTCACGGGTTCGTCCCGGTCGTGGCTTATCACCCGGCACCGGTGGTTTACGCCGGCTGCTTCGGCGGTAGCGCGTGCTTTGGCGGCTGCTTCGGGGGCTGTGGCGGATGCTATGGTTGCTATGGCGCTGGTTGCTATGGCGCGTGCTATGGCTGCCACGGTTGTTATGGGGCCTGCTATGGCACCTTTGCGGTGGTTTATCCCGCCTATGCGGGTTGTGGCGGCTGCTGTGCGGGGGTGGTAGCTCCGCACTATGCACCCGTTCCGCCCGTCGTTGAACCAATGAAGCAAGAAAAGCCCAAGGACGAAAAGCCCAAGGACGAAAAGAAGTACGACGACAAGAAGCTGCCGGCCCCCAAGCCGACCACGGACAACAAAGTTGCCTCAGTCGAGATTCTCGCTCCCCTGGATGTTGAGGTCACCTTCAACGGGGTGGTCGTCCAGCGGAAAAGCGAGAAGCAACAATTCCAAACTCCTGCCCTAGAGCCGGGCCAGCCCTACCATTACACCGTAAAGGTCAAGAAGGGCGACCAGGAACGGACCAAGATCGTCGCTGTGGAGGCGGGGGCCACGGTCACGGTCGATTTACGTGAACATGTCTCGACTTCGCGTTAAGTGCATCGCGCGGAGTGCTTCGCGCTCTGTGGCGCTTCTCCGTTGCGCTTTGCTGGGCATCTCCCCGACGCCGACTCGCCGACGGGTGGGTCGGCGTCGTAGATTAATCAAGTCTACGAAGGGGAGACTTCCGCGATGCGTGAACGGGCTGCTACGTATTTTCGTCACCTTCAGGATCGGATTGTTGCCACCCTGCAACGGCTCGATGGCAAAACTTTTCAGGAAGATCAGTGGGACCGGCCCGGAGGTGGGGGAGGACGAACACGCGTTCTGGTCGAAGGGGGCCTTTTCGAAAAGGCCGGCGTCAATTTCAGTGATGTACACGGCCAGATGAGCGAGGAGTTTGCCAAGCAGATTCCGGGAGAGGGGCTTGAATTCTCGGCGTGTGGGATCTCGTTGGTATTGCACCCGCGTAATCCGCACGTACCCACGGTGCATGCCAATTTCCGCTACCTGACCAAAGGCGATCAATGGTGGTTTGGCGGCGGGGCCGACCTGACCCCGTTCTATCCCCGACGCGAGGATGTGATCCATTTTCATCGCGTCTGGCGGGCCGTGTGCCAAGCCCATAGCGCTGTTGTTGATTATCAACGCTTGAAAACCTGGTGCGATGAGTATTTTTATCTGGCCCATCGCCAGGAGGCTCGCGGTGTGGGCGGGATCTTCTTCGACTATCTCAACGGCGACCCGGAACAAATCTTTGCCTTTGTGCAACAGGCCGGCGACGCTTTTCTCGATTCGTATGTCCCGATTGTCCAACGACGCCAAGACCACCCCTATACCCCGCAGCAAAAAGAATTTCAGGAATATCGTCGTGGCCGTTATGTCGAGTTCAATCTGATCTATGATCGCGGTACCTTGTTTGGCTTGAAGACCGCCGGTCGGATCGAATCGATTCTGATGTCGTTGCCGGCCAAGGCACGGTGGTGGTACGATTACCACCCACCGGCGGGATCGCCCGAGGCAGAACTGACGGAGTATTGGCTCAAGCCGCGTGACTGGGCAAACGAGGAAACGGAAGAAAACCAGGTAGCGACCTAAATGAGAAACTCCCAGAGAGGAAGAAATATTTGAAGGCTTGGTTCGTCGTATAGGCGGAAGCCTTCTTTTTACGGGAGTAGCTCATGCCCAAGTTGGTGCAACACCACGGAACACTGGTGGTCGAATTGCCTGCGGATCTGGACCACAGTGAACAGTTGCTGGTGGAGATGGATGACCTTTTGCTCGAATCGTCCGCCCAATCCAGTCAGGTCGTTGTCGATCTGACCGCCTCGCCCTTCCTGCCCGGTTCGGTGTTGGGCGTCCTGGTTCGTCATCAGCGACGACTCCGTCAACAAGGCGGACGACTGGTCGTCGTCGGCACCCCCCTGCAACGCGAACTATTTGAGGTCACCCAACTGCAACGACTCCTTACCCTCACCGCTAGCCGCGAGGAGGCCCTGGCCATTCTGGCGGCTTCGGCCTAAGCCGCATTAGCCTGCTCTCGCCGCGGTGCCAGGTTGGCCTGCTCTCCCTTGGGCCGCTTTTCACCGACTCTTGCCGCGGGGCAAGGTTGGCCTGTTCTCTCCGCGGGGCCACTTTTCGAGGACGTTTGCTGGGACCAGTGCCAAGGAAACGTCATTTCGCTTCGAGTTCGGCAAGTGCATCCGAGACGCGGGCGAAAACTTCCTCCCAATCACCAACCCCCTCGAGCAAGAGCGCACGGGCATATTGCCGAATGGCCTCGCGTGTCGCCTCCTGGGGGAGATAATCGACCGGGCTGGTTCCGTCGATCCGTGCGAGCAGACACACGCCCAGATGACCAATGGCTCGCTCCAGCAGATCGCCGCGTGACGGGACGGTCGAGCTGTAGGCTCGCAACGCCGTCCTCATCAGCCCCAGCATCGCGTTGCGCCAGGCTGGCTTGCGAAACGCCTTGAGCAACAAATGGCAAAAGAACAGGCCGACATCCATGGCCGGCTCGCCCACCAGGGCCGTCTCATGATCGACCAACAGCAACGACTCCTCGGTGACGAGCAAATTCTTGGGGGTGTAATCGCCATGACACAAGCCAATAGGCAAATGCGTGAGATGATAACGCAGCTGACGTATGATCGCTCTCAGATCCGTATGCACCTCGGCGACGCGGTCATAAAACGGCTCGGCCCGCAACTGCTCAAAGATGCGACTTTCTTGGAGAAAACTTCCTTCGCCCACCTCTAACGCATGCATCCGCGCCAAGAGTTGCCCCGCCCGCTGGGCCGTCTCCAAGTGTAACTGGCCTTCCAACAACAGAGCTTTCCACGGTCGCGCCTCCCAGGGCGCATGCTCCATCGCGTAGGCAAAATGCTCTGGAGCACTGCCTCGCACGGCCGGCACACTGCCGGGTAGCCGCTCGGCCAACAGCCGTTGCACCGCCTCTTCGCGGTAAATGCGTTCGGGATCGCTGAACCATTGCCGCTGGGTTCGCAACTGCGGCCGGGATTGTTTGACGATGATCCGCTCGCTCGGGGTTTGGACGCGAAACACCGCGTTGGAAACTCCTCCGGAAAGCTCCTCAGCCTGCACCGGGCCTGGCCCAATCCAGCCACGCTCTTGGGCAAATCCCCCCACCGTGCTAGCATCCAGCGCAATCATCTTCGGCCTCGTCCCTCTAAAGAGGAGGGATTGGTGCGGAACAAAATCGCCTCGGACTGCCACTTTTCCTTTTTCGGGCCGATGACTCCTTCTACCCGCAGTCGGTAACGGGTGTTGGGTTGGAGACCGCTAAAGTCCAATCGGGCCGGCAAAGGCGGTTGGCCCTTCCATCCTTCGGGCCAAGCACCGGGTAAAAGCAGAAACTTGACGGAAGTCGTCTTCGTCGAACGCACCACATCCAGTAGGGCGAGTTCCTCGATAACCAGAACCGGAGCCTCGTCGATCGTTCCCTCCGGGATGCAGGCATGCAACCAAAAATCCATCCCCTCGCGGTTTGTCTCTACCTCACGCAGCACCACACAAACCGCTTGCGGGTTTTTGCTCCGTTTGCGCCATACACTTGGGGCCATCCGCGCCAACGACCAGGCCACCTCGCTCCGGAACGCACCGGGTGAGGCGGTTTGATAGGCTTTCTCCAAAGCTGTAATGTCTGCCGCATCGCTTGATTGGGCTAACCTCTCAGCCGCCGCGATACGCACCTCCTCGATCGGGTCCTGGAGCAAATCCCTTAGGCAGGCATCCACCCCTAAAAGTGTGATCGCTCGCACCCGATCGCCGCTCAACGCGGCAGCATCTTGCGCGACGCGACGCAACAACGCCTTGCCTTGGGCCGACTCAAACACGGCCCCACGCGGCTTGAGCAACTTGCCGTCAAACAGTCGAGCATGATAGCGGACAGCGGTCCAGGCAGCGCTTGGGTCGCCGGTGTCATAAATGGCATCGAACAACCGCGTCCGCAAAGGCCCCCAACCACTCGGAGCTTCCTCGCTGCCAGCAAACCCGGACCGAAAATCCTCGCGATGCCGCTCGATCCAGCCGAGGATCGCGGCCGTCCGCTTGTCCGGGGCAGCAAGGTTACAGTACCCCTTCAGCCGATCCACCGTAGCGACATCGGCCGCTACCCGTTGCAACAAAACGGGCCAGCGAGCTTCGACCAACTGAAGCTTGCCCTCGCGCAGGGCCATCACCCGGCCATCGTCGGTACACAAGCGGAGGGCTTGAAGGGCTTGTTTGGCATCGAGAAACAAGATCGTTTGCGTGCAGCGACGAGGACGCGGTTTAGCGTCGGTCTCGAAGTCCGGCTCGTCATAGGTTTGCATCGCTGCCGGCGTCAGCCCTGCGGGAGCAAGCACGGTGCCCGGTTTGACCTGGCCCCGCAGCGTCTGCGTGACCCGAAACCGCACGGGCGTTTGGGGATCGAGGGGCACTGCAACCACAATCGTCGCTGCATCCACACACCAAGCCCGTAATGGCGGTTCACCTGCCCCCAGGGACAACAGCACGAAAGCGAGCATAATCAGCCTCGCAACCGATTGTGTGATGAGTTAATTGGTGATGCCCTTGGTGATGGCCAAAAAGACATCCTCGAGATTGATCTCTTCTTCTTTAAAGGTCTTCAGTTTAAATCCCTGACGCAGCAACACATCCACAAGAAAACTAGCATCGGTGATGCCATCATTGAGTGTCACCCGCAGGGCATCTTCCTCGGGGCAATCTTCGACTGATAACACATCCAGATTGGCCTCCAGATGCTCCTTCGCCTGCGGATTCTGCCCGTTGGCCACTGCCACCAAATAGACGGTTCGCTGTCGCACTTTCTTGATAGCTGTTTGCACGTCGCCATCAAATAACAGTTGGCCGCGTTCGATGATGCCGATTTTGTTGCAGATGTCGGCTAATTCCGGGAGGATATGGCTGCTGACGAGGATGGTTTTGCCCAATTTGCGTAATTCCTTGAGCAAGCCGCGCATTTCGATGCGTGCACGGGGGTCGAGACCGCTGGCCGGCTCATCGAGCAACAGGACTTGCGGATCGTGCAGCAGCACCCGGGCTAGCCCCAGACGTTGCGTCATCCCGCGGGACAGGCTAGTGACCAAGGCATCGCGTTTATAGCCCAGATCGACCAACTCCAGCACCTCGTCGCATTTCTTCCGCCGGGCTGGACCATCGATCCGATAAGTAGCTGCAAAAAACTCCAAATACTCAATTACTTTCATGTCATCATATACGCCAAAAAAGTCAGGCATATAACCCATCACACGACGAATCTCTTTGGCATTGTTATAGATCGAATAGCCGCAAACGCTCGCTTCGCCCCAGGTGGGGTTGAGCAGCGTTGCCAGGATACGCATCGTAGTCGTTTTGCCGGCCCCGTTAGGACCGATGAAGCCGTACACGTCGCCGCGTTCGAGTTTAAGATTCAGGCGGTTCAACGCGTATAACTCGCCATACATCTTGGTCAGGTCGCGTGTTTCAATCATCTCAGTTAGCCACCGGTATGAAAAAACGTAAAAATGTTTCTTGTGTCAGCACTCCAGGCAACACAGGCAGGGTTTCGCCTTCCACGGGCAGTTTGCCCAACCACAACCGCGTTGGGTTGAGGAGATGGCGGTTGACTACCTCGCCTTGATCGCACACCAACCGTGTGCGTGCTACAACCATAGCTTCCATTCGGTAGCGTGGCGGCACGACCGGCGGAAACTGGCTCAGGGGCGGCAGACGCCAACTTTGATCCAAAAAACGCAGCGAGGCGTTGTCTTGCGTGTTGTCTTTCTCGCCACTGCGCAACGCGCGGAAAAACATCATTTCTTGTGCCAAGCGAAAGAGTTGTCGATTCATTACTTGAGCGTCCAAAGGCCGAGCGGACAAACGCAACGGCTCGCCGGGCTTGAGGGCTTCGTCGGCAAACCATTCCACTAGGCGTTTGCCCTGGACTTTGGCATCCTGAGCGAAGAAAGGCTCCAAACGGATCGATTCCCCCGGGGCGAGGTTACCCAGAGCGTACCAGCGATCGCGATACAGCAGGCCCACGTTGATCAACTCAACCCCTTGCAGCTGGTTGGTCAATCGCCCCACCAGGACACGGCCTTCATTCGTCGAGCGTAGGGGGCCTAGTTCGTCCCGGATGCCCAGGGGGGCTTTGTCTCCCAAAGGCACCCGCCAAGAAGCGCTGAACGTGCGTGTGCCCCAGACCGGTACCGGCACCTGTCGCATCCCCTGAGCAGCAGGGGCGAATTGGTAAGGCCGCGTGAAAGTGGTTTGTTGTCCGGTGCGGGGCGGCTCGTTGGCTTCGAGCAATTGCATCATCACGCCGGATGAGCCTGCGGCAGCGTTGTCAAACCAGCTTTCCGCGTTTGGTTCTAATCCGACGGTGAAGGCTTCCGCACGGGGGCTGAAAAGCGTCATCCAGGTATGACCATACACGCTGTTAGTATCGCACAAGTCAAAGTCGATTAGATCCAGCTTGTTTACCCGAAGTTCCCCCCCCTTGAAATGATAGGCAACGTAGTATGCTGCCGCGCTCAGCACTAGAACACTCAGAGGGAAAGTAACCCAGGTCCACTCCAGACGCTTGAATACTTTTTTGAGAACAAAATAATCCAGCGGACCGATGATTAAAATATAGACAATCAGAAATAGAACGACATAGCCAAAAGAAACAGGTGTAATTTCTTCAAATGTCTCAAGATTTGCCTTGAGACGATCCGCTAGGTCATTTCGTTCGATCTGCATCCCAAAAATGCCGGCATGTCCTCGTTCGACGCGTTTGACAAACGGTACGATTTCACGCTGCAATTTATTCCACAGAATCGGATACCCTTCCCAGGCGGTCAGCATGGGGTCTTCCAAATCAAACGCAAAGATCATCACCCGACCACGCCCCAGCGAGCTTTGCAACACGACTGGCGAGCCGCCCTCGCGGACCAACTCGGCAACTTGCGGGGCCGCTTGCAGTTTGGAGATTTCCAGATTCTGCAGGGTTGCTTTCTGACCGCTGAGCTTGATCCATTGCAGCGACAACACCGGCAGCGACTTCAGTGGCACACTCCCTTCGACCTGCACCGCAAGGCCCGGCAACTTCGGCAGCAGCTCGCGAGCCACCAGTTGGCGGTTGACACCGATCGGCAACAGCAACACACCGCCGCGGCGTACCCATTCCAACAACGCCTCGCGCCGGAGGCGCTGGCTTTCCTCACACAGTTGCGTCACAAAGCGTTCGTTGCGCGTGGACAGCAGCACGGCATCGGCCGCGGCATAGCCGTACCACTGATCCGGCAGCAGGGCGATTTCTTCTAAGAAGGCAAATCGGCGGCGGTCGTATTCCTGCTCGGCCTCGGGGTTTTTCTCGCGTGGCTCAGGGGGGTCGATGGCCCGTTTCAGGGCAGCATGCCCGACACCAAGGCCGACGTAGAGGACTTCTTGCTCGCGTAAGATTCCCAGCGGATCGCGTTCGATGGGTTGGCTTGTTTGCAGCAGCCTGCCCTGGCTATTCTCTAGACGCACGCGAAAGGTTTTTTGGTCGGCCCCAGGCACGGCATAGGCCATCACCACTCGCTCGCTTCGCGCAGGCATTTCCGGCACTTCAATCGGATAATGATACAGCAGACCTTCCGCATCGGCTGTCTCAACCTTCAGACGGTAGCGGCCCGCGGGCACTGGCTCGGAGTCGGCCTTGAGTACAACACTAACCGGTGTCCAGGCAGTGTTGCGGGTACGTGTCAGCTCACTTTGCGGTTGGCCGGCCGGTAATCCGACACGAACCGCTTGGATGCGTGGTGCTTCCGCGGCCAACGGTCCGACCACCATCAGCATCACCACAAAAACGGCGCGAAAAGGAGTTTTCAAGGCTTGGCCTCGATGCACTTACAGGGGGTTTGGACGCACTTGGGGCAACCCTGGCCATACTTGGCCACGATGGCTGCTTCTAAGTCAATCTCGGCGATATTGGCCAGAGTGGCCAGCCAGGCCAGCACGTCGGCAAATTCCAAAGCCCGTTCCTGCTGGGAGCCGTTGCGCAGAGCAGCGGAGAGTTCGCCGACCTCCTCCATGAACCACATAAAGGTTCCTTCGATGCCGCGGCGAGCATCTTTTTCGCCAAAAAGTGTTTGGATGCGTTGCTGAAATTCCCGCAGCGTCATGGTTCGCGGCCCTTTTTCGGGTCGGCCTGCTGGGGCGGTGCGGCAGCGGGTGCCTGCAGCAAGGCGGTCCATTTGGCCAGTAGATCGTCCTTGTTCTGCTTTTCCAGGGCCTTGAGCAACAGTTTCGCCGCCTCGCTGCTGGTCACATCAATCTCCAGTGCCGCACGAGCGTAGCGCTCGGCCTTGGCCCACTGCCCGGCCTCGGCACAGAGCCGCGCTAAACGCAAGCGCTTGTCGAAGTCATCAGCATTCAGTGGAACCAGTTCTTCGAGGATGTTGATCAGTTTGGCTTTGTCGCCTTGTTGGGCATAAGCACGCATCAAATCCGTCAGATATTCGGGATCATACGGATCTGCCTTTCGACCCAGTTCAAACATGTCGATGGCACCGGCCAAATCACTCGCATCGTAGCGCAGTTTACCCAACGCTTTAACGACCAAAGGCTCGGGATCGTCGCGATTCAGGGCCGTCTCCAAGTATTTTTTGGCTGCTTTCTCATCGGATGCCCGCAAAGATAATTGTGCCAGCACATAAAGCGCTTTGGGTTGCCGTTTGTTGACATCCAGAGCGGCCTCGGCTAGTTTACGGGCTTCGGCTCGTTTGGTTGGCAGCAGTCGCAACGCCAATTCAGCAGCGGTGTCGGCGTCGGCGGGATTTTTTTTCCAATCGGCCTGCAACTCTTCCAAGGTGCGCCGTTTACTGGGTGCTTTTCTACCTTTGAGGCTCGCGACGAGATCTTTCAGATAGGCCGCGTAGCCCGCCTCGAAATCGGGCTGATTTACCTTCAGAACGTTTTGCAAGACTTGTGGCGTGGAGGCACCTTGGGCAAATTCATCGAGGATTTTGCCGATCGACTCTTTGCCATAGGTCTTCTCGATGTACTCGATGTACAGGTTAGCCTGAGCATAGGCCAGTTGCCATTCCATCGTATCGCGGGGCCGGATGAAGGCCAAGTCGATGGTGTCCAGGTTGAGGGTGTTGCCGGCCGGCACTCGCTCCAGCAACATTTGATTCCAGGCTGGCGGACGCGGGAAGCCCTCGTTAGCCACCGCCAACCCCTCGGTGAACCAGTGCGGCACCTGATATTTAGTCTGGGCCAAATTGAAAATATGAACCAGTTCATGGCGCATGACCCGGTTCCAGTTAAAGGGCGGCCGCGCTCGCTCCCCCTTGGCGTTCTTCTCGTTGGGCGAAACCATCGTCACCACCCGGCCGATGCACGCACCGATCGTGTGCAAGTCGGGCAAGGCGATGGTACGGCCGCTAAACATCGTGTGGTTGCGGAAGAGTTCGATGAGGATCGGTCCTTCGGGACGATAATTAAATTTGCCGGCTAATTCTTCGTAAATTTCTTCGAGATATTCCGCCAAGACGCGTGCTAAGATTGAGTCGCTTTTTGCATCGTAACGCAACAAAAAATGTTTTGTTTTTAACTCCGCATAGCTGTCGAGATGCGCCATCACCTTGCGCATGTTGGAGATGCGGACGTTGAAGCGATCCGCCTTGAACCCTTTTTCGATCAGGTCGCGGCCTTCTTTCTCCTGGCCGAGGCGCAGCAGCAGCATTCCCAGACCGTTGAGTGGGGCAGCCAGTTCCGGCCGTAATTTCACTGCCTCGCGGTAGTATTTCTCGGCCAGATCGTAGCGGCGGCGTTCCTCGACACGTTCGGCCAACTCGAAATAAAAAATCCCCGGATTGCTGCTGTTCTTGGACACCTGGGCGATCAGGCCGTCAAACGCTTGCTTCTCGTTGGCCACGAGATGGCAGGCGGCCAGCCGAGCCAGCGTGCGCTGGTCGCGCGGATTGATCCGTTGGGCAGCCGCAAGCTCTTTTTTGGCCGAGGCCATGTCGCTGGTGGCGAAATGGATGTCGGCTCGCAGGCGCAGAGCATCAGGCAAATTCGGATTGATCTTTAACGCTCGCTCGGCAAAGCGTTCGGCATCTTTAAACTCGAAACGCTGCATCGCCGACAGCCCACGGGCTACCAGCGCTTCGGCGGCCGAAGGGTTGATCTTGAGCGCTTTGTCAAAAGCATCCAGCGCCTCGCCGCGATTGTACTTTTCCAGCAGCAGCAAACCCGCGTGCAGCTCCGCAGGCCAATAGTTTGGCTCGGCCTTGATCGCGTCGCCCAGCAGGTCTTCGAGGATCGTTTGAAATTCGTCGGCCAGATTCTTCCAGCGGGCATTTTCAGCCGATGCCAGAGCCACAACCAACAACCCATCGGGCTCACGAATTTCCTCGGCCGTGTCGATCGAAGCATTGTAGATGCGTAAGATAGCAACATGCTCGGCGTCGGCTTTTTTGAGGTCGCCACGTTCCGCATACACCTGAGCCCGCACCCAGCGAGCCAGCAGATGTTTCTCTTTGAGGGCCAAGGCGGCATCGGCGGCCTTTTCAGCCTCGTCGAGCCGACCCCGGAAATGAAGCAACTCGGCCTGGCGAGCGTGTAGGTCGGCCTCTTTGGGCAGGTCAGTTACGGTCTTGCGGATGACTTCCAACGCCTTGTCGTACTGCCCTTGGCTTTCTAAGGCCCGGCTCAGGCCGATCGCTGCCGGCACGCGCGATTTGGGATCTTTCAGGAGTTCCTCGAACTGCTCCTGAGCCTCCTCGTAGTTGCCTTTAAGCCAGCGCGTGCGAGCCTCTTTGAGCGTCGCGGCCGAGACCATCGAAGCGCAGAGCAACCAGGCAAGCAGTTTTCTCATGACCAAGCGATCCCTTTCCAGGCAAGCGAAAGCCTACCTTAAGGGTAGGAGGACGCCCGGCCGAACGCAAGCATCCCGGCGAAAACAATCGTTCAGGCTCGCGCGGGGGTGGCAGCCTGGGGCGGGCGGAGCCACGGCCAATTCATTCCAAGAGCCACTTTGATAACCACCTTCTCACCTACAGACACACAGGCACCACCTTCTCACCTACAGACACACAGGCAATATGCCTTTATTGCTGCTCAGTCGGCAAACCACCGCAACGCGGACTCCAGGGTCGGGAGTTTGGCTTTCTCCGCCCATCGCAGCAGCAGGTAGCAAAGCACCAAGAAGACCGCTGCCAGAATCGCGGCCCATTGCCAAGCCATCGCCCTTTGCCAATACGTCGTTGGCTCCAGGCCACGGATGGTGGCAAGAATCCACATGGGCCAGAGATGAACAATATGATGGAAAATGTAGACCGTCAGCGAATATTTGCTCAGGGTTTGAGCAACCGAAACCACACCAGGTAACCCTTTGAGCAGGCCGCGGCCATCAATCAGCCACAGTCCTAGGCCGAAGAGCAACAAGATGACTCCCAGCACACCGGCGAGATATTCCGGCGAAGCCGGGAACATGCTCCACCCCGTGATCAGACGGGACAAGCGCGGATCGGTTATCCATGCCCTGGCGTAGCGTAGCGTCAGGCTCAGCACGACGCAGCCTACTCCCAAGATCATCAGGGCAGCCACCGCAGAAAAATTTAGCCGCTCCTGCGGGCGATCCGGCACCACCCGGACGGCGATCAAGTAGCCGACGATCGGGAAAATCACCCAGGGGAAGACAGGAAAGTAGCCGGTCACCAAGTAGCCAAGGATCACATCGCGCAAGGTCATCTCGGCATCGTAGTAACCCAACAGCCAGTAGTCGTCATAGCCGGCCTCGGCACGCAAAACAGGACTGAGCAGGTAAACCATCGCGCAGAACACGACAGGCACAGCCGGGGGGAGAGAGCGGACCAGGGCCAGCAAAGCATACGCGGTTGCCAAAAGCGTCAAGACGTCCCAATTGAACGTATCTTCGGGCAGCCACACCAACACATTAAACGCCAAGCCGAGCAAAAACAGGAACACGGCCCGACGCAGAGTGCTTTGGTCGATAGCGCTGTCCGTCAGACCGCGGGCTTCGGCACTTCGCTGCCAGATGCGATAGCTCACCCCCATGAGAAAGCCGAACAGCGGCGCGCCTAGGCCGGCCGGTGCCCAATTGACCCCAGCTAGATTTTCTAAAAAGTGAACCACCACCATCAGGACGATGGCCAAGGTTCGCAACAGGTCGATGGTGGCGTAACGCATTTAGTTGGGATTCCCAGCGGAGAGCATTTCGACGCTTTGCAGGACGATTTGCATCAGGAGCAAGATCACGATGACCCATTCGAGAATGTAACTACGTCGACTCAGAACATAATCGCTGGTGCGTTGGCTACTCTGATCATAAATGCGCTCAAATAATTCGAGCTGCCTCTCCAGCGCTTCCAATCGGTTACTGACATGCAACCGCTCACGCAAACGTTCTTGCATCTGGCTGGCCAGCGTGGGCGGGTAGACCTGCGGAATCACCAGCCGCGGCGTGATCTTGGCCAGACGCGAGCGCAGCAGCACTACTTGTAAAAAACGTTGCCGCAGGACATCGCGTTGACCGAGCGACCGCTCCTCGAACGCAAACGCCAAGGAGGCATCGGCTTCGAGGTCCGGCCAGAGACGAGCCAGTTCGCTCTCGATGCTGCGCAATTCGCTTTCCAGATAGATCATCTCCAGCACAGCCGGACGCACCAACTCCAGGCGCTCAGGCGTGGCCAACAGCGCGAC